>Ga0105347_1000631_pt1 | contig 16424 bp, 16 predicted proteins | sample EasRivMeERMLT890_FD_89677 | JGI IMG/M metagenome (GOLD analysis project Ga0105347, IMG submission 89677) | Soil microbial communities from meander-bound floodplain in the East River, Colorado, USA - East River MetaG ERMLT890 | ecosystem: Environmental > Terrestrial > Soil > Floodplain | place... | reverse complement strand
TGTGGAGGGAGGCCTCACTTAGAGCCTTGGCAAAGGCACTTGAAGACACAGCGATCCCAGTCGCCATGAGGGAGCTGCTTAGCCTGCCCGGAGTCGGGCCATACATTGCTGGGGCCATGAGATCACTGCACTTCGGAGTTCGTGACACAATAATCGATGCCAATGTAGTCAGACTCTACGCGCGATTCTTCGGTTTTTCGTTCGATGGGGAGACGCGACGCAAGCGTTGGCTGATGAATCTTGCTGACGAATTAACTCCGCGAGCAACGTCACGACTCTACAACTATGGACTGATCGATCTAACACGTCAGGTGTGCAGGCAGATACCTGCATGCGATGTGTGTCCTCTTGCACTGAAATGCGCGTATCCCACGAGGGCTATGCCCGGCCGAATCATGCACTCTCTGAGGCCGAGCGCACATCTTCGTGGAGATCATGTGACTAGGAGACTGCGCGCTTGTCAGAAATCTGTCTTAGGGAGCGCTCGATGAGTTACGAAGAATGCAGAGCAATGCTAGCGAGGCTCGTCACTAGTACTTCCGGCGGCGATCGCAACGAGGCCACGACAAGGCTCCATCTGATCGATTCCCTCATATTTGACTGCCTAGGTTGGGCGAAGGAAGACTGTGTTTCCGAGGAGCAACACGGCGGAGAATACGCCGATTACGTGCTATCAACTAGCAGACGTGTATTGATTATTGAGGCGAAGCGGGAGGGCGTCTCGTTTGAGCTGCCCGCTGGCGAATATCGCCGGGAGTACGCCCTCAGCCAGCTACGCCGTGACTATGCGGACTTAAGAGCTGCCTTGGAACAGGTTGCGGGCTATTGCCAAGAGAGGGGAGTGCCCGTTGGCGCGGTCACGAATGGCCATCAGCTAGTGGCATTCATCGCGAGTCGCGGCGATGGAGTTGCCCCATGGGAAGGGCGAGCTCTGCTATTCAATTCGCACCAGGAGATGCTGAGCGATTTCCAAGTGCTATGGGACAGTCTGTCAAAGAATGGCCTGCTCGAAGGGCGCCTTGAAGCCCGCCTTCTAGGAATCGGCCCTTCTCCACTCCCTCCAAAACTCGCATCGTTGATTCCAGGCTATCCGGGTCTGAAGGGACGCAACGAATTTCAAACGGACCTGAAGATTCTCAGTGAGCTGGTTCTTGAAGACCTCACCGGAGGACGGGAAATCGAGGCTGAGTTCCTATCTTCCTGCTATTGTCGGAGTGGTGCCCTTTCGCAGTACGCCCTCACTAGCAAGGAAATCCTTCGCGCTCGCTACTCCTCTATATTTGATGCACACAGTCCGGGGCCGTCGCTAGAACCGGCAGAGACTAGGGAGGGCATCTCCCCAGAGATCCTTTCAGAGAGTCTCAGTCGCCGGCCAATCTTGTTGATCGGTGATGTGGGCGTTGGCAAGACCACATTCATTAGGCACCTAATCCACGTCGAGGCTCGTGACGTCTTCGATGACGCGCTGACTTTGTACATTGACTTTGGGTCGAAGGCTGCTTTGGCGGAACATCTACGACAATTCGTCCTCGAAGAAATCGGCCGACAGCTCCTCGACGACCACTCGGTCGACATTGAATCCCGCAGTTTCGTCCTCGGAGTCTATCACAAGAACTTGGAAAGGTTTCGCTCCGGCATCTACGGCTCGCTCAGATAAAGTGACCGGACGCGGTACCAAGAGAAGGAACTCGAGTACCTGGAGAGTTACATGAAAGCCCGTGATCAGCATCTTCGGGCATCGCTCGAACATCTCTCCAAGGCGAGACGTAAGCAAGTCATCGTATTCCTCGACAATGCAGACCAGCGGACCGACGCCATCCAGCAGGACGTCTTCTTGATGGCTCAGGAAATGGCAGAATCATGGCCGGCAACAGTGTTCTTAACTCTCCGCCCTGAAACGTTCCATCGATCCCTACGAGGGGGCGCTCTCAGCGCCTATCACCCAAAGGCTTTCACGATTTCTCAACCGCGGATTGACAAGGTCGTAGAGCGACGACTGGCCTTCGGTCTTCGCTTGGCAAATGGCGAGATAGCAATACAAGGACTGCCCACAAATGTTCATGGCAAGTTCCCAAGGCTAGAAGCTATCATTCGAGCCTTCCAGGAATCACTCGTAGGAAACGGCGATCTCAATGAGGCAATAGACAATATGTCTGGCGGCAACGTCCGCCGCGCACTGGACTTTGTAAAAGAATTTTTCGGAAGCGGGCACGTCCATACTCAGAAAATCGTCGATGTGTATCAGCGTACTGGACAATATTTTGTACCAGTTCACGAATTTTTAAGGGCTGTGATATACGGTGATGGGGAACACTACGACCCGACAAGGTCCCCAGTTACAAACCTTTTTGACCCTGCGACAAGTGACGGGAGAACACACTTCCTGACTCCGATAATCCTCGGTTCACTTGTAGGACTAGCGAGGTCTACTAAGACCGGTTTCGTTGAGATCCATACACTTTACGCAGCTACCCAAGCGCTAGGGTACACCCCCTCACAAATCGATATCGGCCTCAGCAGGGCCTATTACGGGGGTTTGATAGAGACAGCTGGGCGACGCGAACCTCGCTCCTCGCCAGGAGCTCTTGAGGCTGTGCGACTTTCAAACCTGGGTGCTTACCATCTGCAGAGATTGGTTCAGCGATTTGTGTATGTGGACGCAATTGTCGTGGATACGCCGATCTTGATCAAGTCCGCCCGCGAGCGCATCGCAAACGTCTCAGAGATCACTGACCGTCTAAGTCGCGCCGGAGAACTCATCGGCTATCTTGACACTCAGTGGGCAGAAGCCAGGATGGCGCCCGATCCATTCAATTGGCCAGACGTGTCGAAAGCTCTGCGTCGAGACATGGATGGAATTCGCGCTCGCCTCGGACGACCCGATAGTCGGCAGTACTAAGCAACGCCAAGTTAAGGCCCCAGTTCTGAGTATGACCGGAAGCTACCGTGTTCACCGGACAGGTCTTGCGTAGAGATTTGAGCGTGAGTTAAGACCGGAACTCCCCCCGCCATGCCCACCATCACCACCGTCGACCTCTACAACTTCACCTAATGCGCACATCGGGTGTACCTCGACGCCAACGGCGACCCCGCGCAAAAGGGCGAGGTGAGCAAGTTCGTCCAGCTCCTGTGGGAGAAGGGCCTTCAGACCGAACGGGACTACATCGCCTGCCTGGGCTACGACACCGTCGACGATCTCCAGGCACTTTCCACCCGGGATGCGGCGGACCAGACGCTCGCACTCATGTCAGGCGGGGCCCGGCTGATTTACCAAGGCGTGCTCATCTCAGGCGACCAGGTGGGGCGGCCCGACCTGCTGTTTCGTCATGACGACGGCAGCTCGAACTTCGGGGCTTGGTACTACGAGCACGTGGACATCAAGGCCGGCAAGGGTTGGGAGGAACGCAACGGCAAGCGCACCCACTTCAAAGAGCACTATGCGTTCCAGGTCCTGTTCTATCACGACCTGGCCGGTCAGCCCGATATCCGGCCGGGGTATTCGTTTCCGGATGTGCCCACCGAGATCTACTTCGACATCGAAGACGACCCCACGCAGGATGTCACCTACCTCTTTGGCATGTGGATTCGTCGCGCGGGCGGGGAGGGCGCCATCGAGTACATCCTGGCCGAGCGCCCCGCCGACGAGAAGGCGGCCTGCCAGCGCTTCTGGGACTTCGTGGCGGCGCTTGGGCCGAGAGGGGCCTGTGTCCCGTAACTGGCATCTTAATAACGGCTTACCATCAGGCTCCGACAGGATGTGATTGCTTGTTGAGCCGCAGTCTGCCACCATTCGCAACGACTTGGATTGCTGGGACACGAAATCAGTGACACACGACATGGCCGGGAACTCAGAGCCCACAGGCGAGATCATCCTCTATGAAACCGAGGATGGCCGCACTCGCCTGGAGTGCCGGTTTGTCGCAGAGACGATTTGGCTGAGCCAGGCGCTCATTGCGGATCTCTTTCAGAAAGACGTGCGCACGATCAGCGAGCATCTCCAGAACATCTTCGAGGAAGGCGAACTCGACCCCGGGGCAACTATCCGGAAATTCCGGATAGTTCGTCAGGAAGGTGTCAGGGAAATCACCCGCGATATTGAGCACTACAGCCTGGACGCGATTCTCGCCGTCGGCTACCGCGTCCACTCCCCCCGCGGCACGCAGTTCCGCATCTGGGCTACGGAGCGACTGCACGAGTACCTGGTGAAGGGCTTCACCATGGACGACGAGCGGCTCAAGAACCCACCCGTCGAAGGCCGAGGATACCCCGACTACTTCGATGAGCTGCTCGAGCGCATTCGGGACATCAGGGCGAGCGAGCGACGAGTTTATCTCCGTGTGCGCGAGATCTTTGCCCTGGCGACCGATTACGATCCCCAGAGGTCCGAGGTGTTGACCTTCTTCCAGGTCATTCAGAACAAGCTGCACTACGCTGCCACCGGCAAGACCGCCGCGGAACTGATCGCCGATCGCGCCGATCATCAAAGGCCCAACATGGGGCTCACGTCGTGGAAGGGCGACCTCGTACGCAGAGGCGACGTCACGATCGCAAAGAACTATCTGAATCAGGAGGAAATCGGCGAACTCAACCGCATTGTGACGATGTGGCTCGACTTTGCCGAAGACCAGGCCCGGCGGCGCCAACAGGTGTTCCTGCGCGACTGGCAGGTGAAGTTGGATGAGTTTCTGCAGTTCAACGAGCGAAGGGTCTTGCCCGACAAGGGCGCCGTCAACAAAGCCGAAGCCGATGCCCGGGCCGAGACCGAGTACGAAAGGTTCGCCGAGAAGCGCAGAGCGCTAATGGAAGCTGAAGCTGAACGGGCCCAACAGATGGCTTTGGAGGAAGCGGCCAAGTCGCTGCCTGCGAGGGAAAGCCCAAAGGTCGCCCCCCGGCAGCGGACGCGGCGGAAGCGGTAAGTTCTGAGTATCCGGTCCATACACGGCTGCTTGTTGCCTCACCCTATGGGGGACCTTCGCAACACGATCCGAAAAGCGCGGTGCCGCTTTTGAAGATGAAATTCACCAGTCGGATCACGTCGCTCGCCGTGATCACGCCATCCCCCGTTACCTCGCCCGCACAGGAAGGCACCTGCAGTACACTCCCTCGGAATAAGTAATTCACCAGCGTGATGACGTCGGAGGACGAAACAGACCAGGAGGCTTCCACATCGCCCGGCTGGTACACGCGAAAGTTCTGAATGGCCGCTGGACCAAATGCGCTGTCTGCATCCGCCACATGGAGCGCCCACCAGTAGCGCGTTGAAACGCTCAGGGCCGGTCCGAACGCGACGGCTGTATCCAGGGGGTCGAGGATCTCGGTACTCACCCAACCCTGGGAAAAGTCCGCGGACGAAGCGCGCTCCACCACATACCAGAGGTGCGCGCGGTCGCAGAGGTCTGAGTCGGTGCCCACATGCCACGTGAGAGCTGGCGAACAGGAGTATACGATGGAGGCACCCCTGGGCTCCACGATCTGCGCGGTATCCGGTTCTCGATTCAGTTCGTTGCGAGAGAAGGTCTCCGGCACCGATGGTGGGCTTGTGTAGAAACCGTTGTTGGCTTTGGCCGTCCAGAGATAGAGTGAATCCTCGAACACCGTATCAGCAGGCTCCCACCACACGTCATTGGCAGGAGGGATGCTGGGAAGCCACGGTGACGTGGCCACGGGCAGCGTGTCCTGGCTCGCTGTCACTCGGAACAGGCTGAACTCTGTCGCAATAGTGTCGCCGGGGAGCAAGCCGGAATGGAAGGCCTCCAGGCGAATTCTGTTGCCATTCTCCAGACAATCGCCGCTGAGAGGCCCCACCGGCTCGGGGGCAAGAGGGGGGCCGATCAAACGGAATGCCGAGTGACTCCAGCCGGTCCAGTCGGTCCCATCGAAGACCCGTATTCTGCAATAGTTCACGTGGCCAGGCACGAGTGCACTTCCCCCGTACGTGATGCCTGTATCTGTGCTCGTCACCAGCCCGGGCTGCCACAGCTCCGCCACGAGCCAGTCGTCATCGCTGCCGCATTCCAGTTCATACGCAGTCTGTGGAAGTCCGGATAACGGGTGGTAGCTCCACGCAATCCAAGGTGTAGGCGTAGTCAGGTGTAGGGAGCTCTCCGGGTATCCCACGTGAATGGCCACGACACCGGGCGCCTCCCAGATCATTACTCCGCGATCAAAGCGAGGGGTCCTGTTTTGGGCCATTGTGGTGGTGAAGCTGAGGCTGCTATGCGGCGGAACCGTGGTGGTGTCGAGCACGGTAACCAGGGAGTCCGGCGGCGCCACGGGGACGAAATGTATTCTCGCCAGCGGCCCGCTTGCCGGGCCGACTGAGCTGAAGGAAATAAAGCCCAGAAGGATGGTGTGGTCTGCCTGGTCAATACGTGATGTCTTGATGGTCCATCCTGAATTCATGCCCAACGAGCCGTAGGTTACCCCGCGGATGTCGGGGGTCGTAATCACGGACGAATCCACTTTGATGCCGGCGCCGGCTCCAAAGGTAAGCGGGATCGTGAGCGCCGCTGTGGGCCCGCCGAGCTGGGCTGAAAGCAATACAGAAAAGCTGGTATCGAACTGCGGGTCTCTGCTCACGGTGTCGACGTGCACCCAGGATCCGTTGTCCACCGGCGGATCATAGGCGGGATGACCGGGTGGGCAGATGGGTGCGGGCCCGCCTTTGAAAACGCGGTTTATGAGATATACGATGTCGGCCGCGTCGATGCCCGCATAGTCGTCCACATCGGCGCATTCCGGAAGTTGGACGGCAGTAGTCTTGAACACGTGGTTCACCAGTCCTACGACGTCGGCTGAAGTGACCATGCCGTTGAAATTGACATCGCCGCACTCGCTGATGCACGAGGCCGGCTGTGCCGAAGCGGTGGCCCGTGGTGGAGGAGGACTGTCGGTCCCGATCGCGATGCTGAAGCAGAGAGCTTCAACTCCTATGATCAGTGCGGATATCAAACGGAATGACTGCATATCGCCCGCCTCGATTCGGCGGGAATGCGTTCGACTCTGCAGGCCGTGCGCAGACGGTGCCCGCCGCCATTCGTTGTGCGCAAGCCTTTCCGGCCCGAGAGGGCCGTCTTAGTATCGGTGTATCGGACCCGCATGTCAAGTATTGTCTGTGGTTTGCCCCCCGCACGCGGCCGCCCTCGAGCTGTCGCCTCCCCAGGAAACTCCCGCGCAGGAAGAGAGGTCGTTTGTACGAACGAACCGCCGCCCGGCCGACCCGCCGGTGCGGGCGCGATTGCTCAAGCGGATCCTCGAGTACAACGAGGATGATTGTCGGGCGATGGAGCATATCGTGGGGTGGTTTAGGGAGCGGAGGTAGGGCGGTGGGATGCAGGCGGGAGTTTGCGGTTGATGATGTGATGGCAGTCCGATTTGGCAGGTGTTCATATTGGCGTGGGCGACGCAGGCTGAGTCTGGCCTTGCACCATGATGCAGGTCGCTCCTAGTGGACACCATCAGGCCATCGAGGATATGCCAGGCCATGGACATCGAGTGGGATGGGGCAAAGGCGGAGAGCAATGTTCGCAAGCACGGGGTCTCGTTCTACGAGGCCGCCACGGTGTTCTTCGACCCCTTGGCTCTCTCAGGTCAAGATCCCGACCACTCTCTGGCTGAGGATCGCTATATTACTTTTGGTTACTCGAGTTTGGACCGGCTAGTTGCCGTTAGCCATACCTATCGGCCAGGAGCAATTCGGATTATTAGTGCGCGCCGCGTAACTCGAGGTGAAAGGAAGCTGTATGAAGAAGGCGAAGGATAACCTGAGGCCGAACTACAAGCGGTCGGACTTTGCGAAACTGGAACGAGGCCGGTTCCATGCTGAGGTTGCCAATGGCAAGGCTGTAGTTGTGCTGGAACCTTCAATCGCAAAAGCATTTCCAACATCGAAGGCCGTCAACGAGGCTCTGCACGCGCTGTTAAAGCTCACGGAAAAGACTTCTCGCCTGATCAATGGCGCAGGTCCAGGTACATCTAAACGAGCTCGCGTCCGGAAAACCGAATAAGGAAGAGTACCTGCGAGGGACCGTCAGGGGAGGGCGGGCGAATCGTAAAGCGCTTCCGGCGCGAAGTCCGCGCCATTCGGCCAGGTCACGGTCCCGGACAGCTCATCGAGCGTCACTCTGGCGAAATACGATTCGTCCGTAAAGGGGTTCATTACCGGACCCCACAGGAGCGGTCGGACGTTGACCTTCTTCGATATCCCGTCACTGAACGTAACATGAAGACTGAAGGGGCCGCATACGGAGGCGGCCTTTATCCTCAGAATCCCATTGTGCGACATCAACACAATCTAATCCAGGGGAGCAATTTCTTCAAGAGGGACTTGAAGTCTCGCGCGCTGCCAGTTGGCTAGCAGCTCCGCATTGTGAATGGTCGCCCACTCTTTGACCAAATTTGCCGCGCGTGGCGGAAGGCCCGGTGTAGTTGATGTGATTGCATGATGCTGGCTGGCCGGCAATACTGGCCAGGAAGCCGGAGATTCCGGGCCGGTTCACGAGAGCGTTGGTGCATTGACGAACAGCAAGGAGGAGTTTAACTTGAGAGTGCAGCAAGTCGACATTGTCAGTAGGCGCAAAGGCAAGCCAATGGCACCAAATCTCTATCGTGAAGACAAAGCCACGCAAGCGGCAGCACTGCTGCTCGGGCTGCGCGGCCAGGCCATGAGCTATCTCAAATTGTTGAAGCTCATGTATCTGGCCGACAGGGCAGCCCTTCTCGAATTTGGAAGCCCCATCACATTCGACGATTACGTCTGCATGGACAATGGTCCCGTTCTCAGCCGGACCTATTCCGCAATTACAGTCGAGCCCGATCCGCGGCACCCCAGCTACTGGAGCACGTACATCTCAGCTCCAAAGAACTACGAGGTCGAACTCCTTGGCAAAGTCGCTCCCAGTGACCAGTTGTCCCAGGCTGAGGAGGAAATACTCAAGTCGGTGTTTGCACAATACGGCCAGCTGAGCCGATGGGAACTGGTGGATGTCACTCACAGATTGCCAGAGTGGCGTGATCCGGAAGGGTCCACACTTCCCATAGAATACCGCCAGATCCTCCAGGCCGAAGGCTGGGCCGACGATGAAATCCGCGACTTGGTGGATGCGATTGAAGCCCATGCATCGGCTCGCGAGATGCTCGGCTAGATGGAGCTGATCGGCGCCGGACGATCGTTACTGATTTACCCGGATACCGATTCCAAACCGCACGTCTGGTTCGTTCTCACCGACCCCGTGGGCATGCCCGGCAAGGTCGTCGCGGTGATGATCCAATCCGCAAAGCCGTATACCGACTCGACGGTACTCCTCGAGCATGGCGATCATCCGTTCATCCGGCATCAGACTTCCGTCAGCTTCGGACAGGCGACTTTTTTCACGCTGGAGAAACTGCAAAGATATTTCCAAAAGGGGATGTGTCACCTGCTTCAGGATATGTCGGCAGCCTTGCTCGACAAAGTGCGCAAGGGGCTTTTGGCCTCAGCGCGCACGCCTCATTCGATTCGCGCGTACTGCCAAAGCCAGTTCTGAATCCGCCTTCCCCCACGCGAAGCGACCCAGTCGCAGCACATTGCCGTTTACCGCGCAGGCGCGCATTGACGCAGCCATGTAAGCTGGCTATCTTGTAGCTGTACAGCCTTCTATCTCTCCAAATCGAGGTCCCGATCAACCATGGTCCCGCGACCGGATCTGGTCTCCGACGTTGCGCAAACGATTCGCGACCGCTGCCATTCCGGCGAGCGAGCCAGGGGCGTTGATCGCCTAATCGCCCTCGCATCACACATCGCCCTCCGCCGCCTCCATGGCCGCCTCGCCGCCGCAGCGCGCTCGGCCGGCGCATCACCGCGCGACATGGCCACCTCCGCAGTAGCGGGGCTCTTCAGCCCCGGGGACGGCCAGGCACCCATCGTCACCGCGCTGGTCGACTACCTCGACTCCGACGACACCAGCCTCTTCCTGCGCTTCCAGGCCGTGGTGATCGGCGCAGCATCGCAGGAGCTGTTTCACCGCTGGCACGAGAACGACTCCCTGTCGGCACGACTGTGGCGCAACCTTCAGCGGGCACTGCGGCACGACGAACGGCTGGCCACCATTCCCGCTGCGCGTCCCGAATGGGTGTGTCTGGTGGAATCGCAGGGCTACCGGCCCGACAAGCCGTCGGTCGGCTACAGCGATCTCGAGGCGATTGTGCGTGCACTCCACTCGCCATCGGGCTTCACCGCCGACATGATCGTGAAGGTCCTGCAGGAAGTCGGCGAGCTGGAGCACTTTAACAAGATCGTATCGATTGAACTGCTGTTCTCTGTGCTGCGCGATCACACACGCGATTTGGCAGCGGCCGAAATGCGAGCAGGGGGTTCGGCCGGCATCACCCATCCCATTCTGACCATGGCCGTGACAGAGGCCACCGTCGCGGCACATTCAGAAATACAATCACGCCTGGAGCGCTACCAGAGTACTGGAAAGGTGTCGCCCGACCACGCCAGACTCATGGGGAAGGCGCTCTCCGACATCATCACCGACTGCGCCGACGGAGGCCCGGCTCAGAGCTACTACCAGTATCTCAAGGCGCACTCGCCCGAGCTGGAGCTTGCACAGTATCGGAGCGCCTGGCGCACGCGCTTCGAGTACCTGGCCGAGTCGGTCCGCGAGCGGTTTTACCAGGCTATGCGTGAGCGAGTCAGTCCTGCATTTCTGCGGGAGGAAGCGCGGGCCACTACCAGTGAGTGGAAGCCATGGGAGAGCCATCAATGACAAGGCTCTGGGCTTGCCCCGACGACCAGGAACTGAGCCGGCTGGCGCTCGACCCGGCTTCAGTCAGAAGTACCGGGTTGTTGGAACACGTCGAGCAATGTGAGCTATGTCGCTTCGTGCTGGGCGAAAAGCGCAAGGAAGCCCACGAGCTGGCCCGGGTGTGGGAAAGCACCGCCGGGCCCAACGTAATCGTGATGAAGCGATTTCGGCCGGATTCTGAGTCGGTGTCGCAGGGTACACTATTGGCCGCCCAGGGAGTGGGGGGTGTGAAGGAAGAGGAGGCCGTCACCCTGGCCTCCGAGGGGCAGCAGTACATCATGCGCGTGGTGCGTGACGCGGGGTCGGGGGATCTGTGGATTTATCTGCTGTCGGATGAGCCCGGCGGCGGCAGCCGGGTGGTGGTGAGCCCGTTTGGTGGTGATGCGACCTATGTGACGGACGAGCGCGGGCGCGTGAATTTGGGCACGCGAGACTGGCCGACCGAAGGCGAGTTGGTTGCCGAGGTGAGGCACCCGTTGGCGAAGTTTCGGATGTCGAAGTTGAAAGATGCGGGTGCAGCTGAGACCACGACGGTGCTTACATCCGACCGGGGCGACAGGATCCAGGTGTCACTGTCGGGATCGGAGCACGGAAGACGATTGTCGGTGGTATTACTGGACGCCCCGGGCCTCGGTTTGGGAGATGGGAAATCCCTGCGTCTTGGGATTGCTGAGCCGGGGAAGGGCAGTTTGAGAGTGGAGACGTTGGAAGGCGCGGGAACGGCGTCGGTGGATGTGGGTTCGGCGCCGGAGTTTGAGATTTACCTATTCGCGTGATTCTGTAACCGCTCTGAGGGGCGGTTTGATTCTGAACATTCTGGAGAGATCAGGACTCCTGATTCTTGGTAACCGTTCTCGAACTTGAGAAAGCCGCTGCGCGGTTGCGGCGCGAGCTGAAGGCAGCAGTGGCGCCGGAGATCCGGCTGTTGTGTGGCCTGCGATTCGGGGACGTACTGCGTGAAGCGGCGGCGGAGCACCGAGAGGCCTACCTGCGGGAGTTTCTGGCAGCGTTAGCGGAAGTGGCCTCCCGATGTGACCGTGCCGAGCTGTTGCCCGAGGAACTAAAGTCGCTGCGGCAGTTCGTTGGGCTGTGCGAGACCGAGGAGGGGCTACGCGGGTCCGGGGAAGTCGGGGCGCTGTCGGCACTCTCGACTTCGAATGCACGATCTGCCGCGCGCAATCACCTGGCCGCCTCTGACGGCCGGGCCGTTCGGGTGAACGGGCTATTCGTGGAGTACTACCCCGACCTGGACCTGCCACCTCGCGGCCGACTGCTGACACTTCGTGTGACGGCAATGGCACTGCCGGGCAGCGCTGATGACGACGACGTCGTGGTTCGCAATCCGGTGTCGGACCCCGACGATCGATTCCTGGCTCAGGCGCGCGACTCTGTGGCGGCCGCGAGATTGCATCTGTCCAAACGCTACGGCTGGACTGGGAAGAAGAAGTATCGCTTTGATTTCACCGTCGAGTCAGTAGGTGCGCGGTTCACCGGCGATTCGCTCGGTGTGGCCTTCGCGGTGGGGGCAATTGCGGCGCTGGGGCGCATCGAGGCCCTGAGCGATGAGATGTCGGTAAGTCCGGTTGTGGCGTTCTGCGGAGCCATGGCGTCGCACGGGGTTCTGGCGCCGGTGGACGTAGATGCGTTGAGAGTGAAAGTCTACCGGGGGTTTTGGTCTGGCCTAAAGGTGCTGGTGATTCCGCGGGTTCACTTCACGGAGGCCTGGGCGTACCTCAAAGAGCTGGAGGCGGCCAACCCCGGACGGAAACTTGAGCTGATGGGCGCCGATTCGCTCGACGATGTGGCGGGGGATCCGAGGTTGGTGCCGGTGCGGCGGCTGTCGGTGCCAGATTACACTCTCCGTCGAATATGGGCGAGCCGTCGGTCGGCATGGTTCCAAGTATCCATCATGGTGCCATTGCTGTACGCGTTGCTTTGTCTTGTTTATCCACCGGCATGGATCCTGTTCGATCGCGCCCCGGCCGAAGTACGACTGACACCCGATGGGTTTGAAGTGCTCAACGCGGATCATAGACAGATTTGGCGATACACGTGCTCATATCCACTGGATACTGTCAATTCAAGAGCTTGCCTCGGCGACCTTGCGGGCGACGAAACGCCGGAGGTGGCATTCATGCCCTTCACCTCAAGTGATGAGATATCAGAGATGAACAGTGTCTTCGTATTCCGGCCGAAAGAAGGACTCGTTTTTCAATTGCACTGTTTCATTTGGGGCGAATACCCGGGAGACAGTATTGAGGCCCGGTTCACACCAAGCTCGTTGCACATCGTGGATACCGGGGGTGGCACTGTACTTGTATCCGCAATGACCCGATCACTGCCTGCAAGAACGCACATCGGTATTTGGTCATCAACAGGCCAGCGGGTCGGCTGGTATGTAGCATCCGGACAATGTTCGCAGCAACTCTCCACCGACTGGAATGGAGATGGTACCCCGGAGCTATTCTTCACGGGCGTTAATAATCGGCTGGTGCCGCAATCTGCGTATCTGCTGTCTCTTCCGTTGGTCGGACTCAACGGCGCCTCACCACCGTACGCCGCAAAAGATTGGGACCTGACCAAGATCAAGCGCGGGAATCAATTTGCTTGTATTTACTTTCCACCAACGGATGCCTTACCCACGACCGACGCCTATAATGACGTACTAGGACTTTCCGTAGAGAACCGCGTCTTTTTGAAGCTGCTCACTGGCGAAACAGGTCCGCCGCCATGTGGCCTTTTCTACTTCTTGGATCGACAATTGCGGGTTAAGAGCGTAACTAGTGACGATTCATTCCGGCTGTTCCGCGACTCTGTGGCCAAGGATCGGGGCGAACCCCCTGTAAGCGATTGGGGCACCTACTTCCAGACGAGGCAGACTGCCGTAGCCTACTGGGTGGATTCCGGGTGGGTGACCGACCGTCAGCATGAGACCGGTCCGTAGTCACCGACGAATTCCTCTACACGCGCCTAAGTCGCCACTGCCACCATTCTACCGCGTCGCAATGGTGGGACGATGTATCAACTCTGGATCAAGGGCCGCATTCATCTGAGTGAATGATGTTTCTGCAAAGAACCCACGTGTCCTCTAACTGCTAGTAACCCGGAGGGGCCCACTCGTCTGGGTACCCACAGGCGCGTCATTGGGACTGTCAGAAGGCGAGGGAGGTATCCACAGAAGCGCTTGCAAGAACCAAAAGGAGACCGGGGTATGTTGCTGAAAAGTCTATCAATGTGTCTGACCGTGGGCATCCTGTCACTCAGTGTGGGGCTTCATGAGATCCAGGCAAATAACACGTATCAGTGCGAGGGGAAGTTCAGGGCGGGCTACGAAGGTTCGAAAGCGGTCGACGGGGATTGGATGACTTCAGCCGTACCCGATGCGTACAATGACACCATGGCCGTCATTGAGAATCATGCCGTGCCGTTAGGTGCCAGCGCTGCGAAGTGGCGGTTCAAGGTGCTGAGAAACACTGCGGATATAGAGATCAAGGCGTACTACTGGAATCATGTCACCAGCGCTTGGAGCCTCCTATACGAAGTGCCGGAGTCACTGGACTACACGACGTATACGGTAGATGTTCCCGATAGTGGACTGCTCTCATCTCCCTTGAGAACGAGGATGTGGGTGAAGAACGCCGGTGCCATGTCGGGCGAATACTTTGAGGGAGTGGTTGACTGGATGTATGGCGAACCCGGTTATGCCTGCGAGGGAGTCTTCAGGGCAGATCATGAATGCTGGAGAGCGATCGACGGGGATTGGATGACTTCAGCCGTACCCGATGCATACAATGACACCGTGGCTTTAATAGAGGACCACGCCATACCGATCGGTGTCAGCGCTGCGAAGTGGCGATTCAAGGTGTTGAGGAATACGACTGACATAGAGATCAAGGCTCACTATTGGAATTATGTGACCAGCGCATGGAGCCTGATGTACGAAGTGCCGGAGTCTCTGGACTACACGACATACACGGTCAATGTTCCCGACAGCGGCTTACTTTCGTCCCCTTTGAGAACTAGGATGTGGGTGAAGAACGCCGGCGCCATGTCGGGTGAGTACTTCGAGGGAGTCGTTGACTGGGTTTATTCCAGCCCAATCTATAGCTGTGAAGGGACGTTTAGGCCGGGCTATGAGTGCCCGAAGGCGGCTGATGGCGACTGGATGACTTCGGCGGTTCCCGATGCGTACGGTGACAGCATCGCGGTGATCGAGGAGCATCCCATACCTTTGGGAGTTGGTTCGGCGGCGTGGAACTTCAAAGTGTTGCGAAATACCACAGGCATTGAGATTCGTGCCTATTACTGGGACTACGTGACGAGCCAATGGACAGAGTTTTTCAATGTTCCGGAGTCTCTCGACTACGTCACGTACACAGTGCCAGTTCCAGCTAACGGCTTACTTTCCTCGCTCTTCCGGACGAAGATGCAGGTGAAGAACGCGACCTTCCCTCTAATGTCGGGAGAATATTTCGAGGGAGCGGTTGACTGGATCTATGCGGAGCCCAGTTTTGCCTGCGAAGGCAGCTTCAGGGCGGGCTATGAATGCTCGAATGCGGTCGACGGGAATTGGATGACATCGGCTGTACCGGACGCGTACAATGACACAGTGGCTGTGATTGAAGAGTATCTTGTACCCTTCGGCACGTGTCGTGCGACGTGGCAGTTTAAGGTGCTGAGGAACACAACTGAAATAGAGATCAAAGCGTATTATTGGAATTATGAGACCAGCGTATGGAGCCTCCTTTACGAAGTGCCGGAGTCTCTCGACTACATGATATATACGGTCAATGTTCCCGATAGCGGACTGGTGTCAACTCCCCTGCGAACGAGGATGTGGGTGAAAAACGCAGGCGCCATGTCGGGCGATTACTTTGAGGGAGTGGTTGACTGGAGCTATGACGGCGATGCAGATGGCTTAGATGACCCTTGTGACAACTGTCCACACGTGCCCAATCCGAACCAGCTGATCACGGTCGCCCTGACTGGCGACATCAATCTCAGCGGCACGTACACGTCAGCCGACGTGATTCTGCTGGTGAACTATGTGTTCAAGGGCGGAGCTGCGCCGGTGCCGTGCGCGGCCAACGGTGATATCAACTGCTCCGGAAGCGTCACCTCGGCAGACATCATTGTCCTGGTGAATCACGTCTTCAAGGGTGGCCCCCGTCCGTGCAACATTTGTACGGCGACTGGCTTAGGCTGGAGCTGCCCCTGAAGTCGTCCGCCTCTCAATGAGAGAAGTGCAGAGCGAGATTCGAATAAATTCGCTGATCTGCCGTGGGATCTCACCGAGCGCCCCGCGGCACCGGCGCGATCAGGGCGGGGAGGAATTCGAGGATTCTCCCCGCCCCGCCCGGGCGTTCCACTTGCGCTTCAATATCTCTAGCGCGGAGTTGCGAGGGTCCATGGCAAGTAGCTTGGTGTTAACTTAGTGCGATAGATCATTCACAACCGCTGCAGATGGCGGGGCTCCGTACCGTGGACGACATCGCCGTCATGAACGTGCCCGACTACCTGGCGGAACCCTTCAAGATTCCACGCATGGGCGAGAAGTCGCTGGATCGGATGAAGCGACGCGCCCGCGTGGTGCTGGCCGGACAGCCCGAGATCCGGCCGGGGTAATCGATTTCGGAT
>Ga0105347_1000629_pt1 | contig 16434 bp, 28 predicted proteins | sample EasRivMeERMLT890_FD_89677 | JGI IMG/M metagenome (GOLD analysis project Ga0105347, IMG submission 89677) | Soil microbial communities from meander-bound floodplain in the East River, Colorado, USA - East River MetaG ERMLT890 | ecosystem: Environmental > Terrestrial > Soil > Floodplain | place... | reverse complement strand
TTTCGGGCGGGTCCGCCGTGGCCGGAAAGCGGTCAAGCATCGTTTTCAATACCTTCCGTTCCTGGTTATAGCGGCCGGGCCCGATACTACCATCCTTTCGGAGTTTTTCCAGCGCATCCAAGGCACTGAGAACAATCTTCCGATTGGTGTCATTGGTCGTTGGAGCCCTGAGAGTGAGCTGTGTATTCCGGTGACGTGGCATATAGTAATGCCGGGCTTTGAGGAAAGATGCGATGTCTACCATGAGTTCATAGAGCATAGGAGACACCATATCTTCCCCTAACTCTTCACTTCGGAGTACCGATTGCATGGCTCGGCGCAGATTGGGAAGCGTGGGAATTGGATGCTCTTTCATGGGATGCAACTCCTAGTGGGCAAGTCTACGATAGGCCTCTAAAGCGGCCTGGAGTATGAGAACGATGGTGGATAGAGTGTAACCGGCCCGCTTGATTAGGCGGGTCATGGTGGATATCTGAGCCTCTAGGCCCGTGATTCGAACATGACAGCGGACGAGACTCCGAGCCATCTTTCCAACCATGGTGTGGAGATTGGCGTCATAGAGGTTGACATCTGCGTCTTTATGGCCGGGAGAAGTAGGCAATTCCGGCTCAAAGTCTATGTCATGATGACTAGACAATGATTGACACTCCAGGAATCGGGCGGTTGTGGTCAATCTCAATCTGAGAGACCGTAGCTAGGAAGCCTGGCACCCCTGCCCACTCTGTTACATCCCACCGGACTTGTGGGGGAGCTAGAGTAAACTCCTCACCATTGGTTGTTCGTACGAACCGGACACAGACTGGAATAGTGATACTGTCTCCACTGTCTACCATTACTTCGAGCCGCTTAGACCCGATAATGGCGGGAGGAGGGATTGAGAGTAGTTGAAGGTCGATTCCAATAGAAGAAACCCCTTCATCGTTGTGAGTCAAGGTGACCTGGAATGACACCGTTATGTCAACGTCATTGACAAGATCGGTTTGGTCGAATGGTTGCACGAATAGGATAGCAATTAGAGTACCGCTATCTAGCTCGAAACCATCCTCATCCAGTATTCGATTGACGGCCGCGGGAGGGCTAGGCGGTTCGTCCGGAGCTATCGGTCCGGATTCCGCTATTCTGATAGGTGGGTCGGCCATGTCTTTTTACACATCAGTGTAATTAAAGACATGGGTGACTGTGAATGTGATTCGTACTTTCACAGGAGCCGGCCCGAGTGTTTGCATATTGATTGGACAGTTGCCAGGAGTCCCGGAAGCGGCCACTACTGAGAAGTTGAGAGCTCCAATGATGGGATACTCGGTGAAGTTACCGGCGACCCCATTCCCCACAATCAAGTCGTAATAACTGAAAGTAGGGTCTGCCCCATCATCCCCATAAACTTCCCCGTGAATGACATACATCTTTCCCGCTTCAATCAGGAAAAACCCCACTTCCGTGGGACCCGCATTAGACAACACCAACTCTCGGTCAATGAATTGAACTGCAGAAACTGGCCCGGACTCTCCGGCGCGTTGAGTGGTAATCATGGTCTTTCCTTCTTGTAAAAACTATCCCCCCCTAAGCCCCTTAAAGGGCCTTGATTCGGACGAGCTGGGCCCCACCGGCCACGTTTCCGGTCAGTGCCGAAAAGCGGATGGTTACTACGCCGGTAGCCGGCGTAGAGATCCACGCCCCCACAATCCCAAGATTGGCCTGTGGCACTCCGCTGAAACTCGCCAAGACGCCCCGATTCGTGGCCAAACTGGTGATGAAGTCCGCATCCGCGGCCAAGGCCACGTCTGCCGAATCACCATCTAGAATCGCCGGTACCACGACGCTTTGCGCGCCTTCCGGGACTAGGGGCCCGGATTCTGCATTCCTTGACATGTCAAGTCTCCTTTGCTTTCGTTTTTCTGTACCACGCCCAAGCTAGCAGACCGCCACCTACGGCAACGGCCCCGATAACCCAGGCGAATACTCCTTTGCCCCCAGTGAGACCGGTCCCCACTCCTCCAATACCAGCCCCAACCCCTTCCCCAACTCCTCTCCCGGCCGCCCCTGCGACGGTTCCCACCACTTCTCCTACCGTACTTCCTACGGCTGCCACTCCTTCACTTATGGCCTGCCCAACGGTTGGTAGTTCCACTTCCGGCCGGCTAACGGTATCGTCAGAAGTGTGGATATCGTCTCCCGCTTCATTGGGGAATCCGACTTTCATTCCCATCTCTTGACCCCACGGCACTAAGTCAATAGTCTCAAAGATAACGAACTGGATGGGAGGTTCTGAATCCTCGTCCAATTCAGATACCTTTATCTTGACCTTGTCCGCATGTTTGGCTGACCACCCTACGAAGTGTCCGATCCCATCCCCACCCTTAAAGGTAGTCATGAGATTAATCCAGTATCTGCCAATGGGGAGAGGGTTAGTTCGTACCATTGCCATTAGGCGGCTTCTTCCTGGGGAGTTTCTTCCCCTTTTTCTTTGAGCTCTTTTTGGGGCTTTGGCTTATCCCGCAAAGCCCACCATGCCGCTACCCCAAGGGTAGCAAACATCAGACCGGCAAAGACCAACATACCATGCCCCTTGAGAACCTCGTTACCGGTGGGCAGATGTTCTATCAACGGTTCAAAACCGGTCGCAAGGGCACGGAATTGGGAGGTAGAATCCTTATTCCGATAATCGTGGGAATACTTCTTTGAAAGAGCCTCCCGGAAGGTGTCAGCGTCCCCAGTGTCGGCCGCCGCTAATACTTCGGGGAAGCTATGCCTCAATTGCCTGACGAAGTCCGCGGCTCCTTGCTCGTGCGAGTCATAGGCCCGGAAAGCAAGGGGGGCTCGGTTAGCAAGCATCTCAGCGTGTAAGTGCTTGTTTCGTTCGCTTGACTCGTCTGTGATATGAACCCAAGGGGGCTCCCATACTTTCCCTTGATAGGACTTTCCCGCACTAATGTTGCCCCAATTGCGGTTTTGCAGACTGTTTCCCCGAGCCGTCTCAATCCAAACTAGAGATAGGAGCATCTTAGCCCTGTTTCTCTCTGGTTTGACTCCAAAGACCGACTCATAGGCGGACACCAGCCCCTGAGCCGCTTGGGCGGCCGATAGGGGCGTAGTCTGCATAGGGACGACAATCATGGGAGATACTTTTCAGCAATGTAATTCATTGCCGCGGTAGCTAGTAACGCTATGAGCACGAAACCCACAACGTAATCAAGCTTAACCCCCAGAAACTCCAGGGGGAGAATAGTTGGGAGATAGGCGCTTGTCATTGGTTTCGAAAGCCGTCATGCAATAGCGAATGAGCTGAGGGCTTTTCCAGCCAATTCGACGAGCCCATCCCCAAGTGAATGAGACGAGAAAAGCAAGGATATCCACGGGCGTGGCGCCACTTCTCTCTAGGAGAGTACAGATACGGTTTTGGAGCCTCATCTGCTTGTCCCTAGTCATATTGGCTCTTTCGATGTCTAGGGGAGTACTACTAAGACTCATTAGCGTTTCTCTAGTTTGAGGGCCCTAGGGGCAGTGAAAAACACAAGCAGGCCGCTAATCGCAACGGCCGGCCAAAACCATCCGGGCATGCCTTTTTTCATAGCCATTCCTCATACGCCTCACCTCTCCTTTGGCCCAAGATAGACTGATAGCCATAGGTAAAGTGGACATTGTCAGTTTGATAGACGGCGTCATTAGTAGGAATCTGAGCGTCAGAGTGGGTGGTTTGAGTGGCGTTAAGAGTAGCCAACCATAGAGCTCCGGCTACATTAGACGTTAGGACACATTGCCAAAGCATAGGCTGTTCGGTAATGGCTTCTATTCCGTCTTTTACAAGATCGAAGTTATCGCCCCAATTAATAGACGGTGATTCACTAGGGTTGCGAACTTCTTCTTCGCCTTGATTGACCCCACCAAACCATGTCACATTAGACATACCTGGAAAGGTTTGCTCTAATTGTGAGATGACACGATTAAGCGTTACGGTCCAAGAATCAAAGATGGCACCTCCCGGCGTCATCTGATTCATGAAAGAATCGCCCTTGGCCAACTTTACAATGCCAACCCTTTTACCCTGACCCCATAGATATTGTCCGGCGGCAATCTCCCAGCCTGATGGCCCGCTTGGAGATGGGCCAAGTAAGTGAGGCCCAGAATAATCTACCACTCCGGCCCCTTGATTAAGCCAAAACGGTACCTGAGAAAAAACTGCTACTTGCGGCTCCTGGACGGCGATACTTAGTTCATTGGATTGTCCGATACTGACTATCATGCCCACGTCCGGGCTTAGCGCCGGAGGTGCCGATAATGAGTTAGAAGCAAGAAGAAGCCTACCACTCATACGCCACCAATAACCGTAATTACGATGATTGTACCATCTGCCCCGTCCCCTCCGGCTCCGGAAAGGTTGCCGTTTCTAGCGGCTGCCCCTCCACCACCACCACCACCGGGGAAGCCTCCATTGCCTCCCTTGCCTCCCTTGCCTCCGGCGGCCACAGATCTCCCTCCGCCGCCTCCGGCTCCGCCCGACCAAACACCGGCAGTTACGTCACCCCCATTACCACCATCCCCACCCTCTGCAGCAGCCCCTATGCCGGCCCCTGAGTTGTCAAAACTATTGGAACGTGCGGCCCCATTCCCAGCTATACCGGCGGCCGGAACGGTAGTTAATCCACCACCACCACCACCACCCCCAGCCCCGGAGGCGGTTACGGGAGTTGAACCAATACCTGTGCCCGCGGCCGTGTTTCCGCCATCACCCCCGTTAAAGTCGCCCTTTCCGCCGGCCGGACCCGATACGGAACCGTTAGTGCCTCCGGACCCTTGAATACCGCCCGCGGCTCTTACTAATCCTCCAAAGTCGGAAGCCCCTCCGGCAGTTCCAGGGTTTCCGTCTGTCCCATCTACTGTCTGGCCTGCACCCCCAGTTCCACCTTTACCTACCGTGTAAGGAACTAGGCCGGGTAGAGTAGTAGCATCGAAAACATTAGAGCTTCTAGCTCCCCCAGAACCGCCGGTCCCACCTGACATGGCCTGACCGCTAGCGGCTCGCCTACCACCACCTGCACCGGCCCCCCCACCCTCTGCATATACTCCAACTAAGAGGGCATTGGCCGGAACCGGCCAGTTACCAGAACCAACCGGCAAGATCTCAATCAGTACACTACCAGCCCCTCCGGGCGGTCCCTGGGGTCCTCTAGGTCCACGATTAGGCCAAAACACCATGGTATTATAATCCTAAGATCCATTGAACGGTTACTAAAAGGTCTCCCCCTGTATTGTTTAAAACCGTAATTCTATCAGCCCCACCTAACAAGGGGAACCCTGCCGCTATAATATCCTCGTAGGCATAACGGCCTAGAACCGTCGCCCCGGATGACATGCCCACAGTCAGACCGACCGGAATAGCCGTAGCTACGCTAGCACCGATGGCATTAACCACGGCCCCTTTAGCAAACTCAGGAGCAATGAAAGCCGATAGGGCTAGGTTAGCAATAGTAACCGCTGGAACCGTTAGAGATACAGGAGTCCCGGGAGTAAGAGCCCCTTCCGCATGTCCGGCCGTAATACTTACTCGTCCGCCAGCGGCGTCATAGGCCAGGTTACTAGCCGGACGATAAGTAAGAGCGTTAACCTGAATCCAATTGGCAACGATTGGAATCTGCATTCCCCTTCCCCAATCGCACTCAAAGGAATTATTGGCCGCTCCCACACCATACGCTATGACCGCCCGAAAGTCCGCGTTAGTGCCCACCGGTGCCGCAATATCTCTCCCCAGAATGATAGTCTGGACTCTTGGCGGTCCAGGAATCTTTTCGCCCGAATAGAGGGAGATTACTTGTCCCTCTGCGGCAGGCATGGGCCCCTCAAACTTATTGCCCCAGTAAGTCGAGTTTTTCCAACTCCCCTTAACCGGTTCGATGGGAGAAACGGGCACTCTTCTAGCCATATCCTCGTCTCCTACCTCTATCACTTCCCATTGCGTACAACTGGAAGTGAAGAGAGCTACTAAACTAAGTATCTGAAACGCTTGCCTGATATTCATGTGGGAGCCTCCTAGGCTAGGGCCCCTGGTTTGGGCCGTCTAGTTTAGACGGCCCAAACCCTTGAAAACTTCACTCTTTTTAGGCGACTTTTGCCCACTGGCTCCCATTCCAGCGATACAACTTGTTACGGGTATTGGTCGGATGCTTGGCGGCCCGCTCCAATGCATTGAAGCCCGAAGCCCGGAAGGGCACCCTCCAGTAAGGAGCGTTTTCCGGGTCATGGGGGATGACCAATTCTACCCACCATGTAACCGCATGAGGGGGAACATCCGCCCCAACTCGGAACCGAGCACGAAGCGGGGGCGGGCGCTTGACCAGCAAGCACGGCCGACCCTTACAATGTACTCTCCTCAGGGTGGGCAATTGAGGATGCATGGGACGCGGATTCGGCGTATCTGCTCCCACCTTGATATCGGCTTTTTTCTTAACTACGCCCCTGGCATCTACCACATACTTTCGGGCGGTCCGGATTGCGGCCGTTCGCTTGACCAACCGGCGATATTGCCGGCGGGCTTTGGGGTCTCTGGAAGCCTTGAGATTGGCAACCTTCTTTTGGACGGCCGCGCGCTCCTTGGGGTCTTTGGAATTGTAGCCCTTGATTACCCTGTTCAATTCCTTGGAGGTTTTGAAAGAGCCATTGGCCACGGTAACTTGTATCTTGCGCGCCGCTTCTTGGACCACAGGATTGGGGTCTTTTCGCATGGCCGAATAGCTGGTGTTGATCTGTGCTCGGACGGCCGCTTGAGCCTGGGGGTTTCCCTGCCGCGCCGCTACTACTTGCCGAACTGCTACGGCAGAGGGTCCGCCGGCCTTGATTGTGGCCTGAATTGCGGCCTTACCAACGGCCGCCGCTTTGCCGCCCGCGTCGACCATATCCACGGCCTTATTGGCCACTGCCAGTCCGGCAATTGCGGCGGCACCGGCCGGAGGTACCACGATTGCGAGCGCACCGGCCGCAATCTTGGTAATTGGACTTTTTACGACCGCTTTAGCGATCTTCCCGATACTCTTGAATAGGCCCCATGCCATGACTTAATCCCTTTCTCAGTGCTATACTGAGTGAGCGGCCTGCTTCCACTCCTCCACTCTAGAGGGGTCTTTAGCGGCCAGCGTTGAAAACAGCTTGCGCAATACCTTTTTTTCGGGCGCCGGATTGGTCCGCCAATATATGGCCTTCCCATCGGCAAACTTGAGCAATGGGACTATCCCATGTTTGACGGCAAGCGTTCCGGCCGTGGCTGAGTCAAAAAGACCGGTAGCCTTTAGGCCTTCCGCTTGCTGAAAACGAGCGATAAGGGCTCTATCTTCGGAACCCTTGTTCCGTATCTCTACCTCTAGAGCGACGCGACCAGCAAGCGAGCGCCTAGCACTCGCTGACTGGTCGCCTTCAACTTTTGGGGATTGGAGACCGGCCCTCCAACTCTCTGGCAGGTTCAGGACCATACCAGCGTAGAGAGGATTGATGATAGTCCCGTACTTCTCTTTGGAAAACTTGAGATGCTTATTCACGGGATTGAGTTCTGGCCAGCGCCGCTCGTTCCCGGTGAGCTTTTTGGCGATCTTGGATTGAGTGTCCCCATCCTTAACCACGTAAGTGAGTTTCTCTGGAGTGGCGGTAACTGTCCCAGCTTCGCCTCCCTTGAAAACTTGGGCCCCGCTCTTGGGTTGTTGGGCAGGGGTCCGAACGATTGCCGCCGGAGTTGGAAGTGGCACTTTTTCAGCCGCTTTCTTGGACTCTGCCGCCACTTCTTTAGCAGCGGCCCGGAGTGATTCGGCCTGGGGCTTGAATCCGGCTTTTTCCAGCTCATCTGCTAGAGCGTTCATAGCAATGGGGTCGCCCACTGCTAAGGCCGCATTGACCTTGTCTTTGAGCTCTTTAGGGAGCCCTGGAACTGTGGAACCGGATGCATCCGCGGGACTTTTGGTCCCGCCTTTCATTACCAGCGCAATAATGCCGGTAACGGCTGCTCCCGCTCCCAATACTGCCAATAGGGGAAAAGGCATGGTTACATTCCTAGATATCTAGAAGGGTCTTCTATCCGTCCGTTCGCTCTCCTGACTTGAGCATGCATACGGATAGAGCCATTCTTGACGCGCCAATAGATACGGACTTGGGCTTTCTCGCCCTTTGCTTGCAGCTCAGCCACTCTCCAAGCGACAAGGTCATCACAATCACCCCACCCTCTCCGGAGCACGGTCAAGACATCGGCAAACTCTTCATGAGGGCCGGCTTCGCGCTGGAAACGGACTTTCCCTGTTCGGGCTAGTTCGTATATGGGTGAGATGGGACGACCTTGTCGCTTTGCGATACGCATTGTGACTAGGTTGTTGGCCACAACTCCGTTAAGGAAACCAGTGCAGATTAGAGCCAGAATCTTTGGATTCCGGGTCGGTGCACTGACCCTAGTCACAATGTTGAAACCCATCTAGTCTCCACTACAAGTCTGGGACGGCCAGTCCAGACTAGTAGTTAGATGAGGGTTCCGCCGATGATGCTGGCTTCGATGGGGTGCGGGTCCGTATGGTTGTTCGTGACCTGCAACGTGATATCGATGCCAGCTCGTGCAATGTAACCTCGGAGGGTCACACCCACGCCGGTCTGAGAGAAGATCTCCGCCGGTACCACGCCCGCTTGAACGAACATGGTTTCTTGTCCGATACTCAGCTGATTGATGCTGAAAAACGGACTCGTTGTGGAACCCCACGCAAAGCGCTGGGTCTGGAACGTCCGCTGTGGACGTGCGAAGACCGTCGCAAGCGTCGCCGCCGCTACGGTCACGGCCCCAGCTTCGCCACGGGGGAAGGGAAGAACCTGGGTCTGGTTCTCGGGCTGGAAGTACTTCATACGACGCTTTGGCTTCTTTTTCTTGCGCTTTGGACCGCCCAAGATGACATCGTCGTCATCGTCGCCCAAGTCATCGCCCGAAAGGGAAAGCAGATCGTCTCCCATCTCGTCGTCGTCGTCATCTCCCAAAAGGTCCGTATCGTCTCCGACACTCATTGACATTGTCCTTTTTCTCCACTTCCCAAGCAATGGGAAGTATGTCCGCTAGCCCTACCGTGCTTGATTGCCCAATAGGGCCGCGCTACCTGTCCTAGAATCCCCGCTAGGATATCGGTGCTAGTTGTATCGGCACTAGCGCCCGCTTAACTTCTCGTCCGGTTACTTACCGGCGAGAAGATTGGTCTTCGTCATGCCCATTGAAGTGAGCATCTTGACGCCCACGTCTTTGGTACCGGCTCCGATGAGCCCATGGGCAAAAGCGCTCGCATGCGGCGTGGCGTCGTCCCATCCGCCAGCGGCGGCAATCACGAGGATACCGGCTCCCACGGTCAAGTCGGTCCGGATTGCAGTGTTTCCAAGGCGTTCCGCTTTCATGGCCAAGAGAGCTCCGAGGGCCCCTCCGCCGGCCGCTTCGACGCCGCCCAAAACTGCCATACCTGCACGCTTGGCGGTCTCCTTGTGTTTCTTCGCGGTATTGAAGCCGTTTACGGCTTTTTTCACCAGGTCGTGCTTGGACAGTTCCTTGAGTCTCTCGATTGCCATCATGATGGTATTCCTTGTGTCAAGTCCGTTTTGGACGTCTCCACAAGTGTGCAGTAATTGCGCCCCTGGGTCAAGTAAGACCCACCCTCCCGGGTCGGAATTGACCCTGTTTTTGGGGGTCGGAATTGACCCCCTAAGTCGGCTCTGTTATCGTGAGGCATGGCAAAAACCACGAAAAAGCCGCCAAAAGAGGGGGAGACCCCTGGAACCGACCCCAACTCCGATGGCAACCTCCCAGAAGAGCCTGAATGGGTTTCACCGGCCCAAGCCCGGACCCGTACCGGCCTATCAGCTCAAAGAATCAGATACCTCGGAGAGCAAGAAGAGGTAAAGCGCCGGAAAGGTGATAAGGGGTGGGAATATCTCCTATCAGACTTACAGGAGTTTGCCTCAGACTCGGACAGTAAAGACTCAGAGTTACAATCTCTTGAGTTGACGCATTACCGCGCCTCCCTCACTCGACTGGAGGAGAAAGACCGCTACCTTAATTCTCGACTAGTGGCAATGCTAGAGTTTGAGTCAAGCGAGAGAATCAAACTAGCGGAGCGCTCAATCAAGCATGAGGAAGAGAGAATCAATCTAATTGGAGCACTGGAAGAGCTGATATCGGCTCAGCATGCCAGGCAACTAGAAAGAGAGAAGCAAGAAGCCAATATAGAGATGAGAAAAGATGCTCTCAATAAAGCGGCCGAAGTGCTCAAGCCGCTAGCGCAGCAAGCTTTCGCCTCTTTCTTCCCAGAAGCCGCTCAAACGGGGGCCATACTTGGGGCGGTAGTAGAAGTGGTGAATAGAATGAGACCAAAGCTAGAGATGCTTGTAAAGACCGATATGCTAACGGCCGAAGAAAAGGAGATGCTCCAAGGTCTCTTGGACAATGTCCCTAAACCCCCGGACCCCGAACCTGTAGAGACGCAAGGGGAAGCGGCATCCTAGCCTTCCACAAGCCATCCACACATATAATTAAACCTTCATCCCGAAGGGTAATTAGAGCTTGATTAAACTCTTGGGGAGTGTAATCCGAGATAGCTTGACCAAGCCACTTCCACATAGTTCGGCTATTGGTCCCTTGCGGCCTTGCCTGTATCCAGCGGTAGACTTTCGTTTTAACGGGAGTCTTAAGGATGTCTACTCCACAATGGTTGCAGGTTCGGCCGTGGCCTAGTCTGAGCTTGACCACTCTTTCGCCGCAATTAGCACAAGTTTTCATAGCAGTTCCCTCACTTCCCAAGGGACTGAGGAGTTGCCTACAGGCCGGCGTTTGGGCCGCGCCTTTCCTCTCCAGGTCTTTTTGGACTTAACCTCCCTTGGCTTGGTTAGTCCGTCTCTCCAGTTTTCTTTGAGTCTGGAGAAGTGCTCAAAGTGATAATCCTTGTGTTCTAGAACATCTAGAAAACGATGGTAGGCTATGTCTAGAGGCTCGTCCGGCTTGCGCTTGCCAATGCCAGAGAAACCCTTAGCCCTAACCTTCCACTCCTCTCCCTCAGCTTCCTGATAAGCGTACAGTTTAGGAGCCGGCCAGAGACTCTTAAAGATATGCTTTTCTAGCTTCAGTCCCCCTAGTTCTGTGGACTGTGGGAGTTTGACTGTGCGGGGCACCGCAAAACCATCTGTGTCGCAGTAATAAGGCCTTTCGGCTTCAATGAGGTACTCTGTTAGATTGCGACGAGCAAGGGCCGTTATGTGCATTGCAATAGGGACGTGTGCATGCGGTATATCCCTATCTTCCACTAGCGCATGTACCCCAGGCATTAACATCTCCCGGCCTAGGCCTCCAGGCTCCCGCTCTGGTATCTTGAAAAACTCGGCCGGGGGATTGATTAACACCTTCTGCTTTTGGCGCCCTTCCCCAAACTTCCCATATAGGGAGTTTAGCAGGTACTTTAGTATCATCTTTAGCCCTAGGTCCGTTGTCTCCTTTCTCCAACCATATATGGTTTCGGCATAGTCCTTTAGGTCTGTGAAGCGGTCGAATGTGACGGCCTCATAGCTTTTGAGTATCTGCCCACCTTTTTCTTGGAGCAACTCCAGGTCAACATTCGAAAACCAGGACTCCCATTCTCCCGTCGGGAAGTATACCCGATTATCCTTACCACGATAGGGGCTCGGGGGAATGTGCGAGTCTGGCACTTTGATTCTGACTCGCGCCATACCTAAGTCCCCATCTTTGAGACTCTTCTTACTTCCTATGACGTTAGCAGGGCAATCGAACGTCATAGCATAGGGGAATGAAGAGTTAATGTCGTAGTAATCGGCCTCGCTACACTCCCTCTCAAAAGGTTCTACTCTAGACGCAAAGTAGGCCTCTCGAGCCCATTCGTTTATCTGTTCATTGGTCTTAATCTCTATGCTCAGAAACTTTCGCCGAAAAAGCTTCATGGCCGTTGACGCGATAGTCTTTTGGAGCTCCCCTCCTAGCTCTAAAAGATGCTTCTCAAACAGAGCAATTGCCGTGTAGAGAATCCGACAATCCTGCTCATTGTATTCAATCAGCTGAGGCAACGGGTCGTAGAAGTGTTCTGTATCATCGGCCGAGCCTCCCTTAACCATCCCAACCCATGCCGCAATCTTTCGCAGGCTATCTCTTAACAACCAATAGGAATCCACGAAAAACCAGTGGTTTTTCCCCTTGTCAATGCGTACGATGATAGCGGACGAACCAGAGAATTGACAACTAACTCTGATATACGGCTTTGGATTATCTACTAAGTATTCCAGGATATAGACAAGATCCGCTAGCCCGCCAGCGTGCGCATAGAACCAAACCCCGGTGTTTTCAGGAGTACAAACCGCGTTTAGGAAGTCCTGGACTCTGTAGTAGGGTCGATATCGCTTCCCATCGAAGTGGCCGATTACTCTCAGTGCCATGGGAGTCATGCCATGCGCGCTAGCCTTCTTCTCGTCCCCTGGGACCCATTCTAAGTCATAGACGTGGAAGCGTCTCTTTCTGGCTGGACCGTGTAATGGTCTGAGCGTCACTCCAAGACCTTCCGTTATCGTTAGCGGTAGCCGGACAGAGATAGAATATCCACCATACTAGAACCCATCTAGTGTCTGAATAATCCGCGCGAATTGGTAGCTCAAAGGGGGTCAAAAAACAGCCCCTCCAGGCGAAGCGTCAAACAAGACACCTGGAGGGGCCGCCCCGTTATGGGGCCACTCACCTAGACATGATTGCCTAGGCTTGTGGGAGGTAGGTATAGGGCAATACAGCTGTAAGAGGCTCACATTGAACGTTGTTCCCTATTAGCGTGGATTGCCCTAAAGCTTTTTTAATTAGTATCGGGACCGGTGTTGGAAGGCCCGCTCAATACTTGTATGACCTGAGACTTTGAAGCTTCTATGTTACTAAGGATGCATACCACCCTTCGAAAAGCCGTATCCTCATTACCATCATGTATATTGACGGCACTAGCGAATGAAAGGCCCGCTAGAAACTCGCACGTATCGTTTTCAGACATGCCAGCTTCTTGGCAATCGGCAAGAATGCCACGCCCTAGCGACATCCACTCATGCACTTTTTCGGCGGTCAGACTTTCTTTGGCCATGACATTATGTCTCCTAGTGCTAAAAGAGCCCGGCGAAACTTGCCCTTAGTCTCTAGCCTAAGCTCCCCATCAATCGAGCCCCCATCGTTTCTAACCACCCTCATTCGGCCGGCATACCCCTCTTGACCCATAGCCCTCTTGTGAAACTCCAGGGCCTCAGACACTAACTCTTTCTGCCCTCCCTCAGACTTAACCCTGATAATGAGTTGTGTGGGGGCGTGCCGAGTCTTCTTACGGATATTGTCCCCAATAATGCCGGCCGTAACTTGGGCATAGCCGGCATGCTCTATTCGATGATAGTGAGACATAATCACGTTACGGTTACGGCTTAGAGTGGGGGACTTCTCAGCGGACTTCGGGTCAGCCTTAAGACCCATCGCTATCTTTAGAGGGTAGGCTCTAGGCTTTGGAGGGCTAACTCGCAGCGTCTGAAGCCGCTTAATCTCTTGCTTGGCTAGCCGTCGCTGAGCCGGTATCTGCTTTCGTTCCCTCTCTGTAAGAGGGATAATGACTTTTTTGACAGTCTTTCGCCTAGAGGGGCGGGCCCGTGTAGCCTTCTTTTTGCTTTGACGGGCCCGCCCCTTTGGCTTCTTGGTGGCTTTCTTAGAAGCCACCTAGGGGGCCTAAAACAGGCCTTCCGGGTCCACTGCTCGGCCGTCATCCCCAGCGGATGGGCCCGCAATATGGCCGCGCATCGACTCCGCGCGAATTGCCCAACACTTGCGGCCCTTGCTCTTATCCCGGAAGTCTTCCGAGACTTGGAGTCGCTTCCCCTTGACTCTCGAATGACACTTGAAAAGCTTCATGGGATTCTGCTTTCCAGTGTCGAGCTCCCCCTCTTCGAACATGAAAACCGGGACTCCCTGGAGACCTAGAATCCCTCGCATGCCGGGCTTGGCCCAAACACCGATTAGGTCTCCCTTCCTGCCGTCCACTTCGTTCTTATCGCGGTCGATAAGGGGAGCATCATCGAAAAGCTCTCCTACGATGAGAACGGAAGGCTTTTCAGCTTCTTGCTTGGAGTCGAAAAGCTTGATCTCCAAGGGAATGAAGTGAATGGCCGGGGAAAGCTCGTCGTCCCATGTCCCGACTAAGTCGCCACTTCTTTCGACATAGCCTTCGGGAATCTGAAACGTACGGGAACGGATACCGGTGTTTTCCGCGTTCTCAGGGTCCCGGGGGTCTGTCTCGGTCTCTCTACGCGCACTTGCGCCACTAGGCTTTTTGGCCATTAGGTCCAAGCGTTCTCTCTGGTAAGCGGATGGTTAATAGAGATCTGCGGGCCCCTCGGTGCTTACCAGTCCGAAAGGCCCGCAGGCAACGCTTGGCGCGCTACATGGTAGACGCATTGTGCCGCACCCCTGCACGCAAAAGCAAGTGAAAAGCGTTCAGTACTGAAAAAAAGCGCCCCCTCCAGGCGTTCAGATGCGAGCGGTTTTCCGCTCCTTATCGCTGAATATGCCCCGTTGCGGTACTACAATGATAAAACCTCGGTCTTTTGACCAGTCATCTAGTATGCACTCGATTGCCCTTCCTGGAGAGACATTCCTATAGAGTCTCTGATGTCTTCTCAGAGTCCTATCCTGCTGTGCCGAGATAATGATGTCTGCTCTAACCCGGGCCACTAGCGGGTCCTGCATTAGGAAGTCCGGTTGTGGCGCTTGTCGGGCCGGCATATCCCCATCTAGAAGTTTGGTGATTGCCCGGGGTATCGTCACGTTAGGCCAGCAATAGCGCAGATAGGCTATATAAGAACCGTGGATTCGGAAGGTTTTTCTCATAACTCCTCTAGAAAACAATTGTCTATAATGTCATAAAAGGGGTCTCTCTTCTTCTGTCTTTTCCAGGCGTAGTATATATATCCTGATGATACTGTCATTGTAGCCAGTTTCCAGCCCGCACCAGGCGGAGGCAATGGCTTAATAACGGGCGAAGGGACTGGCCATGAAGTTTCTGGCCACTCCCTTTCTGGGATAGCCATCCTAGTAACACGATATTCTAATTCACTCATGGTGCTATCCCATAGAGTATTATCGCCAAAGGAATAAGTGTTACTAGGCCGGCTGCTATGTCACTCCAATTCATGGTCTGCAGCCTCCCTTATGACCGGCTTGACGGCTACATCGAATACCGCGGTTCTGGCCTAGACATAATCCCACTCTGGAGGCAATTACTTCTATTCGGAGCTCTTTTCGATGCTCCTGTATCTCCCGAAGCATCCCCAGGAATACTTTGGCCGGAAGATTGACGGTTTCGTTGTCAGAGCAAAGGGCTATATGCTGCTCTATCTGTCTGTCAGTAAGTTTCACGTTTTTTACAACTCCTCTGTCAGTGCTAGAGCCAGGCAATACAGACTAATTATGACTGCCACCCACCCCGCAACGGTTAGTATCATTGGCACCTCCAGAATATGACTCTGCATGGTCCTAGAGCCCCAACTAACGCCATTAGTCCCACATATCTAGGATTCAATTCCCCATCATTGTATACCGTGATAGGAGAGGGTAACTCCCAGCCATCGAATATCTGATATCGGCACATGTTCCTTTCTCCCGTTGACAAAGTCTCCTTATCAGCCTCAGACAACCATCCCGAAGTCTTTAGATACTCCAAGACCATCGATAGAGTATAATCCTTCCAGAACCAAAACCGGGCTATCTCGTCCCAGTGAGCTCGATTATACTCCGTAGCTTCGAAGTGTTGTTGTACAGCAGCATAGAGATAGGTTCCCATTATGACTCATCGCATGCTGTGGACCATGCGCCCTCATAGGATGGCAGTTTCTCTCTGTATGACTTGCTCTCTTCAATGTGTCTGAAGGTTTCTCTCTTGTCCTTATCCTCTTTCTCTAGATAGTCTTGAATTGGCGGCCCTTCACGTGAGAATCGATCTAGCAACTCTCGAGCATAAAGAACGGCTGAAAACTCCACACCTGAAACCGTGTGATTGGCTACCATCAGTGTTACGTGATATCCTGGAACTATTGTCCCGGTGTATGACAATGTTATCCCCCTCTCTTTAGTATCCTCGAAGTATTCCAGACTAAGACACTCCGCCGGAATGTCTCCAATCGTGGATAGCATTGAGCTATGTCCTATACATATCTCACTGATATACACTCCAGGAATTGGAGGGACAACTAGTCTATATGGGGGAGCTAGTCCTAATTGCGGACGAGCAAGCAACCTTTCACTAGTCCCAGCCGGTATCAAAGTAGCAACGAACGGTAATATCATATTCCCTATAGCCATTCTCGTGCCGCTCCTTTCAGGAAAGCCTCCCCAACCCCTACCACCCTTCCCAAAGCGCCGCACTGGATTCTTATGAG
>Ga0105347_1000622_pt1 | contig 16511 bp, 19 predicted proteins | sample EasRivMeERMLT890_FD_89677 | JGI IMG/M metagenome (GOLD analysis project Ga0105347, IMG submission 89677) | Soil microbial communities from meander-bound floodplain in the East River, Colorado, USA - East River MetaG ERMLT890 | ecosystem: Environmental > Terrestrial > Soil > Floodplain | place... | reverse complement strand
TCGTAGTGCAGGGCCATGGAGAGGCCGTCCACCTTCAGCTCGGCCACGTACTCCATCTCCCGCGGGCCCACCGCGCGGAAGATCCGCGCCTCGAACTCCCGCAGCTCCTCCTCGCTGTACGTGTTGTCCAGGCTGAGCATGGGGACGCGGTGGGTGAAGCTCGGGAACTGCTCCGAGGGCCGCTCCCCCACCCGCTGCGTGGGGCTGTCGGGCGTGACCAGGTCGGGGTGCCGGGCCTCGAGCTCCTTCAGCTCCCGCTCCAGGCGGTCGTACTCCTGGTCCGTGATCTGGGGGGCGCTCTCCACGTAGTAGAGGCGCTCGTGCCGGTTGATCTCGTCGCGGAGCTGCTGGATCCGCTCCGCGGCCCGGTCGTGGGCCGTGCGGCTGCTCTTGCTAATGGTCGCGGGCGAGGATGAAGTCGGGCAGGGCCTCGAGGGCCTCGCGGTATGGGGACCGCTCGAAGCCGGCGAGATCGGCCCTGGCGGCCGCGGCGTAGCGCTCGGCCAAAGCCCGCGCCTCGTCCAGGGCGCCGTGCTCGCGGGCCAGGCGGAGGAGCTCGTCGCGTGAGACGCGGCCGAAGCCGCGGTCGGCCAGCACCGCGGAGACCGCGTCCGCCCCCGGCCGGCCGCTGCGGCGCAGGAGGAAAATGATGGGCAGGGTGAGCTTGCCCTCGCGCAGGTCGTTGGCCACGGGCTTGCCCAGCACCTTCTCGTCCGCCGTGAAGTCGAGCAGGTCGTCCACCATCTGGAAGCAGACCCCGAGGTTCTCGCCGTAGCTGGCCAGGGCCTTCTCCTTGGCCTCGCCCGCCTCGCCGAGGATGGCCCCGATCCGCATGCAGGCCGAGAAGAGGTCGGCGGTCTTGCGCCGGATGATGTCCAGGTGGTCGGCCTCTCCGATCTTCAGGTCACCGTTGCGCTCGATCTCCAGGATCTCGCCCTCGATCATGCGCAGGGTGACGTCGGAGAGGAGGCGCAGGATCTTCAGGTTGTCCTGGGAGAGGGCCATGGACATCGACTTCGTGTACAGGAAGTCGCCGGCCAGCACGGTCACGTCGTTGCCCCAGCGGCTGTTGACGCTGCGCCGCCCGCGGCGCACGGTGGCCTGGTCGATGATGTCGTCGTGCAGGAGGGTGGCGGTGTGGATGAACTCCACCACCGAGGCCAGCAGCACCGCGCGGTCGCCCCGGTAGCCGCACAGGCGGCAGCCCAGCAGCAGCAGCGCGGGCCGGATGCGCTTGCCCCCGCCCTCGCGGATGTAGCGGCCGATCTCGCCCACCATGCGCACGTCGGAGCGCACCTGCTCCTCGAAGCGCTGCTCGACCCGGGCCAGATCGTCCTCGATGAGCTGGACGATCTCCTTCAGGTCCGCGACCCCGCGACCGCCGAGGCGACCCGCCGTGGCCAAGAGGTCCCTACCTGTAGTTGGTGAACTGCATGTCGATGCCGAGGTCGGTGTCCTTCAGCATCCGGATGACGGACTGCAGGTCGTCCCGGTTCTTGCCGGAGACGCGGACCTGCTCGCCCTGGATGGAAGCCTGGACCTTGAGCTTGCTGCCCTTGATGATCTTCACGATCTCGCGGGCCTTCTCCGAGGGGATGCCCTTCTGCAGCGTGATGACCTGCCGCGCCGTCCCGCCCAGGGCCTTCTCGATCGCGCCGAAGGTCAGCGCCTTCAAGGGGACGTTGCGCTTGACCAGGCGCCCTTCGAGGACGTCCCGCACGGCCTTGAGCTTGCCCTCGTCGTTGGACGTGAGGACGACTTCCTCGCCCGTGAGCTCGATGTTGGAGCCCGTGCCCTTGAGGTCGAAACGGGTGGTGATCTCCTTCATGGCCTGGCCGATGGCGTTCTTCATTTCCTGCATGTCCACGCTGCTGACGACGTCGAAGGAGCTGTCGGCCACGGTGGGGCCTAAGGTGACGGATCCGCTCCGCGTTGTCAAACCTCCGGCAGCTTGAACGCGCGCGCGAAGTTCGCGAGGGCGGCGCGCCCGACGTCCTCGACCGGCTCCCCGCGCAGGCGGGCCACCGCCCGCGCCACCTCCACTACGAACGCCGGCTCATTGCGCTTCCCGCGGTGCGGCGGCGGGGCCAGGAAGGGCGCGTCCGTCTCCACCAGCAGCCGCTCCCGCGGCACCATGCGCGCCACCTCCTGGATCGTCTCCGCCCGCGGGAAGGCCACGATGCCGGAGAAGGAGATGCAGAAGCCCAGGACCAGCGCCCGCTCGGCCAGCTCCCGCGTGCCCGTGAAGCAGTGGATCACGCCGCCGATCTCCTCCGCTTCTTCGTGCTCGAGGATGGCGATCGTCTCCTTGTCCGCCTCGCGGGTGTGGATGATGACGGGCAGGCCCACGTCGTGGGCGAGCTGGAGCTGCCGGCGGAAGGCCTCGCGTTGCGCCTCGCGCGGCGAGTGGTCGTAGTGGAAATCGAGGCCGATCTCGCCGATGGCCACGATGAGGCGGTCGCGGGCCAGGCCCCGCAGCTCGCCCTCGATGTCGTCGTTGTAGAGCCGCGCCTCGTGGGGGTGGACGCCGGCCGAGCAGGGGAAGCCCAGCTCCTGCGCCACGCGCAGCGCGCGCTGGTGGCCGCCCTCCTCGTCCACGCCGCCCACGACGAGCATGTTGGCGACGCCCGCCTCGCGCGCGCGCGCCACCACCTCGGCACGGTCCGCGTCGAACTGCGGCATGTCGATGTGGCAGTGGCTGTCGACAAGAGTGAGATTCTGGGATTCCACCACTGAGGCATTGTAGAGCCGACCGACAGAGCCTGCGCTTGACTTGAGCCGTCAAAGGGCGTCTTGTAACGAGGCCATCCCCTCTCTCGGGTGAGGGGGGCGGAAGCGGAGCGCAGCAATGAGAACCGACCTCGTGTTCGGCATGGCCGGTTCCGGCGGGGACGGCATCGTCTCCGCCGGAGAGTCGTTGATTGCGGCCGCGGCTGCCGAGGGGTACCACGCGATCATGACCAAGAGCTTTGGCTCCCAGATCCGCGGCGGCGAGTCCTCGTGCCGCGTGCGCGTGGCCACGACCGAGGTCCTGAACCCGGGCGGCATCCTCGACGTGGCGGTCGCGCTCAACTGGGATGACTTCATGAAGTTCGGCGCCGAGCTGACCGTCGGCGGCTCGACGCTGGTGCTGTACGACGCGCGCACGGGCGTACGGCCCGACGCGCTGCCGCTCGTGGGCGTGAGACCCAGGCAGGTCCTCGCGGTGCCCATCGCGGACCTCTCCCGCGAGCACGCGGGCAGCGAGCGCGCGAAGAACAGCGTGATTCTCGGCCTGATCGCGGGCTTCTCCGGGGTGGCCCGGGAGGGGCTGCTCGACGGCCTGCGCCGGAAGCTCGCGAAGAAGGGCGACGAGGTGCTGCGCTCCGCCGAGCGCGCGTTCGCCGCCGGCGAGGCGTGGGCAGCCTCGCACCCGCTGACGGAGCCGATGCCCCTCGCGAAGCCCGCGGGCGGCACGGCGCCGAGGCCGCTCGCGGACGGAAACGAGATCTGCGCCGCGGCCGCCCTCTTCGCCGGCTGCCGCTTCTTCGGGGGATATCCGATCACCCCCTCGACCGAGATCATGCAGTTCCTGAGCCGCGAGATCTGGAAGTACGACGGCGCCGTGCTGCAGGCTGAGGACGAGATCGCGGGCATCGGCGCGGCCGTCGGCGCTTCGTTCGCCGGCGTGAAGGCGATGACCGCGACCTCGGGCCCGGGCATGTCCCTCAAGAGCGAGCTCACGGGCCTCGCCACCATCGCAGAGCTGCCGCTGGTGATCGTCAACGTCCAGCGCGGCGGTCCGTCGACGGGCATGCCTACCAAGCCCGAGCAGGCCGACCTGTACCAGGCTGCGTTCTCGGCCCACGGGGACGCCGTGCGACCTGTGCTCGCGCCCACGAGCGTCACGGACACGTTCTGGACGACCGTGCAGGCCTTCAACGTCGCGGAGCGCTACCAGACCCCCGTGATTCTGCTCTCCGACCAGGAGATCGCGCAACGCAAGGAGACGCTCGACGTCATCGACACCGGCGCGATCGCGATCGAGGAACGGCGCCGCCCCGCCGAAGCCGAGCTCCAGGACTACGCCCGCTTCGCCCTCACGGCGTCGGGCATCAGCCCGATCAGCCACCCGGGCATGCGCGGCGGCAACTATCTGGCCTCCGGCATCGAGCACAACGAGCGCGGTGCTCCCACGGCCAGCGGCGCCGTTCACGCCCGCATGAACGACAAGCGCGCCCACAAGCTGGACCCCCTGAAACGGAGGCGCGACTTGTTCCGGGTCTTCGGCGACGAGTCGGCCCCGCTGGCGCTCCTGGGCTGGGGCTCGTGCGCGGGCATGTGCCGCGAGGCCCTCGCGCACGCCCGCGACCTGGGGCTGCGGGCGAAGCTGCTCGTGCCCTATCTCCTGTACCCCGTGGCGGAGGAAGTCTACGAGGACTTCTTCGCGTCGGTGCGCGCCGGCCTGGTCGTGGAGCAATCGCACCAGGGCCAGCTCTATCGGATGCTACGCATGTTCCTGGACCTGCCCCGCGGTGTCCGCTCGCTGGCCAGGAGTGGCGCCAACCCGTTCATGCCGTTCGAGGTCGCTGAGCAGCTGCAGAGGGCCGCGGAGGCTCTCCAGCGTGACGGCGAGGACGCTCGCGAGCCACAGGAGTGATGCGATGACCACCGCACTTCATCCCGCGGGGCAGACGATGGAGCCCAGGGAGTTCAAGAGCGACCTGAAGCCGATCTGGTGCCCGGGATGCGGCGACTTCGGCGTGCTGCAGGCACTGTACCGCGCGCTGTCCGGGGTCGGCCGACCGCCGCACGAGATCGCGTTCGTGTCGGGCATCGGCTGCTCCAGCCGCATACCAGGCTATACCACGGCGTACGGCTTCAACAGCCTGCACGGCCGAGCGCTGCCGATCGCACAGGGCATCAAGATCGCGAACCCCGAGCTGCTGGTGCTGGTCGCGGGAGGGGACGGCGACGGCTTCTCGATCGGCGGCGGGCACCTGCCGCACGCGGTGCGCCGGAACCTGGACCTGACCTATGTGGTCATGGACAACCAGATCTACGGCCTCACCAAGGGCCAGCTCTCTCCCACCTCCCATCGCGGCCTGCAGACGGTCACGTCGGGCTACGGCTCGCTGGAGGAGCCGGTCAACCCGCTCCTCTACACGCTCGCCTACGGCGCCGGCTTCGTCGCCCAGGGCACTCCGGCCGACATGCCGGGCCTGACCTCGGTGATCGAGGAAGCGATCCGCTTTCCCGGCTTCGCCTTCGTCAACGTGCAGTCACCTTGCGTGACCTTCGGCGAGGCTGAGTGGCAGCTCAAGGCCCATAAGGAGCATATGAAGCCGCTCGCTGGCCTCGGCCACGACCCCGCCGACCGCCTGAAGGCCATGGCGCTCGCCGCGCAGTACGGCGAGGAGCTGTACACGGGCGTGTTCTACCGGAACCCGAAGCCGGCGCCGACCTACGACGCGCTGGTCGCCCAGCGGCAGGCCGAGCTGCGGGACCGGGCGCTGCCCCGCGAGCGGATCCTCGAGCTGTTCCGCAAGGACGGAGGCCGGTGATGCCGATCCAGCACGTCGACCTGTCCCGCCTGTCGCTGCAGGACGCGCTCGACCTCGCGACGCTGGTCGAGGAGGAGGCTCACGAGCGCTACCTGGAGCTGGCCGACCAAATGGACCAGCACCGCACGCCCGAGGCCGCGCGCTTCTTCCGCTTCATGGCCGAGAACGAGGCGAAGCACGGCGCCCGGCTGGCCGAGCGGCGCCGCGCGCTCTTCGGTGACGCGCCGCGGGCGGTGCGCCGCACCATGATCTTCGACGTCGAGGCGCCCGACTACGACGAGGCCCGCGCGTTCATGACAGCCCGCGCGGCCCTGGACATCGCGCTGCGCTGCGAGCAGAAGGCCCACGCGTTCTTCGTCGAGGCGCTGCGCCACGTCGGCGAGCTGCAGGTTCGGGCGCTTTTCACCGAGCTACGCGACGAGGAGGTCCACCACCAGGACCTGGTCCGGCGCGAGATCGAGCGCTTGCCCGCGGACGCCGACACAGGCGGAGACGCCTTCGTGGACGAGCCGGCCGCACAGTAGCGCGGCTGTCAGTGAGCTGGCTCGCCTCGCTCTGCTCTGGTCGCGGGCTGCCGATGGACGTTTCCGAAGAGTCGCTCGAACTGCTTGGCGGCGGCGAATCGGTGTCGAACTGCCTTCCTGGCCGACCTAGCACACGAGTTGATCAGCTAGCTTCAGACTTCTGCGGCATGTCGACATGGCAGTGGCTGTCGATCAACATGACTTCGTGGCTTGCGGATCCTCGCTGCGCAGCTGTGCCGCGGCCTGACTCACCGATTGGAGCTTCGCGCGCGCGATCTCCGGCGCGTTCATCGGACGGCTCGCGAACGTCCCGAAGCCGCAGTCGGGATTGAGGAAGATCCGATCCGCGGGAACCTGGAGGAGCGCCTCCCGCACGCGCGCGACGATGGCGCCGGGTGGTTCGACCTCCGCCGTCCGCGGATTCACGACGCCGAGGCCGAGCTCCTTGCCGGGGACGGCCACCAGATCGCCGGCGCGCGGGGTTGCGTATTCGAGCACGAGCTGGCGGACCTGCATGCGCTCGAGGTAGGGGACGAGCGGCCGGTACGAGCCGCGCAGCAGGGTCTCCTCGTTCCGGCTCCAGTTGCCACGGCAGACGTGGACGCCGGTGCGGACACCGTCGAGCCCTTTCACGACCCGGTTGACGAGGTCCACCGCGAACTCGAGCTCCTCCGCCGGGTCCTTTCGGGCGGCCAGCGCCGCGCACATGAAGGTGCGCGTCTGGCCCTGGGTGAAGACGATCTCCGTGAGGACGGGCTCGTCGAACTGGATGAAGTCGACGCCCGCGTCCCGCAGGGCGAAGGCCTCCTCGCGCAGGACCGCAACCACGTCGTCGCCGAGGTCTTCCTTGGTGGCGTAGACCGCCCGGGTCACCTCCTTGACCCACATCGCCCTCGTGAGGATGTAGGGACCGGGCAGCGGCACCTTGATGGGCCGGTCCGTGTGCCGGCGCAGGAACGCGTACTCGTCGGCCGCCAGCGGCTGCCGGCGCCGGATCCTGCCCACGCACGTCGGGTTGCTGATGGAGAACGCGGGCACGTCCAGCGTGTCGAGGATCCGCCGGAAGCCCTCCTTGTCCTCCACGACGTCCAGCATCTCGGCCAGGGACATGAGGCGGACGCCGTCGAGCTTCTCGGCCACGAAGGAATAGAAGTTGTCGCGCCGCTGCTCGCCGTCGGTCACGATGTCACAGCCGGCGGCCTCCTGCGCCCGTAGCGCCTCCAGCACCGCCGCGTCGGCGATCCGGTCGAACTCCTCCGCGGCGAGCTGCCCGCGCTGCTTCCGGGCGAGCGCTCGCTGCATTTCGGGAGAGCGGGGCCAGCTCCCCACGGTGGTCACGGGAAAAAGCGGAAGATCCCTCACGGCGCCGCGCCCTCGAAGAACCGCTGGTCACGCGCCGCCTCGGTGAGGATGTCGTAGCCCGTGGTGCGACCGGGCAGCCAGGCCTTCAAGCCCTCGAGGTCCATCATCTCGCGGTGCGCGGGGTTGTCGTAGGACATCCGGAAGAGGACCTCGGTCCACTGTCTCCCCTGCTCCTCGGGGAAGTGCTCGCCGACCGTGAAGTTGCAGTGGTCGAAGGTCGGCGTCGTCGCGAGGACGGCCATTTGCGCGGGATCCGCGGTGCCGTCCGCCGTCCACCGCTCCCAGTTGAGGTCCAGCACGCAGGCGGCGTGGGCCTCGCCGCGCTTCAAGCACTCCAGGGCGTCCCGCTCGCCGCCTATGTGATCGCCGTGCTTGCCGACGAGCACGTCGAACCTCCGGACCTCGAGGTCGCGGTCCCCCAGGAGCCCATGCCGCCGCAGGAGCTGAAGCGGGATGAGCGTCGCTTGCGGCGAGTCGCTGGCGCCGGTCGCGATCACCTTGGCCCTCAGATCCTCGAGGCTGCGCACGCCGGCGTCCTTGCGAACCACGATACGGGTCACGCGGTCGCGGTCGGTGTCACGCATGGCCAGCGCGCGGCACCGGCCCGCGGTGCGCCGCTGCGCGTCCACCCAGGCCAGCGGCGAGTTCCAGGCGATATGGATGTGCCCCTCGAGAAGTGCGGTGACCTGCAGCTCGTAGTTGCTGTAGAAGACGCAGTCAATGGGGAAGCCCTCCGCCGCGAAGAAGTCCTTGATCGTGTCCCAGATGACGGCGACCTTCGGCTCGTAGATCACCGCTCCCACGAGGATCGGGCGGCCCATGGTGGTCTCCTTTCTACGGCGCGGCCTGAAGCCGGATGGACACGGCGGCGCATCGCGTCAGCGTCTGGTAGAGGGGGGAGCGCTCCAGGGTCGCGCTCCAGATCTCGTCGAGCACCTGGCCCTCGGCGTCCGCGCTCACGTAGAACGTGCCCGAGACGGATTCGACGGCGGGATGGCCGGTCTCGCCGATCACGCCGAGATGGACAAGGACGTTGTTCAGGCGCCCCTGGAGGTTCATCTCCCCGGCGTGGACCGCGACCTGGCGGCGCGCCGCCTGGATCTCGAAGCCCCGGAGCAGGTCGCCCGCCAGCGCCCCCAGAAGGTACTCGATGGCGCTCGGATGATCGTCCTGGTCGCGCAGGCTCGCTTGCGCTCCCACCGGGAAGGCGTGGTTCCGCGCGTAGACGCGAGCCTCTGCCGGGCTCACGCGGCGCGCTCGCACCGCCCAGACGTGATCAGGTTCCTGGGGCACCGGCGCCGCTCGCCCCCTCCTAGAAGAGGGGCAGGCCCGTGAGCGCCTTGCCGATGAAGTCCTTGAGGTGATCGGCGGTCGGCGCCATGACCCACCCGGCCCGCGCGTCGCGGAACACGCGCTCTATCGTCAGGTGGCGGGAGAACGCGGCGCCGCCGCAGGCCTTCATCGCGAGGTCGGTGACGTCGATCGCGGCCTGGAGCGACGCCAGGCGGGTCTGCAGGACGTAGAGCGGAGTCGTCTCCGAGGGCCGCTCGACCTCGCCCAGGGTGTAGCCGAGGAGGGCCCGCGCCTGCTCCGTCCGCACGGCCATCTCGGCCACCCGGGCGCGCAGGGTCGGCAGATCGCGGAGCTTCTCACCCGTGTGCTCGAACCCCGCTTCCTGGAGATGGCGCGAGGTTTCGGACACCGCGGCCCGGCACAGGCCGTTGGCGAGCGCCGCCGTGCCGATGTTGAACCAGGGCAGGACCACCTCGAGCATCGTCTTGGCGCCCTCGCCGAGGGGGCTGATGAGGTCCTCCCTGTCCACGACGACGTCCTCCAATGCCACGGGCGCCGAGTCGTTGCCCCGCAGCCCCAGGCCGTCGAAGCCGCCCGCGACGCGCACCCCCTTGGCGTCGCGGCTCAGGAGATAGATCGTGGACTCGAGCGGCGAGCTGGCCCCCGGCTTCTGGGCGCTCGAGACGTAGGAGTCCGCGTGCCGCGCGGAGGTCACCCACGACTTCTGGGCGCTGGTGACGAGCTTCCCGTCGCGCTCCGCGAGGCGCGAGACCGGCGCCCAGAACTGGGACCGCGAACCCTTCTCGGAGAAGGCCAGCGTCGTCAAGTGCTTGCCTGCCGCCATGGCGCTCAGGACCTCGTCGCGGCGGGCCAGCACCGCCGAGGACGCGATCGCCTGCTGCGCGGCGACGTGCATGACGTAGATCATGGTCGTGGACGCGCAGCCCATCGCCAGTTCCTCGACCACGGCGGCGAACGTGCGCGGCCCCTGCCCTGCGCCGCCTAGGGTGGCCGGGACGCAGAGCCCGAGGAAGCCCTGGGTGGCGAGCCCCTCCAGGCTTTCCTCGGGGAAGCGCGGCGTCGCATCGACCTCGGCCGCGTGCCGGGTCAGCACCTCGCGCGCGAGGGAGGAAGCCTTGGAAACGAGCGCCGTCGCCGTATCGTCGATCGCGTAGGGGTGCGAGATGGGGTCCTCCTCCCAGACAGTGTGCCGCGTCTCATTGTGTAAGCCACCGCGACCTGGAGGTCAAGACGGGAATCGAAGTCGAACCAGGCCGATGAACGGCAGGACCTTCGCCTAGTCGGTCCTTGCCCGTCGGGCCGGCCGCGGCGCTTCCCGCCTTGAGAGGCCGCAGCGAGACCTGTCCCTTGCGGAAGTGATCGATGGCCTCGCCAAGGATCTTCACGGCCTCCTGGGGCGCGTGGAAGCCGTTGGAGTTCTCGGACTCCACGAAATCCAGGTAGAACTGGCCGCGGCGCTGGGCGGCGCGCGCCGCCTTCAGGTCGGCGTCCGAGGCCCCGCCCGCCTTCGCCGCCTGGATGTCGTCGATCAGGTCCATGAGCGCGTCCATGGCACGGTTGCGCAGGCCGACGGTGCGGTCCTGGATCGCCTCCGCGCGCGCCAAAAGCTCCTCCTCGGGCCACTTGTGGCAGGTCTGGCAGGCGTTGTTGATGTTCAGGAGCGGGCTCCGCACGTGGTGGTCGCTGATCTTCAGGGCGCCCACGCGGATGTACGGCATGTGGCAGTCGGCGCAGGCCACCCCGGAGCGGGCGTGGATCCCCTGGTTCCACATCTCGAACTCGGGGTGTTGCGCCTTGAGCTGCTCGGTCCCCGTCTCCGCGTGGACCCAGTCCGTGAACCCGACCTCGTCGTAGTAGTCCGCGATCTTCTCCACGGTGAGCCCCTTGGCCCACGGGTAGGTCAGGCGCTTCTCGGGGCCCTTGAAGTAGTACTCCACGTGGCACTGGCCGCAGACGAAGCTGCGCATCTCCTGCCGGGTCGCCATGGTGTTCACGTCGTAGTCTGGGACGCCCTGGCTCGCCTTCAAGGCGCGGATGCCCTCCAGGAAACCGGGCCGCGTGACACGGAGGGCCATGGTGGCCGGGTCGTGACAGTCGATGCAGCTGATGGGACTCGTGAAGTCCTTCCGGGCCTCCTTGTACGGCATCTGGTTGTAGTGCTCGAAGCCCTTGATGAGGTCGCCGCCGCCGGCCTTCCGATACGGGACGTACACGGAGCCGTGGCAATGGATGCAGGTGCCGGGCTGCTTGAACTTCTCCACGCGCTCCGTGAAGGTCTGGTCCTCGAGCATGTACGCGTGGCCGCGCTTCTTGCGGAAGTCCACCGAGAACGCGTAGCCCGCCCACATCCGCTTGAGGCGCGGGTCCTCGTCGAGCCGCGACTGGGCCACCACCGAGCGGGGATCGGCCTCGCTCGGGCCGTGGGGCAGGGCCTCGCTGCCTCCGTACTTCGTGCGCTTCTGGTCCACGGTGCGGAGGTACGCGTCGTACTGGAGCGGGAAGTTCTTGCCCCAGGTCGCGGCGTCCACGGTCTCGTCGTTCAGCTCCACCACGCGGAAGAAGGGGTTCTTCCCCTCCTGCTTCCTCTCCATGATGTTGACGAGGAGCGCGGTGGCGCCGGCCGCCGCCAGGGCGGCCATCGCGGCCACGGTCAAGACCGGGCCTCGCGTCCAGGTGCGGGTCTTCGGAGTCGGATCCGTCTCAGCCATGGCTCACCTCGGGCCGACGTTGGTTGCGAACAGCTCCATGTGGCCCACGGAGCCGTGGCAACGGATGCAGGAGATCTCGCTCGACCCGGCGTGGGCGGGAGTGCCCATCGCCTGTACCACGGGCTCGTGGCAGTGGCGGCAGGCGTCCTCGGCGATCTTGCGGGTGCTGGCCGAGGCTGAGATCGGTTCGGGGAATCCGCCGGTCGTGAAGTAGTACGAATGCCAGAAGCCGTTCCTGGCCTTGACGTAGTACTTGGCCACGAATGAATGTGGCACGTGGCAGTCGTTGCAGACGGCCACCGAGCGATGGCTCCCCTTCAGCCAGCCGTCGTACTGCTCGTTCATCACGTGGCAGTTCGCGCACGCCCTGGGGTCATTGGTCATGTACGACCAGCCCTTGGCGTAGGCGAACGTGTAGGCGCCGAGGCCCAGGGCCATCCCGACCAGCAACGCGAGGACGAAGAGCGCCGCGTGGGTTCGCTTCATCCGGTCAGCTCCACGTACGCGATGCGGGTGTTGCTGGGCGTCACGGCACGATGGAAAGACGGAAAGGCCTGACCTTTGCGATGGCGCGGTAGTCGCGCGCGTTTCGGGTCATCACGGTTGCACCGATCGAGCGGGCGGACAACGCGATCAGCACGTCGGCTACGATCGAACGGCCGGCCCGGTACCCCTGTGCGTAGAGCCGCCGCAGCGTGTCGCCCGCTTCGGCGAACACCATCCGCGTCGGGGCGACCAGTCGCCCGGTGCTCTCGTAGCTGCCCTGGAGGCGATCCAGCACTCTTCGATCGGCATTTCGGAATGCGCCGGCGCGCAACTCCATCAGGACCACGGCGCTGAGGTACTTCACGGCGCCGCGCTGGAACAGGACCTCTTCGTAGCGCCCGGAGTTGAGCCAATCGATGTAGATGTCGGTGTCGACGACGAGCCGGCGCATGCGTCAGCGGAACATCTTCTTGAGCCTGGTCCTCCCCCGGGCGCGGCGGAGAACCGCGTCGGTCTCGGCTTCCGATACGACCAATGTCAGGGCGCGATCGAGAGTCTCCGTTTCCGTTCCCGCTTCCAGCACCTTCCTGGCCTTGTCGAGCTTCGCCTGGTCGATCCGCACGTGTTTGTGCCTCAATGCGGTTGCCGCCATACCCGTCCTCCTCTCATGTACATAATAGCACGGCTTATGTACAGCGCGCCGGCCTCACAGGAGCGCGTTGAACAGGTAGCCGGTGAGCACGATCGCGACCGTGACGACCCCGACGAAGATCGCTATCAGCTGGGGCTTCAGCACGCGCCGGAGCAGGATCGTCTCGGGCAGGCTCACGCCCACCACCGCCATCATGAAGGCCAGGGCGGTGCCCAGGGCCGCGCCCTTCTCCACCAGGGCCTGCAGCACTGGCGCCATCCCGGCGGCGTTCGAGTACAGCGGAAGCGCCGCCAGCACCACCAACGGCACCGACCACCAGGGCCCGTCCTTGCCCATGTAGCCCGCGAGCGCGTCCGCCGGAACGTAGCCGTGGATGGCCGCCCCGACGCCGATGCCCACCAGGACGTACGCCCAGACCTTCACCAGGATCTCGCCGACCGCCTGGCGCGCCTGGCTGAACCGCTCTTGCCAGGAGAGTTCGCCCGTCTCGTCATGTCCATCTCGAAATGACGTACGCCAGACGAACTCCTCGACGTAGCGCTCGAGGTGCAGCTTCCCGAGGACGAGGCCGGTCACGATGGCGATGGCCAGACCGGACGCGACGTAGAGGCCGGCCACTCGCCATCCGAACATGCCGAAGAGGAGCACCAGCGCCACCTCGTTGATCACCGGAGCCGCGATCAGGAAGGAGAAGGTCACCCCCAGCGGGATTCCGGACTCCACGAAGCCGATGAAGAGGGGCACGGCGCTGCACGAACAGAACGGGGTGACGATGCCCAGGGTGGCGGCCAGGACATTGCCGAGGCCAACGCGCTTCCCGCTGAGCACGCGCCGGGCCCGCTCGGCGCTGAAGAAGGACCGGACGACCGTGATGATGAAGATCATCCCGGAAAGGAGCAGGAGGATCTTCGGCACGTCGTAGAAGAAGAACGCCACCGCCTCGCCCACGTGGGACCCGCGCGGCAGCCCGAAAAGCCCGTGCGAGATCCAGCGCGAGAGCGGTTCGACGACGCTGTAGGCTGCCGTCCAGAGGAGCCCGGCCAGGGCGACGCCTGGCCAGGGGTTGTGTGCGCCGCGGGCAGCCGCCCCTGTCCCGGCTCCTCCGGTAGTCGTGCTTGGATCCGCCAGGGAGGTCACGCCAGTCCCAGCAGTTGCCGGACCTCCTGGGCCCTGGGGATGCGGCCCGAAAGGACCACCTTGCCGTCGAACGCGACGGCTGGCGTCCGCATCACTCCCAGCTCGGCCATGCGCTCCAGCGACTCGTCCTTCTGGACAAGGCACGGGAGGTGCGCCTCGTCCACCACGTGCCTCACGACGCGCAAGGTCTCGAAGCAGCGGGCGCACCCGGGCCCCAGCACCTCGATCACGTCCACAGACGTCGTCATCTCGTCACTCTCCGAAACGACGGATTGCAATGATCGGACCACGCGACGGGTCGAGCGTCGGCCGCGACTGCGCTCGCGGTCGCGCGCAGTCACTGCGTCAGCCAGAGGCCCGCGGCGCAGGCGTTGCGCCTGGCCCTTGACGGAGATATGGAGCATCGGATATACATATCAACGAATGTCCGCGCAGGCCCTCGACGTTCGCTCTTTGTCGCGGCTCTTCAAGGCGCTGGCCGACGAGACGCGCCTTCGCATCGTCGCCCTCCTCGCTCACGGCGAGCTGTGCGTCTGCCACCTGGAGGAGGCGCTGCGGCTCTCGCAGCCCAAGGTGTCGCGCCACCTGGCCACGCTGCGGGCGGCGGGTGTCGTCCAAGACCGCCGTGAAGGGACCTGGGTGTACTACCGCCTCCTGCCCCAGCCCGACGCGGATTGCGAGCGGCAGTTGCAGAGTCTCGTGAAGACGTTTGCCAAGCGCAGCGTGCTCCGGAGGGACCTGGAGCGCCTGGTCAAGGTCCGCGGTCCGCAGTCCTGCCCGTAGGCGCGCAGAGAGGAGCGGCCATGAGGCCTTACAACGTCCTCTTCCTCTGTACCGGCAACTCGGCGCGCAGCATCATGGGCGAGGCACTGCTCAACTACTGGGGCCGCGACCGCTTCCGGGCGTTCAGCGCGGGCAGCAAGCCCAGGGGCGAAATCCACCCGCTCACCCTGGAGACGCTCGAGCGCGCGCACCTGCCCGCGGAAGGCGCGCGCAGCAAGAGCTGGAACGAGTTCTCCGGGCCGGGAGCGCCGAACCTGGACTTCGTCTTCACGGTCTGTGGCAACGCGGCCAAGGAGCAGTGCCCGTACTGGCCCGGCCAGCCGATGACCGCGCACTGGGGCGTGGACGATCCCGCCGCGCTTGAAGGCACGAGAGAAGAGCAGCGCCGCGCCTTCCAGCGCGCCCTCCGAGAGCTCGACGCGCGGATCAAGCTCTTCATCAACCTGCCCATCGACAAGCTCGACAAGATGGCCCTGCAGGAGCGAATCCGAGACATCGGGCGCACGCCGGCCGCGAGGGACTGAGGTGGCGCAGCCGTCCGCAAAGCGGATCAACGTCTTCGAGCGTTACCTGAGCGTTTGGGTGGCGGCGTGCATGGCGCTCGGGGTTGCGCTTGGGAAGCTGTTCCCGGGCGCGGTCAGCATGATCCGCGGCCTGGAGTTCGGCCAGGGCAGCCAGATCAACGTGCCGATCGCGGTGCTGATCTGGCTGATGATCTATCCCATGATGCTGAGGATCGACTTCGCATCGATCCTGGGCGTCGGCCGCCGGCCCACCGGCCTCATCGTGACCCTCGTCGTGAACTGGCTGGTGAAGCCGTTCTCCATGGCGTTCCTCGGCTGGCTCTTCTTCAGGCATCTCTTCCTGCCGCTCCTCGGACCGCAGCTGGCCAGCGAGTACGTGGCGGGCGTCATCATCCTCGCGGCCGCTCCCTGCACGGCGATGGTCTTCGTTTGGTCGTACCTCGCCGACGGTGACCCTGCCTACACGCTGGTCCAGGTTTCCGTAAACGACCTCATCATGCTGGTCGCCTTCGCGCCCATCGTGAAGTTCCTCGTAGCGGGCGCTGCCGGTCTGGAGGTTCCCTTCTCGGTCCTGCTCTATTCGGTGCTGATCTTCGTCGTGGTCCCGCTCGCCCTCGGGTCGCTGAGCCGTGCCTGGCTCGTCCGCCGCCGCGGCAGCGACTGGTTCACGAACCGGCTCCTCCCCGCCTTCCAGCCGGTTACGGTGGTTGCGCTGCTGCTCACACTGGTCACGATCTTCGCATTTCAGGCGGAGAGCATCACGACTCGCGCTCTGCACGTCGTCTTGATCGCTTTGCCCATCCTGCTCCAGGTGTACTTCAACGCGGGCCTCGCGTACGGCTTGATGCGCCTGCTTCGGGTGCCCTACCCGGTGGCGGCCCCGGGAGCGCTGATCGGCGCCTCGAACTTCTTCGAGCTGGCCGTCGCCACCGCGATCGCCCTGTACGGTCCGGGCTCGGGCGCTGCTCTCGCCACGGTCGTGGGGGTCCTGGTGGAGGTGCCCGTCATGCTGTCGGTCTGCCGCGTCTGCCTCGTCACGCGCCCGTGGTTCGACAAGGCGGCGGGGGCAGGCGCGCAGAGTTTGCGCAGCCGCCTCCCGGCAGTCCGAGGGGCCTGAACCCTTTCGGGGCCGCCTGGCTCTCACCGGGTGGAGGAACGCCCGATGACTGCCAGAGCTGGCCTAACCGTGCTCGCCGCCTTTTGGACGGCGTGCGCGGGTGGGTCCCCGCGGCCCGTACCGCGTGAGGCCCCCGCGGATCCTCGTCCGGTCACGACGGCGGCGGTCGAGCGCAGCGGGGCCACGGGCGTCGCCGTCCCCGCGATCGTGCAGGGACGGCAGCGTGCCGCCCTGGCCGCGCGCCTCTCCGCTTCCGTGAGCGAGCTGCCGTGGCGGGAGGGAGACCACGTCACCGCGGGGGCGGTAGTGGCCCGCCTCGACGATTCGGCGCTGCGGTCGAGCGTGGCGGCGGCAGAGGCCG
>Ga0105347_1000619_pt1 | contig 16521 bp, 16 predicted proteins | sample EasRivMeERMLT890_FD_89677 | JGI IMG/M metagenome (GOLD analysis project Ga0105347, IMG submission 89677) | Soil microbial communities from meander-bound floodplain in the East River, Colorado, USA - East River MetaG ERMLT890 | ecosystem: Environmental > Terrestrial > Soil > Floodplain | place... | reverse complement strand
GCTCGCCGCCGTACTCGGGTTCGTCTCGAACACCGGGTGCGCGGGCCTGACCCTCGGCGGCGGCTTCGGCTACCTGTCGCGCCGGTTCGGGTGGACGAGCGACAACGTGACCGCGATCGATCTCGTGACTCCCGACGGGCGGGCGATTCGCGCCTCCGAGCGCGAGCACAGCGACCTCTTCTGGGGATTGCGCGGCGGCGGGGGCAACTTCGGCGTCGCCACGAGCTTCGAGTACGCGCTGCACCCGGTCGGCCCCGACATCCTCGGCGGCGCGATCGCCTGGCGCGGCGAGGACGCGGGTCGCGTGCTGGAGATGTACCGGACGCTCATGGCCCAGGCGCCGCCCGAGCTGACCTGCGTCGCGGGGCTGCGGCTGGCGCCGCCGGCGCCGTGGCTCGCGCCCGAGGTCCACGGCAAGCCGATCGTCGCCCTCTTTGTCTGCTATTCGGGGTCGCTCGCCGACGGCGAGAAGCTCCTCGCGCCGATCAAAGCTTTCGGGGCGCCCGTCGGCGACGTCGTGCAGAAGCGTCCGTATGTGTCGCAGCAGGCGCTCCTCGATGCGACCCAGCCGAAGGGGCGCCGCTACTACTGGAAATCAGAGTACCTGCGCGGCTTCGAACCGGGACTCTTCACGCAGGCGATCGAGCACGCCGGGCGGATCGTCTCGCCGCACTCGGCCATTCTGATCTTCCCGCTCGGTGGCGCCGTCAGCCGGCTGCCAGAGGACCACTCGGCCGTCGGCAATCGCGACGCGGCCGCGGTCCTCAACATCGGCGGCTCGTGGGAGCGCGCCGACGACGACGGCAAGAACCTCGAGTGGGCGCGCGGCGCCTGGCGCGACCTGCGCCAGTACTCGACCGGCGGCACGTACGTGAACTTCCTGACCGAAGACGACGGCGACGATCGTACGCGCGCGGCGTATCGGACGAACTACGCGCGGCTGGCCGAGGTCAAGGCGGCGTGGGATCCGTCGAATCTGCTGCGCACGAACAAGAACATCCTGCCGACGACGTAAGGCCGCGCGCGGTCGCGTCGGCGACCTCACCGGAGCCGTTCTTCTGCAACGGCGCGATGACGATGAGAACGCAACCTGCCGAACCGATCGGCCAGGAAGTGCGCGGTGTCTACCTGCGAAGCGGTGCTTCTTACACGACCACTCCCGAGCACGACTGCGCGCGCCGCCTGATTCGCGCGTATCGTCTAGTGGCACCGCTTCTGCACCCTTTCGCGTAGCCGCACGTTCCGCGGCATTACCAAGGAGGCTCACTACTCAATGCACACTGGAAGCACGTCTGTACTCGAGTTTGCTTCTCGTACCCGATGCGGCGGATGCGCGACCTGGGTCCGCGTCGGACTGGCAGCGGTCATAGCGTGCGCGCCCGTAACGGGGGCACTCGCACAGGGAACGCAGGCTCAGCGGAACAACCAACAGCGTCAGACCGAGGGACAGCGCCTGCCGACACCGGGGCGGCTGGTCGTGCCCGTCACCGGCACGGTGGGAACAGCGCCGACGGCACCGGAAGGCGAGGCCGCTGCGACTCCTGAGGTGACGGGGTCCTTCGCCATCCAGAGGTTCGCGCGGACGACGGAGGATTCGGTCGCCGCGGCCGGGACCCTGACGCTGAGCTTGACGGATCCGGCGACGAACGCGGCCCGCACGATCATCACGCAGGTCGCCATGCCGGTGGCGAAGTCAGGCGACACCACCGTTCCCACCGGGACTGCCGGGCAGCCTCAGCCGATCGGCGAGACGGCGTGCGGAACGCTGAGCATGGTGCTCGGGCCGCTCGAGCTCACGCTCCTCGGCCTGTCCTTTCAGTTGAATGAGGTGAATGTCGATGTCGCGGTGGTGGCAGGCACAGGCGAGCGACTGGGCAACCTGCTGTGCGAAGTCACCAGCCTGATCGACGGCTCAGCCCGTCCCGCAGAGCTCGTGAACAGGCTCAACACGCTGCTCGACACGATCGGATAGCACGTGCGCCGCGGGGACGCACCTGTCCCCGCGGCGACTTCCCTCCGGTACGACTCCCACCTGTTGCGCTTGCGGTCTGAAGGCACGCCATAATGAGGCCCTCACACGTAGGTCACCTATCCCGGAGGCGACACGATGACGAGACGATCTCGGCTGACGCTGGCGGCTATCATCCTCGTTATGGGCGCTGAGACTCCGCGGGGGCAGGACGAGGGATTCACGCCGATCTTCAACGGCAAGGACCTCACCGGTTGGGTGTACGGCCGCCGCGCCGACGGCACGGAGAATCGCACGGGCAAGGGCTATCAAATCGAGAACGGCGTCCTCTTCAGCACCAAGGACGACGGGGGGAACCTGTACACCGAGAAGCAGTACGCGGACTTCGTGCTGCGCTTCGAGTTCCGGCTGACGCCGAACGCCAACAACGGCATCGGCATCCGGGCGCCGCTCGTCGGCGACGCGGCGTACGTCGGGATGGAAATCCAGGTGCTCGACGACAGCGGCTCGGAGTATCGAAGCCTCCGCCCGGCGCAGTATCACGGCTCGATCTATCAGATGTTTCCCGCCACACGCGGTCATCAGAAGCCGGTCGGCGAGTGGAACGTCGAGGAGATTACCGCGCAGGGACGCAAGGTTGTCGTGAAGCTGAACGGCGTGACCATCACGGAAGGCAATCTCGACGACGTGAAGGACGAGGCGCTCCTGGCCAAGCACCGGGACCTGAGCAAGCCGGAAGGATCGCGCGGCATCGCCAACACCACGGGACACATCGGCCTGCTCGGCCACGGCACCCGGGTCGAGTTCCGGAACATCCGGATCAAAGCGCTCTAGCAGAGTCCTGAAAGGAAGTCCGTCGACGTCCAAAAGCTTTACACCGCCGAGGGCGCCGAGACCGCCGAGCCGTAAACATAATAAACATGTGGCTCGGCGTTCTCGGCGCCCTCCGCGGTGAAGGGCTTTGGGCGCGCGCTCCCTCTAGAAGCAGCCTCTCAACCCGCCGTAACGGCCAACTCCGAACGTCGACGGGCGGAGGTGCGTACAATGGGCGCCGCGCACCACCACGCTAGCCGGACACTCAAGGAGACGCTCCATGCTCTACACCAGACGCGAGCTCGCAGCCCTCGCCCTCGCGGCCTTCCCCGCTTCGCACCTGCTCGGCACCTCTCGGCTCGCCGCCGTCCAGACGCGGCCGAACTCGAAGGTGCGGGGCGTGATGATCGGCATGAACGTCCCCTACAACTTCGGCGGGCGCACGATGCCGATCGACGACATCATCCGCAACTGCGCCGAGCTCGGCATCAGCGGCGTGGAGCTGCGGACGCAGCCGGTCGAAGCCTTTCTCGGCGCGCCGCCCGCGCCGCACGCGGCAGCTGCCGGCGCCGCACGCACCCCCGAGCAGGACGCCGCCCAGAAGGCCGCCGCCGAGGAGCTGCGCAAGTGGCGGCTCTCGGTTGCCATGGACAAGGTCCAGCCCGTGCGCAAGAAGTTCGAGGACGCGGGCATCCTCGTCGAGATCGTCAAAGTCGACGGCATCCTCACCATGCCCGACGAGGTCGTCGACTACGAGTTCCAACTGGCGAAGGCGCTAGGGGCCAGGGCCATCTCGACCGAAATCAATGTGGCCCAGACCGAGCGCCTCGGGCGCTTCGCCGACAGGCACAAGATGATGGTCGGCTATCACGGCCATGCGACGACGTCAGCGGCCGACTTCGAGACGGTGTTCGGCTACGCGGCGCACAACGGGGCGAACCTCGACATCGGCCACTTCGTCGCCGGGCAGAACACCTCGCCGGTGCCGTTCATCACCAAGCACCACCGCCGGATCACGCACATCCACGTCAAAGATCGCAAGATGCACAACGGCGCGAACGTGCCGTTTGGTGAGGGGGACACGCCCATCACAGAGGTGCTGCAGCTCATTCGCGACAACAAATGGAACATCCAGGCAACGATCGAGTTCGAGTACCCCGTGCCCGAAGGCTCGACCCGCATGGCCGAAATCAAGAAGAGCATCGACTACTGCCGCGCGGCGCTCGCGTAGAGACCCGTCACATAGATACCGTCACAACCTACGGCACCCGTGCCGGCCAGCCGCGCGGCACGGGTGAACCCGGTCGCGGTCCTCAGCAGCGAAGTCTGAACCAGACCCACTCGCCCGGGCGTCCTCGCGCTACGATAACCGGGTCTGGGCCTGGTCGATGCGACGACCTCAACTCTCTCGTCGGGCGTTCATCAGCGGCACCGCCGCCGCACTGGGCGGTCTGGGCGGTCTGGGCATAGTTCCGCGGCGGGCATCTCGGGACGACAGCGCAGCTCCCCTCAACGACCTCCGGTCGATCGCGCGGCGCCTGACGCTGATGGGCAAGCGGATCCGGGACCGGTATCGCGATCCCAGACGCCACTTCATCTTCGAGTACTACCCGTGGTACGGCACCGACCCCTGGCGGCACTGGGACGGCTCCGGACGCACGCCGCCGGCCGAAGTCTCGGCATCGTCGCTCCCGCTCCTCGGCGCTTATGACTCGCGCGCCGCGCGCACGCTCGAGCAGCACGCCCGCTGGATCGCGGACGCCGGCGTCGGCGCGATCAACCTCAGTTGGTGGGGTCGCGGCAGCTACGAAGACGGATCGGTGCACCTCGTGATGGACGTCATGCGGGCGTTCGACATCAAGGTGACCTTCCATCTCGAACCGTACTCGGGAGACCGCGGCGTCGGATTTGCGGACGACGTGACCTACATACTTCGGGAGTATGGCGACCGCCGGCGGTGGGACACGATGCTGCTGCTCGAGAACGCCGGTGGCCAGGCGTCACCGGTGTTCAAGTCGTTCGTCACGCTGCTTTCGCCCACGTCGACCGACTGCCAGGGCATCACGAGGCCAGTCGACATCTACGTCCCGGATAACGTCTGGGGACAGCAGATGGCGCGCGTCCGGGATGATGTGGCCCGAGACTTCGAGGGGATCACGTTCGTCGCCGACTCGCTCGACGCCGACCGCACGCGCGCCGCGGGCTTCGACGCCGGCGCCGTCGGCAATCCCTACATCCGCCCGGACGAGTGGGCCCGGTACACAGCGCCCTTCGACGCACACGGCATTCCGTTTTCGTTCGCGGTCAACGCCGGCTTCGATGCCGTGGCGGAGAAAGTGCCGCCGCAGGATCCCTGCTATCAGCCGCTGCCGTTCGAGCCCGAGCTGCGCGTGCCTTGGGACGGGCGATCGTCTCGCGAGCTCGCGCAGCAGCTGGGGACGACCCGCATCGCCGCCTCGCTGGAACGGACGCTGGCGCTTCAGACCGATCCGCAGTCGGCCAACTGGCGGAAGGGTTTCCTGCACGTGCCCATCAACTCGTTCAACGAGTGGCACGAAGGCACGGCGTTCGAGCCGATGGCGTCTTACCGCGGCCTGACCCCGTCCGAGCGCCGGCTGTATCACAACGTCACCAACGGGTCGTATCGTTTGCAGGTGCTTCGAAACCTGCTGGATTTGGTGCAGTAAGAGGCGGGACTCGTTCGTCCCGGGCTTCGTCACCTGCAATTCGTGCGCGGCCCGGTCCGCACCGGGTATCCGTGAGAGGATTCCATCGAGATCACGCACCGCTCACAAGGAGGTTGCCATGCGTATTCTTCCCGTGACGCTCGCGCTCGTGCTGTTCAGCGCGCTGACCGCCGCAGCGCAGACGGTCCACGAGGCACCCGCCGGAGCCCCATCCCGCGGCCGGGTCTCCCCGCCAGGCGAGCCGGGTCAGGCGCTGACCGTCAGCGGCATCGTCGTCGGTCCGGATGGCGCGCCGGTTGCCGGCGCCTCCCTCTACGTCTATCAAACCGATCACGAGGGCTATTACGGCGTGAAGCCCGCGAGCGACAACCGCAATCCGCGGCTCAAGGTCTTCCTGCGCACGGATGCGCGCGGCGCCTGGTCGTTCGACACCGTCAAGCCTGGGTCCTATCCGAACAGCAAGGTTCCCGGGCACATTCACTTCGAGATCTCCGCGCCTGGGCGCGCGGCGAAGATCTTCGAGATCGTGTTCGAAGGCGACCCGCTCGTGACGCCGCAGATGCGGAGCAACCCGGCGTTCTCGGTCCGGCCGATCGCCAACGGCGCGGTGACCGAGCGGATTGTCCTCCAATAGCCCCGAGCGAAGCCCCGACGAGCGTCTCGCATGCGAGACGCTCGTCGACCCATGTCAGCTCAAGGCGTGACCGTCAAGGTCGCGCTCTTCCTGACGCCGAACACCCACACGTAGATTGCAACCGGCGTCTCGCTCGCCACACTCGACGTGCGCACGCTGAACGATCCCGTCGTCGCACCAGCCGCCAGCGTGATGGCTGAGGCCGCCGGATTGGCGACCGCCGGATTGCCGCTCGTCAGGCTGACGCCGACCGCTCCGGGCATCGCCGGACACTCGAGCGTCACCGTGGCGTTCACCGTCGTCCCGCCGCGCACGCGGTTCGGCGACAACGTGAGCGTCTGCGCCCTGATGGGCCGGACGGTCAGGTTCAGCGATTGCGATACTCCGCCGTAGCGCGCGGTGACAACGCCAGACGTGGGTGACGTGACGGCGGCCGTGGACACCGAGAACGTCGTGCTGTCGTAACCGGCTGGAACCGTAACCGACGCCGGAACGGTCGCCTTGGCGTTGGCGTTCGACAGCGGCACCAGTCCGCCTCCCGGCGGCGCCGTTCCGGTCAGGAGAATCCGTCCGGCAGAGGTTCCACAGCCGCCGATCACGGTCGTCGGCGTCAAATAGAGTTGCCTGAGCACGCCGGGGACGACCGTCAGCGTCCTGGTGATCGTCACGAGCCCGTACGTCGCCGTGATGTCGACCGTGGTCGGAGTCGAGACGACGGCAGGGACGATGTTGAACGTCCGCTTGTTCGTCCAGCTCGGGATGATGAACGTCGCCGGGACCGCAGCGATGTCGGGGCGGCTGCTCGTCAGCCGGAGGACCGCATCGCCTCCGGGCGCGCGATCGGTCAACACGAAGTTGGCCGACGAGATCTTGCCGCCAGCGATGCTCGCCGGAGACAGCGCGAATGTCGAGAGCGCGATCGCGCGGTTGCTTTCCGAAATGCTGTCGTTGCTGGTGTCGGGATCGGGGACGCTACTCGTCACGGTAGCGTGATGCGCAATCGGTCCGACTCCCGTCGTTCGGACCCACAGTTGCACCTCCCGCCCCGAACCGCCCACCTCGACGAAGGGCATGGTGCACGTGACGACGGTCGCGGTGAGCTCGCACGAGTCGCCCTCCATCACGCGTTTCACCTCGACGAACTCGGCTGGACCGGTGAGGGTATGGACCATCTTTACGCCGTAGACGTACACCGGCCCGACCTCGTCACCGATGACCGACGTCGTGAATTCCATGCGCTTCCCCGCCTCGACGCCGTCACGCGGAAGGTTACTGTCGTGCAGACTGACCGTGCCGCCGATGCGCAGCTCGAGATCGGTCGGCGGCGTGAGGAGGAACCCCTGGCTCATCCCGTTGAGCGTTCCGTTGCCGACGATCTGCCCGGCGTAAGAAATCGAGGTGGCGGACTCGAGGACCCAGCCTGACCCCGCCGGCAGAAGCGTGTTGAGATCGGTCATGACGCCATCGCGCCAGAGAAACGCCCGCGGCTCGCCGCCAGCCGTCTGCGACGTGCCGACGACTTCGCCCTTGTCGTTGATGGCCAGACCTTCACTGGTAGCGCCGCCGAGGGTGCCCAGATCGGTCAGCGACCCATTGGCGTAGTAGAAGGCGTGCAGTGCGGAGGAGCCGTCGACCGTCAAGGACCCGGCGATCTCGAGATCATCGTTGATGGCATTGGCTACGCCCGTCCGGCCGGACGGCTCGAGCAAGGTCGCGACGCCGGCGCTGAAGAGGAACGGCCGGCAGGCATTGGTCGCCGCGCACGCGTATCCCACGATGTCACCGCCGCTGGTGACACCCTTGGCAACGCTGTCGCCCCCGAGATCCACTGGCACGGCCGTCATCGTTCCGCCCACATACTGAAACGCCCGCATGCGGGCGTCGCCGGCGGTTTTTGCTGCCCCGACAATAAACTCGTTGCGAGCGTCGTAGGCGGCGCTCCACGTTCCGCCGAGCGTGCCGAGGTTGGTGAGCTCGTTGGTCATGAGATTGGCCGCGAACGCGCGGTGCTGCCCGGACGCCAGCTGGGACTGTCCGACGACGAGCTGGTGGAAGGCCGCAAAGGCCGTACTCTCCGGACCGCCGAGCGTGCCCAGGTCTTTCTCGCCGTAGTAGCCTTTCGCAAACGCGTGGTTCGACCCGCTCCCGGTCTGAGCCCGGCCGACGATGGGCTGACCGTATTCGCCGATGTCGTATGCCGCCGACCCTGCTCCACCAAGCGAGATGACCGTCATTACGCCATACGGTCCAGGTGCGGGCGACTGAGTGTTCGTCCCGGCACCGGCGAACGCGATGAGTGCGACAATCGTGGCGAGTTGAACGACCCGGAAGGAACGCTGGTGACCGAGCGCGATGACCATTGGGATCCCCTTCCTGTTGGATTTCAGCCAACAGTGCGAGCCATGGATAGGGCGCGGCGGTCGAGCAACATTCGAGCGCCGGCGGCGGAGCCGACCTGCAAGGCGCGCACCGTCAACGTCCAGCTCGTGCGTTTGGGGACGTCCTGCACGGGATGAACGGGCCATGCGAATACACGTGGTTTTGACGTACGAGGCCCTCTCCTCGCACAATTCAGCATCATGACTCTCCGATACAAGACGTTGCTGCTCTGCCTTATCCTGCTCGCTCCGGCGTTCGCGCTCCGTGCCCAGCAGGCGCCCAAACCCAGACCGCAGGACACCGAGGTGTGGACGCCGGAACCCAAGGTGGTCACGCCGGGCGCCACAGCCGGGGCGGCGCCATCCGATGCCATCGTGCTCTTCGACGGCACGAGCCTCGACGAGTGGGTGTCGACGCGGGACAAGTCGCCGGCGGCATGGACCGTGGCTGACGGGGTGATGACGGTCAACAAGAAGGCCGGCAACATCGAGACCAGGCGCCGGTTCCGCAACTACCAGCTCCACCTCGAGTGGCAGATCCCGGCCGACATCGGGGGCGACGGCCAGTCGCGCGGCAACAGCGGTCTCTTCCTCGCGTCGACGGGTGGCGGCGATGCCGGCTACGAGCTGCAGATTCTCGACTCGTTCAACAACAAGACCTACGCCAACGGGCAGGCCGGCAGCATCTACAAGCAGGCGATTCCGCTCGCCAACGCGATGCGCAAGCCGGGCGAGTGGCAGGTCTACGATCTCGTGTGGACGGCGCCGACTTTCAACGCCGATGGCACGGTCAAGACGCCGGCGACCGTCACGGTCTTCCACAACGGCGTGCTCATCCAGAACCACTTCACCCTCAAGGGCGAGACGCTCTACATCGGTCCGCCGACCTACAAGGCGTTCGACGGCGCGCCGATCAAGCTGCAGTCGCATAACGACCCGAGCAAGCCAATCAGTTTCCGGAACATCTGGCTGCGGGAACTCTGAGCGGGCGGGAGCTCTGAGGTGAGGCGGGGCGTCCAAAGACGCCCGCGCTCAAAGGAAAGAATTTCATCGCACTTCCTGCGAGAGTACGCCGCCAACAAAGGGGGAACGATGCCGGGAGCGATTCAGACCCGTCGGTTCGAGAATCCGGATCAACTGCTCGACATGAAGGCGCGGGGCCGCATCTCAATTATCAAGATGGCCGACGGAACGACTGGGATGCACGCCATCTTCGAGCCAGGTTGGGTCTGGGAAGTGGACGAAAAGCCGCTCCTCGGAAATCCTTCGTCATGCCCGATGCGCCACACTGGCTATTGCATCGCGGGCAGGCTCGCCGTTCGCATGGTCGAGACCAACATCAAGACGAGTATCGGCCCGGGGGACTTCTTTGAGATTCCGGCCGGTCATGATGCCTACGTGGACGGGAACGAGCGCGTTGAACTGGTGCTGTTCGCGCCGCCCGATCACACCCACTGACAGAGGGCTGCGGGTGCTTGGGACGCGGCGGGGCGTCCAGAGACGCCCCGCACGCAATGGAAGGACCGGCCGGCGCGGCCGGGACGAACGTGTTACCGGTGGCGGCGGCCGATCTGACCGCGGATCTCGCCGCCCAGAAACAGCGACGAGTGCACGTTCACGTACGCCAGCTCTTTCTTCAGCGCCGCGACGAACTCCCCGAACTCACCGGCGGCGATCCCCTGCGCGGTCACGGCGAGGACGTCCGCTGCCTCGATGGTGCCGGTCACGGTCCCGCCCGGCGCGGCCGGGCACGCGGGGCCCGTAAAGCTTGCGGGCCCCGGATTTGTCGTCGTATTGCACAGCCACACCATGATGCCGCCGTTCACGTTCGGCTGGGCGATGTGGATGTGGGACTGGGTCACGACGCCCTGCAAACCCTCGAACGACAGCTCGTACTCGACCGAGTCGTCGTTGATCTCGGCTTCGAACTTGCCGCGCGCCGGCGACGAGATGGTCGGCACCTCGTTCTCCGACTGGAGGTTGGCCGAGATACGGTCGCCTCCCCGGCTGCGCCCGTGCAGGAATGAAAAGAAGTCCTGGTGCTGGCCGATCGCCGCCGGTCCGCCGGCCGCCCGCACGGGCACCGGCCCTGACCCCATGCCGATTGCGAGCATTGCTGCTACCGCCGCGAACGTCATCTGCTGTCGCATCGTTCTCCCCCATCTACTGATTCCGTGTACTGACTGGGCGTGAATCGAGCCGAGCCGGCGGGAACGATCTGCTGCTGCCGAGCGTCGGAGCGATTCCACCGGCGAGGCCGCGCGACGAGGTGCAATCGCAATACCACGCACAACTCGCAGTCCTGCCGTAACTGGACGCGCATTCGGCGTCCTGCGCCTTACGCCCGGCGTAAGCGCTTACGCCCGTCGGCTGCTCTCAACAGAGTCGATGCTCAGCTAGTGGGGACGCGCGGTGCCGGGGGCCGTCGAGCCGAACCTCGCGCAGGCGGGTGTAACATGCCCGGCATGAGACAGCGCGCCCTTGTCATCACCGCCTGCCTGCTCGCCCTGCTCCCGGCCCTCCCCGGCGCCCAACAGGCCGGCAAGGTGCTCATCGGGTACTGCGTCGGCCTGAAGGGGCTCGAGACCGCCAAGGCGGCAGGGTTCGACTACGTGGAGCTCGGCACGACGGAGATCGCGGGGCTGTCAGACGCCGACTTCGAGGCGGCGCTCGAGCGCGTCAAGGCAGCCGGCATCCCGACGCCCAACGCCAACCTGTTCCTCCCGGGCAGCATCAGGCTGACCGGACCGGAGGCCACGGATCCCGAGCAGCAGATGGCCTACGTAAAGAAGGCCTTCGCGCGGCTGAGCCGGCTTGGCGTGAAGATTCTCTGCTTCGGCAGCGGCGGCGCGCGGCGGGTGCCCGAGGGATTCCCCAAGGAAGACGCATTCAAGCAACTCGTGGACTTCGGGAAACGCATCGCGCCGGAAGCACGGGCGCAGGGAATCACGGTCGTCATCGAGCCGCTCCGGCGTCAGGAAACCAACATCATCAACACCGCGGCCGAGGGGCTGGCGCTCGTGCAAGCGGTGAACGATCCGAACTTCGAGCTGCTCATCGACTTCTATCATCTCGCGAGCGAGAAGGAAGACCCGGCGATCATCATCCAGGCGAGGAACCACATTCGTCACCTGCACATGGCCAACCCGCAGGGTCGGGTATTCCCGCTCGCGTGGGAGGAGTTCGACTACGCGCCGTTCTTCGCCAACCTGCGACAGATCGGCTACGCCGGTCGCATCAGCGTCGAGGCTTCGAGCAAGGACATTCCAGCGGAAGGCCCCCAGGCGATCGCTCTGCTGCGGCGCGCGTTCAGCGCACCGCAGTGACGGATGGAGCGGAGCGAACCGCGACGATTAGACACGAAGGCGCGAAGCGAACGAAGACGCACGGAGAGATCCGAGCACGATCGCGTGTGCGTCGCGTGAGCTGGTCGCACGCCGGCCTTGGCCGGCGTGGCGGCTAGCGTGGGGGTGAGGGATCACGAGCACATGGATTCGCGCGACGATCATCTGGCGCGCCACTCGGCGCGCGTCTGCCCCCAGATGTCCACGATGTCGGACTCGAAGGGCGCCGGTAGTTTCCCCGGACCCAGGTTGCGCGATCCGAGTTTGCGCGCCACCTGCTGCGACGGCAGATTGTCGGGCGCAATCGAGTGGATGATCTCGGTCCAGCCGAGCGTGTCGAACGCCCAGTTGGTCGCGGCAATCGCACCTTCGGGTGCATAGCCGCGGCCCCAGCAGTCGCGCACGATCGCCCAGCCGATTTCCGGACCAGGCCATCCTTCCGGCTGCCACGGTCCGAGGCGCCCGACCCAGCGCCCGGTGCTCTTCTCGATCACCGAGAACATCGCGAAGCCGTGCGCGTGCCAGGATCCAATCATGGTCATGATGCCACGCCAGCTGAGTGGACGCGGCACGGTGCCGCCGATGAAGCGCGCGGCCTCGGGATCGGTCATCATCGCGGACCAGGCGTCGAGATCGTCGAGGCGGGGCGGACGCAACAGCAGCCGAGGCGTCTCCAGCCGCAGCCCGTCAAGCTCGGTGTTGGGTGACGCCGTCACGACCGCCAGCCTCCGGCCACGAGGGTCCGGCGCACCTCCTCGAGGAACTGCGAGGCCTCTTCCGAGCCCTTGAAGTCGCACTCCTTTACCGATTGGGGCTCCGCTCCGGGTTGCTCGGTTGTTCTCCAGAGCTCGGCCCCATCGGGCACGGCACGGAGGCGGTAGATGCGCGTCTCGCTGCCGCGCGTGCAGCGCAGGACTTCGTGGCCGGGGAATACCTGCTCGGACATCCCCCTACCATACGATTGATCGTCACGCTTTGGGAAGGCGGGCCTCGATCCAGCTCTTGATGTCGCCGATGACGACTTCCTTGCCGAAGTCGTTGAGCAGGTCGTGGACGTGTCCGTCGTAGAGCTTCAGCGTCTTGTCAGACGAACCGGCGCTGTCGTAGAAAAGCTGGCTGCCGCCAGGCCTCGTCACCTTGTCGGCGGAACCGTGCAGGATGAACACCGGGAGCGTGATCAGCCGGAACTCCTCCTTGAGGCGTTCGTCGGCGCGGACGAGCTCGGCGACGGTCTTGGTCGGCTGCGTCTCGTGCTCGGTGAGCGGATCGTCGTTCATCGCCTGCACGACTTTCGGATCGCGCGAGAACTCCTCGTTCTTGAGGCGCAGCACGTGCGCATGCGGCGCGATGTGGCTCAGCCCCTTGACGACCGCCAGCGCGAAATCCGGCGCCGCGACCTGGAAGGCGAAGCTTTCGCAGATGAGTCCCGCGAGCTCGGACTGATGCTCGAGCGTGTAGACGCACGAGATGACGCCACCCGCGCTGTGGCCGAGGAGGAACACCGGCAGTCCCGGCTCGCGGGATTTCGCCAACTTCACGACCGTGTCGACGTCGTTCAAGTAGTCGTTGATCGACTCGATGTAGAAGCGCTCGCCGTCGGACTTGCCGCGGCCGCGCAGATCCAGCGCGTACACCGCCAGGCCACTCGCGACGAGCTGCTCGGCCGCCCAGAGGTAATAGCCACTGTGCGAGTTGACGCCGTGGCAAATCGCTACCACGCCGCGGGCCGGCGTGGCTGGACGCCACGAGCGGACGAAAATCTTGAGGCCATCGGCCCCCGGGACGGTTTCTTCCTTTACGGCAGTAGCGAGCGCGGTCGTCATGGGAATCTCCTCTGGTGCAACCCGGAACCCAGACTGAACGAGCATCAGTCCGGCAGATGCCAGAGGATAGCGGCTGCCACGTTTTGGCGAATCACCCCGAGGAAGAACAGCGTGATGCCCCGTCCGGCATAGCCGGGGCTACCTAGATCTGGGTAGGAGGATGAAGCCGGGACCGTCGATCACTGCACGTCGACGGACACGCTGGAGTGTGACAGCGCATCGACAAGCGTGAACCACGCGAGCTCGACGCGTCGAGAATTGTTGGACAACTCGCCCCCGTACCAGGTCGCCGGCCGAACGGACTCGGGCGGGCTCGCGGTCCATAGGCGGCGCACGTTGAGCGCGACGCCGAGCATCGGGACGGCGACGTCGAACACGGGAGGCGGCGGCGCGACCTTCAGGGTCCGCGGAATCTCGAGGCGCATCCCTTCCCTGCTGAGGTCGATGATCTGCGACGGCACGCCCTGGACGACGACCGACAGATGCGCGCGCTTACGCTCGGAGCGGCGGACCGGACGGCTCTCCATGATGGCCATGGACACCGAGCAGGAGAACAACGCCCGGTCGAGCGGCCGCGTCAGGTAGACCGCGCCGCGGGCCATCGCCTGCGATTCGGCCGCGGCATTGGGCTCCCCGATCACGACGACCGGGACGAGCGGATTACGCGCCCGCACGAGGTTGATCGCCGGCGCGGCGAATCCGGCGTCGACGACGAGCAGGTCCAGCGACCGGTCCTTCAGCTCGTCCGTAACGCGCGTCTGATTGGACAGCCGGAATGGCTCGAACCCCTCTAACGTCAGCCATTCTTCGATGAGCTTGCACTCGGCGTGGTGCGGCGAAGCTACAGCGATGCGGGGGCGAAAGGGCATTGTGCCGACCCGTGCAGGGAGGGTGCCAGATCGGGAACCCTTGAGAACACGCGCCGAGCGCGGTGCCGCCGGGGGACCGCCCCGGAGCGCAGCGACCAATCTGCATGCCGGCGACGGGAACCGTAATTGGCAGACGGCCTACCGCCGCCACTGCACGTCGTAGTCCCGATTGCTGATGCGCCGTTCGACGCCCAGGCTGACGGTAAAGAGGATGAAGACCTCGACCAGGCCGATCGAGGCGTAGACGGCAAAGCGCGCGAACGCGCTCGGCTCGGGCCAGCAGGTCGTGCCCTCGTCGATGCACGCCTGCACCACGCGGTCGATCTCGACATATTCGCGAAAGATGAGCGTGATCGCCCACACGAAAATGACCGCCGACCCGAAGATATTGCCGAAAATCATCTCCGCCTTGCGCCAGAACGGAATCGTGACGAGCAGGCCCATCACGGGTGCCGCCGTCAGCTGCCACGTGATCCAGTACCAATTCAGTCCATGCACGGCGTCAACCCCTGGGTCGTCCTGAGCGCTAGCGCCCGAGGCGCGGGATGCGCTTCGTCTCGGCGCCGGCGTCGGCACTCCACGAACGCAGCTTCACCTTCACTTCTCCGAACGCGAGCTCGTCTCCATCGGCCACTTCGACCCGCGCGCGGACGAGGACGCCGCCGAGCCGCGTGCCGTTCTTGCTCGCCAGGTCCTCGAGCCACACGCGTCTGGCGGAATTGTCGACGACGAGGCGGGCGTGCCGGCGGGACACGCTGTCGGCGTCCAGCCACACCGCACACTCGGGGTCGCGGCCGACGACGTTCTCGCCCTCCGCCAGCCGGAACGTGCCTCCCTTGGCGAACACCCAGCAGGGGGTTGGTCGCGCGGGCGACGGTCTGGCCTCGTCCTTCGCGTCGGGCCTGGCATGGGGCTTGGCATCGGGCCTGGCATCGGCGGCGGTCCCGCAGAACGCATACCCGACCCCGTGCACCGTACGGATAAAGCGTGGCTGCTTGGCCGAATCCTCGAGCACCCTGCGGATCTCGCCGATGAGCACATTGAGGTTGGCATCGACGACGTAGGTGGCCGGCCAGATGCGGGTCAGCAGCTCGCGCTTGTCGCAGACGCGTGGCCGGTGCTCGACCAGGCTCGACAGCAGATCGAAGGCCTTCGGCGACAGGTGGAGCTCGGAAGCGTCGCGCAGCAGCTGCCGCGTCTCCGTATCGAGGGTGAACGGGCCGAATTGCAGTCTCACAACCTACGAATTCCTTCGCTGTTCCTTGGGACTTCGGTCCCCCGCCTCTGCGATAGTCGTCAATGCTAACCGGTTTTGCGGAACATAGACCGGCGGCCGCCAGTCTTAAGAGAGACACGGTGCACGAACAGGCCTCAGACCCCAGGCTCCCCATCCGATCGCCCCGAAGTCCGGCCACGCCGCCGGCGCGGATGGCCGCGGCCGATCCGCCGCGACGGCCGGCACGCGACATCATCGATGCCGTCGTCGACAACATGCGGAAGAACCTCGAGCCGCTCAAGTACTCGACGCTCGCGCCGAGCCGCTATACCGTCTACCTCCACGCCGCCGAATTCGCCCGGCTCGAGGGCATCATCCCGGTCCTGCAGGAACAGACGACCAGGGCGCTGACCGACGAGCTCCTGAAACTGAATCAGCGCTCGCGGTGGTGGCGCTGGACCGACCGCTGGCGCGGCGGCCGCGTGCCGGAGATCCGCAACGCCGCCGCCGACTGGCAAGTGGACTTCCTCCCCGACCCCGACGGCGACATGGGCGAGGGCGACCTCCTGATCGACTCCGAGTTGATCCTCCCGGCCAGCCCCGATCTCGGCGTCGGCGAGCGGACGCGCCGCATCACGACCGTCCATGCCGGCCAGCGGACCTCGACGCGCGAGCAGACCATGAACCGGACCGATACTACCCCGGCGGTCTCCGTGCTCGCCCGTATCGAGTACGACGACGACTCCGGGCATCATTCCTACGACGTCCTCAAAGACTCGATCACGATC
>Ga0105347_1000618_pt1 | contig 16542 bp, 16 predicted proteins | sample EasRivMeERMLT890_FD_89677 | JGI IMG/M metagenome (GOLD analysis project Ga0105347, IMG submission 89677) | Soil microbial communities from meander-bound floodplain in the East River, Colorado, USA - East River MetaG ERMLT890 | ecosystem: Environmental > Terrestrial > Soil > Floodplain | place... | reverse complement strand
TCGGGGTGTTGCAGTTCCACGGAGGCGCGGGCCACACCACCCCAGCCCACCTTCACGTGCACGCGTTCCACTCCGTGGTCGGCCTGGATGCGCTCCGACCAGCCTTTCAGGTCGAGGTCGAGCAGGTTGTCGCCCGGATGAGCCTCCAGGAGCGCCGCCAACCTTTCCCCCTGGCCTGGCAGCGCTCCGGACACTTCCACTCGCGACAACACGAAGATCGGAAGATAGTGACAGGCGCAGGTGAAGGCGCCGAGCGTGAGCAGAAGCAATAGCGACACGCGGCGGATCATCGCGCGCCTCCCGTGGCGAATAACTCGCGCCCGAGCCGCCCGATGTCGCCGGCCCCCAGCGTGACCACGAGGTCGCCCGACCGCAAAAGCGGCGGCACCACCGCCTTGAGCTTGGCCTTGTCGGCCACGTAGTGCACGCCTGTGTGGCCGCGGCGGGTGAGAGCGTCTGCAACGAGCTCTCCGTTCACACCCGGCAGGGGCGCCTCGCGGCTGCCATACACGTCGGTGATCACCACGAGGTCGGCCTGTGCCAGGGCGGTGGCGAATTCCTCCACGAACTGCTGCGTGCGTGAATAGAGGTGCGGCTGGAACAGGGCCACCAGGCGTCGTTCGGCAAAGCCCGCCTTCGCAGCGGAGAGCGTGGCATCGATTTCCGTGGGATGGTGCGCGTAATCGTCCACGAGCATGACGCCGGAGAACTCGCCCACCACTTCGAACCGCCTGCGCACGCCGCGGAAGGCTTCCAGCGCGGGTCGCGCCTTGTCCCACGTCACGCCCAGCTCGAATCCCACGGCCAGAGCCGCCAGGGCATTCTTGACGTTGTGCGTGCCCGGAACGCCGAGCACCAGTTCGCCCAACTCCTTGCCCTCTCGACTCACCACCGACGTGGTGGACAGCCCCGACGAACGCACCACTCTGGCACTCACCGGCATGCCGGGCGCCAGTCCGTACATGGTGACAGGCCGCTCCAGCTCTTTGCGCAGCTGCGTGAGGTTTCGATCATCGCCCGAGAGGATCACGCGGCCGTAGAAGGGCACGGAACTCAGAAATGTGCGGAAGGCGTCGAGCAGTGCGGCGAACGAACCGTAGCACTCGAGGTGTTCCGGTTCCACGTTGGTGGCCACGGCCATGATGGGGGCCAGTTTCAGAAACGACTTGTCGAATTCGTCCGCTTCGGCCACGAGGATGTCGCCCTGCCCCACGCGCGCGCCGGTGTTGGACCCGGTGAGGCGGCCGCCCACGATGATGGTGGGATCGAAGCCGGTCTCCGTGAGCAGCTCGCCGATCATCGACGTGGTGGTGCTCTTGCCGTGGGTGCCGCACACGGCGATCCCCCAGCGCAGGCGCATGAGTTCGCCCAGCATCTCGGCACGACGGATGACGGGGATCTTGCGGGCGCGGGCTTCCTGCACCTCCGGGTTCGACTCGCTCACAGCCGACGAGATGATGAGCACCTGCGCGTCGCCCACGGCAGACGCGTCGTGTCCTTCGCGGATCTTCGCCCCGAGGGTCTCCAGGCGCAGGGTGGCTTCCGACAGGGCCAGGTCGGTGCCCGACACCTGGAAGCCGAAGTGCAGAAGCACCTCCGCGATGCCGCACATGCCGGTGCCGCCGATCCCCACCATGTGCAATTTCGAAATGCGCTGCGGGATCGAATGGGAGCGGAACGCGCCCGGTTTCGGAAGTGTGGCGGTCATCACAAGAGCTGCTCCATCTGATCTACGATCTTTGAGGTGGCATCGGGGCGTCCAAGGCGACGCGCAGCCGAGGCCAGCTTCACCTGATGTGTTCTGTCGGCGGCCAGATTCAAAAGTGTCTCCGCGAGCCGTTCGCCTGAGAGTTCCTCATCCTTCACCACCAGGGCCGCCCCCGCGTTGCGCAGCACGTCCACGTTGCGCTCCTGGTGACCGGCCGCGGCGTGGGGAAACGGCACCAGCACGGCGGGCTTACCCACGGCGCAGATCTCGGAGGTGGTCATGGCGCCGGCCCGAGCCAGCACCAGGTCGGCCGCTGCATAGGCGTCGGGCATCTGATCGATGAACGCTGTCATGGTTCCGGGAAACAGCTCCGGCGACACCTGCCGGGAGAGCGACTCGAAGTCGCGCGCGCCGGTTTGCCACCAGATGCGCAGCCCTCCCTGGTCGTGCAGAAGCCGCGCAATCCGGGCGATAGCCGTGTTGATCGATGAAGCGCCCCCCGATCCGCCCAGCACGAGGAGCACCTGGTCCTCCGCCGCGAAACCGGCGGCTTTGCGGCCGCGCCAGCGATCGCCCGAGGCCAGATCGATGCGAACGGGATTGCCGGTGTGCACCACGCGTGAACCGGGGAGTTCCGCGGCGCTCTCCTCGAAGCCCGAAAAGATGCATCGGCACGCCTTCGACAGCCGGCGCGTCACCTGTCCTGGTTTCACGTTCTGTTCCTGCCAGAAGAGCGGTGCTCCATGCCACGCCGCCACCTGCGCCGCCGGATACGAGGCGTAGCCCCCGGTGCCGAACACCAGGGCGGGGCGTTCCCGCCAGTACAACTGTTCGCACGTCAAAAGGCTCGCACTCAGCCGCGCGTAGAACTGCAGCCGTTCCGAGATTCCCTTCCGCAAGTCTCCATGCACGGGCAATAGCGTGTGCGCCCACGGGCGGCCGGGGAGCACCTTCGCCTCCAGGCCGCGGCGCGCGCCGAGGTAGCGAATCGCGTCCCGAGGATGCCGGCGCGCCCATTCCTCCGCCACGTTCAGGGCGGGAAACAGATGTCCGCCCGTCCCGCCGCCGGTGATCCAGATCATGTCTTGGCATGGCGCGAGACGTTGAGGATGACGGCCAGGGCGAGCGTGGTAAACAGCACCGACGATCCGCCGTACGAAAGCAACGGCAGGGGCAGGCCGGTGGGTGGGATGAGCGCCAGCACCACGCAGATATTGATGGCGGCCTGAAGTCCGAGGGTGAGCACCAGGCCGGCCACGAGCAACGCCGAGAAGCGATCGGGCGCGCGAGACGCGATGCGCAGTCCACGCACGCAGATGAGCAGATACGCGCTGATGATGGCGAGCGTGGCCAGAAGGCCGAGTTCCTCGCCCACGGCTGCGAGAATGAAGTCGGTGTGCGCGTCGGGTACGTAGAGGAACTTCGCCAGACCGCCACCGAGGCCGCGGCCCGCGATCCCCCCCGACCCCATGTAGATGGCTCCCTGCTTCACCTGGTAGCCGGCGGCGAAGGGATCCACCACGCCGGTGGTGAAGTTTTCGAGGCGGTCATGTTTGTATCCGAACCCGAGTACCAGAATGCAGCCCAGGACCACGGCCGGAGCCGTGAGGAAGAACAGATGCCGAAGGGGCAGGCCCGCCAGAAACATGAGCGCGAAAAACGTAGAGGCCAGAAGGATCACGGCGCCCAGGTCGGGTTGCAGCATCGTGAGCACACAACCGGTGCCCAGGAGAATCACCTGCGGCAGAAGGTTCTTCTTGAAAGCGAAGTCTGAACGGAAGTGCTTCGCCCACGTGGCCGCCAGAAAGAGAATCATGCCGAAGCGGAAGCCTTCGGAGGCCTGGAGGGAGAGCGGCCCCACGAACAGCCAGCGCTTCGCTCCGCGCACGGAGGGCATGAAGAGCACCACGAGCAGGAGTGCGACGCCCACAATGAGCCACAGGCGGTACGTGCGATGCCAGAACTGGTAAGGGATGTGCGAACCTCCCAGCAGAATGGCGAACCCAAGGCAGAAGAACAAAAACTGCTTCAGGAAAAAGAAAAATGGCACGCGGTAATTCTCGGCAGCCATGTGCGCGGAGGCCGAGAACACCATCACGGCGCCGAATGCCAGAAGGCAGATGGCCACCCAGAAGATGGGACGGTCGGGCCGGCCAGGGCGGTTGGCGGCAGCGGCTTCAACCGATTCGAGCACGCACGAACTCCCTGAAGCGGTCACCCCGCTCTTCAAAATTGTTGAATTGATCGAAGCTGGCGCAGGCGGGCGACAGAAGAAGCGCGTCCCCGGGCTGCGTGAGCTTGAATCCTGACTGCACGGCTTCGGAGAGGCTGTCCACCTGCATGGCCGGCACGAGCCCCGACCAGGCGGTGGCGAAGCGCTCGCGGGCTTCTCCGTAACACACCACGGCGCGCACCTTGGTCCGGATGAGCGCGTCGGCCGTGTGCGGATCGTCGTTCTTTCCGCGCCCCCCCACCAGAAGCACGATGGGACCCGGCAGAGCCTTCAGCGCCACGATCATGGCGTCCACGTTGGTGGCCTTGCTGTCGTTGTAAACGCGCACGCCGGAGGCGCTGCCCAGATACTCGATGCGATGCGGCACACCCTTGAACCAGCGGATGGCCTGCCCCACGGCTTCGGGCGGACAACCGTAGGCCATCGCCATGGCCGCCGCGGCGGCGGCGTTGGCTTGATTGTGCTCGCCTGGAATGAGAAGTTCGGACTTGTCCACGATCTGGCCCGAGCCGGCCGCGGTGTGGTACACCATGCGATCGCCCTGCCAGAACACGCCGTCGGTGAGCTGCGACTGCGTGGAAAAACGCAAAACGCGCACCGCTTTGGGGACGCGGATCTTCGAAGAGTGCGGGCAGTCGGCGTTCACCACCAGAGTGTCGCCCTCGCCCTGGTTTTCGGCGATGCGGTACTTCGTGGCGGCATACGCCTCGAACGATCCGTGTCGGTCCAAATGATCCGGCGTAATGTTGAGCAGCGCCGCCACGGCCGGCCGGAACGTCTCCGTGTATTCGAGCTGGTAGCTCGACACCTCCAGCGCCACAGGCCCTGTGCCGTGTGTGGCCACGCTCGAGAACGCCGTCCCCACGTTGCCTGCCAGACGCGCGTCATGGCCCGAGGCTTTCAGCATTTCGTGCAGCAGGGTGACCGTGGTGGTCTTGCCGTTGGTGCCCGTGAGTGCCAGCACGTCGCCGGAGTTGAGCCAGAAGGCCACTTCGATCTCCGAGAAAATCGGCACTCCGGCCAGTCGTGCGGCCACCAGTACCGGGTGCGAGGTGGGCACGCCGGGGCTCGGCACCACGAAGTCCACTTTCACAAGTGCATCGGGTGTGTGCGTGCCGAGTTCCACCCATGCGCCCTGGTCACGCAGGCGGGCGGCCACGCCGCGCAGCCGTTCGTCGTCCTTGGCTTCGGAGGCGAGCACGTGCGCGCCCTGTTCCAGAAGCAGTGTGCTCACCGCTTCGCCTGAGCGCGCCAGGCCCAGCACGGTGACGCGGCGGTTGCGCAGGCGTTCCGGGTGGGCGGGGGGAGACATGGCCATGATGCGTTCGAGGGTCACCATGCGTTCAGCGGATCTTCAGAGTTGAGAGTGAGAGCACGGCACAGATCATGCCGATGATCCAGAAGCGGCTCACCACCTTGGATTCGGCCCAGCCGGACAGTTCGAAGTGGTGGTGCAAAGGCGCCATCTTGAAGATGCGACGGCCGCCGCGCAGTCGGTACGACGCCACCTGGAGAATCACCGACAAGGCCTCCGCCACGAACACCGCGCCGAGGATGAGCAAAAGCAGCTCCTTCTTGAGCAGTAGCGCACAGGCGCCGATGGCGCCCCCCAGGGCAAGCGATCCGGTGTCGCCCATGAACACGGACGCGGGGTGACAGTTGAACCATAAGAACCCCAGCGCGGCCCCCACGGCGGCGCCGCAGAACACTGTGAGTTCGCCGGCCCCGGCCAGGTATTCGATGGCGAGGTAGCGCGAGAAGTCCACGCGCCCGGTGATGTAGGCGATGGCTCCCAGGGCCAGAAAGCAGATTCCCGAGAGACCGATCGCCAGCCCGTCGAGACCGTCTGTGAGGTTGACGGCATTCGATGTGCCGGCGATCACGAACACCACGAGCGCGATGTACATCGGGCCGAAGTCGAGCACCCACCGCTTGAAGAAGGGGATTTCAGATGTGGTGCCGAACTGGAGCGCCGGCGGGTAGAAGTACAACCAGGCGCCCAGAATCAACCCGAGCAGCACCTGCCCCGCCATTTTGGTGCGCGCCACCATTCCCTTGGGGCGCTTCTTCACCACCTTGAGGTAGTCGTCGATGAAGCCGAGCACTCCCATCCACACCGTGACCAGAAGCATCACCTGCACGAAGCGGTTGGTGAGGTCGGCCCACAGGAGGGTGGGCACCACGATGGCGGCGAGAATGAGCAGCCCGCCCATGGTGGGGGTGCCGGCCTTCTTCTTGTGCGTCTGAGGTCCTTCCGCGCGAATCTCCTCTTTCCACTGCTGGCGTTTCAGGTAGCGGATGATGATCGGCCCCAGAATGAGCGACGCCACAAGCGCCGTCACAGCCGCGTAGGCGCTGCGAAACGTGATGTAGCGGAACAGATTGAAGAAGCTGATCTGATCCGCGAGTGGATAGAGCAGGTGGTAGAGCACGTCAGGCTCCCGCCGCCTCCCATTGTTTCAGGAGCGTCTCCGATTCGGACAGTTCGCGTTCGAGTGTGACCGGGTCGGCGGGCGCACCCGCGAACTTACTCGAAGGGTTGTCCTGATAGTCCAGAAGGCGCATGCGGTACAGCCGCATGAAATGCACGGCGCTTCTGTGATCCTGAAGCTCCGCCAGGCAGATGGACAGTTTCTTCTGGAGCATGGGCTCCACGGGCAACCGGTCGCGCGTGGCCGCTTCCAGGGCCCCGAAGTAGGCGTCGGCCGCCATGGTCCATTCCGACTTGAGGAACAGGGCGTCTGCGGTCTGAATCCACTGGGCCAGGGACGCCTGGCTGTCGGTGGTTTCGGCGCGCGTTTCCTGCCTCGTGATGAGGCGCGCCAGAACGGCCAAAGCCGCCAGGAGTAAGAGTGCAAAGAGCAGGCGATTGAAATCGCTCGCGGTTACCGGTCGCCGCCTGTCGGATGCGGTCATGAATCCTCCTTGAGTGACTTGAAATGCTCGAGCACGGCCAGCAGCGATCCCTCCAGCGCTGCGCCGCGCGAACCCTTGAACAAAACTGTATCGTCGGCCCTGCACCAATCCGCCACCGCGGCGGCACACTCGCGCCAGGTGGGGTAGGAGAGCAGGCGCTCTTCCGGAACGCCCGCTTCACGGGCACCGCGTGCCAGATGTGCCGAGAGATCGCCCACGCACACGAGCAGGTCCAGACTGAAGGCCGCGGCCTCCCGCCCCACCTGCGCGTGCCAGTCGCGTTCGCCTTCGCCCAGCTCCAGCATGTCTCCCAGTACGGCCACTCGCCGTGCGCGCGCAGGAAACCTGGCCAGCGAGTCGAGCGCGGAGACTGTGGCTTTCGGATTGGCGTTGTATACGTCGTCGATGAGCGTGAGCGTTCCGCGCTGCAAGATGCGTGAGCGGTGCGACGCGGGTTCCATCACCGCCAGCGCGGCCACCGCGTCGAGGCTGTTTACGTCGAACTCCCGCGCCACCAGGAGCGCCGCCAGCGCGTTGTACACGTTGTGGGCTCCGAAGAGCGGCAGGGCCACATCCAGCTCTGCCAGGCGGAAGCGCACGCCCTCCTTCTCCAGGCGCACGTCGTGGGCGCGCAGGTCGGCGTCGGCGTGGATGGCGTAGGTGCGGCTGCCGGCGCCCAGCGTGCGCGCGGCGTTCTGGAGAATGGGATCGTCGGCGTTGAACACGGCCACGCCGTCTGGGGGGAGGTGCGCGAGCAGTTCGAACTTGGCCTTCGCCACGTCTTCCAGGGTGCGCATCGTGGCCAGGTGCACGGGCGCGATGTTGGTGAACACCGCGCAGCGGGGCCGCACGAGTGCGCCCAGGCGGTCGATTTCGCCCGGGGACGACATGCCCAGCTCACACACCGCCACCTGATGTCTGGGCGACAGATCGAAGATCGAAAGCGGCACGCCGATCCCAGAGTTGAGATTCCCTGGGGTCTTGAACGTTTCGTAGCGTGCCTGGAGCACCGCCGCGATCATCTCCTTGGTGGTGGTCTTGCCGTTGGAGCCGGTCACGGCCACAAACGGAATGTCGAACTTGTTGCGGTGCCAGGCGGCCAGCGACAACAGCGCGCGGCCCGTGTCGGCCACTTCGATGCGCGGCACATCTCCCGTCAGCCCCGCAAGTGCGGGGTGACCCTTCTCCACCAGGAGAAGCGCGGCGCCGCGTTTTTTCACGTCGTCGAGGTACAGGTGACCGTCGGTGCGCTCGCCCCGCAGTGCCACGAACAGATTGCCCGGGCGCACCTGGCGCGAATCGCAGACCGCGCCGCTGAAGGATGCGGCCTCAGATCGTGACTGCCACGTGCCCGAACAGATGGACGGCACCTGGAACCCCTCGATCGTGATCTCCGGCGCCGTTCTCGTGTCGTTCATGACCTTCATGCGTATCCCAGCCGAGACAGTTCCTTGCGGATCACGTCCGCGTCGTCGAACCGGTGCTTCGTCGTGCCGATGATCTGGTAACGCTCATGCCCCTTGCCTGCTACCACCAGCGTGTCGCCCTTCTGCAGCCGGCCCAGAGCCTTGCCGATGGCCGTTGTGCGATCGGGCTCCACGTCCACGCGATCGCGCTTCGAGACCCCCGCGAGGATCTGCTCGATGATCTTGCCCGGGTCTTCGGTGCGCGGGTTGTCAGACGTAATCGTGACGAAGTCGGCGCCGGATTGTGCCACCTGGCCCATGATGGGCCGCTTGCCCGGGTCGCGGTCGCCGCCGCAGCCGAACACCACGTGCAGGGACCCGGCGGTGAGTTCTTTCGAGGCCGCAAGAATCCTCGACAACGCATCGGGCGTGTGCGCGAAGTCATTCAGCACCACGAAAGGCTGGCCGCAATCGATTCGTTCGGCGCGCCCCGGCACGCCCGACACGGACGCAAGCCCTCGGGCGATCACGTCGGGCTCGATCCGCAGCGCGAGGGCGGCGGCGGACGCCGCCAGCAGGTTGGCCACGTTGAAGCGGCCAAAGAGCGGGCTGTCGATGCGGAACGTGCCACCTGGCCCCACCAGATCGAAGCCGATCCCTTTTGCGCTCACGCTCAAGTCCAGAGGATGCACGTCGGCTTCCGGGCGGGTGCCGTAGGTGAGCACGCGCGCGGGAGTGGCGCGGGCAAAATCTTCCCAGGCCGGGTCGTCCAGGTTGAGCACGGCGGTGCCGCGCCGTTCCAGGCGCCCGAACAACCGGCTCTTCGCGCCGCGATAGGCGGCGAAGTCGGGGTGATAGTCGAGATGATCGCGCGTGAGGTTGGTGAAGACGCCCACGTTGAACTGGATGCCGTCGGTGCGGTGCAGAAGCAGGCCGTGCGACGACACCTCCATGACCAGTGCGCGTGCGCCTTCCGCCTGGGCATCCTTCCAGAACTCATGCAGTGTAGTGGCCTCGGGCGTGGTGTGCTCGGAGCCCACGGAACGCGAGCCCACGCGCGTCACCACGCTTCCCACCAGCGCGCACGGCCGGCCTGCCGCCTCGAGGATGGCCGCGAGCAGGTAGGCCGTGGTGGTCTTGCCGTTGGTGCCGGTGATCCCGACCGCAGGGAGCTTTGCGGGCGCACCGTAGAAGGCGGCGGCCGCCAGGGGCAGAGCCTCGCGCACCGACGGTACAAGGAGCTGCGAGGCCGCCACGTCAAAGGCGGGCGGCTCGAGCATCACTGCGGCGGCGCCCCGTGCCACGGCATCGCTCACAAACGTGCGGCTGTCGGCCTTGTGGCCCGGGAGACACACGAACAATTCGCCGGGTTTCACGCGCGTAGAGTCGTGCGAGAGTCCGGCCACTTCGAGATCGGCCTGGCCCACAATGCGACCGTAGCCCACGGCTTCGAGCACCGTACCGAGCGTGGTCATTGCGTTGCCACCTCACCGGTGAAGGCGATCACCATGGAATCGGCCTCGGTCGAATCGGGCGGTGAGGCCACGGCGGCCAGAAGTCTAACCGTGCGGCATGAGTCGAGCGTGGTTCCGGGTGCGGGCGTTTGCGCCAGCACAAAACCCGTCCCGTCGGTCTCCGTGAGAAAGCCGCACACGCTCGCGCACGTCACTGCACGCGACAGGGGCAAGCCCACCAGGTCGGGCAACACGCCTGCCTGCATGGCGGGATTGGGAAGATCCTGAGGCGGGAGTTGTCCCTCCTCCGGCTGCGGGTAGCGCAGAAGAGTGGGATCGATGGCGGCGAGTCGCTCGGCCAGTCGCGTGAACGTGGGCGCCGCAGTGTAGCCGCCCCAATGCAAGGTGCGTGGCTCGTCGAGATAGACGATGCCCACCACCTGAGGCTGATCCGCCGGGAAGTACCCCACGAACGACGCGATGTAGCGATCCTGGTGGTAGCCCCGCCCGTCGTCTTTCACCTTTTGCGCCGTGCCCGTTTTGCCGGCCACGTCGATCACGTCACTATGTGCCACCTTGGCGGTGCCTTCAGTGAGCACACGCAGCAGAATCGCCTTCATCTCTTGTACCACGGGGCGGCTCACAAGGTGCCGCACTTTCTTGGCGGAGATGGTCTCGAGCGTGTCGCCGGAGGCGGTGGTCACCGCTTCCACCACGTAGGGCCGGTACAGGTCGCCGCCGTTGGCAAAGGTTGCGAACGCCGAGAGCATCTGGAGCGGCGTCACCGCCACCGAGTGGCCCATGGCCAGCTGCGCCTTGTGCAGCTCGTTCCATTGCGCGTGGCTGGGGATCATGCCCCGCGGCTCGGCCGGCAGGCCGCACCCGGTGGCGTCGCCGAATCCAAAGTCGTGCAGCCAGCGGTACCACTGCGGGCCGTCCAGCCTCTGTGCGAACTTGCCGAAAGCGATGTTCGACGACAGAGCGAAGCTCTGGCCGAAGGTGAGCCAGCCGTGCTTCTCCGAATCGTGGATCTTGCGGCCGCCAAACGTGAATACGCCGTTCTCGGCGAACACGGTGTCCCACAGCCGCACTTTCTTTTCGCTCAAAAGCGCGGCGGCGCTGATCACCTTGAAGATCGAGCCCGGCTCGAAGATGTCGGTGACCGGCCGGCAGCGCGTCGTCTTGTCGGCAGGCGCCCGCACCAGCGAATCGTTGGCTGCGTAAGCGAGCGCACGGATCGCGCCTTGGGGCGTCATGAGGATGATGCCGCCGCCCTTGGCACGCGTGGCGTGCACGGCGGAGTCGATGGCGGCTTCCGCGGCGCTCTGAAACTCCCAGTCCACGGTGAGTTGCACACGTCCGCCGTCCTGTGCCCACAGGTCGGTGCGACCCACGATCGAGTTTCCGCGCGTGGCGTCGAGATCCACCTTCACGCGCGCATCCTTGCCGCGCAGCACCTCGTCGAAGGCCGCTTCAATTCCTGCACGTCCCTTGCCGTCCACATCGACGAAGCCCAGCAGGTCGACGCCCACGCCCCCGGTGGGATAGGTGCGCGCCTCTTCGGAGAGCGAGAAGATGGCCGGATCCTTCCAGCCCTGCACGCGCTTCGCCACGGAGGAGTCGGCCTTGCGCGCCACGTAGATGAACTTGGGCGATTGCTCGAAGCGCTTCAGCCAGTCGGACTCGCTCTTCCCTCCCAGGGAGGCGAAGCGTTTGGCGGCGCGCCGCGCTTCGTCTTTCGACCAGCGTTCGGGCACGGCGGCGAAGGTGAGTCGCGGCTCGTTGGTGGCGAGCACACGGCCCTTGCAGTCGACGATGGTGCCGCGACGTGCCTGAATGTCCATGTAGCCGCCCACCTGCTCGATCGCCAGGGAGCTGGCGCGGTCGTGCATGAACACCTGGATCTGCACCAGCCGGGTTGCCGCGACCGCCCAGAACAGCACGATGCCGGCCACCACGATGACGAACCGGCCCTTTGCGAAGCGCGCTCTCTTCATGGTGCGGCCAGCACTTCCTGGTTCTGCACATTCGGCGGATCGAGCCACCGCCAGACTCGCCCGAAGGCGGCCAGGAGGCCGGTTTCCGCCTGGGCCGAATCCGGCAGGGCCGAGGGGACGGAGAGCGGCACGCGTGCCAGTTGCTTCACTTCAGCGGGGCGAAGCCCCAGGGCGGAAGCGCGCGGGCCGAGCACGCCAGGGGACGTCAGGCGGTCGCGCTCGGCGCGCAGCGATTCCAGATGGGCGGCCATGGTCTTGAGTTTCTGCTCGCGGCCGTCGAGGGTGACGGTGAGTCTCTGCGAATACACGCGCTGGCCGATGTAGAGGGAGGCCAGAAGCACCAGGAAGAACAGCCACAGGAGTCCCCGCTTGGGGCTGGCGGTGCGGTAGCGACGGCGCATGCGGGCGGCAGTCATGTTCGTCTATTGGAGCGGGCGTTTCAGCCGATTCGCTCGGCGGCGCGCAGTTTTGCGGAACGCGCGCGGCTGTTGTCCTGGATTTCCTCGGGACCCGGAGTTTCGGGCCGGCGTGTAAGAACCTTCAGCCACGCCTTGTGGCCGCACGTGCACACGGGCTGCTTCGGCGGGCAGATGCAGTCGCGGGACGCCTCACGAAACGACTGCTTCACGAGACGATCTTCAAGCGAGTGGTACGAGATGAACACGGCGCGGCCGCCGGGCGCGAGCACGGTGGCCAGCGCGTCCAGGGCCGCCTTCAGCTCGTCCAGCTCATGGTTCACGAAGATGCGAAACGCCTGAAAGACCCGCGCCAGCGTCTTGGCTCGTTGTTGCAGAGGCGTGACGGAGGCGATGGCGCTTCGAAGCTCCCCTGTGGTGTGGAGGGGACGGGCGTGCGCGATGGCGCGCGCGATGGACCAGCTGCGGCGTTCCTCGCCAAGCTCGTGAATCACGCGCGCGATCTGCGCTTCCTGCGCGTGGTTGAGCCAGTGGGAGACGGGCGGAAGACCCGGATCCATCCGCATGTCGAGGGGACCGTCCTGGTCGAAGCTCAGGCCGCGACCGGCCTCATCGATCTGGAAAGAGCCCAGTCCCAGATCGAAGAGTATGCCGGTCAATGTTCCCACTCCCTGTGTCCGCCAGACGTTTTCCAGTTGCGAGAACCGGGCCTGCACGAGCGTCACTGAAGATGCGGCGAGCGCGGCAGAAGCAAGCGAGAGCGAATACGGATCCCGATCAGACCCGAACAACTTTCCCCCCTCGGATAGCTGTTCGGCGATGGCCCTCGCATGTCCCGCCGCGCCCACCGTGGCATCCCAATAGACGCCGCGCGGATCGGTCACCAACCAGCGAACGACGCGGTCGGTCAGTACCGGCTTATGGGCCGGCCGTTCCATGGTTACAGCAGGAATTTCGCCGCCACCTGCTCGTAGGTGGCGGTTTGCTCCCGCTCGTATTTCTCAAATGTCTCGGGGTGCCAGATCTCGATGCGATTCAGCACGCCCACGAAAAGCACTTCCTTTTTCAGTCCGACCTTCTGGATCAGAATCTGCGGAACGAGGATGCGGGACTGCGCATCCAGCTCCACGTCTTCGGCGTGGGAGGCAATCCCGCGCGAAAAGGACTTGGCCTCCTCGGTGGTGAAGGACACTTCCAGAATGCGCGAGACGATCTGATCCCACTTCTCCGGCGTGAATAGGAAAAGGCAGTGGTCCAGACCGAGCGTGATGACGAACTGGTCTGCTGTTCCACCGGGCGCATTACGACGCAGCTTGGCTGGAACAGCCACACGCTGCTTGGCGTCGAACTGGGCCGTGTAGCGGCCCTTGAATCCGCTGCCCAACTCGTTTGGTCCCCTTCCGCCAGAGTCGGTGTATTGACTTTTGTCCGCTTTGGTGCTTCTTGTGAAGCGTCCGCCTTTTGACAATCCGCCGGGGGCGAAAACAGCCCCCTCCGAGCCGTCCTTCGCCCCGGCGAAAGGTCAGATCCGGAGGTCTATCCCGAATCGCGGACAAAAGTGGGAGATTTCTAGGGGTCGGTCTGTCTGGGCCGACTCTGGGACATTCCCCACTTTGCCCCACTGATCACCAATTTTAGCCATTATATGGCCTCAGACGGTAAAGTCAATCTGAATTTAAGAAAAATCCAGAGGCTACTACAGCATGGGGGCTAATGGCTTACAGGCACTATCGCCGGTAGGTTGTCGGACAGGCAGCGAAGGCAGTGGGCCCTGAAGGCCTGGAAGCCAGAACAGTAACTCTTTAATTCACAACATGTTACACAAAAATAACGCCTAACATGCTGAACATCAGCCGGTTAAGGGCGAATCGCACCCTGAGTCCACCTATCTTAGGCGGTCAGCAGCCAGCCAAGCCCCGAAATCTCCCCACGTCCGCCCCCTGTCATCTCAAGGGGCGGCCACGAACAATGCGCTCCGTCTACTGCGTGGTGCGCGTGTACCGCGCGAGAAACAGCTGCGATCCCGGCCCCGACGCGAATTCCGCCGGACGATCTGTGCCAAGGAGGTTGTAGCAGATCGTGAGCGTGTCGCCCTCCAGTTTGTAGATGGCCGGAATGGTCTTCCCCTCGTTGGGTCCGCGCACGCCATGCACGTCGATGGCGGCTGGGCTGGTGGCCGGCACGATGGAGTAATCGCCGGTGTCATTCTGAAACGTGTAATGTCCGCCCTGCAACACAAGCGGTGTGCCCTGCAAGCCCTGGATCGGCAAGTCCTGTCCGCCCATCATCGCGCTGGAGATCAGCCAGGATCCCTCAATCGATGGCGATTGGTTCTGCGAGGTGGAGCACCCCCAGGTGAAGGCAACCAGTGAAACCAGCGCTGCGCAGATCGAGCGAGTGCAAACCATGGGACTCTCCTTCCGGTACAGGTTTCTGGAAATGAACCGTTGCTAGTCGGGAATCGCCGCTTCCACCAGCAGGGTCAAGAGTGCAAGTGACTCCTGCCAGCCGAGACAGCAGGCCTCGGCGGGAATCACGTCCGGCAGCCCTTCCTGCACGATGTGCATCTCCGTGCCGAAGAACACCTTTTTGAACGTGATCGTGGTCTTCATTTCGCCCGGCAGATTCGGATCGTCGAACCTGTCTGAGTAGCTGAGTTTCTCGTTTGGCACCATCTCGAGAAACTTCCCGCCGAAGGCGTGGCTCTTCCCCGACGTAAAGTTCGTAAACGACATCTTGTAGGACCCGCCCACCCTGGCCTCCATCTGGTGGACCTTGCCGGTGAATCCGTTGGGCGGAAGCCACTTGTTCATGGCGTCGGGATCGATGAAGGCCTTGTACACACGCTCGGGCGGAGCCTTGAGCACGCGGTGGAATCGCACGGTGTTGGGCATGATGTTCTCCTGTAGTCGGTGCAGAAAGGACGATGGTTGCTACGGTTGGCTTTGCGGTCTGTCGGTGGGCCCCGGGAGTGGCGCGGCCTTTCGGCGCCGCTTCGGCTCGGTGCTCATCGATGAGATCGCCACCGTCACCTCGCGTAGAAATACCGTGAGCCCGGCGGCGAAGATCAGCATGGCCACGGCGAACGCCAGGGCCACGAATTCCGATGTGTCGAACTGGAGGAAGGAACCGATGAACAGCACCGCGATCACGGAGCAAACGAGCAACGCGGTGGTGGTACAGAGTGCAATCGACCACCGGATCAGCCGGGAGCGCCGCGCCAGAAGCTGCCACTCCGCGGCGAATACGCTGTCCGCCAGATCGTCGTCGCGTTCCATGGTGCGCATGCGATCCACGATGCGCGCGAGGCGGTTGGTCATCACGGCGAGCATGGCGCCAATGCCCGACACCAGGAACACCGGTGCCACGGATTGCTGAATCGCGTGGGTTACGCCCGTGATCGTCGTCTCGAATGGCATGTGGCCTCGTGCGGGCTAGAACATCCCGTTTTGGTTGACGATCTGCTCCGGCGCGATCTGGACCACGTCCCAGAGCTCCACGATTCTGCCATTCTCGAATCGGAAGATGTGCACCACCGAAATCTCCGTCGCAACGGCGGGGTGCTTGAGCCTGGAATGCACGGCCACATGGTCACCGTCCTCCAGGGCCATCTGAACGGCGAACTTTTTCCCCGGGTGGCTCGCGTGGTCTTCTTCCATTCCTTCTCTGAGCGAATCAACATCGCCGGCAAAGTACGGGTTGTGGTGACGGAAGCCTGAGCCCACGTGCTCTTCGTAAGCCCCGCGAATATCACCGGACACTACCTGCTTCAAAAAGGCCAACGCCCTGTCCTTATTCGTGCGAGTCACGACCTAACCTCCCAGAGTTTCATTCAAGCTCACGCGTGCTGCCGTCTCCACTGCCCCGGCGCCTGGCCGGTCCAGCGCCGGAACGCCCGATTGAAGCTGCTCTGCTCGCTGAAGCCGAGCATGTAGGCGACCTCGGCAATCGACACCCTCGGATCGTTCAGGTAGCCCTCGGCCAGCTGACCCCTCACCGAGTCGGCGACTTCCTTGAACGTGGTGCCGTCGGCCACCAGCTTCCGCTGCAGCGTGCGCACACTCATGTTGAGTGCGCGCGCCACGGCTTCGACAGATCCACCCTCGGACGCGACCATTGCCAGCGCCTTCTGCACCTCGGCCCTGAACCCCGAAGCCCTCTGCGGCAGTCTCTCTGCCATGATCCGGGCGTGCTCCTCAAGGAGGCGGGCCAGTGCCGCATCTGCGCCCTCGATGGGTCGGCGCCACTCGTCGGCCGTAAAGCACAGCCGGTCGGCGCGCGTGCCAAAGCGGATGGTGCCGCGAAACAGATCATGATAGGGTTGCGGGTTGGCCGGCTCCAGCTGGCGAAACTCCACGCGGCACACCGCAAGATCGGTGCGGATGCGCATGCGGATGCGGCTCACCAGCGCT
>Ga0105347_1000617_pt1 | contig 16578 bp, 15 predicted proteins | sample EasRivMeERMLT890_FD_89677 | JGI IMG/M metagenome (GOLD analysis project Ga0105347, IMG submission 89677) | Soil microbial communities from meander-bound floodplain in the East River, Colorado, USA - East River MetaG ERMLT890 | ecosystem: Environmental > Terrestrial > Soil > Floodplain | place... | reverse complement strand
CCTTCAGCAGGAAGCGGTAGGGCAGCCCCCCGGGGTCCTGCGACTGCTCGCTGATGACGTAGGACTGCTCGACGTAGTGGAGCGAGAACCCGATGACGAGGATCGAGAGTGCAAGACTGAGCAGCGCCGACAGCAGGTCAACGTAGATTTTCGTGCGCTCCTGGAATCGGGCGTAGAGGATGTCCACGCGCACGTGGTCGCCGTGGCGCATGGCGTACGACATGCCGAACAGGACCAGCGGCACCAGCAGGTGCCACTCGAGCTCCTGTGACCAGACCGAGCCAGTGCGGAAGAGATAGCGCAGCAGGACGTTGGTCGCCATGAGCGCGACGATGGCGAGGGAGAGCCAGGAGATCCACTCGCCCACCATGTCGACGAAGCGCTCGATGCCGGCGCGCGCGGCGCTCGCCGCGCGCGCCCCCGGGCCGTGCGGTTGCTCAGGCACCGCGGATCTTGCTGTGGTAGACCGCCTCGCTGTAGCCCGCCCAGGCGTCGTACTTGGCCTTGAACGCGAAGTACGAGTCGTGCACCTTCTTCGTGACCGGATCCTTGGCGATCCCCTCCTGCAGCACCTTGCCGGTGGCGGCGCGCAGCGCCTTGATCACGTCGTCCGGGAGCGGTCGCGCGATCACGCCCTGGTTCTTGACGAGGTCCTCCATCGCCTCCGCGTTGGTGCGCTGGCACCAGGCCTCACTGATGACGTTGCAGGCGGCACAGGCATTCTCCACGATCGCCTGCAGGTCCTTCGGCAGCTTGCCCCACGCGGCGCGGTTGACCAGCAGCTCGGACACCGTCGCGGTCTCGTGCCAGCCGGTGGTGTAGTAGTTCTTGGCTGCCTTCTGCAGCCCGAGGCGGCGGTCCTGATAGGGTCCCACGAACTCGGCGGCGTCGATCACTCCGCGCTCCAGTGCGGGGAAGATCTCACCGCCGGGCAGCAGCTTCACGTCCACGCCGAGCGTTGAGTAGACCTTGCCGGCGAGGCCCGGGATGCGCATCTTCAAGCCGTTGAAGTCCTTCACCGACTTGATCTCTTTCTTGAACCAGCCGGTCATCTGCACGCCGGTATTGCCGCAGGGAAAGGCGACCATGCCGAACGGAGCATAGACCTCGTGCCAGAGCTGGATCCCGCCGCCATCGTAGAGCCAGCCATTCATGCCCTGAAAATTCAGGCCGAAGGGTACGGCGGTGAAGTACTGGGCGGCGAACGTCTTGCCCGTCCAGAAATAGCTGTTGGCGTGGTTCATCTCCACCGTGCCGGAGCGCACCGCGTCGAAGCCTTCCAGCGCGGGGATCAGCTCGCCCGCCCCGTAGACCGTGATCCGGATCCGCCCGTTCGACATCGTTTCGATGCGCCGCGCGAGGTCGGTCGCGCTGCCCGGGCCGTCCATGTAGAACGGCGCGCCCTTGCCGTAAGCGCTGGTCATCTTCCAGTCGAACTTCTGCTGCGCGCGGGCAATCATGGGGAAGCCCGCAATGGCGGCGCCGGTCGCGGCGACCGCGCTCCCTTTCAGAAATTTTCTACGGTTGTTGCTCATGGAGGACTCCCTTCTGGTTGGACGGTTGACAGGAGCGACGCTTACCCTAATCCCAAAGTGGGACGAAAGGCAATGATCGCGCGCGAATGATCAGGATAATGCGCCGCAGCATGCGAGGACCCGAGCGCCCGCGCGGGATGAGCGGCGACCTGAATGCGAAGGAGCCACGGGTCCCTCACCCTAATTCGCCCGCTCGATCCCGCGCAGCTGAACCGGCGCCTCGGGCGTCCGGCTTCAGCGCCTAGTAGGTCTTGTACTGGAGATACTTCCCACTCATCATGATCTTCACCCGGTCGCCCTTGGGATCGGGCTCGCGCGTGAGGTCCATCTTGAAGTCGATCGCGCTCATGATGCCGTCGCCGAATTCCTCGTGGATCAGCTCCTTGATCGTGGTCCCGTAGACGTTCACGAGCTCGTAGAAGCGGTAGATCAGGGGATCCGTCGGCACCGCGGTCGGGAGCGACCCCTTGTAGGGCACCTGCTGCAGCAGCAGCACCGCGTACTCGGGGAGGCCGAGGAGCTTCCCCGCCGCCTCGGCCTGCTCCTTCGTCATCTGCATCTGCCCAAGCAGCGCGGCGGTCGTCCATTCCTTGCTGCTCCCGACCGCTTTCGCGATCTTCGCCCAGGTGAGCCCCTTCTTGAGCCGGGATTCGACCACCATTTCGGTGACATCGTTGCGCGTCATGGGGCGGGTCATGCTGGCGGCCGCCAGCAGCGCTTCGGGGGCGTCGGATTTTTTCATGTCACTCTCCTTTGTCAGGTCAATGTCTGAGGTTCACGACTACGGCTTTCTCGGCGTGGCGGACGGGACCGCCGGATGCGGCGGGCGGGGGCTCAACGAGCCCCGGCGCGACGACCGGCGGATGCTTCGGGTCGTAGCCCGCGGGCAGCGCCTCGTTGAAAAGCCGCGAGCGGCTCACCAGAAAATCCACCAGGTGATTGCGGATGGGGTAGTAGTGCGGCTCCTTGTGGACGGTGTAGCGGGTGCGGGTCCGCGTCAGCGTGTTGACCACGATCTCGGCGATCTTCGCGCTCGGGCCATTGGTCATCAGTACGATCCGGTCGGCGAGGAGGATCGCTTCATCCACGTCGTGCGTGATCATGAAGACCGTCTGGCGCGTCTCCGCGCAGATGCGCAGCACCTCCTCCTGCAGCACGCCGCGCGTCAGCGCATCGAGCGCCGAGAACGGCTCGTCCATGAGCAGCGTCCGCGGCTGGATCGCGAGCGCGCGCGCGATACCGACACGTTGCTTCATGCCACCCGAGAGCTCGGCGGGACGCTTCTTCTCCGCGCCGGACAGATTCACGAGGTCGATGTACTTCTGACAATGCTCCCGCACCCGCGCGGCGTCCCACTCCGGCCAGCGGGATTTCACCGCGAATGCGATGTTGCCAAGAGTGGAAAGCCACGGCATCAGCGCGTGGCCCTGGAAGATCACCGCGCGATCGAGGCTCGGGCCGCGGATCTCCCGCCCGCCGACGAACACATAGCCGTCGGACGCCGGCTCGAGCCCGGCGAGGATATTGAGGATGGTGGTCTTGCCGCAGCCGGAGTGCCCGATCAGGCACACAAACTCCCCCTGCTCCACCGCGAGGTGCACGTTCTCGAACACCGTCGTGACGCCGCCGGCGCGCGCCGTGAAGCGCTTGGCGATGCTCTCGATCCTGATTAACGGATCGCTCATGGCGGCTACTCGGGAAAAGTGACGAGGATGGTCAGGCGGGCGAGGACCTGGTCGAGCACCATGCCGACCAGCCCGATCGCGAGAATGCCGGAGAGGATGTTGGCGATCGAGAGGTTGTTCCACTCGTTCCAGACGAAATAGCCGATGCCGGTGCCGCCGACCAGCATCTCGGCGGCGACGATGACCAGCCACGCGATCCCGATCGAGATGCGCATGCCGGTCATGATGGTGGGCGCCGCCGCCGGCAGGATGACGCGCAAGGCCTTGCGCACCGGGCCGACCTCGAGCGTGCGCGCGACGTTGAGCCATTCGCGCCGCACGGAGGCGACGCCGAATGCGGTGTTGATCAGCATCGGCCAGATCGAGCAGATGAAGATGACGAACACCGCCGACACGCTGCTGTCCTGGAGTGTAAACAGGGCCAGCGGCATCCACGCCAGCGGCGAGATCGGCTTGAGCACCTGGATGAAGGGGTCAAACGCGCGATATACGAGCGGCGACATGCCGATCAGGAAGCCGAGGGGGACCGCCACCAGCGCGGCGAGCAGGTAACCCGTCAACACGCGGGCGATCGAGTAGGCGAGCTGGATGCCGATGCCCTTGTCGTTGGGGCCCTTGTCGTAGAAGGGATCGGCAAGGTGTCCCCACAGCTTCGCGCCCACCTCGGCGGGTGTCGGGAACGCCGACTTCTTCCCGGTGGCAGCCTCCGCTCCGACGAGCTTGGCGTACTCGGCATCAACCACCCGCGCGCCGGACTCCTGCCGCGTGCTCGCGTGCCAGATCCCGAGGAAGACGAGGAGGATCGCGAGCGAGAGCAGCGGCGCGCCCCAGTACTGCAGGCCTTTCACGCTCATTTCATGCCGTCCTCTTGATCGCAAAGCTCGCGAGGTAGGCATCGGGCTTCGAGGGATCGAATTCCTTGCCCATCACTGCGAATTTCTTGCTGGTGACAGCGGGCGGCTTGAGGCCAACCTCCTTCATCAGGCGCGCGGCGTCGGTCGCGAGGAACACTTCGCGCGCGACCTTCGCGTAGTCCACGTCGCCCTTCAGCTGGCCCCAGCGCTTCATCTGGGTGAGGATCCAGATTGCGAATGAGTGCCAGGGGAACGGATCGAAATCGATGCGGTCCGGAACCTTCCGCACGTTGCCGAGTCCGTCCGCGAAGGTTCCGGTCAGCACCTGCTCCACCACCGTCACCGGCTGGTTGAGATAGTTCGCGGGCGCGATCGCCTCCGCGATCTGCTTGCGGTTCTCGGGCCGCGTCGCGAACGCCGTCGCCTCCATGATCGCTTTCAGCAGTGCCCGGTAGGTATTGGGATACTGCGTCACGAATTCCTTGCTCGCCGCGAACGCGCAGCAGGGATGCCCTTCCCAGATGTCCTTGGTCAGCGTGTGGATGTAGCCGACGCCGTCGTAGACCGCGCGCTGGTTGACCGGGTCCGGCGCGAGGAAGCCGTCGATGTTGTCGGCGCGCAGGTTCGCCACCATCTCGGGCGGCGGTACCGCCCGGATCTGGATATCCTTGTCCGGGTCGAGCCCGTGCTCGGCGACGTAGTAGCGCAGCAGGTAGTTGTGCATCGAGTAGTCGAAGGGCACGGCAAACTTGAATCCCTTCCACTGCTTCGGGTCGCGCTTGTCCTTGTGCTTCACCGCGAGCGTGATCGCCTGGCCGTTGATGTTCTCTACCGCGGGCATCGTGTAGGGAATCGGGCGCGAGCCGACTCCGAGCGTGATGGCGAGCGGCATCGGCGAGAGCATGTGCGCCGCGTCGTACTCCTTGTTGAGCGTCTTGTCGCGGATCACGGCCCAGCCGGCGGTCTTCACGACGTCCACGTTCAGGCCCGCGCGCCCGAAGTAGCCCATCGGCTGAGACATGATGATGGGGGTCGCGCAGGTGATCGGAATGAAGCCCACTTTCAGGTTGGGCTTCTCGATGGGGCCCCGGCCCTGGGCGAATGCCTCGCGCGCCGCGGCGAGCGGAAAGAACTGCGCGATGGCGGCGAGCGCCGTGTTCGCGCCCACCGCCTTGAGGAAGCGCCGCCGCTCCCCGTCGCACGGAAACAACGCGCGCATCACCGCCTGGTCCACGGCCCGGCTGGAAAGCGCCTCGGTATCGAGGCGCCTCGATCCGAGCTCGGCGTCGTGCGTCGCCTGGTCGCGGTGCCGGCCGCAGGCGCAGCCGAGCTTCACTTCGGGATTGAACGGATCCTTGAACATGGACATCTCGGCCTCCTCGGCTTGATCGACGTCCGTCCATTTGCACGATGCATACCAGCTGCACCCGCGCTGCCGCTCGACGCCGGCGCACAAGGTCAACGGCATGATTATCTTCGACTATCGAAAGCCGCGTCGTTCGTGGACTCGCGCCGGAAGCGGGTACACCGATAGCTCGCCCGCACGTTAATGGTGCGAGGTGCACCGTATTCGTGCCGGGCCCCGATCAAAGTAGAATCTGGACATGCTCCCGAGCCGGTTCACGCGCATCGCGGCACTGCTGGCGGCCCTTGTCCTGACGAACTGCGCGACGAACCCCGTCACCGGCAACCCGAACCTTGTGCTGTTGACCGAATCGCAGGAGATCGCGCTCGGCCGGCGCGAGGATGGGAACGTCCGCAAGCAGTACGGCGCGTATGACGACGCGGCGCTCCAGGAATACGTGGGCGAGATCGGGGAGCGGCTCGCCAAGGCGAGCCACCGGCCGGGGCTCCAGTACCGGTTTCTCGTGGTGGACTCGCCCGAGATCAACGCATTCGCACTGCCCGGCGGCTACATCTACATCACGCGCGGTATCCTGGCCTATTTCAATACCGAGGCGGAGCTCGCGGGCGTTCTCGGGCACGAGCTCGGCCATGTGACCGCGCGCCACTCGGTGCAGCAGATATCCGCGGCCCAAGCCGCCAATATCGGAGTCAATGTCCTGGGAATCTTCGTGCCGCAGGCACGCGGCATGGTCGGAAGCAACGTGATCAACATCCTCGGCGGGGCGCTCCTGTCGGGCTACGGGCGCGAGCATGAGCTCGAGGCCGACCGGCTCGGTGCCGAGTACCTCGCGCGCACCGGCTACGATCCGCAGGCAATGATCAAAGTCGTGGGCGTGCTGAAGAACCAGGAGCTGTTCGACGCCGACGTGGCAAAGGCCGAGGGGCGGGAGCCGCGCGCCTATCACGGGCTCTTCGCCTCCCACCCCGACAACGACACGCGGCTGCAGCAGGTGGTGGGCGAGGCGGCGCGTTTCAAGCAAGCCAGCACGCATGTCGGCCGCGAGGAATTTCTGCGCCGTGCCGACCACCTGATCTTCGGCGACAGTCCCAGGCAGGGCATCGTCCGCAACAATCATTTCTATCACGAGGAAATGGGTCTTGCGATGCGGTTTCCGGCCGGCTGGCGCGTGCGCAACGGCCCGCAGAACGTCGCCGCCACGAGCCCCGGGGGCGAGGCGCTGATCGACCTGCGCTCCGGCGGCGCCGCCGAGGGCAGCCCCGAAGCAATCCTGAGAAAGCGTCTCAACCTCGGCGGCGGCACGCAGGTCACGCCGACCGAGGTGAATGGATTGACCGCCGCGATCGTGAACGTCACACTCAAGGGCGGGCCGACGCGGGTCATGTGCGTGTTTCTCGAAAAGTCCGCATTCCTCCTTGCCGCACAGGCGCGCACGAGCGCGGCGTTCAGCCAATTTCAGGAGGAGCTCGAGTCCGCCCTCGCGAGCTTTCACCCGATCACAAGCGAGGAAAAGGCGCTCGCCCGGCCGCTGCGGCTGCGCGTGATCACCGCGCACGAGGGGCTTACGTTCGCGGAGCTCGCGCGGCGCTCTCCACTAGGCCGCTTTGCCGAAGGGCATCTGCGCGTCCTCAACGGCCTCTACCCGGCGGGCGAGCCGGTCGCGGGACAGGCGCTGAAGATCGTCGAATGATGTCGCAACGCGGCTGGCTGGTCGGACTGCTGTGCGCGGCATGGATACTGCCAGGCCTCGTCGGCCACGACCCGTGGAAGCCGGACGAGGCACACACCTTTGGCGTTGTCCTCGAGCTGCTGCGTGGCGGCTCCTGGATGGTGCCCACGCTCGCCGGGGAGCCGTTCCTCGAGAAGCCGCCTCTCTTCTACCTTACCGCCGCCGCGTTCGCGCAGATCTTCTCGTTCGTCCTGCCGCTGCACGACGCCGCGCGGCTTGCGACCGGGGCGTGGATGGCGGTCATTTTCGGTTTCACCGCCGTCGCCGGCCGCGAGCTCTACGGCGCGCGCTATGGCGCGATTTCGGCGTTGCTGCTGCTCGGCTGCTTCGGGTTCGTGGTCCGCGGCCACCAGCTCATCACCGACGTCGCCCTGCTCGGCGGCTTTGCCATGGCCTACTACGGATTCGCGCTCGCCCTGCGGCGGCCCGCGCTGGGCGGCTTCTGGATCGGCACCGGCATCGGCGTCGGATTCCTCGCGAACGGGCTCCTCGCTCCGGCGGTGCTGGGCGTGATCGCGCTGATGCTGCCGGCGCTCGGCCGCGATTGGCGCAGCCGTGGCTACGGCATCGCGCTGGCGACGGCCGGCGCCGCGGCGGCGCCCTGGCTCGCGATCTGGCCTGTTCTCCTCGCGCAGCAGTCTGCGGCGTTGTTCGAGTGGTGGTGGTGGACCGAGAACGTCTGGTACTACTTCGGCCGGCAGCGCACCGCACGCACGGGCCTTCTGTATTACCTGGGACTGCTGCCGTGGTACGCGTTCCCGGCGTGGCTGCTCGCATTCTGGACGCTGTGGCGCGCCCGCGGCCCGGGCCTCCTGCGACCGGCGGTGGTGCTGCCGGTGGTGGGCTTCGTGGTCACGCTCGGCGTCCTGTCGGCGTCGTCCGAAGCGCGCGAGCTCTACGCGCTGCCCTTGCTTCCGCCGCTTGCGCTCCTCGCCGCCGGCGCACCCGAGACGCTGCGCCGGGGCGCGGCCCATGCGTGGTACTGGTTCAGCGCCATGACGTTCACGCTGTTCCTCGTCGTCTTCTGGTTCTACTGGAGCGGGCTCGAACTGGGCGTCCCGGCGCGCCTGCACGATCACCTGCACCGGATACGGCCGGGCTACGCCGCGGGATTCCGGTGGCTGCCCTTCGTGGTGGCCGTCGCCTACTCGATCTTCTGGCTCGCGGTCCTCGCTTCGTTCCGCCGTAGCGCGGTGCGGCCGGTCGTCGTTTGGTGCGCCGGCATCACCACAACGTGGGCGCTGATGGCGACGCTCTTCATCGGCTGGGCCGACAACGCGAAGAGCTATCGCTCGATGTTCGTTTCCATGCAGCGTGCACTGCCGGACAAATATGACTGCATTTCGAGCCGCGGCCTCGGCGATTCGCAGCGGGCAATGCTGCACTATGTCGCGGACATCGGGACCTATCGCGAGGAAGTTCCCGCACGACGCCGCGCTTGCGAGCTCGTGCTCATTCAGGGCAGGCCGGGGGACGACGTCGCGCTGAGCGAGCCGTGGCAGAAGATCTGGGAAGGCGCGCGGCCGGGAGACAAGGACGAACGGTTCTGGCTCTACCGGCGCCCTGCGAAGTCCTGACCGAACGAGCGCGGTTGTTGTGCCGCAGCATTTCTCGACACCCCGGATGGTTGGGCGTAGACTTCGACTTCCCAACGCCGCGATTCCCAACGGCGTCACTTTTGAACATCCATTCATTTCAAAGAGTTAAGGAGCAAGCCATGGCAAGCGGGCGCGAAGTAGTGGTGCTGTCCGGCGTGCGGACGGCGATCGGAGATTACGGCGGCGGGCTGAAGGAAGTCGCACCGACCGAGCTGTCGGCGCAGGTGATACGGGAAGCGGTGAAGCGGTCGAAGGTGGACGCCAAGGAAGTCGGCGCGTGCGTGATCGGCAACGTGATCCACACCGAAGTGAAGGACATGTACTTTTCGCGCGTTGCCGCGTTGAAGGGCGGACTGCCGGAGGACTCCACCGCGCTCACCGTCAATCGCCTGTGCGGCAGCGGGATGCAGGCCATCGTGTCGGCTTCGCAGATGATCGCGCTGGGCGACACCGATGTTGCCGTCGGCGGCGGCGCCGAGTCCATGAGCCGCGGCGCTTACATCATGCCTACATTGCGCTGGGGACAGCGCATGAGCGACGGGGCCGTGATCGACATGATGGTCGGCGCGCTCACCGATCCGTTTGACACGGTTCACATGGGCATCACCGCTGAGAACATCGCTGAGAAGTGGAAGATCTCACGCGAGCAGCAGGACGAATTCTCGGCGGAAAGCCACCGCCGCGCGATCAACGCGATCGAGAAGGGCTATTTCAAGGACCAGATCCTCCCGATCGAGCTGAAGACCCGCAAGGGCACGACAGTGTTCGACCGCGACGAGCATCCGCGCGCGGACGCCAGCGTGGAAGGCCTCGCCAAGCTGCGTGCGGCCTTCAAGAAGGACGGCTCGGTGACCGCGGGCAATGCCTCGGGTATCAACGACGGGGCCGCTGCCGTGGTCCTGATGGAGCGCGCCGCAGCCGAGAAGAAGGGATTGAAGCCGATGGCGCGGCTTGTTTCCTACGGCATTGCGGGCGTGGACCCCAAGATCATGGGTATCGGGCCGGTCCCGGCATCCACCCGGGCGCTTGCCAAGGCCGGCCTCAAGATCGAGCAGATGGACGTGGTCGAGTCAAACGAGGCGTTTGCGGTGCAGGCGCTCGCCGTCACCTGCGACTTGAAGCTCGATCCCAGGAAGACCAATCCCAACGGCGGCGCGGTGGGCCTTGGTCATCCCATTGGCGCAACCGGGGCAATTCTCACGGTCAAGGCGCTCTACGAGCTGCAGCGCAGCGGCGGCAAGTACGCGCTGGTGACGATGTGCATCGGCGGCGGCCAGGGCATCGCCGCCGTATTCGAGCGGCTCCACTAAGAGCCTATCTCAACGATAGGCACGTGTGCGACGGCGGCGATGTGGGATGCAGATTTAGGAGGATAGCCCGCAGCAATATGTCGATATTGCAAGGGCTACCGACAACAAAATGCGCCCAGATCGCCCCGTCCCTTCGGGTTGCGGCCAGGACGGGCGTCTGCTTTGTTGCCCGGCTTGACCCTATCGACATAGGGCCTGCGCCGTGCGCCTCGCATCCATCCCGTCCTGGCCACAACGCATCACGCGCCTATCGTTGAGATAGGCTCTGGAGTGGATCTTCGTCAGTACTCGCCATCGCGGCCCCAGTTCCTGGCCGCGATGGCGACGTTGAATTACCAACCCTTCATTCTCTCCGACGACGTGCAGACCGGCGTCGCCTACAGCTGGCTCCACAGTGACGATCCCCGCGACGACCGATTCTGGAAGTTCGTGTTCCGCCGCGGGAAGCTCCCGCCCGGCGTCTGGGAGAAGGCCGCCGACGCCAACGCGCGGCTGCGCGCGATGTACGACGACTTCGTCGCGGAGATCGCGCGGCGCTATCCCGGCGGCTCGCTCCTCGACGTCGCCTGCAACAACGGCTACTTCCCGGTTCGCGCGGAGCAGCTCGGGATGCGCGGCTGCGCGGGCATGGACCGCCGCTCGCACCACTGGGCCTCGATCAAGGTCCTGAACAACATCACCGGCACCTCGGTCCGGTTCGTGAACCAGGGGTACTCCCCGGTCACGCACACGGCAAAGGTCGGGAAGCGCTACGACGTGGTGGTGGCGAGCGCGATCATGTGCCACCTGCCCGATCCCCTGCACTTCCTCGCCTTCCTCGGGTCGGTCGCGAAAGAGGCCATTTTCTTCTGGGGGCAGATGCTCGACACCGACGATTACCGGGTCGCCTACAACGAGCCCAACCGTTTCACCTTCACCAACAAGCAGTTTCCCTACGGCTTTGACGACAACACCCGGCTCTCGCGCGGGCTCTTCCGCAAGTCCGTCGAGCTGATGGGGTTCGGCAAAATCGCCGAGCTGCCGTACCGCGAGACCTGGCTGCCGGCGCAATGGTACGCGCCCCACAAGGCCTGGCTTTGCATGCGCGCGTGAGCGCGGATCAGGGCGAGCGGGCCCGAAGGCGGTCGAGCTCGGCGAGGCAGAGATGCGTGAAGGCGAGCGCTGAAAGAATGGGCGCCAGCAGGTTCACGAACGGAACATAGTAGAGCGCCGCGAGCACGAGTCCCAGGGCGTATAGCCTGCCGCCAGACGACCCCACGACCGCGCGGAGCTCCCCGGCGCTGGCGTGCTCGGCCAGCGCGTCGTACCGCAATGCCCGTTGATTGAAGAACGCGGAGATCAGCGCCGGCAGTAGCAGCGCGCCGATGCCAGTCAGCCACAGCGGGAGGGACAGCAGCCACAGCGCGGCAAACATCAGGACCGAAGTTGCCGCATTCCATACGCTGCCCGTCACGGTCCCGCCCCGGCGCCGCTCGAGCCGCGGAAAGTGGCGCACGCCCACCATCGGCACGATCACGGGCATCGCGACGAGTTCGGTCGCCAGCACCGTCACGATCAGCATCACTGGGGCGAGAGCCGCGAACGCGGCGATCCCGCTCGCCCAGATCAGTACTGACGACAGGCCCCAGTCTCTCAACCACGTGAGCCAGGGTGTGGTGGCGATCCACTCCGCCACCCAGCGCGCCCAGTCGTCGGCAAAGGCCCACACGAGCGCGATCCAGACCGCGATGGCGACGAGCGGCGGCACCAGCGCGAGCAGAAGTACGCGCGGCTCGCGCAGGTCGCGAGCCGCCGCGAGCAAGGCGGCGAGGACCGGTCTCATAGACGTTCATTCTAAGCGCGGCGATGCAAAGCGGTTACAATGCGCGCACGACGAGCCGCGCCGCGAACCGATCGGAATGCCTTCCGCCCGCACCGCCCTTCCCGCCTGGCAGAAACTGACCGAGCACCAGCGCGCCCAGTTCGGCGTGCACCTGCGCGAGTTCTTCGCCCGGGACTCCGCGCGCTTCGGGAAATTCAGCCTCACGCTCGAAGGCATGTTGCTCGATTACTCGAAGCAGCGCGTGACGGAGGAAACGATGCGGCTGCTCGCTGCGCTCGCGCGCGAATGCAGGCTCGAGGACTGGCGCGCGCGCATGCTGGCGGGAGATCGCATCAACGCCAGCGAGAATCGCGCCGTGCTGCACGTCGCGCTGCGCGCCGCCACTCCGCTCCGCGCCGACGGGCAGGATGTGGCGCAGGAGGTCGCGACGGTGCTCGGGGAAATGCGGCGCTTCGCTCACGGAGTGCGAGCAGGCCGCATCCGCGGTGCCAGCGGGCGCGCGTTCACGGACGTGCTGAACCTGGGCATCGGCGGCTCGGACCTGGGGCCGCGGCTTGCCTGCGATGCGCTCAAGCACTGCGCCCGCTCGGGGCCGCGGGCGCATTTCGTCTCCAACGTGGACGGTTCGGCGATCGCGGACACCCTCGCCCGCCTTACGCCCGCGACGACCCTGGTCGTGATCTCCTCCAAGACATTTGGCACCCAGGAGACGCTCGCCAACGCGGCCACGGCACGTGCCTGGCTGGAACGCACATTGAAGCGCGGGGCGGCGCGCCACCTGTGCGCGGTGACGGCGAACTCCGAGCGCGCACGCGCCTTCGGCGTGCCCGCGGAGCGCATCTTCCGCAGCTGGGACTGGGTCGGCGGCCGCTATTCGCTGTGCTCGGCCGTGGGACTGCCGGTCGCGCTCGCGCTCGGCATGGACCGCTTTGACGAGCTGCGCGCCGGTGCGCGTGCGATGGACGAGCATTTTGCTCGCGCACCGCTCGAGCGCAACATGCCGGTGGTGATGGGGCTGCTGGAAGCATGGAACGTCAACTTCCTCGGCTGCGGCACCCGCGCGGTGCTGCCCTATGACGAGCGCCTGCGGCTCCTGCCCGCCTACCTCCAGCAGCTGGAGATGGAGTCCTGCGGCAAGTCGGTCACGCGCGACGGCTCCCGCGCGAACCACGCGACAGCACCCATCACCTGGGGCAGCGCGGGAACCGACGGCCAGCATGCCTATTTCCAGCTGCTCCACCAGGGCACGCCCGTGGTGCCGGCGGATTTCATTGCCTGCTGCCGGCCGAATCACCGCCTGCACCGCCATCACGAGGCGCTACTCGCCAATTTCCTGGCGCAAACCGAGGCGCTCGCGCGCGGCCTGGACGCGACCGAGGCCGCGGCGGAGATGCGCGTCCAGCGCCTGCCGGAAGCCGCCGCCCATGAGCTGCTGCCGCACCGCGTGTTCGAAGGTAACCGCCCGACCACCTCGATCCTGCTCGACGCGCTGACGCCGCGCGCGCTCGGCGCCCTGATCGCGCTCTACGAGCACAAGGTGTTCGTCCAATCGGTGATCTGGAACGTGAATGCGTTCGACCAATGGGGCGTCGAGCTGGGCAAAACGCTCGCCGGCCGCATCCTGCCGGAGCTCGAGGGCAGTGGCGCCGTTGCCAACCATGACGGCTCGACCAACGGGCTGATCGCCTACTACAAGGCGCACCGCCAGCGAAGGAAGGGGTGACTCGTCACCCGTTACGCGTCACATTCGACTCAAGGAGGGAACGATGAACGACGAAGCGCTAAACATGAGCATCCGCAAGTTCCTGAAGACGGTGGGCGTCAATTCACAGCTCGCCATCGAGAAGGCTGTGCAGAAGGCGGTCACGGACGGCCGGCTGAAAGGCAAGGAATCGTTTCCGGCCGCGATGACGCTGTCGATTGGAAAGCTCGGCCTCGAAGTGAAGTTCGACGGCGAGATCCGGTTGGAGTAAGGCTCTAAAGCTTGAAGAGGTGCTCTCGGTAGTACTTGAGCTCCGCGATCGACTCGTAGATGTCGGCAAGCGCTTCGTGCTTGCCGTGCTTCACGAGCCCCGCCATGATCTCCGGCTTCCAGCGTTTCGCCAGCTCCTTCAGCGTGCTGACGTCGAGGTTGCGGTAGAGGAAATGCGCCTCCAGCGCCGGCATGTAGCGCGCGAGGAAGCGGCGATCCTGGTGCACGGAGTTGCCGCACATCGGGGACGCTTTAGGCGGCACGTGCTCCGCAATGAACGCGAGCAGTCGGCTCTCCGCCTGCGCCTCGGTGAGCGTCGCGGCCTTCACCTTTTCGGTAAGCCCGCTCTTCGCGTGGGTCGATCGGTTCCAGTCGTCCATCGCGGCGAGCACCGCATCGGGCTGGTGCACGACCAGGACCGGCCCTTCCGCGACGGTGTTGAGCGCGCTATCGGTCACCACCAGCGCGACCTCGAGGATCCGGTCCGAGTCGGGATCGAGCCCGCTCATTTCCATGTCGATCCAGATGAGGTGATTCGCGTCCTGGGGCATGATTGTTGTTTGGGCCGCGGCGTATTTCGGCGATAATTGTGTCATAGATCTCGCAGCCCCGTCAGAGCCGCATGTCCTCAGCAAACCTTTTCGGCGCCGTCTTTCTCGCGGCGCTCGCGCTCGCGACCGCCACGCGCCTGTGGCTCGCGGCGCGCCACGTGAGCCATGTCCGCGCGCACCGCGCCCGCGTGCCCGAGGCATTCGCGGCCGAGATCAACCTCGACGCGCACCAGAAAGCCGCCGATTACACCTGCGCCAAGACGCGTCTCGCGATGACGGAGGTCGCGTTCGATGCCGCGGTCCTCATCGCGCTCACGTTCGGCGGCACGCTGCAGTGGCTGCACGAAGCGTCCGCGGCGTGGCTGCCGGAAGGCATCGGGCGCGGGCTGCTGCTCCTGGTTCTGGTCGGCGCGCTGATGACGGCGCTCGAGGTGCCGTTCGGCATCTACCGCACGTTCGTGATCGAGACCCGCTTCGGCTTCAACAAGATGACGCCGGCGCTCTACGTGCTCGATTTCGGCAAGAGCATCGCGCTCGCGCTTGCCTTCGGGCTGCCGCTGGGGGCGATCGTGCTGTGGTTGATGGCGCGCGCGGGCGACTACTGGTGGCTCTACGCCTGGATGACCTGGATCGCGTTCAACGCGTTCATGGTGGCGATCTATCCAACCTGGATTGCGCCGCTCTTCAACCGGTTTTCGCCGATGCAGGATCCCGAGTTGAAGGAGCGGGTGGAGCGCCTGATGGCGCGTTGCGGCTTCCGCGTGAAGGGGTTGATGGTGATGGACGGTTCGCGCCGCAGCAGCCACGGCAACGCCTACTTCACGGGGTTCGGAACCTCGAAGCGCATCGTGTTCTTCGACACGCTGCTCGCGCGCCTGAACGCCGGGGAGGTGGAGGCGGTGCTGGCGCACGAGCTGGGCCACTTCAAGCTGCGGCACGTCGTGAAGCGGATGGCCTGGCTCGCCGTGGCGAGCCTCGCCACGCTGTGGCTGCTCGGCTGGATCATGCAGCAGCCGTGGTTCTATCACGGGCTCGGCGTGCAGGCCGCGTCCACCGCGATGGCGCTGATCCTGTTTGCGATCGTGCTGCCCCAATTCACCATCGCGCTGCAGCCCCTCGGCGCGCTCATGTCGCGCCGGCACGAATTCGAGGCCGACCGCTTCGCGGCGGAGCACGCCTCGGCGCGCGATCTCGTCTCGGCGCTCATCAAGCTCTACCGCGACAACGCCGCGACGTTGACGCCGGATCCACTGCATTCGGTGTTCTACGATTCGCACCCCCCGGCGGTCGCGCGCATTGCCCGCTTGAAAGGCGCCTGATCGAGGAGTTCGCCATGGCCAAGACCGTCTCCGATCTCGCCTCCGCGAAGTGCAAGCCGTGCGAGGGCGGCGTCGTGCCGCTGAAGGACCTTGAGATCCGCAACCTGCTCGCGCAGCTCGACGGCTGGGAACACGCGGGCGGCCGCATCGTCAAGACCTACGCTTTCAAGGACCACTACCAGGCGATGGCGTTCGCCAACGCAATCGCCTGGATCTCCCACCGCGAGGACCACCACCCGGACCTGACGGTCGGCTACAACCAGTGCCGCGTCGAGTACGTGACCCACGCCATCAGCGGCTTGTCGCAGAACGATTTCATCTGCGCCGCCAAGCTCGACAAGCTGTTTGAACTGTAAGGAAATCGTGGCGCGGCGCACGCTCCAGGGCGAGCCTTCGAAGCACGAGTCACGAGCCGCGAGTCACGCGTCACGGTTGTTGGAGGGCCAGATCGTGGCGAGCTTCGGGCGGCGCTACCTGGTCGAGCTCGCCGACGCCTCCACTTTCGACTGCGTGACGCGGGGCAGGCGCAGCGCGCTTGCGTGCGGCGACCGCGTGACGGTACTGCGGAGCTCGGCCGGCAAGGGCGTCATCGAGTCGGTGGGCGCACGCAAGACGCTGCTCTACCGCTCGGACCGCGCGCGCCAGAAGCTCGTCGCCGCCAACGTCACGCAGATCGCGATCGTGGTGGCGCCGCTACCCGCGTACAGCGCAGACCTCGTGAACCGATGCCTGGCAGCCGCGGAACACGGCGGGATGGCCGCGTTCATCGTGCTCAACAAGGTGGACCTGCCGCAGGCAGCGCAGGCGCTCGAAGCGCTCGAGCTCTACCGCGCGCTG
>Ga0105347_1000616_pt1 | contig 16588 bp, 10 predicted proteins | sample EasRivMeERMLT890_FD_89677 | JGI IMG/M metagenome (GOLD analysis project Ga0105347, IMG submission 89677) | Soil microbial communities from meander-bound floodplain in the East River, Colorado, USA - East River MetaG ERMLT890 | ecosystem: Environmental > Terrestrial > Soil > Floodplain | place... | reverse complement strand
TTCCGTAGCCGTCGGCGACATAGATATTCCCCTGCGCATCCCACGCAACATCGGTGGGCCGTTGAAAGGTTTCGCCCTCAACGCCAGCTCCCGGGGGGCCGGCTGGGCCGCCTCGGCCGCTGCCACCGCCACCGCCTGCGGGCGGAAGGTCTCCGCCGCCTCCACTGCCCGTACCATTACAACGCGATTGTGCGGTGAGCTTGATGGTGGTGCAGCCGGCAACGACGTCGCCGATGCCGAACCATTGCAAGCTGCTCTGGCCTGTCAGGGGGTTGCGCTCGACGCAGCTCGCTGAGTACGAGAATTGCGATCCGACGGGCAGATTGGCTGTGACGCTGCCGGCCGCGCCACAGGACGGGGTTGAGTTGGGATAGTAGCTCGTGATCGTGCCGACAACGTTGTTGACCTTCACGTCGATCCGTCCAAGGTCCTGATCCATCCAGAACGTCAGCCGACCAGTACCCGTACCCGGAGACGGCGTTCCATCTCCTGGCGGCGTGCCTCCGCCTCCCGGGGGGTTCGCAGGTGTATCTGAACCGCCGGAATTTTTCACCATGACTACCGCGAAGCGGTCGCCGTCGTACGTCCACCACTGTTTCAGGTTCACCGGGCGCGCGCCATGCTGCTGCAGCGCGGTCGAGACGGCATTCGCATCGACGCCGACGTACCACCACCATGCGGGATTGCCGCCGGGCACCCTCTGCATGAGCACGTTGAACGTGCCGCTGCCCGTCGGCTCGATCTCGACGACCATGGCCCCGTTCGCCCGGGAGATGCTGTCGATCTGATCGGCCGCAATGCCGATGTACCACCACCACGCACGCGCGTGGGCCCCGGTGTTGCGGATGTAGGTGGCGCTGAAGTACGACGTCTGGCCGATCTTGTACTGGTCGAGATCGATGAGACGATCTTCGGGATGCTCGGTGAGATGGGTCTGGATTCCGGCGGCGGAGGTATTGAACTGCCACGACCACAGCGCCGCATCCTGGTCCACGTTCGCGATCATGATGGCGACGAATTTCGCGGTACCGCTCCCGTCATCATAGGGCTCGACGTCAACGAGGCGCGCGTTGTTGTTTCGTAACGCCGTGCCTACCTGGTTGTCCGTGACGCCGGCATACCACCACCAACCCTTGCCGTACTCTCCCGCGTTTCGCGTGAATACCGCGTCCATGCGCAAGGGCGCCCCCGAGGTCACCTCCACGTCGATGATCCGGTAGCCCTGGCTCACCAGGTCGCCGACGACGGCGGTGCTGACGTCGTAGTACCAGGCATATTGAGTAGGCGCCGATCGCTCACGATCATCGAGCTGCTGCGCGAACGCGTGTGACCCGCCGCCAAGCAGCAACATGGCGAGCAATCCACAGATGGCGTGCGTTTCGTGTCCGAGTCGCCGGATACGGCCCCGGAAGGCGAGGCATAGCCAGGGCAGCCCGGAAACGGGCATGAATGAATGTTTTCGCATGGCAATCGTGGATACAGTCGGTCGGCGCATCGTGTACTCCGTAAGCTCGCGTGTCACAGTTGGCTGGTCGGGCACGACCCCATCTGTAGGAGTATTCGTGGCGCGGGGGAAAATCCCGCATGCGACGCGCCCCGTAGACGCGGCGCGTGGGCACGATGGAGGCGAGGAGGGTAGCCACGGAGTCACGGAGACACGGAGAAATCGTTTGAAAATAATCTCCGTGCCTCTGTGTCTCCGTGGCCCGTCGAACTGAAAATCGCTTTAGGGCAGGGTCTGCGAATTCCCACACGCGGCGCACACGAACTCGCCGGCACTGCGCCAGATCCGCGAACCCGTGGCGGTACCCAGGGCGGCAGGAATCACGAACAGAAGAACCGCATTCAGCGCGATCAGCCACCAAAAGAGGGGCTTCCGCGTCGGCAGCAGCGATTGCCTGGCGACGACAGCGCGCCGATCATCGAGCGCGGATATCTCCCGCTGAAGCTGCTCGCTTTCGGCCGTCCGCCTGGACGCGGTCAGCCGTTGGTCGAGCAATGACCGATGGCGCGCCATCGTGGCGACTTCGCGGTCCACGGATCTGAGCGTCAAGAACATGAACCCCACCATGGGTGTCAGCACCAGCACGGCCAGCATGGCAAGAATGCTGAGGAAGGTGAGGGGCTGCCCGATCAGGGGGGCGACGGAGGGCGCTGCGAGGAAATATGTGCCTTTGGGAATGTTTGCCGCCGCCTGTGCAAGACGGCCGACCGACGCGACGCTGACAAACAGCAGGATGGCGTAATAGGCGTTGTCGAGTCGCCCCAATCCGAATCGATGGTCGTGGCGGTCGCCCAGGTCGGGCTCCAGCCTGACGCCGCGGGGTTCGGTCCCGACCAACGCCCGACTCAGAAGTGTGAAGAAGAACAGGATTTTGGCCGCCACCACGACGAGAAACGCCGTAAAGACGATCTGGTGCGAGAGCGCGAGGAAGAGGAATAGCTTGAAGAGGGCAGGATCCGGTCGCTGAAATCGTCCCGACCGGTTGTGCACCGCCGCGACGACGACGTCACAGCCTGGACAGAGATTTCGGACCGTCTCCAGATTGCCGATCTTGCCCGAGGCGATGAGATCGGTATAGCGCGTGCCCACAAAACCAGCCGCGAGGTCTGCCTGAACCCAGCCGAACGCATTGCTGTCACGCCATGCCAGCTCGGGGACGAGCACGAAGCAAGTGGACACGGCCACGGCCAGCGGAGTAATCGCCCGAAACCACCGGCGATTGCTCTGCGCAATCCGCTCCATCGCCGGCACCCCATCTGGCGGACCTACCGTCCTGAGCGTCGGGGTGCGCGCCAACCCCACATGCGCCGCGTGCAGAAACCCGAACCCTGCGAGAAACACGAGCGACGTCCCAACGACGTACCAGAGGGCCGCGTTCGGCTCGACGGCGTACCCGTACAGCATCTCGAATCGACCGGCGCCCTCAACCGGAATCCACAGCACACGAATGCACGCCGCACCGGTGAGGATGCTTAGGGCGAGCGACACACATCCCCAGGCGAGGGAAGCAGCCGCTAGCGGCAGGGCAAGACGGTGCCGACGCAGCCACCGCCGCGCCGGGCGCGGCCATTCGGACAGGAACGGATTCTCATCGGCCGAATCCTCGACCCGCAATGCCTGGAAGTCGGCCAGCAGATCCTCGATCGACGCGTATCGCGCTTCCGGCTCTTTTCGTAGCGCTCTCTCGACCACGCGCCGGTACGCCTCCGGCAAGTCCACAGCGGCACAGGGGTCCTTGGACATCGTGTTCGAGAGTGTCTCGGCGTCGGAGCGCCCGGCGAATGGGTGGACCCCGGTGAGCAGTTCGAATATCACGACGCCGAGGCTGAAGATGTCAGCTCGGCGATCGGCGGCTGCTCCAGCGAGGATCTCGGGTGCGATGTAGCCGGGTGTGCCGGCAATGCCGCCATCTGCCTGATCCACGAGGCCAGCCAGCCCGAAATCCACGACCTTAATCCGATAGCCGCCGGCCGTCAGAAGAATGTTCTCGGGCTTGACGTCGCCATGCACGTACTCTCGCGCGTGCGCCTCCCGCAGCGCGTCGGCGACTTGAGTGATGATCGATTCGACCGTGTCGTCGGAGGGTCGCCCATCCCCCTCGTGTCGACGCTGCAGCCAGTCTCGGAGGGTCGCCCCCTCGACGTACTCCATGACGATGCAGGGAACACCCCCGGAGAAGTCGGCGTCATAGACCGCGACGATGTGTCCGCCCTGCAGGCGTGACATCCGCGCCGCTTCGCGCGACAGTGCGGCGCGCCGCGCGCTGTTGATGCTGTGAAGGACCTTGACAGCCACGAGCCGGCGCAGGGGTATTTGGATCGCCTTGTAAACTTCGCCCGTCCCCCCTTTGCCGATCCTGCAGAGGAGCAGGCAATCGCGGATTACGGTTCCCGGCTCATACAATTGGTCCGAATGCTGCCCCTCCTCCGGCAGCATGGCGTTGTGCAGCAATGAACGCACTCGCGCCTCGAGCTCGGCACTTCCGCCGCAGGCAGCTCGAACGAAGGCGTCGCGTTTGGCGGCAGGGAGGTCGAAGGCGGCGCCCGCCAGCTCCTGCGTCCAAAACTCCAGTTCAGACGGGGAGAACTCGTGTCCGCTCCAAAGGGGTGGCAGGGGAGTAACTTCGCTCACCGTTCGAGAGCCGCTCCGCCGCCTGCGTCAGGATGCGCGAAAAGCTCGCGCAGGCGCGCCAGTCCGAGCTGGCAATCCCGTCGCGCCGTATCATCGGTCGTCCCGAGCTCAGCGGCGATCTCCCGATAGTTCATGCCTCCAAAGAGGAACAGCTCCAGCGCTGCGCTCCGGCGCTTGCCGTAATCGGCGCTCGTTTGCTCGATCTGTTTCAGGCCTTCATCGATCGCCAGCAACGTGTCGAGGTCACGCTCCGACCAGTCCGTCAAAGGCCCGCCGTCGGCGGACGCGAACGACCGCGGCTCGAAACTCCCGTCATCGAGTGACACCGTCTGCAGTTTGCGTCGTCTCGCGTAATCGGCCAGCGTAAACCGCATCATCCTCGAAGCAAGCGCCAGGAAGTGCTCGCGGCTCGCGGGGAATTCCGAGGCGGGATTGTTGAGCATCTGAATGAGCTTCAGGACCACCTCGTTGACCAGGGCGGTTGTCTGGAGTGTGTGTCCAGGGGCCTGCTGCCGGAGACGATACGCCGACAGTTTCCTGAGCTCGTGGCCCACTGTCTCGATGAGCGCCTCGAATGCGGCACGCTCGCCGCCCCGGACCGCGGAGAGCAGCCGGCGAATCGTGTCCTCGTAGTCCTTCATCGTTCGTTGACCGTGGCCGCGCGCCGCCGAGCCTGATACCAATTGCGGGTGTGCGGAATCGGGCCCCAGTTTAGCGAATCCTGTTAGGGGAGCCTAGGCGTGCAAATTGGCGGAGGCGGCTGGTTTTTCGGGGCGGCAATCGTGGCGGCCGTCATCTTCGGCGGATGCCAGGATGGAGGCGGTGTGTCCCGCCCCATCCGCCCGGCTGCTGCCGCGTCGTCTCCGGCGACCGATGCGTGGAGGCTGGCCATGGCGTCGCACGTCATCGGCGCTGACGAGGATCGCGACGGTCTGGACGACGGGGTGGAGGACGCGCTCGCCGAGAGTTTCGCCCCTGTCGTTTACCACGGACCCCTTGAGACCAGCTTCCCCGTGGCCGTGGACTGGTGGCTTGCCCGAACCCACCTGTCCGTGAGGTCGGGACGCGGTTTGCCCGATCGCCGCGTCACGGACGGCCCTCTCAGCCAGTCCTCGCTCGTCAATGTGTCGACGATCGCGTCCGGAGACGTCGGACGCCTTACGTCCGACGGAACACGCAGCCGCCTCAAATCGACGTCGTTCTTCCTCGAAGACGTCGGCGTTGAGTTTCGGCGCGGCCAGCTCGACACACGGGGGTGGGTTACCTACGTCCACAGCTACGGGAACCGCCGTGGCGGAGTGACGCTGCAGTATTGGCGGGCGTACGCATGGAACGGTGCGCGCGTCGGGCCCATTGATTTGGGGCATGGCGGCGACTGGGAGGGAATCGCCGTGCACTTGAACTCACGGCTCTTGCCGGAGAGGGTGACGTATCTGGAACACAGCGGGATAGTCGACCAGACAAATCACGTCCGTTGGGAAGGCGGCCACCCCGTGATCTGGTCTGAAGAGGGAGGCCATTCGAGTTATCCGACGGGTCCGCCCGAAGGACCGGCGCGCAGCGTTCGCCAGGAGACCTGGACGGCCGGCCGTGTCGTGTGGTTCGACGGAGTCGAACGCGGGAAATCGGGCGGTCTCCTGAACGTCGGTGAGAAAACGAGCCCGCGGAACGGTCAGGTGTTCATCACGTACTCGGGCCTGTGGGGATCAATCGGCCGTCTGTTCATCACATCGGGCTATTGGGGCCCGGCGTTCAACGAGACTGGTGCGCAATGCTCCGACGGAACGGAGGCGTACGGGCGGGGACTACGGTACCGCGTGGGGCTCGCGTCCTGTCATCGCGTTCTCATCGCAGCGTGGTGCGATGAAATGGACAGTGCCGCACTCAACCCGGAAGTGGAGTGTTACTCGTCGCGCGACGTGCCTTGATACCGACCGTCACGCGGGCGCCAAGCCGGGTCGGTCTCGCCCCAGATTGCTCAAAACGAATAGCGATACTCGAACCTGAAGATGTTGTCGTACCAGTCCTGGTCGGTGAGCGCATGCCCGTAACCCGCGTAGACGGAGCCCTGACCGAATATGGCGCGCGCGCCAATTTTCAAGTTGACGATATTCGTGCCGCTCGCGTCGGAACCCTCTGCCGAGGTTTGATTGCCGTCCCGCACGCGCCAACCCACCAGCTCAATGACGGGAGCGACCTGCACGCGGTCGGTTTCGTACACGGTGAAGCTCGGGCCAATGCCGTAGAAGAGGACAGTACCTGCAAACTTGCCGTCGGCGTGGGTCGGGACCGGGGCCGCGCCTCCGATCGGCAGCCAGACGCCGACCTCCGATTCGAGCGTGACGATGTTGGATAGTTGCTGCTGGTAGAGCACTGCCGGCTCGACGCTGGCGTGATCCGTGCCGAGACCCTTCGCCGCATCGCCGGTCGGCAGGTAGAGCTGCACTTTGGCCGTGAGCGCCGCAACGTCCGAGTCGACCGCTCCCAACTTGACGCCGAGACGCACGTCTCCGAATCCGGTCTGGTTGGGGAAGCTTCCGCCCGTGCCTGGAATGAACGACTGCGGCAGGAGCCATCGAATTGGAATCTGCCCGAAGATCGATACACGCGGATCGACCGCGAACTCACCCTCCAGAAACAGCTGCCGGAAGTTCACATCGTTGGCGGCTCCCGGGCGCGGGCCTGGCGCGTCTGGATCGAAGGCGGGATCGTTCGCGGGAAGACCACTGTAGCACCCGCACTTCGCATAGAAGAACTCTGCCCGATCGGGAACGGTGTCGTGGGACGCCGTGTCGAATCTCAGACGCACCTTCGACTCGATCGTCGCGTCCTCGATGTACCCAACCATGCTGCCGCGTCGTCGCCTGGTCGGAACTGGGCGCGGTGCCGCAGGTGTCTGCTGCAGCAACGGACTGCCCGACGGCGCAGCCGCCTTGAGCTCCTGCATCTCCACGCGAGGGCTCGCAACCACGCCGGGGGTCGTCCCTTCGGGGCTCTGCTGACCGCTGGCCATGCCAGGCAGCAGGATCCCGACCACGCTCAATGCCAGCAGTGTTCTCATCGTTCTCTCCACAGCTTTGCTCATGTCGAATAGCCTCTCACGTTGTCACCTGGCGCCCGCCCTCTGTTCGAGCCCGGCCTGCAACGGCTGCAGTACGGTCCGCACATGGGTCGCTTGCTCGTCGCTCAACTCGGGAACGACACGGGCGATATTATCCAGCACACCTCGAGCCTCGGCGGCGGTGCCTGAAGTCGCAGCATGATCAACGAGCCCGAGGTAAAACTCTAACAGCTGTGACAGCAGACGGCCGCCCTCGGCACGATTCTCCATCGCGAGGGCGGCAACGTTCACCAGGAGGTCGCCCATACGCTGGTGAAACTCGGGAAACTGTCTGGCCTGCCCATCCCCTTCGACCCGCTGATACATCTCGAACGACTGTCGATAGAGAGCCAACGCCTCCGGAATCGAACGCCCCTGCGCGATTCGCCCGCGAAGATTCAGGTTATCGGCCCGTTCGATCCCAACCGAGGGCGCTGGGCGCGACAGACTCTCGATACCCTCCAGTGCTTGTCCACTGCGCCGCCAGGCCAGGTCGATTTCCCCCAGCTCGCGCAGCACGTCGGCGTCGTTGTTGTAGAACTGTACGAGCTCCATTGCGTACTCTCGATTGGCGGGGTCCTTGGCGGTCAAACCCTCGTGGATGCCGATGGCCCGCGAGTAGAGCTGTCTCGCGTCCGCGAGGCGACCGTCGCCGGCGGCGAGCAGGCTGGCGAGATTGTTATAGGCGCGACCCAGCTCCTGCGCCGCTGACGGGTTCGCGCCGCCGCCGGCCAACGACTCGAGCAGGCGAATCCCTTCGCGAAAATCGTTCTCGGCCAGCTGCGTTGTTGCACCGTCGCGGCCCTCATGATCGGCGTACAGAATCCCGCGGTTGTAGTACGTCCTCGCGAGATCCTGCTGGTGGACGGCCTCGGCAGGACGCGCGCGCCGCAGCTCTTCATGCAGCCGCAGCGCGCTGTCGTAGGCCGCCTTGGCCTCGGCGTACCGGTCGCCGCCTCGCCGGAGCGACTCACCGAGCCAGTTGTAGGCGTTCGCCAGAGCCTGGCGATAGTCAATACGTCCCGGATACTCGCGCGCCAGCGCTTCGAACCGCTCGATCGCGCTGCGATAGTCGTCAGCTCCCAGCCCGCTCGCACCGAGCGCACGGTTGATGTTCCCCAGACGGAGATGGGCGAGCGCCATTTCAGCACGGATATCGGCGTTGGCTGGTGACTGCTTTATGAACTCCAGGTAGAACCCCTGAGCCTTCTCGAGCAGCTCGCGCCGAAACCCGACGATCGCCGGCACATCGACCCCAAGGAGTGACGGCTCGCGCTCGGCCACCACCAACGACTCGTCGACAGCCGCGCGCGCCAGGCGCAGGTTCTCCTCGGCCCTGAGGTTCTCGACGCGCGCTCGATCGTTTTCCCGTCGCGCCACGTAGGCCATCGTCGCGACGACGGCCAGCAACACCGCGAGCATCACGGCAACCCACTGCAGCTGTCGCCACTGTCGCAGCCGTTCGGCCCTCCGTTCGGCGGCGAGCCGATCCCGCTCGCTCTCGCTGCGGTCGAGAAATCGCATCGCGCGCGGGAAGGACTCGTCGTATCGTCGAGCCCACGCCTCGGTTGGCCGGCTCTCGCGCCGCCACTTCAGCCCCAGCTCGAGTTCGGGATCCCGCCACAGTCCTGCGGACCCTTCCTCGAACCAGGCGGCCGCCTTCGTCAGACGGAGGTACCGGACAGCCGACACGCGCTCGTTCTCGGCCCACCCTATCAGGCGAGTCCAGCAGCGCATGAGACTCTCGTGCGAAATGTCCACGATGACACGGGACGTGAGAGGGGTCGGAGCCGGCGGCATCAGGAATGATCGCCCCGGCCGTCGAAAGACCTCGATGACGTCGACGACTTCGGCCTCGGATGCTTCGGTGATCGCCGTGAGCTCCGCGATGGAACAGGGACGCCGGACGCCGCGCGGATCGGCCACGAGATCGGTCAGCGCCCGGAAGATCCGTTCCGCGATTAGTCGGGCGCGATCGGATCCGGTCTCGAGATACGCCTCTTCGGCGTGTCGAGACAGCGCGTCCCGCAGACTCCCCACCGCCTCATAGTCGGCCAGGTCGATCGGCCCTCTGGGCTCCGGCCGCCGCGCCCAGAGATCCCACGTTCGCATGAGCGCGTGCTGTAGTACCGGCAGCCGATCCTGGTCGTTGCCGACGTCATTCAGGAGTCGCTGCACGAGCCGAGGGGCGATCTCTCCGCCGGCCACGGCGACGGGACCCGTGATCGCCGACCGCAGCTCATCGCGCGTCAGGCGCGGGACGAGATACTGACTCGCATTGAACGCCTCCGGCAGACCCGGATACTCCATGCAGTCACCGATGAAATCGGATCGCATGGTCAGGACCACGTAAATGGGAACATCGGTCTGGCCGCTGGCGTCGAGGAGCAGCTTGACGAAGGCGATGGCCTCGTCGCGGGCCCGCGGGTGCTGGCGGCTCCGTTCGAACCGGAACAGCTCCTCGAACTGGTCGACGACCACGAGGACGTTATCCCCGGGTGGGATTCTGGCCAGCTGCACCGCGTCGATGAGCCCTCGCGTTCCGCGGCGCAGCGCCGCATCGATGAGGACACACCCAAGCGTCCCCTCGGTCGTCCCGATCACGTCCGGCGGCGCGAGTGCGGTGGCGAGGTGACCGATCGGGTCTTCTCCGGGCCTGAAGATCGACACGCGCCAGCTCGATCCCGCCTTCGCCATCGAGCCGCCGTGAAGAGACGGGATCAGGCCGCATCGAATCAACGAAGACTTGCCGCAGCCAGACGTGCCGACGACCGACAGGAATCGATTGGATCGAAGCCGGCGCAGCAGCTCGTCGACCTCGTTCTCGCGACCAAAAAAGAGATGGTCCTCGTCCGGCTCGAAGGGACGAAGACCGGGGAAAGGGTTGATCGGAGGCACGCCCACCGTCACCCCGGCGACCCTGCCACCCTGGCCTTCAAGGTCGCGACGAAAGGCGCGAGCGGCTCGGGAGTGCAGCCGTCGAATTGGGGGATCACGGTTGCGTAGTGCGTCTTGAAGCTCGCCTTCGTCGGTGTATGCGGCGGTATGAAGCAGATGGCGACATCGGGCGGCGCCTTCGAGCGACCGTAGCCCGGGCTCTTCTGAATGTCGGTGAGCTTCCGCCGAAGCCACGCGTCGTTCGCGGCGCCGAAGAGAATGAGCACGCCGTCGCAGGTTCGCAGGGAGTCTTCGTGAAACTCGCGGATGTCCTTCTCGTCGCCATCAAAGATCGGATGAACGATCTCGAAATCCTTGAACAGCAAGTCCGCCCATGCTGTTGCGGCCTGAGCGTCGCGCTGGTCGTAAATGAGATAGAGCAGCGCTGCACCGGTAACGGTCGGGGTCGCTCGCGGCGCCTTTGGAGCGGCCGCCAGCCGCGCGGTGATCGCGGTTTGCAGGTTTTCGAGCGTGTTTTCGATCAGGTCTGTGCCCTCGTGAGACCGCTGGTCCATGCGCACATCCTGGAGCACTTTTCGCTGCCGTTCGTCGCTCACACTCAGCCCGGGTGGAATCCAGAGCAGACGGGAAAACGCTCCCGCCGCCGCGCGCGCGGCAGCCAGATCGTTCTGAATCTCGAGCAACGACTCGTCGGCACCCTCGGGAACCAGCCCGTAGGTCTTTCCGAACATATGGATCGACATCCGGCACGACGCCAGCTCCTCACGTACCATCGCCGCGACCTCGGAGGCCGCCGTTGGCAACGTGCGCGCAGGGAGCACTGTGTAGCCATGCTGCTGCAGACCTCGCTTCACGGCGTCACGCTCGGCCCTCAAGTCGCTTGTGGTCTCGGCGAGGAAGATGGCGCCGGTGAGTTCAGGCTGCACGAATGACGCGGCGCGTTCTGCGTGGAGTAACTGCAGCAATCCAGATATGTCATGTGCGAGGTCGTCGAGCTTCATCCAGAAGTCGCGTTGTGCGTCGTCGCCGAACATCTCGGAGAGCTCGCGGATCCGGCCGGTCTCCGGATCCACTTTGAAGAACTCGTATCCGAGAAACGGCTGCAGCTCGGGTGGGTGCTGGTCGAGAGGGACCGGTGTCTTCAGCACCTTGAACAGCCGTGCCTTGTCGCTGACTTGCAGACTGCCGCTCTGCTCGGCCGCCTTGCAGAACTCGGTCAGCTCCCGCCGTCCCCATTTCGAGTTCACGTACGCGGGCGACAGGATGGACACAAGCGACGCGACGCTCCGGAGCCGCTCGATAAGAATGTCGGAGAAGATCTCGTTTCCATGCAGCTCCGGATCCCACCAGACCTGGGCCTCTCGACCAACGAGCTGCGCGACTCGAGTCTCGAGCGCGCGCTGGAAGTTCGCGACCCAGCCTTTTTGTCCTTCGCTCAACCCCTTGTTGTCCAAGTGGGCGTAACTGATGAACGCGTCTCCTTCGTAGTGCATGCCGTTTCTCGCAGAACAGGTCGCCGTATCTTAAGCCGATTCGTCCAGGCGGCCTCGTCACCGGCGTTGGTGCACGAATCCTGCGGCCGGAGAGGCCGGAGACCTGGATCCGGGCCAATCTTCTCGTGAGAGCGGAGCCGGCGACAAGACCACAGGGATGCAGTCGGGCACTCGTCGCCGAACCCTTTTTCGTCATGCTGATGGGGCTGAGGCGCTGTGAGGCGGCTCGCGTCCTATTCCTTGACACGACGGGGTTACAGGGATTGGATCATCATGAATGTGCTCGTGAGGGTCGGTCCAGCCAGGAGCGAGCGCAGACGGCAGTCAAGAGGGAAGATGTCGGTCGAACGCCTTGGCGGTCACGCGAGGGATCTCGCGAGCGCTATCACAGTCATCGCAGCGCTGCTGGTGACGGTTGGAGCCGCTCAGAGCGACACCTTCGCCGACGTGATGCGGCGAGCCCATGAGTACGTCGTGGTCTACGAGGACCACGAGCTCTCGAGTGTCATGGCAAGCGAGCACTACCAGCAACGGCTCGATCGCTTTGGAGAGTCGCAAATCGATCGCGTGCTGCGCTCCGACTACCTCATTGTCCAACTCCCGCCACAGGAGGACTGGTTTGCGCTGCGCGACGTGTACGAGGTTGACGGTATGCCGGTTAGCGATCGTGCGGACAGGTTCAGACAGCTGTTCGCGGGGCCACGCGCAGCCGTCTACGATCGCGCGATGGCGATGGCTGAAGAGAACGCACGCTTCAACCTGGGCGACGTCTACCGAACGATCAACGTGCCGACCTTCGCGCTACGGCTGCTGCGACCGAAGGACCGCGGCAGAATCCGCTATCAAAAAGCGGGCGAGGAGCAGATCGAAGGCACGCAAACCTGGGTCGTCAGCTATGAGGAAATCAGAGGCCCGACGTTCAGCGGGACGAGAACGGGGCGCGACCTTCCCGCACACGGCCGCTTTTGGATCGAACCGGACACGGGAGCCGTGGTTCGCTCAGAGATGATTCTCGGTGGAACACGACAGTTGCGCGACCGCGCAACCATCACCGTCACCTACGGTCTGGAGCCATCGCTCGGCTTCCGGGTGCCGGTCGAGATGCGTGAACGCTACGACCGCCCGGACCGCAAGAACGCAGAGGTCATCGTGGCAGTGGCGACCTATTCAGGCTTCCGACGCTTCGACCTGCGCACGCTCACGCAGCCCGATCCTGCGACCGTCGAACCTGACTCCACGGCGACGCCCCCTGTTCCCTCGAAGTGAGGAAGTAAGGATGGGAACTTGGCGCGCTTACCTGCTGTGCACCCTGTCGTTGTTCTCCCCGATCGATGCGCGCGCTCAACTGCAGCAAGGAACGATTCACGGTACGGTTGTTGGTCCCGATGGCCGGTCGATTGACGGTGCCACCGTAACACTGCTTGACGGCCTGGGCAGTCCGCTGCAGTCCGTTGCGTCAGATGCGGGTCAGTTTCAATTCGTGAACGTGGCGCCCGGCACCTACTCCGTCCGCGCCGACGCGCCTCCCCTCCATGCATTCGTGCAGACACTGACAGTCGGTGGCGCGCTGGCCATTCATGTCGAACTGCACCTGTCCGCTGTTGCAGCCGAACAGGTCGTCGTGCGCGCTGAGCAGCTGGATCCCTCCTCGATCACGACTCGCGTGACCCTCGCGGGAGAGGCTGTCAGACGCGCTCCGGCGCGTATTCGCAGCAGGGCCCTGCAGGACGCGATCGCGACCACACCAGGGTGGGCGACCGAAGATAACGGGCTGCTTCATATGCGAGGCGTCGACGACGGATTCTTGTACGTCATCGACGGCGTGCCGGTGTACGAGCGGCTGGACGGACTGTTCGGCGTGGCGCCTGATCCGGCCATGATCGAATCCGTGAACGTTCTCATGGGCTACGTTCCGCCGGAGTTCGGATTCAAGTCGGGCGGTGTCATTGAGGTAAGGTCCACCGGCAGAGCCGCAGACACGTGGTTAGGAAACGTGGACTTTAGCGTCGGCAGTGACGATGCCCGCGATTTCTCGACCGTCGCGGGCGGACCGCTGAGCCGTGCAACTGCATTGACTCTTGGCGTCGCAGGTCTCGCATCATCGAGGTTTCTCGATCCGGTGCATCCCGACAATCTCCACAACAACGGTGGCACATCGAGCGGTGGCGGGCAGTTCGGATGGAATGTCTCTCCGTCGAGCACGCTCACAACGGTCGCTGGATTCGGTCGATCCGATTTCGATGTGCCCCACGGAGAAGCGCAAGAGGAGGCTGGACAGAATCAGCGGCAGCGACTCCGCAACCTGTGGCAGACCGTATCGTGGCAAGGCTCGTGGTCCGCGAACACGATCTCCCAGGTCGCCGGCTATCATCGGTTTGGATCATCGGCACTCCTCGGCAGTCCTCAGGACACGCCGCTGTTCACGCACGCGAATCGAGATCTGCGGCGGATGGGCATCCTGGGAAGTGTCACGCATCACCGAGGTCGTCATCTCGTGAAGCTTGGCGCCGAAGTGTCCCGTCTCTCGCTACGAGAGGACTTTTCATTTGAAGTCAGGGATCGAGACGCGGCCGAAGAAGCGGGTTTGAGCGACGAGGTGCTCCGCCACACCGTGGACCGGCCGTTCCGATTCCACGACGCGGCGAATCCAGCGCTGTATTCCTTGTACCTGCAAGACTCCGTTCGAGCGACCGATCGATTGACGCTCGATCTCGGGCTTCGTGCGGACTGGAGTCGACTGATGACCCGAGCTTCGCAACGGAGTCCGAGAGTCGGGGCGTCGTATAGATGGCCGTCAACCCAGACGATCGTGCGCGGCTCATTCGGTCGTTTTTTTCAGCCGCCGCAACCCGAAAACCTTCTTTTGGCATCGTCGGAACAGGCCAGGGGATTGTCGCCGTTTGCCGAAGAGACAAGAGGTGGAGCCGAGCTGTTTCCCGAGCGCCAGACGGCGGTCGAGCTCGCTGTCAATCAGGTGTTGGCCAGCAGCCTGCGCTTGGACGTCTCATACTGGCGGCGTCGTGTTCAGAACGTGGCGGATCCGAATGTCCTGCTGGGGACGACGATCATCGTTCCGAACACCGTTGCGAAGGGTCGTGCATCAGGTATCGATGTGCGCCTGGAAGTCCCGCGACAGCGCGGGTGGTCGGGGTATCTGAGCTACGCGAATTCGCGAGTCGTCCAGTTTGGTCCCATTACCGGGGGCCTGTTTCTCGAGGACCAGGTCATCGAGATAGGCACCGGGACACCGTTCACCCCCGACCACGACCAACGGAACGTCGGCGCCTTTGGTGTGACATACGATTCGCAACGCAGCGGGTCATCGCTGGCGGTCACCGGGCGTTACGAGAGCGGTACCCCACTGGAAGTCGACGAGGACGAACTCGACGAACTCCGCGAGCGGCCGGGCGCCGAGCTGGCGGATTTCGATCGTGGACGCGTGAAGCCACGACAGATCTTTGACGTGTCACTGGTCCAGCGACTCCGCCGAGGTCGGCGTATCGATCTCGAGCTGCGCGTCGCTGCGATGAACGTCACGGGCGACCGATGGGCGTACAACTTCGGGAATCCGTTCAGCGGAACCCATTTCGGTCCCGGCCGCACGGTCCAAATTGGCGTGCGTGCCAGCGTCCGGTAGAGCAGCGATATCGCGGTGTGTGACCCTTGTGCACGAAGAAATGTTGTGGCGTTCACGGACGTAATTGGCGCTAGCATGGGCCATGACAACCGACGGCCTCGACATCTCCATGGGCTGGCGCATGTTCCGCAAATACGTCATAAATCCTCTACGACGGCTGTTCACGCCGGTGCGTAACCGCACCCGTTAAGGTTCCTCGCGGCCTGCGGCTTCTTCGCCTTCGTCCAGCCCACGCGAGACGAACGCAGGTCGGCGTTCGCTAATTGCCGTCACAATACAGACTGGCTACTTGTTGCCGCGATCGCCGAGGCGTATAGTGCGCTCGCTATGCCACGCGGTCGCCTCAGCGGTGACCACATGCTGAGCCGCAAGCGCACGGCGAATCTCCTTCGCGAACTGCGCGCGCTGAGAAGATACGTCCGCATACTCAAGGCTTGCCTTGTCGCCGAGGAGGAAGCGAAGCATCGGCGGCGGCAGCTCCGCATCCCTCAGCGTCCCAACTAAGCGCCGATAGGGCGTCGCCTACCGAAAACTTGCCGGCTGCAGCAACCGTCTTGAAGCGATAAGGAACGAACACGATCAAGGCGCGAGCGAATCAGGTCCGCCTTCCTTCGATCCGATCCAGTTGAGATCGCATGCCGTCCAGCTGAGACCGCATCGCGAGCAGGTGTTCCGCCAGCAGGCGGATGTCGTCGCGCGTCGCTTCGTTGAGCATCAGCGTATAGCGCTTCGCGTTTTCGAGCCCTGCGTTCAGTTCGTCCTTCGTCGCGAGCTTCGCCATTTCGTGCTGCAGCGCCGCTGTCGCCAGGTGTAGGTCTTCCTGCAAGGCCTCCGTTCGCACGCGCAGGTCGTCCTTGGTCGCGAGTGTTAGCAGGATGTGCTCAATCCCCGTGGCCCGTGCGTCGAGATTTGTGAGCTGCTCTTCCATCTCGTAAGGCGTCATCGCCGAATTCCTTCGATGATCAAGGATCCGGCGGAAGGCCGGATCTTACCATCGTCATCGGAAGGGCAACGGACGTGCCCCGGCGCGATTTCCGCCCCGGCTCTTTGCTATCGGCCTCGCGTCGGTGGTGGAGCGCACAGGTACGCTGTGTGAGCGGTCGAGCGCCCTGTTGGATCGCACTTCGCAGTGTGAGCGGCCGAGTGCGCCGTTGGACCGCGCGACTTCGCGGTTGGAGCGGTCCAATGAACGTTCAGAGGATGCGAGTTGGAGGTTAGAGTCGTCGTGTGCGCCGTTTGACGAAGGGACTTCGCTGTCTCAGTGGTCGTCTGCACGGGGAGACGACCACTGAGACAGCGAAGTCCCTTCGTCAAACGGCGCACAC
>Ga0105347_1000615_pt1 | contig 16636 bp, 15 predicted proteins | sample EasRivMeERMLT890_FD_89677 | JGI IMG/M metagenome (GOLD analysis project Ga0105347, IMG submission 89677) | Soil microbial communities from meander-bound floodplain in the East River, Colorado, USA - East River MetaG ERMLT890 | ecosystem: Environmental > Terrestrial > Soil > Floodplain | place... | reverse complement strand
GATCCCGGGTCTGCTCGGCGACTGACCACACGACTTCTAACTCCACTCTTCTAACTTCTAACGAGGGAAGTTATACTCAATACCGTGGGGATATAGCTCAACTGGGAGAGCGCCGCGTTCGCAATGCGGAGGTTGGGGGTTCGAGTCCCCCTATCTCCACCAACTACTAACCACTGCCGCATGCCAGTCGCCATCGACTTCCACATCCACCCTCCGGGGCCGCACGGCGAGTCCCTGACTTCCTCGGAGGAGGCCCAGAAGTACTTCAAGACCGGGGCGCCGCCGGCTTCGGTCGAGGAGATGGCCGAGCACTACGCTGGGCTCGACATCATGGGCGTCGTCTTCGCGATCGACGACGAGACTGTGTCGGGACATCCTCCCATCACAAACGACTACATCGCGGACATCGCTCGCCGCTACCCGGAGCAGTTCATCGCCTTCGGGAGCGTCGACCCGTGGAAGGGACGGGCAGCCCTGCGGGAGATCAGCCGTTGCGCCGAGGACCTGGGGATGAAGGGGCTGAAGTTCATGCCCAACACCCAGGAGTTCTACCCGAACGACGCCCGCTTCTACCCAATCTGGGAACTGGCCGAGAAGCTGCGCCTCGTCACCCTCATCCACAGCGGGACGACCGGCGTCGGAGCGGGGCGGCCGGGTGGTGGCGGCGTCAAGCTTAAGTACTCGCGGCCGATCCCCTACATCGACGACATCGCCGCCGATTTCCCGGAACTCCGGATCGTCATGGCCCACCCTTCGTGGCCGTGGCAGGAGGAGCAGCTCGCCGTCCTCGTCCACAAGCCCAATGTGTACATGGACCTCTCCGGCTGGTCGCCGAAGTACTTCCAGCCCTCCCTCGTCCAGTACGCCAACACGCTGATCCAGGACAAGGTCCTCTTCGGCTCCGACTACCCGGTGATGAGGCCGGAGCGTTGGATGAAGGACTTCGAGGAGACCGGCTTCAAGGACGACGTCCGTGAGAAGATCCTGATCGGCAACGCGCGGGCGCTCCTTGGCCTGGACGCGTAGCCAGGCGAAGACCCGCGCACGTCCCTTTATACTGGCTTCGTACAAAAAGCCCCGGTAGCTCAGAGGATAGAGCGTCGGTTTCCTAAACCGCAGGTCGCAGGTTCGAGTCCTGCCCGGGGCACCACTCCTTTCGTATCTAAATCCGGCTGTTCGACTTGCCACCGAGGGCGCACCCAACGCCGTCTGACAGCAACTTTGACAGCAACTCAGAGTGATTTGTGCCGTTCGCCCCTGTCTCCGGGGAATAGTGTTTGGAGCTGGTGTTCGATTTCGCGGCTTGAGTTATCCAGCACGCTCAGGGCCATCGCCCAGGCCTTTACTTCACGCGGACAGTAAGCCTCGTAACCTTAAGCCGTTGGCAGAGCTCGACCCATTGTTGCTGGTGTGATGCGCCATCTGCCATGCACCGATTGTATCCCCGCTGTTAGAAGCGAGCCTCGTTACGTTGTGCCCGAACCACTGGCCAGAAGCGCGTCCATAGCCTCTGCTGCCTGAGCCTGCATAGTCGGCGTTACGTGGCTGTACAGGTCTAGCGTGACGGCGATCTGCGAATGGCCGAGCATCTCAGAAGCGACCTTTGGATGAACGCCGCTGCCAAGCATCAACGTCGCTGCCGAATGCCTCAAGTCGTGAAAGCGAATCGCGGGTAGTCCCGCCCGTTCGAGCAACGGGTAGAACTCGCGGCGCATGAGGTTACGGGCCTCTATGGGCGTCCCAACATAGGTGGTGAATTCGAGGTCTGTTTCCTGCCAGTAGGGGCAGCGCAGCCGTTCCTCAAGTTGCCTGGCGCGGTGTTGTCGCAAGGCATTGACTGCATGGCGGGTCAGGACAATCTGGCGGCGTGAGCGAGCGGTCTTCGGCTCCTGAAGCGCGAATCCGTCCTTCGTCCGTTGTAGCGTTGCCGTGACGCTGAGTACGGCCCCGTCGAGGTCCACATCCTGCCAGCGCAGAGCAAGGCACTCGCCCTGCCTCATGCCCGTTGTCAGCGCCAACACGTAGAGGGCTTCCAGTCTGTCGCCCTGGGCCGCGTCCAGCAGCCTGCGAGCCTGCTCGGGCGACAGTGTCCGCATCTCCAATCGTGCCGCCCTTAGCGGACTTACAAGGTCAGCGACGTTGCGAGCAACCTTGCCCCATCGCGCAGCGTGCCCGAGTGCGTTGTGCAGTACCGCGTGCAGATGTCGGACGCTCATGGGCGACAGCCCGGCGCTAATTCGGTTCGAGTACAGACGTTGCAGGTGTTCGGGTGTCAGCCGCGAGAGTCGCACAGAGCCGATCACGGGGATTGAGTGCAGGCGGACGTATTGCTCGTACCGGCGGAACGTCTGCGGCCTCACAGACGGCTCTACAGTCACGAGCCACGATTCGAGATACGTCCGCACGGTCTCTTGGTCGCTCACAATGGGCAGGCCGTCCTGCTTCGCCTTAAGGGCGGTAGTCAGTTTGGCCGACACTTCGGCCCGGCTACGCCCATACAGAGACTTTCTCTTGCCAGCACCTAGACTTAGCGTTGCCGCCCATCTGCCATCCGTCGCTCGCTTGAAGATGCTGCCCTCAGAGTTGGCGCGCCTGCTCATCGTTTGCCCTCCTTCGTTTTCCAGTAGTGGTCTCGTTGGTTCTTTGCGTTCCGACAGTCTCGGTCGCAGTACTCCTGCCGCCTGTCCTTCGCCTCAAACGGTCGAGGGCAACCTTTACATCGGGTTCGTATAATCCGGCGCCCAGTCGCCGCGAAATAGACCTGCACCCACATGGCCGTTAGCAAGTCGTTGCAGGTGTAATGAGGCGTTATGGTGGTCCCGTCAGACATCGCAATCAGAGTCGCCCCGCCTAAGTGCGTGTTCATCAGGTTTGTAACGATCCGTGATGCAGCGCCAACGGGATCACGAGTGTGCGCTCTCATCAGTCGCCTCAACAGCTTGTCATCACCCTCGCGGGCGTTGGATATCTCGGGGACCTCGACGGTGTTGCTCAATGGGATCCGTTCGACAATTGCCCAGATGTGGGGAATTCAGATCAATTGAACGCCGACGCCGATGCGTTAGGAAACGCGTGTGACAATTGCCCGAACACATCCAACTCGGGTCAGCAAAACACCGATGCTGACCCCTTCGGCGACGCCTGCGAACTTACGGGCTGCGAAACCATCGCGACGGAATGGACCAACCCGACCGGCGACGGGGACTGCGACGGCTTCCCAAACGACTCGCCCGTTGGCGGGCGGGGGGGCGAGGTATTTATAGGTACGGACGCCGCGGACAGGTGTGCGGACACTGCGACGCCGAACGACGAACAAGGGCCATCCGCAGGTGAGCCGCTATCTCCGTGGCCGACAGATATCAATGACGATCGGTGGACCAACTTAGCGGACGTATCATTGATGAGCCCCGCTTACAACAAGTCCGTGGGCCAGCCGGGCTATGATCCCCGGCGAGACTTCAACGCGAACGACGCCGTCAATCTGAGCGATATATCGCTGATGAGCCCGTTCTACAACAAATCGTGCGGGTAAGCACAGGTCGCAAACGGCCATTCTCAGGTAGCGTCGATAAGTTGACAAGCGGATGGGCCGATGGCCTAATGAAGCAACCATTCGCTATCGGGGGGTGCGCGATATGTTCACGACGAATCTTCGTAGGGGGTGTAGTGGGGGAAGGCTGGGTCGCTGGTTCTTGACGCCGCTAACCAATGATCGCGGCAACGTCAGAAGCGGGGATTGCGACTGCCAAAATCCCTCGTCGCCAGTGACGGCGGCTGCACGATGAGTGTGATGGCAGCCATAAAATGAATACCGCTACGGTTGCGCGCCTCTTAGTTCTTGCGCTCATTTCCCTCTTGGCGTTGCTTCCTGCTTCAACGGAGGCGGCTTCGATGGAGCGCGTGAGTGTCAGCAGCGCGGAAGTGCAGGGAAACGGTACTTCAGGTTACAGTTCCGATATCACGCCGGACGGTCGCTTTGTCACCTTCTCCTCTATCGCCACTAACCTTCATCCCGATGATACGGACGTCACCAACGATGTGTACGTCCGTGATCGTTTGCTGGGCACAACCACCTTGGTGAGCCGAGCCGCCGGGGTCTCGGGGGCAAAGGGGAATGGCCACAGTGTGCGCTCTTCGATTAGCGACAGCGGGCGCTTCGTTGCATTCGACAGTGCCGCAACAAACCTGAATGCAGCGGACGTGTCCTCCCAGTTCAGTATCTATGTACGCGATCTGGTGAACAATACGACCACACTGGTCAGCCGCGCCGACGGGCCCGGCGGTGCCAGTGCGGGCGGCGATTCATTCATGCCGTCGGTTAGCTCAGATGGCCGAAGAGTTGCCTTCCAGTCCTCGGCTAACAACATTCACGCAAGCGATACGGATGGCTTCACCGATATCTTCATCCGTGACATGAGTTCGGATGTGAACATCCTCGTCAGCCAAGCGACTGGTGGGGCGAAGGGGAATGGACACAGTTCTTTTCCCTCGATTAGCAGCGACGGCTATTATGTTGCGTTTTCTTCGTTCGCCAGTAATCTTCATGCGGATGATTCGGTCGTCGACAGCGACGTCTACGTTCGCGAAACTTTCTCGAATGCGACATTTCTGATCAGCCGCGCGAACGGAGCTTCTGGAGCCAGGGGCAACTCGAACGACGAATGGCCGGACATCAGCGCTGACGGCCGATTCGTAGCCTTTTCGTCAGGCTCCAACAACCTGCACCCCGACGATAACCCTGGTTTCTCTGATATCTTCGTGCGTGACAGGTTGACTGATACGACGGTCCTGGCGAGTAGAGCCACAGGTGGGTCCGGGGCGGCAGGTAATAACAACAGCTCCTTCCCCCCGGGGATCAGCCCAGATGGTCGCTACGTCGCGTTCACCTCCGCTGCAACCAACCTGGATCCTCAACCCACGGTAGTGACAAACAATCTGTTCATTCGGGACCTTCAGGAGATGCACACGGTCCGGGCGGACTTAACAGCTGATAACGAGCAAGCAGAGGGCAGTGGGAGTTACGAGCCCGTGATGGCGGATGACGGCGTCATCGTCTTCGAAACGGACGCCAACAACCTGGTCAGCCCCGATGACAACTGGCAACGCGACGTAGTCTTGCGAGAGGCGGACCTTGACGGCGACGGCATCCTGGAGCCGCAGGACAACTGCCCATCGGCGGCCAATCCCCTGCAGGAGAATTCCGACTTTGATCCGAATGGCGATGCCTGCGACTCCGACGACGATGATGACGGCCTAACCGACTTCAACGACGGGTGCCCGACCATTTCCGAAGACCCGGACGGATTCGAGGACAGCGACGGGTGCTGGGACATTGACAACGACCAGGACGGGATCTGTGACTGGGGCTTTTCTTTTGTGCTCGAGTCTTTCCTTTGCGGGGGCAGCCAAGGGACTCCCGGGCCCGCCGACCGCGGGAAGATGGCGTTCTTCCCACCGGGTCATTCGCATGGAAACCCAGCGGATGTCACCTGCAGTAATCTCCCCGAGGATTTCGACGCCTTCAAAGATTCGGATGGCTGCCCCGAACCAGACAACGACAACGACGGATTCCCGGACGTCATAGACAACTGTCCGGGCACCGGTGACCTCGCCGGGCCCGACGGTGCCCTCGGATCGCCACAGGACTCAAACCACAATGGGATTCGAGACGGCGCCGAGGCTGCTTTTACGTCCGATGACTCGCAGCTTACCTTCGAGGATTACGATGGCGTCCTCGACGGAGACGGTTGCCACGACTCACCCGGCGACGACTTCGACGGCGATGGCTTCACCGACGACTCCGAGGTTTTTACCCACCTCACGCTGCCATACAATCCGGATACCGACGCCGACACAATTCTAGACGGGTCCGATAACTGCCCGAACTGGATTAACACGGCCCAGGCACTACCCGCGTGGACGGTTCCGGCCCAGGATAGCGACTGCGACGGCTGGAACAGGACACGTGAGCAGCACGTGGGGACGGACCCGACAAAGCACTGCAACGGGACGGCGGCCCTCAACGACGAGCCTGACGCCTGGCCGACGGACTTCAACGACAACCGGTTCACGACCCTGGCCGACGTATCCGCCTTCAACCCGACGTACAACAAATTGCAAAACGACCAGGGCTACAATCAGCGGTTCGACCTGAACACAAGCAACAGCGTCACGCTGTCAGATGTGTCCTTAATGAACGCCTTCTACAACAAGACCTGCAACTAGGTGCCGTTTTCCGTTGGTGACGACGACGTTCCGACGGGTGAGCACGCAAGGCGGCCATGCGCTTACGCGTTGCGATGGGGACCCTAAACTAACGGAGTCCTGGCGTCGGGTAGTCGCACCCGTGTGTCCCCGGTGTCACGCCGTCCTGTGGGGCGCCAGCGAGGCTGGCCGGGTGGTCAAGGCGACGGGAGAGCGATGGTATCCGGGTCACACCATAGGGCGCTTCAAGGGCGGGCCGAACGTGTCAGGGCCGGGAATTGAGATTCTCCCGTGAACTCCCATAAGAGGAGCAAGAGTCTTTTTACGTTGCGGGCGGCGAGACGGGTCAACCCCCACGCTGCCGTTGCCAATCATGTTGTTAGCCAAATCGTGGCAGTTTGTATACGAGCGTACCTTGCCAGTTGATGATGACGGCCCGTTCTGCATTAAGCAGTCAACGCCTCACGCCCTGTAGCGCGGTAATCGCCGCCTGTACCCCTCGTCACTAAGGAGGGCGATCTCCGTAGCCTGCGCGGCGGCGTTGTATGCCTTGTCGAAGGGCATGCGCTGCACTTCATCCAGGCGGGAGTCGATGATATCGAGTGCCCTGAGCGAAACCAACATCCATCCCAGGAACGCCAGGGTGTTTGCTGGTCGGCTCCGCTGCCAACGGGCGATTGTCGCGTAGTTGGGGATCTTCTCGCCGGGGAATAGTCCCCGCAGTTCACACTGGGTCTGCCGCGACGAGTAGCCCAGAACAGTGAGGGCCATCGCCCAGGCCTTCACATCACGCGGACAGTACGCCTCGTACCCGTCAAGGCGCCGATACAACTCCTCCCACTGCTCCCGGCGAGACACGCCCTGACCCATGAGTTGATTCTAAGCCTGATAACCATGCCGAGGCCCTTTCTCTTGTCTCTCACTTGCCGTCGGGGACCCGCTCTGCTCAAATGACCGCTGCTAGAAGGAGTCCGGTCGTTTTCAGGTTGAAATCGGGGCTATTCGTATCTGGTTGGCGACAACTTGCGACAGCAGGCAGATGCTCAACAAAGCCAGGTTTGAGAACCATCACCTGGGATAGTGAGTGATGGCCGCTCGGCGGGACAAGTGGTGTCTCTCGCTTGCGCTGCCACCTGCGGCCGGTCCGGTAACACAAAGCCGGAGTGGCACGGGCTGCATCTACGGCACGCTGTAACAGGCCCGATTACCGTTACACTCCCTCTTCCCGATTGGCAGGCTGTTACCTTGGCATGCCTCGAAGCCGTTACAGGATCTCTTACCTACGGGTGCCGTGTTGTCTAGGCACGCCCTGTAGCCGGTGCAGGCCGCGTCGCCAATCTCGGCAGTGTTTCCATCGCACGCGTACGAAGCGTTGCAGGAGCCGTCGCCTATCTCGGCGCTGTTGAATCTGCATGAGTACGGACCGCTGCAAGAGTCGTCGCCTACGTCACCGCTGTTCCCCAGGCAGTTCCAGTAAGAGACGGCGCCACCGCCACACGAATTGTTGCCCACTTCGCCGCTGTTTGCGTCGCATGAGTACGGACTGCTGCAAGAGTCGTCGCCTACGTCACCGCTGCTATTGTGGCAAGCGGACATACTATTGCAGGAGTTGCCGCCTATCTCGGCGGAACTGTCGGTGCAGGCGACAAAGCCATTGCAGGAGCTCTGTCCTACCACTCCGGACTTACCCAAGCACGCTTCAAGACCATTGCAGGAGTCGGCGCGTACGTCGCTGCTGCTGCCGTCGCAGGCATAGTCGACGTTGCACGAGTTGTCACCCACATCGCCGCTGTTGTTCCGGCAGGCGAGCTTACCGTTGCAAGAATTGTTGCCCACTGTGCCGCTGTTGCCCAGGCAGGAGTCGACCCCCTGGCAGCTCGCCGCCGTTAACTCGATCGCCCCGATGTCACAGGCGGCGCCCTGGGGCCGAGTAATGCCGCGCTGGTCGGCCGAGGGCGGTGGACAGCCGGGAGTGCCAGCATCAATTGCTGGGCTGCCTCGAAGAAGCGCGTGAGTTTGTGTCGGCCCCCCGTTATTCGCGAGAGGGCCAAGTTTGGGATTTTTTTCGGTGATGTTGCCAGTTGTATCGCCGCCGATCGTGCAGCCAACAGATACGTGCTGGATCAGGTTGTAGCCTTGCGAGCTAACGCTGCCCGAGCAATCGGGATCCTCACCAGTGCCATCGATATTCCCACCGACGATAGTGTTGCTCAGGGTGATAGCGCCTCCGGCTGAGTTGAAGATGCCGCCGCCTTTTCCGCGATTCTGGATGCCAACAAAGTTGGCGCGGTTTCCGCTGATGGTCGCGTGACTGAGGTTCAGCAGGCCGGTAGGCCCGTTCCAGATTCCGCCTCCGTCCCCAGCGGACGAGTTCCCGCTCACCGTGCTATTCATAAGTATCGTCTCGCCCGCATCGTTCCAGATTCCGCCGCCGACCTTGGCGGTGGTCAAATTGTTGGTAATAGCGCTGCCCAGGATAGTGAGGGAGCCGCGGTTGGCGATGCCGCCAGCGTCACAACAAGTGCCGTTACGGCTAACGACACTATCAGTAATGGTCATCGTCCCCCAGTTGAGGATGCCACCGACGCTGAGTGAGCTGCGGTTCTCACTTATGGTGCTACCGGTGATAGTGAGAGAGCCTCCGTTGGAGATGCCACCGACGCCGTGGTCGCTATGGTTCTCACTTATGACGCTGTTGGCGATCGTCATGTTCCCGCGGTTCGAGACTGAACAACAGTCGCGACCGGAAGTACCGACTATGGCGGTGCTCATAATGGTCATGTTCCCGCCGTTGGAGATGGCGCCGCCGCGATTTCCACTGATCGTGCTGTGGGTGATGGTTACGTCGCCGCTGCCGTTAGAGATTCCACCAGTCCCTCCCATGCCGAATCCGTTGTCACGAATGGTGGTGTCGGTGATAACCACCGTGGCCTTGTCGTTGCGGATACCGCCACCCGGGCGTCCGCTGTTTTCGCCCCCACCCTGAATCGTCAGGCCGGAGATGCCCACTTGCGCGGCGAAGATGTCAAAGACACGGTCAACGTCGTTCGAGTCATGGCCCGAGACGACGGTGTGGGCGGCACCGGAGCCCATTATGTAAACGTCTCCGGTGATGTCCAGGTCCCCCACAGCGTTGGCGTCGTCATCGTCCTCGACACCTTCCGCCCCGGCGATGTTGTAGATGCCGACCGGCACGACAATCGTATCGCTGCCGGCGCCGGCGGGGCAGGCATCGACGGCCGTATCAGTATTCGCCGCCGTGATCGCTTCCCGTAGGGAGCAATCACCGTCGGCATTGACTTCGTTCGTGGTGGTGTTCACGGTGATATTCGTTGCGCGTACGGGCTGCTCAGAAACCAGCAATATCAGCACCACCGCGACTCCAAGCGCGCTAATCAAAGCTGGCTTGAGGATCGTCCTTCTCTGCCGTGGAGTAGATGTCATTGGCTGCGCTTTCTGGGAGGTGGCGCGATTATAGCAGGCATTTTTCGTGTCAGCAGCCAGCTAACCCGCCACACAGGTCTACTGACCCCGATCGAGTCTCTTTGAAGTGGCCGACTTCAGACGATATCGAGTGCCCTGAGCGAAACCGACCGAACCATCCCTTAGGCCCGTTGCGGTTGCGCCGGCAAGACATCGGGACAGTCTCCTGTGTGTTACGAAAACGACCCAATGAGGATGGGTATGTCCAGTGAGGCCATCACCGTCGAGATCGCAGTACGTAAGCGCCGTTGTGTGGGCTGCTCGTGTCAGTTCCTAGCCACTTCGTCCTTTAGAGCGCAAGGCTTTTTTTGCCACAAAGCCGGGCGAGGCGAAGATCATACTGATAGTCTTTCGATGTCGATCGGGGGAACCCGTGCGCTGACAGCAACGTTGACAGCAACCGGGGCGATTGACAGCAACCGTCAGCGGACAAGATTCTATTGATTTATATTTGAAACGGACGTCAGCGAATGGCCAGGCGCGAATTCCTAAACCGCAGGTCGCAGGTTCGAGTCCTGCCCGGGGCACCACTTGCGCCATGTCACTGCGATGCCCTCGGTTGACGTTTGCCGGTTGCCCACCCATCATCACGAACGAATCTCGAGATTGGAGGGATCAAATGGCAGTACTGGTGACCGCTGAGGTGCCGGGACAGACTGTTGAGGGTTACGACGCGATGCTGGCCGGGCTGGAGGGCCCGATCCGCGCCGCGAAGGGCTTCATCGCCCACGGGGCGGGGCCGGACGGCGAAACCTGGCGCGTTTTCGAGGTATGGGAGTCAGGCAAGGACGCCGCCGACTTCTTCGCGCAGTACGTGGCGCCGAACCTGCCACCAGGAGTCAAGCCCAGGCGAACTGTGCTGGAGTTGCACGCCCTCGTGCGCCCTTAGGGGACCGTGACGGTCTGCCGTGTGTAACACCGAGTCGATTTGCATCGTCCCTTTCTTGCCGAACAGGGGGATCAGACGCAGGAACAAATCATCGTTGTACACACCGGAGACGCAGGTAACGGCGTCCAGATCTCCAACTTCCAAACTACTGAGGAGGCCTCCCGCTACGTCGAGAATCTGATCGAGGCCGGCTTCAACAACGACAAGATCGATGTCTACCGCGCTGTCCCGCTGACCATGCTGGTCACGCAGAAGCCAGTCGTTTCCATCGGTGAAGCCTCGCATGGGGAAATGCGCATCCCAGAAATGCCCCGGGACGAATTCAACCCACGCGAGGATCTCGCGCAGGCAGACCTGTCGTCGTCCCTGGGTGATCTGCTCAAGTCCTGAGCGCGCCTCGTCAATCCCCACATCCTGAGCCGCCCACGCCGGACTGATATTCGGGAGTTACCTGACCCAAAACGCCGTCGGGTCGTCCTGCGGGCGGAAGCCCGCGGCGGTTACCAACTCCCGGGCCAGTTTGAAGCCCGCCGCCAGCATGTCGGGGCTGTGGGCGTCGCTCGCGAAGGAAACGGCGCGGCCGCCCTCTTCGCGCCACCACCCCAGGACGGTCGGGCCGGGGCAGAGGAAGCGCTCCGGCTCGCGCCCGCGGGTTGTGTTTACCTCGAGTACCACGTCCCTCCGGGCGGCGGCGCGGAGAATGGTCCGGTACTCCTCCTCGTACGTCGCGTCGGAGTAGGCGGGCTCTTCGGGCCAGTAGCGCTTGGGGTACTCGAGATGGGCCAGCACCTCGAACGGCTGATCGCTCTCCAGCAGGGCGATCACCTCCGCCAGGTACAGCCGGTGCACGGCGTCGGCGTTCTCCGCCGTGAGGAAGCCCCGCGAGCTGGCGTCGCGGGCGCGGCCGTCCCAGTCGACGCAGTGGACGCTGGCGAGCACGCGATCGAAGGGTGAGGCGAGCATCGCCCGTACAGCGTCCGGGTGCCAGTGCGGCTCCCCCATCTCGATGCCGGAGAGGATGCGGAGGTCCGGGTACGCGTGCCGGCAGTGGTCGATGGCCTCGAAGTAGGCCACCGGATCGAAGACGGCATCGGGGCCGCGCACCCAGTCCGCGTGCTCCGTGAAGGCGATCGCGGGCAACCCCAGTTCGACGGCGCGGCGGCAGCTGGCATCCATGTCGCCTTGCGGCGCGTCCCAGGAGAACTCCGTGTGGACGTGGTTATCGGCGAGGAGTGGGTGGTCGGCCACTATTTGATGTCGAGCGCCAGTTCGCGGCGGTAGTATTCGCGCATTTCTTCCTGCGCCGCGACGGGGTACGCGACGCCCCATGCCTCGCAGGCGAGCCTTAGTTCGCGCCACACGACACTGATGAGACGCTCGTGCAACCCGGCGACGCGGTCTGGGTCAGGGGGAAGGCCGCCTGCGAACACTTCCGCGATCTCCTGGGCGAGGCCATCCACGACCTGGCGGCTGGCCGGTGAGAGGTGGCGCTCGTTGTGATAGACCGGCCGGAAATAGGCGGAGCGATCGTCCTGAACGACCATCGCGGGCACCAGGAACTGGTAGACGACGTTCGTAGCGTTGTACATCATGGTGCCCCACTCCTCGCGGCCCCAGAGGCGCACGGGCCAGGCTGAGCCGAAGAAGAACGTTCGCAAGGCCTGCTCGAGCTGGGCGCGCACGACAACGTCGCCGGACCAGTTCTTCCGCAGACGGGCGGCCGCTCCGGCAGTATCAAAGAGAACGACCGGGTCCTCCCTGCGAAGCGCTGATTCGAGGAGGGACAGTCTCTCGAGGAAGAGGTCGAGTCGGACCGGGCCGCTCAGCGTGGCAGACACGAGATGCGCCCGCCAGGGCAACGGTGTCTCAACGCATCCCAGCAGCGGACGAATGGACTCGAGCACTCGGTGGCGGTCGGCGAAGACACCGTCCCACTCGCCGTCTGGGACGGCAATGTGGATATCGACGTCCGACCAGGGGTCGCTTGTGTTTTCCGCGAAGGAGCCCCCGAGCCAGGCAGCGACGATGCGCTTGTCGCCTTCCAGGGCGAGGCGCGCCTCTTCGATGAGGGCGGTCGCCGCAGCCGTATCGCGGGTGACGGGTCTCACAACTCGATTCTAGAGGTGAGACACGCGTTACAAAACCATTGCGAAGTCATCCCGCGCACGGGATGGAGCATCTGGGCACCATACTGGATTCGTGGCCATTGGCACCTTAAGCAAAGGAGTCTACGCGCACTAATCCGCTACGCCGAAGACCTGGCACAGCTGCCAGCCAAAAGGAGGCCCAAATGCCCAGGACTCGTTTGATTGTGTTCATGCTCGTAGCGCTCGTTGCGCTCGCTTCCGTGAGCGTGGCCATCGCAGGAGCGAATCGGAATTACAAGGCCCATCTCACCGGAGACGAAGAGAATCCCCCTGTCGACACAAGCGGCCATGGAGTCGCCAATCTTAAGGTCAGTAAAGCCGGAAACTCCCTCAGCTTCAAGTTGAACGTGTCGAACCTCGCCGATATCACGCAGGCGCACATCCACCGCGGCGCGGACGGGGTGAACGGCCCGGTCGTTGCCTTCTTGTTCGGGCTGATTCCGGCAGGCGTGAACGAGGAAGGACGCCTGGCTCAGGGCACGATCACGGACGCCAATGTAATCGACCGGCCGGATTCGGAGCAGTGCCCCGGTGGAGTATCCAGCCTCGATGACGTGCTCGAGAAGATCGAAAGTGGCGACGCGTACGTAAACGTGCACACGCTGGCTTTCCCGGGCGGAGAGGCACGGGGCCAGATTCGCTAGTCAGGATCCACCTCGCTAACCACCCTGTCGCCGCGTGGGCGTCGCGCCTTGCTAGAAAGTCTACAGAAATGAAATTGGACGGCGGGCACATGAAAGGCTTTGTGAACCACAATCTCGGTTCAATGGACTCACAGACAGCGGGCGCGTGGTGCGCATAGTGAAAGGAAACTTAGATGGCAAACATGAAAACTGAGGGCAAGGTTGACCAGGTCAAGGGCAAGGTGCGTGAAACCGCCGGCAAGGTCACGGGGAAGAAGTCCACGGAATACAAGGGCAAGGTCGAGCAGGTAAAGGGCAAGGCAAAGGACAAACTGGGTTAACCGAGGCCTGCTTTCCCCGGCGCCGAGAGCGTCGGACCGGCATTCTGACAAGAGCAACTTACCCACAGGAGGGCTAGCAGTGCCAAAGAGCAACGGCAGGATTGACGGCGAGCAGTTCCAGGAATTGATGTACCAGGCCCTCGAAACGGAGATCGGCGGGCAGGAGGTTTACAAGGCGGCCATTGGGTGCGCCCAGAACAAAGAACTAAAGGAGGATTGTCAGAAGGACCTAAAAGAGACGGAGAATCACGAGCGGATCCTCCGATCAACGTTCGAGCGCATCGGCCTCGACGCGGAGATCGACACGCCGGGACGGTCAGTGCTGCGCGCCAAGGCGGAAGCATTGGTGCAATCGATGAAGGCTGCGCTCCAGGACGGCGGACCGATCGCAGCTCAGCTCGTCGCCGCTGAGTGCGTCGTCGAAGCGGAGACGAAGGACCATCAGAACTGGGAGTTGATCGGCGAGCTGGCCGAGGCGCTGGACGGGGAAAAGGCCAAGGCCCTCAGGGAGGCGTTCGAGGAGGTGGAGGAGGAAGAAGACCAGCACCTCTACCACACGATGGGCTGGGCTCGAGAGCTGTGGATGGAAACGCTCGGCCTGCCGGCGGTACTCCCTCCGCCCGAGGAGGAGAAGATGGTGACGACGGCGATCGGGGCGGCGCGCGCGAAACAGTCGCGCAAGGAAATGCTATAGAGGACGCCCTCGTCAAAATGCAACGGGCGGCCCGCCTCAGCGGACCGCCCGTCATTTTGTGCGCGAGACGAGGCTAGCTGCCGCCGCCGCTGAAGCCGTTTGTAACGTTCCCTAGTTCGTCGGCAAGAATCGTGCCGAGTAGGGTCAGCGCGGCCACCGCAACCACCGCGATGAGCCCGAGGATTAGTGCGTATTCGGCCAGCGCCTGGCCGTCTTCGTCCTTTCGGAACAACCGTAGAATCGCCTCATTTAGGGTCGAAAGCATTGCCATCCTCCTTTTGCCCGCAGTCTTGGTGCCCAACAGTTGAGACGCGTCGAAGCGGGCACTCATTACCGACAAGTCGATGACAAAGCTCTCACTTTCACCGTTTAGTCACCTACGCGAGCCAGACCTATTCCGCGAACCATTCCACTCCGCTCATCTGCCCTACGCAGCCGCTTGCCGGGGCCACTTGCGGCGCGTCCAGGAAGGCAATCGCCATCCCCAGCGGGCAAACGTCGCTCAGCGTGACGCCGTGGGCCTGTCCCGGGAACTCGAAGAAGTGGCCGGCGGAGAGACTTGCTGCTGCCAGTGCGCCCCACGATGGCGGGGTGATCGGGTCGTACTGTCCGGCCAGTACGAGCGCAGGAATAGGGCTACTCACGGCCTGGTTCTCTCCGTCCGCTGCCTTAGGCGCCTGCCACGCATCGCAGGCGGCGAAGATCGACTTTGCCGAGTACTCGTTTGACTCCTGCAGCACGGGGTCTGCCTGGGCCGCGGCGAGCGCCGCCTGCCGGTTCGTGAACGGCGTCTCTTCGCCGCATTGCACCGAAAGATACATCCCCGGACTGATGGCTTCCGAGTTCTGAAGATACGCGTCCGCGAGCAGCGTCAGGATGTCGTAGTTGCCGTCCCGTGTGTCGAAGATGGCGCGCGGCAGCAGCGGGATCAATTCAGTGGAATAAAGCGACTGGAAGATGAAGGCGCTGAACCAGATCCCATCGATCACCGCACCTTCCACTGGCCTTCCCCCGCGCGAACCCAGGGTCACCGACACCGGTTGTTGGTCCAAACCCTGCACCGTCTCGTTGAACGCCTGCCTCAGGTCAGGAAAGGCCTCGCTGCAGGCAGGATCGATAGCGCAACTTTCGAACATCACGTTCAGGGATCGGCTGAAGTCCGGCGCCAATTCCGAGTAGAGGTCCGATTGCGGCGGGTACGTCGAGTCGAGGATGGCGCTGCGCACGCCGTCGGGATGATCCCGCATCACCGTCAGGGCCAGTCTCGTACCGTACGAAACGCCGAAGAGGTTCCATTGCGGGTATCCCAGCGCCGCCCTGAGGTCGTTCACGTCCGCCGCGTTCTCCGCGCTCGTCGCGAACGCCGGGTTGACTCCCTCGCTCACCAGGCGCCCGCGGCATTCATTCACCGCATCCTCGTCCTGCGCCACCCGCTCGTCTACCGTGTACTGCTGTTCGAGCAGCTCGTAGTCCACCGCTCGCATCTCAGGGCAATCGAGGGATGGCTCAGATCCGCCGGCGCCTCGCTGATCGAACAGGACCAGGTCGCGGTTCTCCACGAGCGGCTTCATTACTTCGTACAGAATCGGCGCGGTCATCAGCGTATTACCACCTGGACCACCGTCCAGGTACACCACGGGGTCGGGTTGCCGGTTAGAACTCGCGGAAACAAATTTCGCCACGGGCAGGCTCACCGTGCCGGCATCCGGCTGCGCCCGGTTCTGCGGAACAGTCAGTCGCCCGCACTCTACCTGCGCCTCCTCCGGCACTTCGAACTCGCATTCAGACGCCACGTATCCCAGCGGCGCGCTCGTGGCTTGAGGGCCTGGAGTAGGCGACGACACCACCGCCTGTTCAGGCGAATCATCGCCACCAATTCCCAGGGTTTCCGTCCCGCCCAGCGCCAGCAACCAAAGAGCGACCCCCACCGGTGCACCTACGATCGCCACCAGGAACACGACGTCCATCAGACGATGGGGTGGCGCCTCCTCGCGCTGCCCAGGAGTTATCCCTTGTGGGCCGGCCTCCGATGGAGGCGGGCTGATGGAAATCGGCCCCGCGAGCGTGTCCTGCCGGGCCTGGCAGTCGCTACAAAATTGCGCCACGCCCTCGATTACCCCACCGCACGAAACACAACGAGTCTGCATCTGAAATAGCATACGCCGCACCACTGGCGATTGACCCGGCATTCTTCACGAATGAACTAAGCCGCATTGTCACTCACTGCTGGCCAGCGCCACCCGATCTCCGGCCCT
>Ga0105347_1000614_pt1 | contig 16639 bp, 17 predicted proteins | sample EasRivMeERMLT890_FD_89677 | JGI IMG/M metagenome (GOLD analysis project Ga0105347, IMG submission 89677) | Soil microbial communities from meander-bound floodplain in the East River, Colorado, USA - East River MetaG ERMLT890 | ecosystem: Environmental > Terrestrial > Soil > Floodplain | place... | reverse complement strand
AGGTTCTTTGCGGTTAAATGTCTTTTTCGGTTGCGGCGTAGCCGCAACTCTGCCAGCTAGCTAATTGGGGTAGGATACCTATGAATCAATGGACTATCGACGTTGGTGACGATGATTTCGAAACGGCGGTTTTGCAACGCTCTAAGGAAATCCCCATACTGGTGGATTTCTGGGCGCCCTGGTGTGGCCCTTGCCGCGTCTTGGGTCCGGTTCTGGAGACACTCGTGGAAGAGTACGGCGGCGCGTTTTGGCTCGCCAAGATCAACGTCGATGACAATCCATCGGTGGCGGCTGCCTTTGGCATCCAGGGCATACCGGCGGTAAAGCTTTTTCGGGACGGCGCTGTGGCTTCCGAATTCACCGGCGCTTTGCCGGAACCCATGGTGCGTGAATTTCTATCGCGGTTCTTGCCTTCCGCCGCGGACAAGCAGGCTCTCCAGGCGGCAGAGCTTGAAAAGCAAGGAAAAGCGGCCGAGGCAAAGGCGCTGTATCAAACCATCCTAGAGTCGGAACCGAATCACGCAAGATCGCTGCTCGGTATCGGCGCCCTGTTGATGAGCGAAGGAGATGATGAAGCGGCGTTGAATCAGCTGGACAAAATCCCCCTCGTGGCGGATGAACGTAAAGAGGGAGATCGTCTGATCGCGCGGTTAAAACTTCAAAGTGGAGCGAGCCAAGACGAATCGACCCTGCGTGCCAAACTCGAGACCGAACCCCACAATCTCGAGGCCAGATTCGAACTGGCTCAGGCGTTAGCCGGCAGTGAAAAATACGAAGAAGCACTGGCTGAATTTCTAGCGGTGGTTAAGGCCGATCGAAATTTTCGCGACGACGGCGCGCGCAAAGCCATGATTCAAATTTTCGAAGTTTTGGGATCAGACCACCCGCTAACCGAGAAATACCGCTCCGAGCTGGCGAAGGTTCTGTTTAGTTAGGTGATTGATCGCCGGGCAGAGACTGTGTCGCAATGTGTTGGCCTTTTGACAAACGCAAATCTCCCCTAGCCCCTCCCTTCGACTCGGCTCAGGGCATGCTTTTTCAAAGAGGGGTACTGCTATGGGATCGTGAGGAATTAGAACTGGCTGTAAGAAATTCCCCCTTTTTTCAAAAGGGGGATAAAGGGGGATTTTCAGAGCACCTCGACGGCAACCCTTCGTGGTCGCTTGTCGAATGAATCACCTGGATTGTGACAGAGCCTCCAAGCGGGGGAGAGGGAAAAATGAGGGGGAAAATTCACTCGGTTGCTTTTGAGTGGCAAAGAAAGGAGATATGACCGTGATCAACCTGGAACAATCGAATCGCATCATCGAGGCTGTTTTCGCTCGCGGCCGTGAACTCAGCTGCCGTCCACTGAGTGTCTTGGTGGTTGAGCCGGGCGCCAAGGTGAAAGCATTTCAGAAAGAAGACGATTCGGCGATGATGCGCTTCGAGATGGCTTACGGCAAAGCCTATGCCGCTCTCGCCTTGGGGCGGTCCTCGTCTCTAGTCCGTATTCGGACGGAAGAGCGGCCGCTGTTCATGCAGTACTTAATCCGCGCGTCGAACGATCAAATCTTTCCCGAAGGGGGCGGCATGTTGATCCGCGACAAGGAGGGCGAAGTCATCGGTGCGGTGGGGGTGACAGGCGATACCCAGGAGCGCGACGAGGAGCTTGCCGCTCACGGCATCCGCGCGGCCGGCCTCAAGACCGACGAGGACTGCAAGAATCTCGGCGCGAAAGTGCGGCTGGAGAACTAGAGAGAACTTTAAGGCGCAAAGAACGCGAAGTTCGGCTAAATATTTTTTCTTTGCGGCCTTTGCGTTCCTTCGGCGTCGCTCAGGACATGCTTTGCGGGAGATAATTCCGATCTTTTGGTTGCGGCTTCGCCGCGCCAGGTTCTCGGTGGTTAAATTCTGCTCTTCTCAGGCGATCCATTCGGAGACCGGCGCTTTCGCTTCATGAAGCGGCTGGCAGACAATGTCAACCAGACTTGGCCCTCCGTGCGCCAGCGCTTCGGTTAACACCTTGCGGAGATCGTTGGGCTCGGTGACGCGCCAGCTTTTAACCCCGAAGGCTGTAGCCACGGCGGCGTGATCGATGGTATCGAAGTCAACCGAGAAATAGCGCTCGCTGTAGCCCGCCTTTTGTCCGGCCTTGATCCAGCCGTAGGTCCCGTTGGAGATGACGATAAACATTATCGGCAACCGATGACGCACCGCGGTCTCGAGCTCGCCACAGGTAAAGCCGAAACTGCCGTCGCCCATGACGGACACGCACTTCAGCTCGGGCCGAGCAAAGTGAGCGCCTATCGCCGCCGATAAAGAATAACCGAGAGCGCCGTGGGCACGGTTGGAAAAGAAGCGCCGTCCTGCGCCGCGCACTTGATAGTAAGCGGAAAAATAAGGACAGGGAGTGCCGGCATCGGCTACCACAATGGCGTCCGGATCAAGCACCCTGGCCAGGTCCGAAACCACCCGCTCTGGTTTGATCGGTTGGTCGTTCGACCGCGCGAGTGCATCAAATTGAACAAGCTTTTGCGTTTTCGCTTTTTGGACCATGGAGGCGTCCAAGGGACGCTGGACTGTGGCCATGGCCTCGTTCAAGGCCTTGAGGCCGAGCTTCGCGTCGCCGAGCAACGGCGCGTCCACTGGATAGTTGGCGCCGAGCACCGTTGGGTCCACGTCTAGATGGATCACCTTTGTTGTGCCCGGCGCTGGATGGCGCCAGCGCTCGGTGGTCACGGAGCCCGCCCGGCAGCCGACGAAAATAACCAGATCCGCCTGATCCACGATGGACCGGGTTTCCGGCGTGCCGCCGTTTGAGCCGACGACGCCGGCGGCCAGCGGATGCTCCTCGCTGATCGATCCTTTGCCGCTGATGGTGGTGGCTACGGGCGCGGAGATCCGTTCCGCAAGCTCGAGGAGTTCCTTCTCCGCGGCCGCGATTACGACTCCACCTCCACATAGGAAGAGCGGGCGCGCGGCCTTGCTGAGCAATTCCACGGCGCGGTCAACGAAATAGGGATCGGGTCCGACACGCCGTGCGGGATAGCGGCCGAGACTGGGATCGGCCCAAACATCGGAACGATCCACTGAGCCGTTCTGCACGTCGAAAGGCAGTCCTATGTGGGCCGTGCCCGGCCTGCCGGTGGTCATTTGTCTGAATGCGGCGCGGAAGGTGCGCGGGATGTCCTGCGCGCGGTCGAGCACCGCATTCCATTTCGTCACGGGTCGCATGAGCGCGCGCTGATCCAGTTCGGTGAGGGTGTAGCGACCCCGGGCGGCCACGGAGATGTCAGAGTTGATGCAGAGTACCGGCACCGACGATTCGTTCGCTTCGGCGAGACCCGGTAGGATATAGGTGGCGCCGCCGCCGCTGGGCCCCTCGCAAACGCCGACCTTACCGGAAACCCGCGCATAGCCGTCCGCCATATACGCGGCGGAGCGCTCGTCGCGAGTCAGGACGTGACGCATCCCATGGGGCAACCGCGCCAGCGCATCATAGAACGGTAGGCTGGTGTCACCGCATAGGCCGAAGAGGATCTCGACGCCGTGCGCCTTCAGCATTTCGACTACAGCTTCGGCGCCGGTCAGTGTGTCAGCCTGTCCCGCGACTAATTTGCTGATGCTAATGTTGCACCCCCTTGCTGTTAGTCAGGTAGAGTTTTCCCTCTCATGGGCTTCATCGTCTTCCGCGATCGTATTATGATAGATGTTAACAATACAAACGTATTTGAAAGTGTTCGATTTTATCCCCCCTCACCCATCCCTCTCCCCCGCGACGGTGGAGAGGACAAAAGAGAGGGGGCCTTTGTTCCCACTTGGGTAGTATGACTTCGGCTAGAGATCCAACAGAACAAGAAATTCAGCAACTGGCCCGCTCGCTTTATCACCAGGCTGCCGAGCACAAGCCATCGATCTTTGAGCCCCAGGATTGGTTGGGCAAAATGATCGAGTGGTCCCTTGAGGACGAATCCTTGCGGGTTGCGCTTTTTCGCTTTGTCGATGTGCTGCCCAGTTTAGACTCCGTGGCCGACATTGGCCGCCATCTCGAAGAGTATTTTGCCAAAGTGGACCATGCCTTCGGCGGCTTGGTGTTTCTTGCCCAGGCGCTTCATGCGGGCTGGTTGTTGGCGCCGGTTGCGCGCCAGAACGTCACGCGGCTGGCGCGGCGCTTCATCGTTGACGAAGAGCGGGATGCGCTTCGCTCGGCGCTTGAGACTCTCCGAAAAGAGCCTGCGGCGTTCACCCTCGACGTCGTCGGTGAGGCGACGGTCAGCGAAAAGGAAGCGATGGCAACCCAGCGTCGCTACCTTGACCTACTGCAGAGCCTGAGCACAATTTCGGCGGGTTGGCCCTTTGTCCCGCAAATCGATCGGGGTGTGGCCGGGCCGCTCCCAAGAGTCAACCTGTCGGTGAAAGTTTCAGCGTTATGCGCCCGTTTTGATCCGCTGGATCCAGACAGCGAAACAATTGTCCGGGAACGTCTGCGACCGCTGTTTCGCGAGGCAGCGCGGCTCGGTGCCGCGCTGACCGTGGACATGGAGCAATACTCTTTCAAGGATTTGACCTTGGCGATTTTCCGCAACCTTCTGGAGGAATCTGAATTTCAAACCCAACCTTATGCCACGATTGCCATGCAGGCCTATCTTCGCGACGCGGAACGGGACGTGAAGGAACTGATTCAGTGGGCGCGCATGCGAAAGCGCCGCATCGGCGTCCGCCTGGTCAAGGGAGCCTACTGGGACAGTGAAATAACCTGGGCCAAACAAAGGGGCTGGCCCATACCGGTTTTCTTGGACAAAGCTGAAACCGATGCTAATTACGAGCGGCTCACGCGCTTGCTTTTGGAAAGCCACGATGTGATCGACCCGGCCTTCGGCAGCCACAACATCCGCAGCCTGGCCAACGCCATCGTTATCGCCAAGCAGCTCGGCGTGCCGAACTACGGTTACGAGCTTCAGATGCTCTACGGCATGGGCGAGCCGATCCGACAGGTGGTCATTCAAAACGGCCAACGGGTACGGGTTTACCTGCCGGTGGGCAGACTCCTGCCGGGGATGGCTTACCTGATACGACGCCTCATGGAAAACACCTCGAACACTTCCTTTCTGCGCCAGACCTACGCTGAAGAAGAACAGATCGATAAATTGATTGTGCCGCCGGCGCCGAAGAAAATCATCACGCAAGCGCGTAAAACCGGCCGGAAAGGAGCAACCGCGGACGCGGTGGAACAATTTAAAAATGAACCGCTCCTGGATTTTTCGCGCGAAGCCAATCGTACTGACTTCGTTGAGTCTCTTAACAACGTCAGAATCAAGTTCGCTCGCGAATACCCACTGTGGATAGCTGGAGGGGAGGTTAAAACAAGAAAATGGCTCGAGTCCTTAAACCCGGCCGCCCCCGAGGAAGTCGTCGGCCGTGTTCCGGTCGCGGGTCGGGGGGAGGCGGAGCGCGCCGTAGTCAACGCCGTGGAATTCTTTCCTGAATGGAGCAGGGCGCCCGCCCGCGAGCGCGCGGCTTTTATGTTCCACGCCGCTGACATTATGCGACGAAGGCGTATTGAGCTGGCCGCGTGGGAAGTCTTTGAAGTCGGCAAGGGCTGGCGCGAGGCGGATGCCGATGTGGCCGAAGCGATTGATTACCTTGACTACTACGGTCGTGAGATGCTGCGACTAAGCGAACCGCGGGTGACTCAAAGGCTTCCGGGAGAAACCAACGTCTACTTTTATGAGCCCCGCGGCGTCGCCGCCGTGATTGCGCCGTGGAACTTCCCGCTGGCAATCCTGGCCGGGATGACGGCAGCAGCTTTGGTGACGGGAAACTGCGCGATTGTAAAACCGGCGGAGCAGTCGCCTGTGATGGGCGCCTTGTTGGTGGAAATTCTTCGTGAAGCGGGTTTACCGGGAGCCGCGTGCCAGCTTCTCCAGGGCGGCGGCGACTTGGGCGCCTACCTCGTGCGCCATTCCGCGGTGCACCTGATCACTTTTACCGGTTCGCGGGAGGTCGGCTTGGAAATCCTCCGCACCGCTTACGATCACCAACCTGGGCAAGAGCAGGTAAAACGGGTGGTGTGCGAGATGGGCGGTAAGAACGCTATCATCGTCGATGAGGATGCCGATTTGGACGAGGCTTTAGTTCATATTCTTGAATCGGCCTTTGGCTACCAAGGGCAGAAATGTTCGGCCGCCTCGCGCATCATTCTTGTTGATGAAATCCATGATCTTCTGATGGAACGCTTAGTCGAAGCGGTTCGGAGTCTCAAAATCGGTCCGCCGGAGGATCCGAGAAATCTTATCGGTCCGGTCATCGATGCCGCAGCGCACGCAAAGATCATCGGCTACATAAATCTTGGTAAGCACGAAGGGAAGTGCGTGCTTGAGCGGGAAGCATCCAGCAAGGGATTCTTTGTCGGGCCGGCTATTTTCAGCGAGATCCAGCCAGACCATGGCCTGGCTAGAGAAGAGATATTCGGACCTGTAATTGCGGTCATCAAAGCTAAGGACTTCGATCACGCATTGGCAATCGCCAATCAGTCCGCCTACGGGTTGACGGGCGGCGTTTTCTCGCGTTCGCCGGCGCATATCGATAAGGCGCGACGAGAATTTCGCGTGGGCAATCTCTACATCAACCGCGGCATCACCGGAGCTATCGTCGAACGACAGCCCTTCGGCGGCTTGAAACTGTCGGGTATCGGCTCCAAAGCCGGCGGTCCAGATTACCTGCTGCAATTTCTTGAGCCCCGGACGATTTCCGAAAACACGTTGCGCCATGGCTTCGTCGCTGCGGACGAGTTAAAAAACTAGGACGGAGCGGGTCCGCTCGCACTGGTATAAACATGCCGTCAGCCACCCAACAGTCTCGCGATGCAGGCGCCGTAACGATACCTTGCGCGGCCTACGAAGCTCCCCGCTGGTTGCCGGGCGGCCAGCTCCAAACCCTCTACGCTTATTGTTTAAAGCAGACGCCGATTTTTACTTACCGGCGTGAGCGATGGGAGACGCCTGATGACGATTTCATCGAGCTCGATTGGCTGGATGGGGCCGACGAGTCGAGACTACTGGTGTTATTTCACGGCCTGGAGGGATGTTCTCGAAGTAACTATGCGGTTAGTTTGATGAACCAAGTGCGGCGCGAGGGTTGGCGGGGAGTGGTGCCGCACTTTCGCGGCTGTGGCGGTGAGATCAATCGCCTCCGGCGATCCTATCATGCGGCGGATTCTGCCGAGATTGATTGGATCCTGCGCAAGCTCAGAGAGAGCCATAAGGGAGTTCGTCTTTGCGCTGTGGGCGTATCCCTGGGCGGCAACATGCTGTTGAAGTGGCTCGGCGAACAAGCGAAGCGGGCGCTGGATGTGGTCGAGCGAGCTGTGGCGGTGTCAGCTCCCGTCGATCTTCAGGTCGCCGCCGGGCAGCTCGACTACGGATGGAACAAGCGAATCTACACCAGCCATTTTCTCGGCACGATGAAACCAAAAGTAATCGCGAAGATAGCCGCCCATGGGCTGGAGTTGGACCCGCACACGATACGCGGCAGTTCGACCTTCCGTGAAATCGATAATCTTTACACCGCACCGATGCATGGATTCAGAGACGCCGACGATTATTGGATTCGCTCCAGCAGTAGGCAGTGGCTTAGGCGGATCAAGGTTCCGACCCTGCTGATCAACGCACGCAACGATCCTTTTTTTCCAAGCCACGCGCTGCCGGCCCGGGAAGACGTTGCCGAGACAGTGACGTTGGAGTTTCCGGACTCCGGAGGTCATGTCGGTTTTGTGTCCGGGAGATTTCCCGGACAGCTGCAATGGCTTCCGCGCCGAATCCTGACTTTCTTGGGCGGGTGGCGATAACGAAGGCGACGTTTGCGAGTTTAGCGTTTAAGCTTCCCGGCGAGTCTAAAGTTGCGAACTATCTAACGGTGATGATCGCGGCGAACGGGTCTACGGCGTAAAAACCTCGTTTACGGAAGAAAATGTCGCCCCTGGCTTGGGCCCACCTGAGATGACATAGATGGATTGACCGAGAACGGCCGCTCCCAGCCCGTGGCGAGCAGTGGGCATAGGCGTCCAGGATTGCCATCGATTGGAAACCGGATCGTAGGACTCGGTTTGGTTGTGGGTTCCGGAATTGGACTCGCCGCCGAAAACGAAGACCCTGCCGTTCAGAGCAGCCGCCACGATGCCGCTTCTTACAGTAGGCAAAGGCGCGCGGGAACGCCAGCGATCTGTTGCAGGATCATATTCCTCGTTTGCCGCGATGCTACGGTCATGCCTGCCGTTGATGCGCCCACCGATGGCGTAAAGTTTACCGTCTAGGACCCCGATCCCATGATGATCCCGCGGTGTGGGCAGCGGTGCTAGTTTCACCCAACGATCTTGGGCGGGATCGTAGACTTCGCTCGCGTTCGTGTTTCTTTGATTCGAACCGACGCCGCCGATGGCGTAGATCTTGCCCTTGATCACTCCAACGGCCAATGCGCCCCTTGCCGTTGGCATGACGGCCCGCGTACGCCATTGATCGGCGGACGCGTTATACTCATAGACTGTATCCACAGGTCCTTCGCCGGAGATGTATCCACCGATGACGTAGATGGCGCTACCCACCACGGCGGCGCCGACGTGATGCAAGGCTCGCGGGAGCGACGCGCGGGACCGCCAGCTATCATTGAGCGGATCATATTCCTCTACGAGATCGCCGTTTTTCGCGTAGCCGCCCACCACATAGATCTTCCCTGCAAGCTCCACGGCAGCCACTTCGGTTCTCGCCCCAGGCATGGGAGCGCGAGTCTCCCATTTCCCTCGCGCCGGCTCAGTAGCGCCGGCAAGAGCAATGCAGCAGATCGCCAAGCAGATCCAATGGATTAACGAATACTTGAGAAACATGGTTTATGCCGATACGCCAGAGCAGCGAAAGCCGCTGTTTTTTAAAACGGCACAGCAAGCGTGTTAAGCAGGATACGGGTTCTCGATCGCGTTGTTTTCCATGAGCGATTGAAGATCGACCATGGTGAAGGCGCAGTATTTTGGGTCGTAGCCGAGCTTCTTGGCCGTCATCCCTTGTTCCAGAATGCGCTGAAGAATCATGCGATTCAGTGGACCGTGACCCATGCGTCCGTCGTGCTGAATCAAGTCCGCCTCAGCATGGGCGGTGAAGTAAACCACCTTTTGCTTGCTCAACCCGTAGTGGGAGATGAGAGCCTCCGCCCATTGCTTGGACCAATGACCCAGGGTTTCCTCATAGACATGCATACCCCAGAGTTCAAGGATCGATCCAGCTTGGAAGATGTGCCGACAATAGTCGCTGATGGCTCGTCCCGAGGCCGAAGCGGGCTGTTCAAGCACTTCTTGCCGGGAGAGTCCCAGCGCTGCCGCGGTTTCCAGCAAGATCAATGTATGTCCCGGAGGTTTGGGCGAGACCAACTCTTCGGCAATCTTCTCGGTGAACGCCGGCAACAGATCATAGTTTCGAACAAAAAAGGGCAGGTGGACGTAGTAGGAGACGGCGTTTAACGCCACCACCTCGACGGAAAACAACCCCCAGTCCTTAAAGAAGCGGCGCACGCATGGTAATGGCAGACGACCTGCTCTTAGCTGGGTCATGAAGGGTCCTTGATGGATCCTCCGTTCCCAGTGCAGATAGAGCTCGTGGTACAGATTGTCGACGTAGGCTTTGGCTTCAGCAGAATTCATGCAATTCAACTGGGGGCGTAAAAACTAAGAGCCTTATGATTATAAGGCGCCTTTACATAAAAGGAATTTCCTGTATTTTAAAACCCAAAAGGTTCCCTAAGTCAATCGCCGTCTTCCTATGCACGCGAGGTGAAAGATGGAAGCACTGAGCCCCGAGAAATTTCTGAATCACTTGTCGGATCATCGCGAGGCGTTCTGGGAAAAGATCACCGCGGAGCGCAAGAGCTATGGCGCGGAGAAACCTCTAACGGCGCAGATTATACTGCGGCGGTTGCAGTTTGGCGTTGTTATGGAGCGAAAGGCCGCAGAAGTAAGTGCTCCCTGGGTATCGCATTTGCCTGAGTTGAGGTTGCAACAGTGTCTGTCGGAGTACGTGGCCAACGAGTTGAAGCACGCCTCTATCCTGCGTAAAAGAATCTCAGAGCTCAACGGCGATCCCGATGCTTTGTGGAACCATCCCCTTGAGGAACTTAAGGAACTGTGGGATTTTCATGCTACTCTCGGGTCTTTTTGCGAGTTGTTTGCGAGCGTACAATATGGCCACGAGGAGTTTTTCCCGCGAACTTCGAAGTCTTTCATCGAACGGGTCGAGCCTATCGATCCAAGGACTGCATCCATCTACCGGGATACGTTATTAGCCGATGAAGAGGGTCACGAATGGCTGGCCCCTGAGATTCTGCGACGTTATGCCACGGATGCAAAGACGCAAGAGCGATGCGTAGAGGCCTTACAAAAAGGATGCGAACTTTTTGGCAGGGCAATCCAGAGCTTCAACCGCACCATGGCCGGCTAAAGTATTCCCGGTTGCAGAACGGTAAAGGAGATAGGGTGAGAGCTGCTCAATCCAGCCCTAATCCGCCGATGTGCACGATTAAATTAGTGTTTAGGTTCGATTCGCTTGCCGTAGGTCACTTCGCCTTTATCCACCCGCAGCGAAAAGCCGCAGTCCGGATTCGTACAGGCCCAAGCCTTGAATATCACCGATGCGCCATCCTGACCGTAGTCTGATAATGGGATAAGAGTCCCATTGTTGCATTTTTGGCATTTAGGCAGGTCCATCTCCACTCCTCCTTTGAGCGCACCAAACAACAGCGAAACCATACCCTGACGCAGTAAAATTCTATAGTATCGACCTGGTTGAAATCAAGCCGAAGATCTTGGCAGCAGACCAAACAAGAAGGACGGCGGAAATCCGTATTCTGATAGGTCGTCAAAAAAAGAAAGGGATAGCTGGTAATTGCAGCTATCCCTCTCGATATGGCTTCCGATTGCCCACGGAGACAGTTTTGGGTCGGCATCAGAAGCGAAGCCTACGTGAAAATCATAAAGAGTAAAACCGGCGGGCGTTATCTACCAGGAGCTTCCTGCGGACGGAATCCGCCAGATCGCCGCGCTCCTGCAGATACCGTGCGGTTCCTTCCGTCCGGTCCGCGTGCGGGTAATCGGACGAATAGATAAAAAGATCTTCTCCGACTTCTTCCACCACGCGGCCGAGGAAAGGTTCATTGCCCTCGCAGCCGAAAAAAATCCTGCCGGATTTTAGGTAATCGCTTGGTGGGTGGCTAATGAGATCCCGCGCGTTATAACGGGGATTCTCAAAGTGATCATCCATCCGTTCCACGTGAGCGGGAACCCAACTGATTCCTCCTTCGAGGAAGGCGAACTTAAGATTCTTGTAGCGGTCCAATAAGCCGGAACACAGCACGCTGGTGAGACCGGCCATCATAGGGAATATGCCCGCCAGCACCCGGTTCGGAAAATGGTGCTCGAACAGTTTGTCGACAAACGGAAATTGGAGGCTGAAGTGCACGGCAATGGGCAGATTCAGATGATTAGCGTCGGCAAAGAACGGATCATTGTCGGGATGATCCAGCCGCTTCGCACCGGCGGTTCCATTGATCATCACGGCCGGCATGCCCATCTCTTTGATACGCGCCAATTCTTTGGCCGCTCCCTGGGGATCCTGCAGTGAAACGACACCGACGCCTTTGAGACGATCCGACGCTTGCTTGCAAGTCTCCGCCAGCCAGGTGTTGTATGCGCGGCAAACCCCCATCGCCAGGATGCCATCCGGCCATGCGTTGACATGCAAAAGAAAGCTGGGATAGAGGAACTGCACGTCGATGGCTTCTTTGTCTAAATCGTCAAGGCGCTCTTGAATGTTGCTCAGAGTCTGGCTGCCAACGGACGCGCGACGCGCGGACTGTATGGCTTTTCCGGGAGGTGCGGCTGTGCCAGGAGCGCCGGCACCTTTTATGGAGGGTCTTTTATATGGAGTTTCACCGTCAACCACCCAGAAATTATATCCGTGATCGTCAGTGAGCAGCCGGGGACGATAGTTTCTCAGCGACGGCTCCATATACGTCTCAAACATTTCTTCCGTTTCAAAAAAGTGCCCGTCACCATCAATAATCATTGCCCGATCCTTGCCAAATTTTTCTTCGCTTCGCCGACTTTAGCTTCCGCATCAACTAAAGCCAAATCGGCGACCCGTAAATACTTTCACGGCTGCACACTCGACCGTCGCCAAAAGTCCGTCATGGGTGTCGGTTTCAGTTTGAGCGCCGGGAGACCGCCTCAGGAGAAAGTCCGGTTGGGCAGGGATAAGCCTTGATGCTGTGGCTGATCTTTGACCGCACCATCAGCTCGGCATAGGCGACTCCCACGGCTTTGGTGTTGATGACGGGGACGCCGAGATTCGGCTCCAGCTCCTCCGGGGTGACAACGTAGGGAAAAATTTTGCCCCCCAAAGGGATAATTGCCTGCGCGCCTTGCTGGACGAGCTCTTTACCCACAGCGAGGGTGCGTTCGACGACAACGTCATGATAGCCGGATAGATCTCCGGTGTCGTAGAGCCCCACGGTTCTAATGCCGCTAACAAAAGGCGTCATCCCATAGCCCTGCACCAGTCTCATTGTGTGCGGCATGTGGGTTTCGAGGGGAACGATCAGGCCGAAGCGGTCGCAGATGCTGGCAGCAAAGTGGAGCGAAGCCCGCAGCAGGCCGATCACTGGAATGCGCACGGCAAGCCGGCTGGCTTCCACCCCGGGATCAAAGGTATTGCTCTGCATCACCGCGTCGAATCCCGAGCGCTCAGCCTCGATGGCTTTTTGCACCAGGGCGGGAGTTTCCAGAATATGATGCAGGCCAGATAGAGCCTTTCGTTCTTCCAAGAGACTTAACACTGCGCCGCCGCCGAGATCATCGGGATACGCCAATTCGAACGTCGTGTTGGCCGAAGCATAGCTGCTGAGGAGCTTCCTGATATGAGCTTCCAATGTCGCTGAATGGCGCACAAAAGAATGGTTCAAAAACATGATACGCATGACATGCCTCCTTCAAAACATATGGGTAAAGCGCTGATCCAGGCTTTCAGCCGCCAAAGATCGTTCTGAGTTGTTTGGCGTAGTCGTTCAACTTTTCCGCCAATTCCGGATTGACCGGCACCATTTTAATCTGTCTTATTGCCGCCGGCTGCTCCGATGCAAGGTCGGTTCGCGCAACGAGTCGCCCGAACCCCTGCTGGAGTTTCTGTCCTTCGCTGGATAATGCGAAGTTAATGAACAACTTGGCTGCGTTTGCGTGGGCCGCGTGGGCGGCCAATCCGATGCCCACCATGATGGCGGGTGCCTCGCCTAGAGCGATCCAGTCGATGGGAGCGCCCTTTTCCTTTACCCGATCCACCGAAGATGCCGGAATATTGATATCAAAAAAGCCTTCTCCCGCAGCCACCAACTGCGCCAATAATTCGTGTCCCTCCCGCAGCATCGGTTCTTGCTTGGCGAGTTGACGCATGTAGCTAAGACCCCGCTCCTGTCCCATAATCTGCAACATTCCGGCAAACCAGTCCGCCTTCGTGCCCTCCATCATCAGCTTGCCTTTCCATTTGGGATCGAGGAGATCGTCGTAAGTTTTGGGCAGCATTCGCGGTGTCACCAGCCGAGTGTTATAGGCCGCGACGTAGGGATTGTAATAGACGGTTGTCCAAGATCCTTCGTCCTTAAAATTTTTTGGGTAAAGGGAGTCGCTCGGAGAAACGTGCCGTGCTAAAACGCCGCTACGTTTGAGGATATACATGCTAAATTCCACGGTTTGAATCACGTCAGCGGAAACCCTTTTGGCTCTGGCCTCGGCAAGGATCCGGGTCAAGAGTTTTTCGCTGCCGGATCGATTGAGCTTGACCTTAATAAACGGGTAGCGTTTCTCGAACTCGGCGATCATGAGGTTGGCCTCGGCCAAATTCATCGAAGCGTAGAATACGACTTCGGCCTCGCGTCTGGCAGCATCCAGGCCGGCATCGGTCGAAGCGGCACGGGCGTTTAGAGACGGACCGGCGACAGCCAAAAGCAGACAAACAAAAAACCATCTTTTTGGTCCGGCCATGGCGGCTACCATTCTCGTAGGTTATCGACCTGGTTGGGACAACGAGGCGATAAATCCGCTTTCATCCAATTCGCGCATAAACCGATCGTCGACAAATCGCCTTGCGTCAGCGTCCTTGGCCTCGGGAAGTTCCTTGGCCATGAAATCAAGCAAGGTTTGGAGCGAAGCAACCACGGGGTAGGGAATGCTCGGCATGCCGGGCTGAGTCAGGTCGTAGGTCTCCTCGGCTACGCTGCGATCCGCGATGCCGCTGTACTCGGCCTGGACACCCACCGTAAACTGGCGGTCCGTGCGATAGCGGTTCATGCCTTCGACATAGGCTTTGATAAACTTGCTCGTGATCGCGGGATTTTGCGCGACATAGTCGCGCCGTGCGGCGATGCCCCCGAGAGCATAGTTCAAGCCGTATTCGGCGAAGTCGACCAGATATTTGCAGCCTTTCCTTTGAGCGTCGATGGATTCCGGGGGCGTGATGACAATAGCGTCACAGGTGCCGCTGAGCAGCGCGGCGACATCCTGGTTTCCTCCGGCGGGAATAGGCTCCTCGTGTAAACCGTGGATACCTGCTGCCGCCAACTTCTCAATGATGAATTTGACTAGCGCATCGTTAAGTCCACCGTCCCCGACGAAGCCGATTTTTTTACCCGCCAATTGTTCGCGGCGGTCGATGCCGGGTCTCCCCATGATGAACTGCTGGTTGATACCGCCAGTCAGAAAGACTAAATCCGCTTCACCAATTAAATTGGCTCGGAGCGGCGCCGGCGCGGCCAAGTTGCCAAAGTGGATCTCGTTCAACATCAAACCACGTACTACGCCCTTGGCGCCGCCCATGATGCGCGGTTTCTCGATAGCCAAACCATGCTTCTGAAACAGGCCGGCTTTCCAAGTCACCATCATGGGTCCGGCGCCTTGTCCGATAGTGGCGAATCCGGCGCTTAGCTTAATCATGTCCGCCATACATTCCTGATTGATTCTCAGGGTCACTCCTATCACAGGGCGGCAATAATAAGTCAAGTTGTCGTGCCGATCTTTATTGCCAGCGCGGTTTCGTCATTGACACCTTTTCAGCCTCGGCGTATATTTGAAGTCCGTGATGCGCTTTCCCAGAGAGCCATTGCGGTTTTTATTTTTCGGCACGAGAATTCTAATTTGACCTTTCTTTCGGTGTTCAGCGTAGCCCTAAAACAGTGAACCGATGGCCGTTGTGGCGATTATTCCGGCGCGCTATGGTTCAACCCGTCTTCCGGGAAAGCCGTTAGCCATGATCGGCGGCAAACCGATGATTCAACATGTTTACGAAAGCGCTGCCAATGCGAAAGGTTTGGACCGGGTGTTGGTAGCAACCGATGACCGGCGGGTGGAAGAAACGGTCCGGGGTTTTGGCGGTGAAGTGTTGATGACATCGAAAGACCATATCAGCGGCACGGACCGCTTAGCTGAAGTGGCGCGGAAGATCAAGGCGGATTGGTTCGTCAATGTACAAGGCGATTTGCCGTTCATTCAGCCGGAGACGATCACGCGTGCCGTTCGCCCCATGCGCCGTGACCGTTCGATTCCCATGGGGACAGTCGGCACGCCGATTTTTGATGAAGCAGAGTGGCGCGACCCAAACATCGTCAAGGTCCTAACCGACCGGGAGGGCTTTGCGCTCTATTTTTCCCGTTCGCCCATTCCCTATGTGAGAAACGGCGTCGTTGATCTAACCGGCAGCAAACTTGCGCGCGGTGGCAAGCGGCGCTGGTGGGGCAATCGCCATATCGGACTTTACGTGTACAGGCGGGACTTCTTACTGAAGTTCGCGCGATTGCGCCCCGCAGCCTTGGAACAGATCGAAAGCCTTGAGCAGTTGCGGGCGCTCGCTTACGGTCATCGAATATTTGTCGCGGCCGTGGATGAGCGCTCCATCGAAGTCGATACGCCAGAAGATTTGGCAAAGGCGGAAAAGTACTTAAGACAGCACGGGAACTGAAGGGGAGTCATGGCTGGAGTAAAAACGAAATTTATCTTCGTGACGGGTGGAGTGGTCTCTTCGTTGGGTAAAGGCCTGGCCTCGGCATCCATTGGGGCGTTGATGGAGAGCCGGGGCTTGAAGGTCACTTTGTTGAAGATGGACCCCTACATCAATGTCGATCCCGGAACCATGAGCCCCTTCCAACACGGTGAAGTCTACGTGACGGATGACGGCGCCGAGGCGGATCTAGACTTGGGGCACTACGAGCGCTATGTCTCGACCGCCATGGGCCGGAAAAATAATTGTACCACCGGGCAAATCTACGAAACTGTCATCGCCAAGGAGCGGCGGGGTGATTATCTTGGCGGCACGGTACAGGTGATCCCGCACATCACCGACGAGATCAAACGGCGAATTCTAGCCGCATCCGAAGGTTACGATATTGCGATTGGCGAAGTTGGAGGAACGGTAGGCGACATCGAGGGACTGCCTTTCTTGGAAGCCATCCGGCAGTTCGCTTGGGATTGGGGCCGAGAGAACGTGCTGTATGTTCACCTGACCTTGGTACCGTACATTACCGGTGGCGGCGAACTTAAGACCAAACCGACGCAACACAGCGTCAAGGAGCTGACGGGCTT
>Ga0105347_1000611_pt1 | contig 16689 bp, 16 predicted proteins | sample EasRivMeERMLT890_FD_89677 | JGI IMG/M metagenome (GOLD analysis project Ga0105347, IMG submission 89677) | Soil microbial communities from meander-bound floodplain in the East River, Colorado, USA - East River MetaG ERMLT890 | ecosystem: Environmental > Terrestrial > Soil > Floodplain | place... | reverse complement strand
ACTTTTCGGGTTTGCCCTTTTGCGACTGTTGGCGTGCTACGATTGGAGGTAACGGGCTTTTTCGTGCTCACGTTTTCCAGTCTACCCGTTGGTCGGGCCGCCAGCAACCATGGCGGATGGCTCGCCGTGACCTGACACCGACATTTCGGATTCGAACGAGAGCGGTCCGGAGTAATTGGCTTCGCCGTAACAGCACACGTATGTTCAAATCACGGCGGCTGAGCGTGGGTGAACGGTAACAGCGAGGCTTTCACTAAGAAGCTCAATCGACATGTCGCCGGGATACCAAGCTTCCACAAAGGGAACGAAAAGCTCCTTGCCGCCAACCTCACGACTGGCATGCTTCCAGGAAATCAGCGAGGGCCATGCACTTTCAGTGAGGAATAAGAATACGTAGGTATGCTCGCTGCGGAAGCTTCTGAAAAGCCAATAGCCGGTTAATGCATTCTTGATGTCCGACTCGGAGCCGTTACTCAGGTCATAGACGCTCACCCAACCGCGGTTACGACCGTAACAATTCGCCGATTGACCCGGACTGAAGAAGAACTCTGTTTGCTGCTTGCTATACATCCACCCACAGCGACAAATATCGTCAAACGATTCCTCCGTCGTCACGTGAAAAACGCGTCCACGGAGTAGAGGAAGGATAACCCTTTCTAGCTCGGAATGGCGGCATGCGATTTTTTGCGGCGTTAAGTCCACGGTCAAAACCAAACTCGATCGAGAGTTCCGCTGCAACCGCCGCAAACTGCATGCCAGCCGAGAGATAACCGAATTGGCGGGGTTTCTCTTCGAACAACACGACAAAAGTTCTCATCCAAGTAAAAAATACCGCAGCAGTCGCAGGATAACTCCTCCACTGCGGTTGTCTGGGAATGTTTCCTTCACGCACATGCCACTTATAGGCGGTGCGCTTTCTACTATTGGGAGAAGGGGATTCCCTGACAGATCACCAGAGATTTATTTGTAGACCGCTAAGTTCGAAGCTTGTGTCAGCGATCTAAACCGCTGCAGCAAAGGGGCACAGAAGCGATGGCAAGAGACTTTCGATTTCGCGCCGCCGCGAGGCACTGTCAGCTTACGCAGACAAATCCGTTCCTTGATCCAGCAGCACCTTTAGCATGACGCCGGCGCCGCATTGTTTTGATACTGCCTCTGGGTCGAAGCGACCGTCCGCGACATATTTTCCCTTCTCGTACAGGTTGGAAAAACTCCATAGATAGGGCGTCGCTTTGCCCATTTTCCGATAACCAAAACCATTGTACTTTTCCAACAGGTAGAGCATGTGCGGGACGGACCAGTCCGTCACCGTGTTAAGTCCCGCGCCATTGAGCGCGTCGATGGCGCTATTTTCCCAGGAATAGGGCGGCGCTCCCGTTTGCGGTTGACCCGCCGGAACGTGCTTGGTACGGCTGGTTATCGGATCGCCGTTGTGGAGATGACAAGCGAAGTTGAAGCCGCACTCCATGGCGTGAATCACCCCAACCATAGCCCACGGCATGCGATTGAGGCTCAAGCCCACGTCCCGATACTTGGACTGATTTTTTAAAAGCTGCGTAGTATGCCACTTTGCCTTATCCTTAAACTCATCTCGTATAACGATAGCTCTAAACCAGGCATCGAGCTCCGCTCGTACTGCCGCAAAGCTCAGACTAGTGCCAGTGGGCGGCGCGGTGATATTACCGGCGCCGCCGCTTGTCGGCGTTTGCACACCGCCGGCAGGCGTTGCGGTAGCGCTGGTAGTCGGCGCCGGAGAAACATTACCGGAAGGTGCCGGACTCGGACTAGCCGTTGCCGAGGGTGAAGCAGTGCCGGTAGACGCGCCCGTAGGGCCAGCGGCTGTCAACGGTGAATTACCAGAGGCAGTTGTTGTAGTGAACCCCGGGGTCGCCGGAGTTGGCGGCCTTACGGGAGATACCGGGCTAGCGCCCGACGGCGTGGTTGGCGTCGGCGTCACAACCGGATCCGTAGCACGTTCGAGGTGTTCTCCCACCTCGCCATTGCGCAGCAGGCCGGCGAGTTTTTCGACGGTCCCCTCTAAAGCTTTCAGATGAAGGTCAAAAGGACCCAGCCGGGCGCTACGCACCACAGCTTCAAGTGCTTTAGTAGCCTCAACCACGATCGTAGCAGCGTCCAACAAGGCGGCTTGATTGACAAAACCGAGGTTTTCGTTGAGCTCTCTAATCGCATCGTCGATTGCGGCCCGCTCCTTCGGGTCGTTGGTTTCACGCCGTCTGTCGATCAATACATTCCGCGCTTCAGTAAGCCTGCCACGCGCCTCGTTTGCGAAACTCATTTTCAGTCCCTCCTAGGAACTAGGATCCTGACGGCGTCATTGTAAGCCACCGGCTCGCAAGCTTGAGTATACTTTGCGCCACGCTTCCGCGTTAGCGGATAGCCGCCCGGAACGTTCGGCGATGGTTGCAAGGGACACCGCGTTGCGTGGTTGTTGGAACGCTATGACCAATTGATCAAAGCTTAATTCCAGCTCTTTGAGCAGCATCACGTAATTTGCTACTGCAGCCCGATATGCCGCAATGCGGTCCAAATGCGCTTTCGCCACGGTCTTACTGTCCAGCGCCTCCGGACTGGTCACGCCCTTGACGGATTGGAAGATGAGAGTGTTAAAGACTTCAGGAGCCGCTGCACGCAGGCTCTCAATGAGTTTCTTTAGCAATGGAGCACCGCTGAGGACCAGCCGCTTCATCTCGTCAATGTTTCGTCGTTGGGCGGCTTCGCGAATGATCGGGTCGAGCGCGCCGAGTATGCCGGTCAGCCCCGCAGCCGGGCCCGGGCCGGAGGCCACGCTCATCAAGGCAGCAATGTTTTGACCTAACGCCTGCACTTGAGCAGAAGCTTCGTCAAGATTACGTCCCTCGGCAAGAACCAGCAGCACCTGTGCGTAGTCTCCGATCAAGCGAATCCCATAGCGAAAAGCTTGGGTTGCGGGGGGATCACCGATTTCAGAAAAATACGGCGCGTCATCGACACAGAATCCTTCGATGTAGCCGGACGTCGCATCCACTTTTGCCCAGATAATGCCTTTACAGGCGCCCTGATAGGTGTCCTTCTTTGCCTTGATTTCGGCGTTCTCCCGCCCCTGCCGGCGCTCGGCCAGGGCAAGATCGTCGAGCATCGGTTGACTGGCGCCATCGACAGCTGCAAACGCCTTTGAAAACGATCGGGTCTCCTCAACCGGCGCGACACTGCAGCCGCAGCATATCAGGGCGAGCAACAGCCACGTGTGGGGTGCCGAGATGGGCCCCCATGGGGGACGATTGGTATTGTGAAATAGCGTCCGGTATGTGCAGCGAATAGGCTTATCCTCCTATAGTAAAATGTCGCGACCACGACCAAACACAACCAGCCATCTACTGAGCGGCTTCCGCGACCTTCGTCACTGCTTGGTTGAGTGCCTGTTCGCTCTGCTCATCTTGCGCCGAATAGAGCTTCGGGGCCGGCGCGTGTGTGTCTCGATTGGTGTTTTACCAAAACCAAGGTCTACCCTTCGGATTAAGCCCTGTTCACCCTACACCGAAGCCAGCAGCCCTCGCTGGACCAACAACTTCGCCATTGCGATTTTGTAGACATTGTCTTTTAACGGCTTGGCGCCTTCGAGGGCAATCTCCCCGGCTTTTTGTGCATTGGCCTCATCGAGTTTCTTGCCCCGGAGGAATTCTTCAGCCCCCGCCGCGCGCCACGGAATCGGTGCCACGCCCCCGAGTACCACGCGCGCCTCCCGCACGACTCCACCGCTGCTCTGGACGACGGTGGCGACACTCACGATAGCGTGATCCCAAGCCAAGCGCTCGCGCACTTTATGATAGAAGCCTTTGCTGCCGGGCTTGGGAATGGGTACGTAAATCTCGGTCACGATCTCCCCAGGATTGAGGACGTTCTCGCGTTTGAAATCTACTGAGGGTAAGACGAAAAACTTTTCCAGCGGCATGGTCTTCTCACCGGCCGGGCCAGCGATCTTGATCTGCGCGCCGAGGGCAACCAGCGCCGGTGCAGTGTCGGAGGGGTGAACGATATAGCTCGCTCCGCCCCCGAGAATCGCATGGAAGCGGCCGTCGCCGGTTACAGTATAGCAGACCTGTCCGCCTTTACGCAGACAGTTGAAATGCGACGAGCGGAAATACCAGCAGAAAGGCCGCTGGCAAATGTTACCGGCAATGGTGCCGGCATTGCGAATTTGCGGCGACGCCGCTTCCCCAGCGGCATCGGAAAGGATCAGCAGCTTTTCTCTCAGGACGGAATGCTCTTCAATCTCCGCTAAGGTCGCCAGTGCGCCGATGCGAAAGCCGCCCCGTTCTTCCCTGATAGCGTTGAGGCCGGGAATGGTTTTCAAATTGATCACATAATCCGGGGTCATCACCTGATCCTTCATCAGTTGAAGGTATTCGCTGCCGCCGCCCACCACCGCCGCGACTTTTTTCTGCTGCTGAAATTTTTGCAGCAGGCTCACTGCTTCCTTGACGCTCCTGGCATCGATATTTTCGAAACTTTTCATCGTCTTCCTCCTCCATTAGACCTGACGAGCCAGCAAGATCTTGTCCGGTGTAATAGGCAACTCTTTGATTCGTTTTCCCGTGGCGTTGAAGATTGCGTTAGCAATGGTCGCCACCGAGGGGGTGATGGGCGGTTCGCCGACAACCTTGCCGCCAAAGGGACCATAGGGATCAGGGTGCTCGATAAAGATCACTTCGACTTCCGGCGCTTCTAAGTGGGTCGGCACTTTGGCGTCGCGATAATTGGGGTTGATGGGAGTTGCAGTTACGCGATCGGTGATAAGCTCCTCGGTGAACGCCATGCCGATCCCCTGCACGACGCCGCCTTTGATCTGGCTTTCGGCGGGAAGCCGGTTGATGATCGTACCCGAATCGTGCGCCGCGACGTAACGGGTAATCTTCACATGGCCGGTCCAAGAGTCCACTTCCACTTCGGCAAAATGGGCCGCGAAGCTCTTTCCCTCGACGTCTTTAAAAGACCGATTGGTCGTCGCCCGGCCGATGATCTCACCGGCCCTGGAGACCACGCGTCCAAGGGCAAGTTTCTGCGCGGGATTGGACTTCGCGAAAACTTGTCCGTCGCGCAGATCCAACTCTTCCGGCTTCGCCTTTAACTGTCCGGCCGCGAGGGCGAAAACTTGCCGGCGCACGTCCTCCGCTGCCGCGATCACCGCCGGGCCGGTGAATGGCGTGGTGCGGCTCCCCGACTCGCCCACGGAGTAGGGGGTCACGTCGGTATCGCCGTTAGTAAGCTGAATTTGATTAAGCGGGATGCCCAGAGCTTCCGCCGCGATGATCGCCATGGTGCTCTTCGCGCCGGTCCCTATATCGGTGACGCCTACCAGCACATGGGCGGTGCCGTCGGGATTCAGTCGATTAGTCGCTTCGCCCAGACCGGGCCGGAACGTATACCCGCCGAGGGCCATGCCGATGCCATGCTTTTTGACGTCACCCGTCGCCCCCGGTTTGTGCCATTTTTCGTTCCAGCCGATGCGCTTCGACCCCTCGATGATGCACTCCTCGAGATAGTTCGAGCTAAACGGAAGCTTGCTCTTGTATTTTTGAATACGGTTGCGCATGAACATGTCCACCGGATTGATGCCCAGCTCATAGGCAATCTGGTCGAGGAACGAAGCGAAGCCAAACACAGACTGCGGATAGGCTGGCGCTCGATAATTGGCGCCGACGACGGTGTTGGTGTGCACCGGCTTGATGACTTTTCTGAAATTCGGAATCTGGTAGAAATCGGTGCCGCTCAAGTTACCGCTTTGCTTCCGGTAGGCCCCAATGTTAGTCACCGCGTCCAATTGCACCGCCGTGATGGTGCCGTCTTTTTTCACACCGATCTTGTATTTCTGCTCCGACGCCCAGCGGCCATGCATGCCGATGTAATCGTCCTCGCGGGTGAACTCGAGCTTCACCGGCTGGCTGGTGGCCTTGGCAAGCACGACAGCCATGTAGTCATAGTCCTGTGCCTGGTTCTTGTTGCCGAAGCCGCCACCCATGTATTTGCTGACCACGCGCACCTTACTAAGCGGCAGGGCAAAGTCCTTGGCGATGTCCGTCCGTGCGTTGGAAACACCTTGCGTCGAGGCAAAAACCGTCAGCTTGCCGGCGTCCCACTTGGCCACGCTTACGCGCCGCTCGAGCTGCGCGTTGTTGGTGTGCTTGGTGATATAAGTATCTTCGAACACCCGATCGGCTTCCTTGAAGCCCTGCTCCAGATCCCCCCACGACTCTTCGATGGGCGCGCTGAAGTTGCCCTTGCCGACGGAAAGATTGCCGTCCGTTGAAATTTTCGGTGCGTCCGGTTTGAGGGCCTCGTTGGGGTCCAGAACATGAGGAATCTTTTCGTATCTGACGTCGATGAGCCCAAGCGCCTCTTCGGCAATGTGGCGATCCGTCGCCGCCACCGCCGCCACCGGGTCACCAACAAAACGCACTGGGTTGTTGAAGATGAACCGTGGGTGCGTATGGCCGCCGCTGGACCAAGGTATTTTGGCGTTGCCATGATGAATCACCGCCTTGACCCCCGGTAATTTCTCGGCCTTCGAGGTATCAATGCTGACAATCGTTGCGTGCGGGTGCGGGCTGCGTAACACCCGCGCGTAAAACATGCCGGGAAGCTGGATATCGCCGGTGTACTGCGCTTGTCCAGTCACCCGTTCATAGGCGTCGATACGCGGAATTCTTTTGCCGACAACGGAGAACTCATTTTGTGCTTGTGCCATAAAGATCTCCTTTAACCTGCCTTTGTGGCAGCGGCGAGAACCGCCGCAACCTCGCGATTATAATTGCCGCACCGGCAGAGGTTGCCGGACAACGCGCGGCGCGCCTGCGCTTCAGTCGGTTGGGAATTCTTAAGAAGCAGCGCCTTACCCGACATGATCTGACCCGACGTGCAGAAGCCGCACTGCGGCCCGTCATGCTCGATGAAAGCTTCCTGCAGCGGATCTAGCTTGTCGCCCTTGGCCAAACCTTCGATGGTCAGAATTTCTTTACCCTGCATCCACACCGCCAATTGGCTGCATGAATAGAAGTTGCGCCCGTCGATCATCACAGTGCAAGCACCGCACTCGCCGCGATCGCAACCGATTTTTGTGCCCGTGAGACCCAACTGATCGCGCAGCACTTCGGCCAAGGTATTTCGGTGTTCCACCTCGACGCGGTAACTTTTGCCGTTCACCTTCAGGCTGATGGTCGACTTGCCGCGGCCGGTGCCCACAGCCTCCGGAGAATATGCGGCCGCGGCATCGGAATTGACTAACCCTGTGGTGATGACCGCCGTGCCGATGGCGCCGCCGCCGAGTCCTTTAAGGAACCCGCGGCGGGAGATGCTCCTGCCACTCTTAGCGTCTTCCATGATCGGTAACCTCCTGTTTGTAACCTGTTTTCGATGGGGTGAGACGGCTAAGGGTTAATACGGAAGCCCGCTCGTGTCAATGAAAAAAGTGCGGCTTGCTGAGGGCGCCCAAAATGGATAAGCTCGCGCCATTCCATGACTGAAAAGATCTCACTTCAATCTGAAGGAGAGCAACTGGAGTCGCTCCTTGAGGAGCTTCAAAAGGAGCGACAGGTCAAAGATATTGCCGGCTGGGAAACGGGGTTTCCGCATTTTGGCCGAGCCCTGGATGGAATCCTCCCCGGTCTTTACCTACTCATCGGCCCGCCGGCCTGCGGCAAGACCTCTTTTGCCAAGCAGCTGCTGGATCAAGTGGCGAGGCACAATACTGTGCCGGGAGTTTTTTTCAGCTTCGCCGAGCGCAAGAAAGAACTGAGAATCAAGACACTGGCCCGTTTGAGCGGGGTGGAGAACCGGGAGATACGGCGCGGCAGCGCTTATCTTCTCCACTGGTACGGCGTGCCGAAAGCCCAACACACGGATGCCGAGCGTCTGCCGCCCAGCTGGGACAAAATCAAGAGATCAGCGGAAGAAGCAAAAACGTGGCTAAATTTGACCTATCTCATTGAGTGCGGCCGAGCAACCGACCTGCAACAGATCGAAGATCAGATTCGCGAGGTTCAAAGTATCAAACGCACCGATCACGTGATGGTCGTGATCGACGATTGCCAGCGACTGGGAAACATCGAAAAGAAGCTCACCGACCGCGTTGCTATCGTCGTCGACGAGCTGCAACGAGCTGCTGTGAGTTTGCAGATTCCCGTCGTGGCCGTCTGGTCTGATTTACGAGAGGAGCGTAGCAGTTTGCCTCAAGTTTGGAGCGATAGAGCTCCAAGCGCAGATTTAATCCTAGTCATGGAGATCGATTTAGAACGAAGCAAAAGACTCACCGAACCGAATCAAGCAATCACCCTGCACATTGTAAAAAATAGACGCGGCGAAAGCGGCCAACTAGCCTTCGACTTCTATCCCGCCTTTTCACAGTTCGTCGAGATAGCTTAGCCTCAATGCGCTGTCGCTTGGCGATTCAATCTCCGCCACCGCTTTGTAAATCTCCGGCGGGGTCGATCTCCTCATTGAGATCGAGACGTGACAAGGTTTGCAGAATATTCTCGTCCTGGCGAATCGGGATATCTCATAGATCATTATCGGCAGGTTGGCATAGGGTTTAACGGCAGGCCCCGGAGGCCCATTACCAAGGGATGTTGGCCGTCTAGATAACCGTGGAGTTCTGCTTTGGCGAGCTTCCAGTGACGACCACCTTATTCCCGTCACGGGCAATGCGAAGGTCACAAGAGCCATTGAAGAAGATCATGGTGCGTGGGTGTTCGTAAACCGTTGCTTTGTGGGGAATTTCCTCTACATAGATGTCGAAGACAGCGCCCGCCGGCAGATTCACGGTCTTGGTGTGCATCGTGTCGCCTTCAAAAAACACCTCGATCCAACTGCGGTTCTCCGAGACTCCGAGTATGATGCCGGCGGCGTTTTTGATCGAGTCAATCGTCTCGTCGTCACCCATGCCATCGACCTCTAGCCCTGGGCTAGGGCGCGAGCAGCGTGTCCGCTTCCCGGATGATTTTTCCCGACGAAGTACGCGGCAGTGATTCACGGATGACGATCTTTTGCGGCACTTTGAAGTTCGCCAGATTGCCGCGCAGAAAGCTTAATAATTCTTTTTCGATGATGCTCTCGCCCGATCGCGGCACTAGGGCGGCGCCGATGACATGACCCCGCTTCGGATCGGGAATGGCGAAGACAATCGTTTCCTGTACACCGGGATAGCTATAAATCAGATTCTCCACTTCGGCGGGATAAACGTTCAATCCGCCGGTGATGATCATGTCGTCGCGTCGCCCGAGATGATAGTAGTAGCCGTCTGCATCAACCCTGCCAACATCACCGGTGTAGAGCCAACCGTCACGAATACGCGCCGCCGTCGCCTCCGCCTTGCGAAAATAGCCTTTCATAACATGCGGGCCGCGGGTGACAATTTCACCCGCCTCGCCCATCGGCACTTCCTTGCCGGCTTCATCGACAATCTTGACCTCGACGCCGGGGACGGCCCGGCCGATGCTGCCCATTTTGGTTTCTGCTTGTTCCGGATCCACCAGAGTGATCAGCGGCGAAGTTTCGGTCAGCCCGTAGCCCTGAATGACTTTGATGTGCGGTTGAGCCGATTGGAACGCCCGCAGCAAGGGCATTGGAATACTGGTGCCCATCATGGCGGCAATTTTGACGCTGCGGGTATCGTAGCTGGCGAGATCCCGCACTCCGAGAAGGAGTTGAAAGACAATCGGCACGCTTTCAAAGACTGTAATCCGATGTTTCTGAATACCTTCCAAAAGTGTCACGGGGTTGAGCTGGTCAAAAATCACCAAAGTAAAACCTTTGTCCGCCACCTCGTTGCAGACGATGGGTCCGACGATGTGCGACATGGGCAGGATGCAGCCTCTGACCGTAGCGGCATCCGTAATGCCGATTTCACCCATCACGCGGGGATACTGCGCGAGATTGCGATAGCTCAGCACGACGCCTTTGGGGTCGCCCGTGGTTCCGGAAGTGTAAAGAATCAGCGCGTCATCATCGGCGTGAAACTGCGGCAAACTGGCCGGTGCCCCCGATCCGGAACACTTCTTCTCGAAACTCTCATCGCCCTCCCCGGTAACCACCCAGACGAGTCCTCCCCCCGATGCTTTGAAAGCATCGTCGGCCTCGTCACGCAGTTGTTGATGCACGATGAGCAATTTGACCGCGGCATCTTTGAGAACATCTTGCAGCTCTTTCCCCTTTAGTCGAGCGTCGAGAATGACCGTTACCGCGCCGATCTTCTGCGTGGCGAAATAGCTGAGCGGGATGGCAGCGCAATTGGGCAACAGAACTCCGACGCGATCGCCTTGGCGAATGCCTGCCTGCTGGAGATTCGCCGCCAGTCCATGCACTCGCTGGTTGAGCGCCGCGAAGTTCAGTTCCTCGTCCTTGGTGATGAGAGCGGTCTTGTGCGGCTGCCGCTGGGCAATTTTTTCCAGCACTTCCGCCGCAAAAAAGCCTATCGAGCCTGAATCGTTTGCCATAATAAAAACGCCCTTTGAAAAGGTTTATACCAACGTGACAGTTGCGCCAACTCACCCCTTTTGAGATTCAACTTTCCTTGCTGAGTCGCAAGGAACGGATCGATACGGTTACTGAAAACGGCTCTCCACCACTCTTCCTTGCCGCTGATCATGAAATCGCCCATCGCACCCTGCTGCAATTCGGTGATCTCGCCGGCGACGAACTTTACCGTCCAAGCCGTGTCGGTTTCCTCTAGATGGAGCGTGAGAGAAGTAGAAAGAGTCGTCTCGCTGCCGTGTTGCCGAAATTCAGAATCATGATTGGCGCTTTCCACCAGCGCAGCCATGTGCTCCCGGGAAAACAGCACGTGAGCCTCGCCTTCAGCGAGGGAGGCGGCTTTGCCATTGGGTGCCTGACCGGGGCGCGTATCGGTTGCCCGCGTCGCGGCCGCGCCCTCCTTGAAAAACTGACAGCGCACGGCCTCTTCGAGCAAGTCGGTGAGAAGAAAAGCGTCTCGAAAACTCTTGCCAATGGCGACTGTGCCGTGACCCTTGATGATCACCACTGGATGATATTTTAGCTCTTCGACGACCGGCTCCGGTTGTGTCACCGTCGGTGTATCCTGCGGGATGACGGGGACCTCGCCGATGGTGTACTTCTCCTCGAAACTGATGGGGACGAAACTGTCATGTGTCAGTGAAAATGCCAGCACCATGGGCGGATGCACATGAACGATCGCTTGGGCATCGGTGCCCCGGTACACGGCAAGATGAAGCGGCGTTTCGCTGGAAGCACGCTGCGCCTGCTGGCTCGGCGTGCCGTTGGCATCGATGCGCACGAGATCGTCGGCCGTGAGAAAACCGAGGGGAGCGTGTTGCCCGGTAATCAAGAACTCCTGGTTGCCGAGTCGACAGCTCAAGTTTCCACCCCAACCGCTGATAAGGCGGCGGTCAAAAAGCAGCTTGCCCCACTGGATTATTTCTCGTTCGGTCTCGGTCATGAGGAAGCTCCGCCGACCTCTTTGAATATCGCCCAGGGCAGATCTTCGCTGTCGATGGGATGCACGGAAACTCCTGCCGGACAAATCTTTTGTCCCAAAAAAGTCGATACATCGCGGTCCGCTCCGGCACCCTCTGGGGATTCCGACGCGAGCAACTCGATCGGTACGCCGTGGTGGCGCGCCAAGCGCACAGCCAGCAGCGAACCACAGATACCGCGTGGACCTTGTTCGTTCACAGCTTCATAAAATAGGCAGAGCTTACGAATTTCTCCTTGGGCGAACAAGCTACCCATCATGTTGTCAGAGATCAAAGTAGTCGGTGTCTTGCGGTCAAGTAGCTCGCGGGCCACGACGCGCGCCCCCCACAGTTGCGGTCGCATCTCGGGCACCAAGACGCTCTGGGCTTGCTCAGCCTTAAGCGCATGCGCCAGGAAAGCATAGTTCTGTTTGTTCGGCACTCCATAAATTAACAGATACTGTGCCGAGGGCCGCTGCTTGCCGTTTCGTGTGGCGGCCGAAGGAGTTTTCAGATATCTCTCACGAAAGCTCTCCGGCGTGAAGAGGTCATCAAAACCAATCAAGGAAGTAATTAAGGAAGCAGGAGTCACATCGAACGCCGGATAACGACCGGCGAGATTCTCCGCCCCGCCGGAGACCAGCGGCCGGCCTTGAAATTCCAGCAGCTCAGCGGCTGGCCGCTCTTCAATCGTCACGTCGTCTCCTCGGACTAAATGACCGGGCTCCTGGACCAACACGTGGAATGGGACACCATACGCCTTTGCCATTAAGGCCAAGGGATAGGTTCCTACCTTGTTAATGACGTCGCCATTCTGCGCGCAGCGATCGGATCCTACCACCACCGCGTTGACTCCGCCCCCAGCCATCACCTGCGCCACCCCACAGTCGGGAATCAAGGATACCGGGATACCTGCCTGAGCAAGTTCCCACGCCGTCAACCGAGCTCCCTGCAAATAGGGCCGAGTTTCGGTGGCAATGAAAGATATCTCTTTGCCTATTGCTCGACACAGTTGCGCAACCGCCACCAGTTCGCCGCTAACATTGCAGTGCGTCAGCACGCGAGCATGATCCGGTAGTAGGGACGCCGCCCGTTGGGCCCGTGCCAACCGGGCCTTAATGATCTGTGCCGCCAGCCCGCGGGCCTGTTCCGCGACCCGTTCCCCTGCACCGGCACCGGCCGGCAAATCAACCACCCACTTGGAAAAAAAGCCGCCCAGACCACTAAAATCGAATGTCGGCCGCACCGCGGAAAATTGCTGCGTCATTTGGACGAGCTGATCCCGCAGATGGCCTGGATCGCTATTTTGAATCTGCTGGGCCAGCAACGCGCCGCTGTAGAGAAAAGTCAGCACTTGGCCGAAGGCTCGGGTCTTCATGTCCTTGACGGCATCAATGGCTTGGGACACTTGGTCAATAGCCAAGTAGTCAATCCGCTCCGGGAGCAAGGTTTCGTCGAGGATCTTGAAGCCGCGACCCTCCCATAACACAGGTTCGAACAGGGGGCTATGCGACAGTTTCATGTTTCCATCATGCGTAGGGCCGGCCGAACGATTCATAGATAGCGCAAAGCTTGCTGCGCCACTTCGACCATCTTTTCTTCGGCGCCTAGAAAGAGCGGGTCGCGAAAAGCAAACTTATCGTAAAGACATTCGTCTGAGACCGCCAGAATGGCCCCGGCGCGCTTTTTTCGTACCTGTGCAACGGTCAGAAACGCGGACGTCACCATATCGATGCTCGAGACCTTCTGCTCGTTCAGCTCTTGAATGAGCTCCGGCGTCTCTTGGAACAGGGCATCGGTGGTGAAGATCCAACCCAAATGGTAGCGGACCTTTAAGGTTTCAGCCGCCTCCCTGAGGGCATTGATGATCTCAGGATGAGCCACGGTGGAAAAGCTCTTGGGCACATAGTAGCTGGTCGTTCCCTCGCCGCGAATCGCTCCAGTAACGATGACCAGATCACCGATCTTGACATCATCCTGTAACGAACCGCAGCTGCCGATGCGAATCAACGATTCCGCGCCTGCGGCACAGAGGATTTCTGTAGTCATCGCGGTGTCCGGTGCATACCGTCCGCCGTTGCCCACGGTCACTCGCTTTCCCTCGAGAGTGCCCGTATGCATCTCATAGTCTAAAAAAGTAAAATTCTTCTCCGGCTTGTCGAGTGCGGCCAACAACATTTGGCTGCGTTCTCTAGGACCAGGGATCAGCGCGTAGGGCCCCAGGGAATCTTTCTTGAGGCCCAACAGCGAAAGCATCTTCTGGGGCGTGAAGTGGGGTTCCTTAACCATCGAATCAGAGCGCCTGGTAGACGAACTCCAATAGGTCCTGGGTCGGCAGAGCGCCACCGGCACAGCCAGCAAAGCTACGCTGGCACAGGGCGCTTGACGTCAATACCAGCTCAGCGCCGCTCTCCTTTGCCTCGCGCATGCGGTCCTCGGCATTCCACTCCGCCAGCTCAGGATAAGCCTCCGGCGCGCCGCCGCCCCCACCACAACACCAAGCCCACCGGCGATTACGTTCCATCTCCACCAACTCCACTCCCGCAATGGCGCGCAGCAGAGCTCTCGGAGCTTCATAGACGCCACAGCCGCGACCGAGATGGCAGGAATCGTGGTAGGTGACTTTTTTGCGAATCGGTTTGCCGAACTTCAACCGCCCGCTTTTCACCATATTCTCAACGTACTCGACGCCATGAATGACGGCGATCTTGGACTCCGATGTTTTGGCGTATTGCTGCCAAATACGCTGGCAACTACCGCAGGCAACCACAACTTTGCGAATCCCGGCTGACTTGACCCGATTCAGGTTTTCGTTCTCCAAGCGGTCATACTCGCGCCGGAAGCCAAGGTCATAAGCGTAGAGGCCGCAACATTTTTCCTCGTCGCCGAGAACGGCGAAATCTTCGCCCGCTCGCTGCATCAGCTTCGCGAGAGCGATGGCGCCAGGTTTGCCGCTGTCCCGATCTGCGGAACAGCCGGCGAACAATAATATCCCAGCGCCGCCGCTGCCGAGCTTTTTAAGTCCCAATCCGCTCGACCACTGACCGCGTTCCACCCTGGGCTGCGACCATGGATGGTCGTGTTGTTGCAGACCTTCTAAGAAGGGGCGGTGGGCCTCCAGAGGCCCCTCCTTCTCGGTGATCTCCTCGCGCATTGCAACGGTGATGTCCCAAGGCCCGAAGCCGTCGTCGCGCACGCCGCAGAGCTCCTGGCACATCAGACAGTTCGTGCAAGTGTAAATGACTTCTTTGAGCTCGGGCGTGATGGGATCCAGCCCATGAAACACGCGTTGGGCCATGAGCCAGCGCGACTTAGGCGTAAACCTTTGAAAACGATAAAATTCGTAGGGCGGGCATTTGCTCTTCGGTCCCGGCACATCTTCCATCGGATTCGCCGGACCATGACCGTAGCAGGAGCCGCACAGAACACAACCCGCGCTCCGCTCCTGGAGTCCTTTGGCATAGAGCCATTTTTTAACGCGTTCGAGCCCGAGCGTTTTCTTGCTTTCGTCTTTCACAGCAATCGCTTGGAAGTAAAATACTTTACGTATTAACTTTATAGCTGGTAAACTACTTCTGTCAAGAAAGCGGCTTACTTTGCCAGGCAATGCGATTGAGCTTGCGTAGGAGAGCAGAAAGCTCTTTTTGTTGCGGCTTGTCCAGCGAAGAGAAGATTCGCGAGATGCTCTTCTCAAATAGCGGAATGGTGCTCTTGTAGACCTTGGTACCCTTTTCCGTCAGCACGACATGGACGACACGACGATCATTTTCATCTCGTTTACGCGTCACCAGTTTCTTCTCTTCAAGACGGTCGACGATGCCCGTCAGGTTGCTCACGGTCACCATCATCTTGGCGCCGATTTCCCCAAAGGGAAGGCCTCCCGCATAGCCGATCGTCGCGAGGACATAGAACTGAGGCGGCGTCAGACCGAGCTTATCGAGGTCGTCCTCAAGCTTCTTGTGCGACAGCAAACTAAAGCGGAGAAATCGAACCCATAAGCTCGTCGTGTATGATGACAGAAAAGGACGTTTGAAAACGGCCACGAGCGTCACTGTATTCGTAGACCAGGTAAAAAGCAATCGGCTTTTCTTCCTCCCATCGGCCAGAGCAGAGACGGCCTTGACTCAAGTCAGAGACGACGGCGATCGCCGGGAGTTTAAGCGACGCTTACACAAAGGCGATGTTACTTTACGGAAACTTCTCTGTACCGGTTTAATGGCGGCACTGATCGTGTAATGATAAACGTGAAAGGAGGGGTGATTTCTACGGGCACGCACCGCTCCGTTGATTCGGCGCCGATAAACTCATGAAACTTCACATTCTCGGCTGTGGCGATGCTTTTGGTAATGGCGGGCGCAACCAGAGCGGTTATCTCGTCGAAACCGCCGATCGGCTCTTTCTCATGGACTGCGGGCCAACGACACTGCTGGCAATGAAAAAAGCAGGTTTCGATCCCCGGCGCTTGGATGTCGTCTTTCTCAGCCATCTCCACGGCGACCACTTTGGCGGTCTGCCATTTTTTTTTATCAGCTATCTACACGAGAACTCGCGCGGCGATCCATTGCAGATCGCTGGCCCACCTGGTACCGAGGAAAAAGTAATTGAACTGCACCGTATCCTGTACGGCGGCGACCTTCCGCCGACGCAATTTCACATCCTCCATCCGGATCGAAGCGAGCTCATCGCTGGAATCCAGGTCCTCCCCTTTCGTGTTCCACATCAGCTTCACGCCATCTCCCTGGGTCTAAAATTTAGTTATGAGGGAAAACAGATCCTCTTCTCAGGCGATTCCGCATGGACAGATCTTTTTCTGACCCACGCCCATGGCGTAGATCTATTTCTCTGCGAATGCTCGTTCTATGACCAAGACAGCACCAATCATTTGTCCTACAAAATATTGCAGGACCGTCTAACGCAATTAGAATGCAGGAAGCTGGTGCTGACTCATCTCGGCGAGGAAATGCTCAAGCGGCAAGCGGAACTGGGTGTAGTCTGCGCGGAAGATGGAATGGTGATCGAACTTTAAGGCGGAAAAATGGCAACCCAACCGAACTCAACTCGGATTATCCGGAGTTGCTCGCGGAGGAGGTGCCGGGAGAATAAGCGCCCGGAGACCGCTCTGGTCCAGGATTTCCTTGGCGACTTCCTGCGCTTCCAGCAACTCGCCATAGGGACCGACGCGCACGCGGTAAGTCGTTTGACCTTCAGT
>Ga0105347_1000609_pt1 | contig 16722 bp, 12 predicted proteins | sample EasRivMeERMLT890_FD_89677 | JGI IMG/M metagenome (GOLD analysis project Ga0105347, IMG submission 89677) | Soil microbial communities from meander-bound floodplain in the East River, Colorado, USA - East River MetaG ERMLT890 | ecosystem: Environmental > Terrestrial > Soil > Floodplain | place... | reverse complement strand
TTGACGATATGCTCGTGCAATTGTTCGCCGCCGGTGGTGTTCACTTCAACCAGAGCCTGATAGCGCGGTCCGACTCTGTCCATCTCTAAGTCTACCTCCAAGTGCACGCGTGACTTCATCGCTTGGACGTCGGGGCGTTGCATCCGCTCATAGTCATGCGCCGCCTCAAAACTTAACCGTCCGTCCAGAAGGGTCACTGCCAAGATGTACTGGACGTTGACGTCCGGCATGTGGCGATTGTTGACTGTCTGGGCGGCTCTTTCGGGCAAGCGGACGATAACTTTGACGACATCGGCAGCTCTAATCTTGTGCCGTTCGATTAGACGATGCATTGCCTCCACGGCCTCTTGCATCGGCGCGCCAACCGGAAACTTCTTGATCAATCCTCTTGTCATCTCATAGCGAGTACCGAGATCGCTGGTGAGCTGGCTCGGATCCGCAGGTGGATAATCTTGCAAAAAGTTTCGATCGCCCTCAAACACGTCGCGATTGCCCGTGAATCCAGCATGCACGAGGAGAGCAGCCATGACGCCGTTACGGCCGGTTATTCCACCATAGTCGAAGGCCTTTTCGATATGCTCATCGTCCGCTATCCAGGCGTTCGATCCGGAAGCTTGTTGGGCGGCGTAAGAGAAAAGGTAGCAGTTTCGTAAGGCATCAAACCGAAGCAGACTCCCGGCAGCTACGGCAGCGCCAAACGTACCGCTAAAAGTCGTCGATTTTGTCGCTAGCGCCTTGTGAAAGCGACAGCTGATCTCGTAGCCAAGCACGACCGCGTTGAGTAGAGATCTGCCCGGTCGCTTTTCCCGCTCGGCGACGGCCCAAGCCGCAGGAACGACGGCGCACCCGGGATGCAAGCGGTCATTGGAATCGTCGCTCTCATCCGCGTGAGCTGAAATACCGTTGGCAAAGGCAGCTAGAGTTGCCGTCGTCAGCAGATCGGAGCCCATCACCAGGGCTTCTGCCTTGCCGCCTTCCGAGCGGGTATATTCCAGCCCTAGCCGTCCGGGAGTGAGCTGCGAGCCAGAAACAATCGCGGCCAGAGTGTCCAAGAGATGGTTTTTTCCTTTTTGAACAACCTCGCTAGGCAGCGCAGCCTCGCGAACGGACAATATATAGTCCACAAGCTCGTCGATGATTTTTTTGGCCATAGTGTTCTCCCCCTTCTGACCAACCGCCGGACCCCAACGCTTTGATCGCGTTCGCCGTTGTGCTTCGACGAACTTATCACGAACGGCGTTCATGCCTCCTTCCGTTCGTACCGAGCCTTGTCGAAACGCGAACGGAAAACTGGACGCTATTCGACTGTCAAAGTCCGCCCGCTAGGGTTGCCGTCTAAGAAAAAGTTTGCGTAATATTCCGTCCCACTCGCCGAGTTTCTTTTCCAACTCTTCCAATGTGTATTTGGATTCCAGGTAGGTTTTCTTAAAGTTGGTTTCAGGGGAGACCAGATCTTTCCTTGGAGAGCTGACCCCGCCCGCTTGCATCGCGATTTGTTGACCTTCCTTCGAATGGAGATAATCAAGGAAAAGCAGCGCCGCGTGGGGATGGGGAAGCCTTCTGAACATTGCCGAATAACCGACGTTGGCAAGGACGGGTTCCATGGGACGCCACTCCACCGGAGCGCCCTGCCTTTTGGCGCGGATAATGTTGGAATCCGATATCGTTGGTGTAACCGGAATTTCACCCGCCGCCACAAGCGACCTCATCGCTGGCCCTGCCACGTTGAAAATCCGCACGTCCTGACGGCTGAGCCGTTCAAGGAATTCCATGCCGGCCAGGTCCAAGACGGCTCCTACCCAACGGGCTCCCGTAGAGTGACCGGAGACGCCGATGTTGCCCTTGAGTTTCGGTTCCAAGAGATCCTTCAGAACTTTTGGTGCCTCGTTCACGGGGACCATTTTCGTATTGAAACCCAAGCTAAAATAGATTTCTCGATTTGCCCAATAAATGATGCCAAACTTTCCCTTGACCTTGGTTTCATCCCCATAGGCAGCGAGTTCCGGCGAATACTGTTCCTGGAGGAGATTTTCTCGCTGTAAAACTCCCATCCCTTCGGGACTGGTTTCAATCACGTCTGCCAGATAACGCGCGACCCGATTCTCTTCCAAGATTCTCTTGAGCTGTACCGGCGATTCCGCCTGCCAGGCTAAGACTTTGATAAACGGGTATTTCTTCTCGAAAGCCTGGGAGACCGGCCCAGCGACTACGCTGTTCGAGGTGTAGAGTGTAAGCTGGCCATCCTTCTTCGCCCCTTCGACCAAGATTCTTTCTCTGTCGGCTTCCTTGTAAAGCGCAAGTTCCGCTACTGTCAGTGTCCTATTGGCCCCCCAAAGGAAGGTAGGCAAAAGCAAAAGGCCTACCAGGGAGAGGATCGGTGCAAAATATTTGCTCCTCTTTTTCGAGACCATGATCCCTTCCGTTCGCGCTTAATCCTAATTAACCGTCAAAGTAGCCGCTCTTAACCGCCCAGAGCCAGAGATACGCGATTTTCTCGTTGTAAAGTTCCGCGTAACCCACATGGCCGTAGCGGGGAATCAAAACTACGTGAGCGCCGCGAGTCGTGGCCGCGTACTTCGCCCCCATGAACATTTCGCGCTTGTCTTGCAGCCGGTTGCCTTTGACCCAGTGACCTTTGTCATTCTCTCCGGCGGTGAGAAGAACTTTTATGGTTTTGAGCCAATTCGGATCCGGCTCCTGCAGGTGATCGAAATATTCTTCCCGGGGAAGACCCGTGCGCTTGGGATACTCTTCAAGAATTCCCAGAGCCGCGTTGTGCTGATTGTCGCACAGGCTGGTTTTCATCTGAGAACGCAGCGGGCTGACCAGCCGAATGTAGTCATCGGCTCCTCCCCAGGGTGTTAGGTCGGGGGGATCGACGTACCCAGACTCACGAAAGGTATCGGGGGAACGCCGGGAGACATGATCCACCGGTTTTTCGGTATATTTTTCTGCGCCGGTTTGGTTTCGCCATTCAAGTCGCCAGCCGTCCGGACCCCCGCTACCGAATCCGACCAGTCCGATCACTTTGGTTGCTTTTGAAAAACGGGTCAAATGCGCGGCCATCGGACCCCCCGTGGAATGACCGAAGCCGATGATTTCCCGGCCGCTGAGATGTTGATCGGTTAAGAGTCCCGCACCCTGGAGGATGGTGTTGAAGGTGCACTTCAAATTGCGATCTTCGATCTCTTCCGTAGGAAGTTCGCGGTCCAGAAGGTAAATCGGCATGCGCTGCGGGATCGGCTGTTGCCAAACGCCGCCGGGAGGATAGTGGCCCGGATAGGTGAGAGCCAGAGCTTTGAAGCCTTGGGAGGCTAGAACCCGGGCCAAACCGGGTCTGCCGTCCGGAGTGAGGTCCATGATCTTTTCACTCCCTGCTCCGCCGTGAAAACATACGAAAGCCCGGCGTCGGTCGGCTTCCCGCGCCGGGGAATAGAGTGAACCGTGCATGTCCCAATCGTAACCGTTTCTGTGGTAGCGAACGGTGACGTCTTGGACTGAAAAGTCTACGTTCTCAAACGGCGCGCTCACCGTGAGCCACTCGTCCCAGGTGAGTTTCAAGAGCAGCTCGCCAGATTTCAGTCCTGCGAGATATTTCTCGTCTATTCCACCCGTCGACATATTAATTCCTCCGGTTACGATTTAGTGACACAAGTGTCGAGGTAATATCTGGCGATTTCCCCTTTGGTCGCGAACCATGCCGCGGGGAAACCTTTGGCGTAACGGATGCATTCTTCGAACACCCCGATAATATTGGGTCGGCCGCCGATATGCGCGTGCACGAGACAATCGATGAGCTTCGGCGCACCCGCTTGTCCCTCCGCGTAGAGACAATCAAAGGCTGCTTTGAAGCTGTCAAAATAAACCCGGGCGGGATTTTTCGCGTTGAAGATGAGCGATAGATCATTGGCGTAGTCGAGCCGCGGCATGATGATCAAGGGTTTGCCGTTGACAACGCGGTGCTGCGGGATGTCGGGTCCCGGCAGGTCTCCGGTCCACAATATTCCTTCGTCGACGAAGTTGCCGAATGTATATTCGTTGACTCTATGGCCGGGGCTGACCCAACCCACGGGACGTTTGCCGGTCACCGCAGCGATGGCGTCTAACGTTCGCTTGATCAAAGTTTTTTCTTGAACGGCATCGAGGGAAGACAGAGCCGTGTCATTCACCCAACCGTGGCCGACGATTTCATGACCCGCAGCATGGAGATCTTTCAACGCATCAGGAAAGTCTTCGGCGACACGGCCGTTGGTATCGATGGTGCCTTTGACGCCGTTGCGGTTTAGCACATCCATGATGCGCCAGATACCCGCCTTGCCGCCGTATTCGCCGTAGGCGAGAGACGCATAATCCGGTTTGTCGCCGCCCTGGCGATACTGCGAATATTTTTCAAAAGCTTCAAAGGCTACGAAGAAGCTGACTGCGATTTTTGCATCGTGGGGCCATTTGATGGGTGTCGGTCTCATCGTTGGTCCTTTCTATGATCGCGGCGCGGCGAAAGCACCGACGGATCAACTGCTCGCTCGTATATCGAGGCGGATACTATCAAGCAGCGATTGAAACCGTCAACCTGAGACGGGCTATCTCGTAATTGCTCAGGAATTCAATAAACACCGGCGGGCATCCAGGTGACGGGCAGCGTCCGTCATACCGTTGGAAAACGGTATCCAGGTTAAGGGGGTGGGGATGGACCCCGGTGTTCACCGAGGTGACGATAATGCGGGAATGACGGAGTGGAGAGAAAGTCGACTTCAAATCGACAGGTTTGGAATCCCTCGGCTTAGAGCCGAGGGATGTTCAATTTGCCGGGCACTTACCGGTAGCGAGATGAGCTGCAAAATCGGCAGGGAAAAGTTTGAGCGCGCTCTCAATCGGCGGACCCGGCATGGCGATGAGGTTACAGAACCCCTTGCCTTTGTTAAACGCGATGACTTTGCCGAATTGCTCAAGCAGGGGTTGGCCACCTTGGCCTTGCTGTACTTTCTTCAGTAAGGAGGTGAGAGTGTTGGTTTCCATGCGGCAGGCCGGGCATTGGCCGCAGGATTCGACCGTGAAGAACTCGGAAATCTTTAAGACTTCTTCGACAATGCAAGTTTCTTCGCCAATGAGATGAACGACGCCACATCCCAGAGCGGAACCCGCTTCCCGCATGGAGTTGTGATCCAGGGGCGTGTCGATCTTGTCCGGCGGAAGAAAGGCCGAAGACGGAGCGGCCGGCATGATGGCTTTGATCTTTCCTCCACCCTTCATGCCCCCACCGCATTCTTCGATCAAATACCGCAAGGGTGTGCCGAAGGGCAGCTCATAAATCCCCGGCCGGTTGACGTCGTCATTGAGGGAAAAGATCATCGTGCCCGGACTCTCAGCGGTGCCGAATTTTCTGTACCAGTCAGACCCGTGTAAAAGGATTGGCGCGACGTTGGCCAGGGTCTCCACGTTGTTGATCGACGTAGGTTTGCCAAAAAGGCCCACAGTGACAGGGAAAGGCGGCTTCTGCCGCGGGAGGGGCTTTTTGCCTTCAATAACTTCCAGTACGGCGGTATCTTCGCCGGCGACATAGTTATGAGGAGCAGGCGTGATTTCTATGTCGAGACTGAATTTGCTTCCCAAGATTGTTTGGCCCCAATAGCCGGCGTCCTTGGCTTCGGCGAGCGCGTCGGTCATGCTCTTCAGGGCCGCCTCATAATTGGCGTTGATATAGAGATACGCCTTCGCTGCGCCGATGGCGTAGGCCGATACAATGACGCCCTCGATGACGAGATGAGGCAGATTCTCCATGAGCAAGCGGTCTTTCTTGCTCCCGGGTTCGTCTTCACCGCCATTCATGACCAAGTAGCGTGGTTGGTCCGGTGCTTCACGGGTGAAAGCCCACTTCTTGGCGGTGGGAAAACCGGCGCCGCCGCGACCGCGAAGACCCGCCGCCGATACCTCTTTAACAGTATCCTCGGGGTCGGCCTCGAGAGCTTTGGCCAAAGCTTGGTAGCCACCTCGAGCGCGATACTCCGTTAACCCTTCTCGCCCCTCGACCACACCGCGAGGGAAAAGAATCCCTTCCATGATTTAAAATACCCCTGTGTCGAGAAGTTGGTAAATCAGTTCTTTCAACGAGGGATCGATGGTGTCCAATCGTTGAACGTGAGGACCGCCGGCTAGATGATCCGTGATCTCGTCAAGATCTTCTACTTTGACGCCTGCATACCAATTTTTTTCAGGATAAAGAACGACGTTGGGTCCCTCCTGGCAGGCGCCGAAACACATGTAGGACTTTACTTCGACATCATCTGCGAGCGCTCTGGCTTCAACTCGCTTCTGCAGTTCGGCCATAAGTTGCTCTGATCCTCTGTTCTTGCAATCCACATTCTGACAGATGAGACAAAGCCGTTTCACAAAACTCTCCTTTATCCCTAGGACTGACGCTTAGTTTCACTTCCGACGGGCCAGCGGTGCTGCCTCAGTTCATTTGCATCTGGGCGACCCAGTCCTTCTGCTTGAAGATATCACTCAGCCATGCCTCGTCTTCCGGAGTCGGCAGAGTTTCGGCGACGTGCTTTTTGTAGGCGTCGGCCGACAACAGCTCGCCGGTAACGCTATAGGGCTGGCCCACATACTCGCCGATAGACCGGTTAAACTTCAGGTCCGGCGCGTAGAGCTTGGCCTGCTCCCGCGGAATCAGTTGATTCAGCTGGTCGATCAGTTTACCGCATTCCACTAGGTAATGACTGCGAGCCAAATCGTTCAGCTTGTCTTTCTCCGCTGGAACACTAGCCTCGTGTTCGTCGACCCTCCCCTTCAAGCCCCAAACATAGGCCCAGTTGGCTGACGAAGAGTTGTTGGTTCCAAACAGATCATAGGCGGTCGAAAGCCACTTGTTGAAATATTTCTGAATAATCGGCAGAGGAATCTTTCCCGCTCTGAGAATGCGCGTCAAACCGGTATGACCCGTGAACATGTGGAAGAACTCTTCCTTCAACATCGCGGTGACACTTTGAGCCAACGGCGCGAAGGAAGAATGACTGAGCATGGTCAACTGATACTTGCCGTCGCGGTCAACAAACTCCGTATAGGTAAAAAAGTCAAGCCAGTTATTGACCGGCGCATTAAAAGAGCCGAGCAGTCGATCGCCCCTGAAGGCTCTGCGTTCCAAGAGTTTGCGCGCTTCGAGTTTTCCCGAATCACCGAAATAGTTGACCAATAAGTAGCACATTTGCCAGCCGTGGCGCATCTCTTCACTGTTTACCCGAGTGAGTGCCTGGCGATCATATTCAGTGGGCGCTGTCTCGACCAAGTTTTTCTGCTGCTCTACGGACGCGAATTCAGTATCTCCTTGATAGACAATGAGAGTCATCAGAGCATCACTGATCGATTGATTCGGGATCTGGCCGATACGTTCCCATTTAGGTTGGCCCTTGAAATCGCCGAATTCAATTTCCGGGCTGTGCAGTTCGCCCAGCTTGGTTTCGAACTTGTAATCAGCGAGCAGTGCCGGATCATAGCCGATATCTTTTTGCCACTGGCGGAAGTAGTCAATCCAATCATCAAAAGTCGAGATTTTTACCATGGGGAGTTCCTTTCACTTCATAGTTCGAACGATCGTTCGAATATTTTATAACCCATTCTGACAAGGAAATCAAATCCCAACTCCCAGCGCTGCATTGGTTTATGTCCCGACAACCGCGTCAATGGTACATCTCCAGGAGTTCTACCATGCCCAACTCGCGCATTTGATCGAAAAGGTATTTTTTTATCTCCCCCACGGTGTCCATTTGCAGAACTATCTGCGCAGCCGATTTGGCCGCCTGGTAGTTTATGGAGCGGATCGTTTTCTTGATCACCGGGACGTAGAGAGAACCCATGCTGAATTCCTCCAGCCCCATTCCCAGTAACAGCAGCGCACAAAGCGGATCACCCGCCATCTCGCCGCACATGGCGACTCGTTTGCCCGCGTTTTTGCCGGCTTCGATGGTGGTGTGCAAGGCGGACAGAACGGCAGGGTGCAGCGGCTCGTACAAATCTGCGACCCTGCGGTTGCTTCGATCGACTGCCAGTATGTACTGGATCAGATCATTGGTGCCGATGCTCAGAAAATCCACTTCCCGAAGAAACCGATCAGCGAGTTGCACAGCGGAGGGGACTTCCACCATGATTCCGAGCTCCATCTGCCGATCAAAAGGCGTGCCTTCCTGGCGTAGTTCTTCCTTGGCTTCCGCCAATAGTTCTTTGACTTTAAGTATCTCTTCCAGGCTCGATACCATGGGTATGAGCAGTCTCACCCGACCGAGGTCTCCCACTCTGAGGATCGCTCTGAGTTGGGTCTTGAAGACTTCTTCGACCTCGAGGGATATGCGAATGGAGCGCCATCCGAGAAACGGATTGGGCTCCGTGTTCGTGGTCCGTATGTACGAGGGATACTTATCGGCTCCAATATCAAGGGTGCGGATGGTCACCGGCCGGTCTGCCATCCCTTCGACCACTCGTTTATATAAGGAGTATTGCTCATCTTCGCTGGGAAAATCCCGGTGCGCCAGAAACGCGATCTCCGTGCGATAGAGGCCCACCCCCTGGGCTCCATGCATATGGGCAAAGGCGATATCACTCAAGAGGCCGATATTTGCATAGAGCGATACTCGGTGCCCATCGATGGTTTCTGCAGGTTCATCCTTCAGTTCCTCCAACTCGCGATTGAGGGCCGCATAATCACGCACCAGCCGATCATATTCCCGCGTGATTTCCTGGCTGGGGTTGACGTATACCACGCCGGAATTACCGTCGACCACGAGGGCATCGCCCTGATGCACCGATTCCATCAAATTCTCGACGGCTACCACGCTGGGGATTTCGAAGGATTTTGCCAGAATCGATGCGTGGGTCGTCACGCCGCCGGTGGCCAGCACGATGCCCCGGAAATGATCTCCTTCGAGCATGCTGAGGTCGGCCGGTGAAAGATCCTCCGCCACCAAGACCGCGTCTTCGGGAACATCAATGTGCTGAGCCGTTGCTCCGGAAAGATTTTCCAAGAGTCTCTGTGCGGCGTCTTTAACGTCTGAGGTTCGTTCACGCAGATAGTCGTCATCGATGCGGGCGATGGACTGGAGATATTGCTCGAACACGAACCGGATAGCGTACTCAGCGACATACTTTCCCTTACGGATCTGCGCTTCGATTTGTTGAATAATCGCGGGATCTTCGAGGATGAGCCGGTACACGTCGAAGATGGCCCCTTCCTCTTTTGAAATCAGGTTACTCATGCGATGCTTGACGACCTTGATCTGTTCGATTCCTCGCTCCACCGCCGCGCGGAACCGCTCCATTTCGCGCTCAGGACTTCTAGCTTTTTTTTTCTGGATGGCACTGATTTCCATGCGGCGGGCGAGCACGTAGGCGCGTCCGCGGCCAAAACCCGGAGACGCAGCGAGACCTCTCAATCGCCCCCGCCAGCGTTGGTGGGCCCGGGAAGCCCGCTCCCGGCGCCTCCCTTCATAGGAACGCAGCTTGCGCAGCGCGTCCACCATACGCTTGTGATATTCTTTACGCTCCTGTTCCTTGATCCGCAGGGAATCGGCCATGCGAGCTTGAACGATAATGCTCGACGCCTGGGCCGAAATGGTCGACAGCAGCCGTATTTCATCGCGCGAGAACTCTCGTCGCCGGGAGGTCTGAACCACCAGAACCCCCAGCGGCAACTTCTGTTCGATCAGGGGTACGCCGAGAAAAGAGTGGAAGCGTTCTTCATGGGTTTCCGGAAAGTACTTGTAGCGCGGATGTTTCAGCGCATCCAAAACCATCACCGGTTTCATTTTTTCGATGACCAATCCGGTCAGACCCTCACCCGTACCCATGGATACCTTCCCCACGGACTCCTCATCCAATCCCATGGTTGCGTGCAGGGTGAGGCGTTTGTTCTGGCGGTCGAGGATGTAAAGGGAGCACACCTCGGTTCCCATCCGTTCCGCCACCGTAGCCACGATGCTATTGAGAGTCTGCTGAAGATCGCGCGAATGGCTGATCAAGGTGCTGATATCTTCCAGGATGCTGAGGTGCGGGTAGGCAGCGGGCGATGGTTTTTTGACTTTTGCCATAAGGTGCGGATCTATTTCTTGTAGGGGATTTCCTTATAAAACACAAAACTGACTTTTTCGCCAGGGAGAATGGAGACAGAGGTCCTAAAGGCCGAGGGGATGTACTCTACCTCGCCGTCGCCTGGGCGCAGCGCTTTTGGCCAGGAAACGGCCGGGAATGACTTGCCCGCAGGAACAGCGGTTGCCGTCTAGATTGTATTCCAGAATATCATGCCACGAGCGACGAATGAGCGCTCGGCGGCATGCGGGACAATAGGTTGTTTGTCCCTCATCGTCGAAGACATTGCCCACATAGCAGTACTTGATACCCGCTGAAAGCGCGATCTGGCGCGCATGACTAAGGGTTGCTGCCGGGGTTTTTGGCTTGTCGGTCATTTTAAAATCGGGATGGAAGGCGGTGAAATGCAGTGGCACACCGTCTCCCAAATTCGTGAGGATCCAGTCACACATCTGCTTGGTTTCTTCCAAGTCATCGTTCTCGTCTGGAATCATCAGATTGGTGATTTCGAACCAGACATCAGTTTCGTTCTTCAGCCATTTAAGGGTATCCAAGACCGGATCGAGATGGGAGAAGGTGAGCTTGTGATAGAATCTTTCGGTGAAACCTTTCAGATCCACATTCGCCGCATCAATGTAGCGGTAGACCTCAGGCCGGGCCTCAGGCGTGATGTAGCCGGCTGTCACCATCACGCTTCTGACTCCCGACTCGCGGGCCAAGCGGGAGATGTCAATCACAAATTCGCCCCATATGACCGGATCATTGTAGGTGAAGGCGATGCTTGGGGCTTTGTGCCGCAAAGCTAATTTCACAACCTGCTCGGCGGTGACGTTGAGGCTCTGAGCTTCGTCGAGTTTTGCCTTGCTAATGCTCCAATTCTGGCAAAAGCGGCAGCCGAGATTGCAGCCTGCCGTACCAAAACTCAAAATGCTGCTGCCGGGCAAGAAATGATTTAACGGTTTCTTTTCAACGGGATCGATGGCAAAACCGGTGGAAGTGCCGTAACCGAGAGAGTAGAGTTTGTGGCCGATGTTCTTGCGGATGTAACAGAACCCTGCCTGACCGTCGCCCAGGCGGCAGAAACGCGGGCACAGCGTGCAGAGAATCCTGCCGTCTTCTTCCGTCTCCCACCAAAGGGCCTCTTTCATAGACAAACTATCCCGCTTTTCACCTCGCCAGGCAAGCCGCAGGATGTGGTAGTAGTTCTGTTGGGCCAAAATCCCTCACTTCGTTCGGGATGACAAATCCTCTAAGTGTCATTCCGAGCGCAAGCGAGAAATCTTTCTTGACTCTCTAACTGCACCACTACCCGCATGCGTCTCTGCTACATTTTTTTCCGGGTGTGATATAGTGCCCGCCGTGAGCCGTATAGCGGGACTTAAAGGAATGCGTCATATCGCGCTCAAGGTAACGAGCCTGGCGCGGTCTAAGAGCTTCTACAGAGATATTCTCGGTATGGATGTGGTCTGGGAGCCTGACCCGCAAAATGTTTATCTTTCGTCCGGCTGCGACAACATTGCACTGCATGAGGTGTCACAAAATTTTGCCAAGGGCGCGGCGGAACCGCAGCTGGACCATTTGGGGTTTGTCGTCGAAACCATCGACCGAGTACAGCAACTAGAAGAGGAGTTCCAGGCCAAAGGCGTAAAGATCGTTCATCCTTTCAAAATCCATCGTGATGGCAGCGCGTCTTTTTACTGCGCCGATCCGGATGGGATTGTGATTCAGATGCTCTACGAACCTCAGCTGAGCTCTCAAGAAATCCGCTGACCGCCGCCGGGCTTTATTCCTAACGGAGGAAACAATTGAAGAAGAACGCTCCGCTGGCGCGAAAGGTGGCGCTGTCGTGCCGCATTCTCGCCAAACTCGGCTTATTCAAAGAAACCACGGGGCATGTAAGCGCCCGTAACAGCAAAGATCAGATGCTGATCCGCGGCCGTGGACCTAAAGAAACCGGCCTGCTCTTTACGCGGCCCAGTGACATCCTCCTGGCCGATCTTGAAGGGCAAAGCCAGGAAAAAAAGGCCGGGCTCAAACCGCCCAATGAAGCTTGTATTCATGGAGAGATTTATAAGGCCAGGCCGGAGGTGGCTTGCGTGGTCCACGCCCACCCGCCGGCCGTCGTGCTTTGCAGCATGGCGGGAATCGAGCTTAGACCGATTTTCGGCGGTTACGATCCAAATAGCATGCGGCTCAGTCTCAAGGGCATCCCCGTCTACCTGAGTACCCTGACACTGAACACCAAGGATCAAGTTCACGCCATGCAAAAGGTCATGGGCTCAAGCGACGTCTGCATTCTCCGCGGCCATGGCTTGATCGTTGCGGGCAGCAGCGTCGAACAGGCGACGATCACCGCCATCAAGCTCGATAACTTGGCCAGGATGAACCTTCAGGCCGCTTCACTCGGGAAGGTGCCTTCCATCCCCGACGAGGACATCGAGGCGTTTCAGCGACGCACGGGAAAGGGAAACAGTTCCCCGGAAGGCTTGTGGAGATACTACGGCGAGTGGCTGGCGAAGGGTTAACTTAGCTAGCCTTTAAATGTTTTTTGGGTCATGTTAATAGCTCTTCAATCAGGAGGAAAACCATGCCTGTCGCGCTGATAGACGGCATAGAGATTTACTATGAAACCCACGGCTCGGGAAAGCCTTTGTTGATGCTTGCGCCTGGAGGATTTGATGCCACCGCCGACAAATGGTTGGCGGCCAGCGCCTGGAAAGAGATCAACGCGTTGAACAAGCTGTCTTCCGAGTTTCGACTCATCGTTTACGACCGGCGGGAGTCCGGCAGGTCGGGCGGTAGAGTAGAAAAGCTCACCTGGGATCTCTATGCCCGTGAAGCCAAAAGTCTATTGGATTATCTCAAGCTCGACGCCGCGGTAGTCCTTGGCGCCTGCATGGGTTGCTCCGTAGCCCTCGCTTTTGCGGTTTCCTTTCCCAAAGCCACCCGCGCTCTGTTGCTGCATTGGCCGGTAGGCGGCTACCGCTGGAAAGCTAATAATCTACGCAAGTTCGCAACCCACGGAAACTTCATCAAAGATCAGGGACTGGCCGCCGTCGTCGAGCGTGGTCAAAAAAGCAAAGGCTTTCGGGAAGACTCGGAATCCGGCCCATGGGCGACGTGCATGGCCCGGGATCGACAGTTCGCCGACGCCTTTGGTGCGCAAGATCCGAACCGCTACCTGGGGATTGTGGAAACATCTGCGCGCATGCTCTTCGATCGCGATACCGCGACGGGCGCGACGCCGGAGGAGGTGATGGGAATCCAAGCCCCGGCCTTGATTGTCCCCGGCGACGATGACTCCCATGCCACTTCCGGAGCGCATTATCTGAGGGAATGTTTGCCGCAGCGAAAATTCTGGAACGTCATGCCGCCGGAACAACACACGGAGCAAGTCTGCGATCTCATCCTCGAGTTCTGCCGGGACAAGTAAGCCGCAAACAGTGGGTAAACACGAGCGAGCCTTCGTCGATGTTTAAATATAGCAGGTTGCTGAAAAACTCTGTTTGCAGGCTGCTCAAAAAAATTCAGAGGCAAGGCGCGCGAAGTTCGCATATGGCTGATAGCTTATGGCATATAGTTGAACCATACGAATCATACGCTATAAGCCATACGCCATCAGCCAACTGGAGCGAGGCGATTGAGCGCAACGAAGCATATGAGGCTTTTTTAGCAGCCTGCTAGACCGTCAAGGTCACGCCCAGACCCGGGCCGGTGGGCACTCGAACATTGCCGTCGACGACTTCCAAGCCAGTGACTAAATCGCCGTCCAGCGCGTCGAACTCGCCGATCTCGGCGGGCGTAACGACGCTTGCAGTTGCGCTGATAAAATGGGCCTGTGCCGCGTCCACGAGGCGAGAACTGGCCGTACCCCCGACGTGGCATATGAGTCCGCCGGCTTCGCAGACACGAGCGGCAGCAAGGCTTTCTCTCAGGCCGCCGAATTTGAGCAACTTGATACTGACCGCCTTCGCTATGCGTTCCCGCGCGACCCGGAAAACCTCCGGGGCAGATTGCACGCCCTGATCGGCCAAAACAACCGCCTCAACCGCCTGCTGTACGGCAGCCATTCCCTCGAGGTCGGTTCCCGGAACCGGCTGCTCAACCATCGTCATCCCATAGGCGGCCAAGCTTGCGATTAGCTCAATTGCCGTGGCAGCGTCGTAGGCGCCGTTAAAGTCCACCGTGAGAGTGACATCCGGGCCCACCGCCCGGCGCACCGTTTTGAAACGCTCGAGGTCCCCGGCGGGGTCGGTGCCGAGCTTAACTTTCAGATGGCGATATCCTTGCTCGATAAACTTGACAGCGGTGGTCGCCATTTCTTCCGGGCTTCCCAGAGCCAGCATTCGAAGCACAGGAATCATTTCACGGCTCGTGCCGCCTAACAACGTCGACAGCGAAACGTTGAAGGCCTTTCCGATCAGATCGTAAAGCGCTATTTCGATGGCTGCCCTGTGGCGCACGTATCCCGGCACCGCGCGGTGCAAAGCGGTCATCAGGGGACCGACTTGCAAAGGATCCTGACCTACAAAGAGCGCGCTGGTGGCGGCTTTCAGGGCGTCCAGCCCTTTCATGAATGGATCGCTGCGGGAATTGGGAATCACCGAGCCGGCGCCCGTCCCGGTCGGCCCATGGTCGGTTTGAATCTTCACGTAAAAGACATCGACGAAGTCGGCGGAATAGCTAGCCGTCTGCCAGCGCCCGCGCCGCTTCAGGCGATGCGGAATAAATGTCAGATTTTCGATCTTCATAGCTCAGGCCGCTTTCGCGTCATCAGGCTATCCACTGCTACTGCTCCCTTGCCCTTTTCCAGAACCATCAGAGGATTGACGTCGATTTCCGTTATCTCATCTGCCAAATCCAAGCACAACTGTGAAAAGCGCAAAAGAATCTCGACGACGGCCTCGATGTCGCTTTCGGGTTCGCCGCGGACGCCTTTGAGGAAACCGTAGCCCTTGACACCGCGGACCATTTCGCCGGCGTCCGTTCTTGACAGGGGCGCGACCCGCATGGATAGGTCGTTGATAATTTCGACGAAAATGCCGCCTATGCCGAACACAATGACCGGGCCGAATTGCGGATCTCGGGTCATACCGATGATGACTTCTTTGCCGCCCGCAATCATTTTCTGCACCAGAATCCCTGCTATCGTTGCATTCGGATCAAAGGTCCTGGCGTTGTGTCCGATCTCGCGATAAGCGCGGATCAATTCCGCTGCGCTGGCGATATGGGTGCGTATCGCTCCGGCGTCCGTCTTGTGCGTGATCTGATGCGACTCCACTTTCAACACCAGCGGATAACCGATCGTTTGCGCCAGCGCCAGGGCCTCCTCCTCGCTGTGCGCCAGTGCCTCCAGGGTGATTGGGATCCCGTACTGAGCAAGAATTTCCTTGCCCTGTCGTTCCGTCAGAATCTGATCGCTTGACGCCAGCAAGCGCTTGATTTTCTCCCGGTCGATACCGGCCGTGATTTCAGACGAGGAGCTTCGCTCTTTGTCCATGAACTGCTGGTAGGTAAGCAGCGCTTTTATCGCTTTAAATCCTTTCCGATATTCCAGCAAGAAAGGGATAGCGCTTTGGCCGACGAGTTGACGCCAATACTCCGGCAGACTGATGGATGCGCGAGAAAACAAGACCACTAGTTTTTCGCTTCGCCCGGCAATCTCCACTAAATCGCGAAAGCGGGCGATGACGTCTTCATCTTCTCGCCGTCGCGGCAGCGGCAAGCGAAGCCCGACAATGTCTAGGTTTTCGTCCGCAATCAGAGTTTCGATCCATTCTCTGAAGACAGCCCCTCTTCTCACGTAACGCTCCGGCGCGTTCAACGGATTGCGGACAGAGAGATAGGCGGATTGGCCGCTTGCGAGTCTCTCGGTGGTATGGCGCGAGAGCTCAGGTAGCTCCACGGCTAGGTCATCGGCGAGATCAGCAACCAAACCACATTCGGCGCCGGACGGCACGATCACTCCAACCCGGTGACCCGTCAGTTTTTTTCTTTTGGAAAACAATTCGATGGTTTCAATAAAGTCATCCAGATCCGCCACTCGGGTTATGCCATGCTGTTTGAAGACCGCGTCATAGACTGCATCCGAGCCCACCAAGGTACCGGTATGAGCCTGGGCCGCGTGCTTTCCTTTCTCCGACTTGCCGAGCTTGAGGATGACGAGGGGTTTCTCAAGCTCAGCGGCAAGCTTGGCGACTCGCAGGAACTTTTGCGGATCTCGGAAACCTTCGGTGAGGATACCGATGACGCCGGTATTTTCGTCACGCGCCAGAAAGTCAGCGTAGTCGGCGATGTTCAGCACGGCTTCGTTGCCGCAGGAGATCGCGCAGCCGATGCCCCAGCCTCTATCCCAGGCCGCCAGCAATGCCGCGTTGAGCAAACCGCCGCTCTGAAAAATAAAACTGATTCTTCCCGGTTTCAAATACCGAACTTCAGAGCTTGAAATCAGTGAGACACCTTCGTGAAGGTTCGCGACACCAAAACTGTTGGGGCCGCAGATCCTCATCTCGCTGGCGGTTGCGATGCCGATGATTTGTTGCTGAATTTTTTGCCCTTCTTCGGACGCTTCGGCAAATCCGGCTGAGATAATGACGCCGGAGCGGATGCCTTTCTTGGCGCACTCTTCCAGGACCGGCAGGATGAAGT
>Ga0105347_1000608_pt1 | contig 16723 bp, 26 predicted proteins | sample EasRivMeERMLT890_FD_89677 | JGI IMG/M metagenome (GOLD analysis project Ga0105347, IMG submission 89677) | Soil microbial communities from meander-bound floodplain in the East River, Colorado, USA - East River MetaG ERMLT890 | ecosystem: Environmental > Terrestrial > Soil > Floodplain | place... | reverse complement strand
TCACCTTCCGGCATCGCGAGCGCCGAAGCTTTCGGAACCGCACAATTAAACCAGCAGGTTGTTTGTGCAGGAATCGCGAGCACAGAAGCGTTTGGTACAGCTTCCATTGGGCTGAGTATCTCCCCATCGGGAATCGCGAGCACAGAAGCGTTTGGAACTCCACAACTAAATCAGCAGATAAATTGTACCGGCGTTGCTAGTGCAGAGGCGTTTGGAACACCCCAACTAAATCAGCAGATAAATTGTACCGGTATTGCAAGTGCTGAGGCGTTTGGTACGCCGTCCGTAGAGACGGAGGCCCAACTCGTATCCCCGTCGGGTATTCCCTCGGCCGAAGCGTTCGGAACGCCCCAACTAAATCAGCAGATCCGTGCTACTGGGGTGGCCAGCGCCGAGGCCTTTGGTACGGCTCAGTTAAATCTACAGATTGTGTGCACCGGAATTGCGAGTGCGGGAGCGTTTGGAACACCCCAACTAAATCAGCAGATAAATTGTACCGGTATTCCCTCGGCCGAAGCGGTCGGAACGGCATCGGTCCGGTCGTCCATATCCCCGTCGGGCATTCCTTCGGCTGAAGCCTTCGGCACGGCCACTTTAAATCAACAAATTAACACCGCCGGAATTGCTTCAGCAGAGGCGTTCGGTACGACTTCTGTCCGCCCAGTGGTTTACGCCGTCGGTATCCCCACGGCCGAGGCGTTCGGAACTCTAACCCTAAATTTCTCGGTATTTCCGGTGGGTGTGGTTTCGGCTGAAGCCTTTGGGGTTGGCCTGTTGTTTGACTATGGCGACATCATTCAAGATAACGAAGATCCCGTACCCGACGTCTATGATTTCGGAGACCTAGTACAAGAGAGCGAGGAGGTTTAGCCCCTCGTGTAGGAGTTAGAAAGGAATTACTATGGTTATCTTAGACACAACCAGCAAGGTCATTCGAATCGTCACATCGGCCTCTACGGTAGTTGAAGTCCACGCATCCTATGTTGACTGGGACGGCGCCACCTCAACTCCCGGAAGCACCAACACCTCAATCTCGACCAACACCACTACCACCGTGGTAGCCGCGCCCGCTAGCTCTGTGCAGCGCAACGTCAAGTCCCTGTTTGTGTTCAACACTGATGCCAGCACCCCGAACACAGTCACGGTCGAGATCTACGACGGATCGGTTGGTGCCAACCTCTATAAGGTGACTTTAGCCGCCGGGGAGTCGTTCTCTTACGATGGGTAATTTCTCATATCGAGACGCCCTTGGCCAGCTGAAAGAAGCCCAGGCCGTGTCTGATCCGCGCATCGCGGCGGTGTCGTTGTCGGCTTCCCAGTCGAATAGTACGGCTTCGCCCACCGAGGTTGTGGCTCTTAGCCTGACGCTGCAGCCCGGCACATACGTGTTTCAGTACTTCATCATATACCAGTCCACAGCCACCGGCACCGGGGTTCGCTTTTCGGTTGATTATACTGGAACGACTTCGAAGTTCGTGGCCAACTGGCACGTGTGCGACAACACGGCCGCTGCTTCTACTGCGGCAGCCGATCAAGACGCAGTCGCTGCGGGCGGGCAGGTGTATTGCGCGTTTGCCGCGCGCGCGAAGTCCTCGGCTGGTTGGGGCACCACGATCTCGGTAGATACGCAAAATGCCGATATGTTCGCTAAGGTTGAGGGAATTATGGTCGTAACCACTCAGGGTGATATTCGCCTGTACCACGGTTCTGAAGACGCCACCGCAACCTCAGTGCGTCCGGGCACATCGCTAGTCCTGATGAAGGTGGTCTAATGTTCACACAATATGACGCAAACGGTATCCCGGTAGTGGTGGTACAGGAAACCAACCCCTATCTTACCTTCGTGCGGCTGGCCGCTGACCACGTAACGACGAGCGCCACCCAGGCGGAAGTTACGGGGCTGAGTACAACCCTAACCCCCGGGGTTTATATCTTTCAGTACTTCATCATCTGGCAGTCCAACAATACTGCCGCAGGGTTTAAGCTGTCTGTCAATTTCTCGACCGGCACAACCGACTTCTTCATATACAACTTCTTCCTCGTTGATACAAGCGCGACGGCCTCCACACTTGTAGCCGACCAAGACGCGGTTGGTGCTGCCGGACAGTGTTATTGCGTAAATTCGGCTCGGGCCGCAGGCACGGTGTCTGTAAACACCATTGGCAACGTAGACACGGCCAACGCCGATATGTTCACGCGCATCGAAGGCATGGTGTCGGTAATCTCTCCGGGCGATATTGAACTCTACCAATCCTCAGACGGGGGCGGCAACCAGCTTACGATTTCTACGGGATCGACACTTTACCTCCATAGGGTGGGCTAATGAGTAAGGGATTTCGGCCTTTGGCCACGACCGGCGCCACTAAGAAGAATCTCACCGTCACCAACAATCAGGTGTGGCGCTCCTTCCTCTTTTCGGACAAGAGCACTAGCTCGACGACGCCCTCTGAAGCCACCTCGATGAGCCTATCCTTGCCTGTAGGCACGTATGCTTTCCAGTACTACTTAAGGTATCAGGCGGCGGCGACTACGACAGGAATTCGGTTCTCTGTGAACTTCACCGGCACCGTCACGGCGTTTGTCGCAAACCTCCATTTCTGCGACACACAGGCTACGGGCGCAACGGCTGCCGCCACTCAGGCCGGGGCGGGCGGTGCTGGGCAGGTGTTCACGGTTATGGCCGCTCGCGCGAAATCGACCGCTGGCTGGGGAACCTCGGTGTCAGTAGACGCAGCAAATTCCGATCTAATGATCCGCATCGATGGGGTGATGGTGGTTACCGTTGCTGGTGATATCGAACTATACCACGGATCTGAAGTTGCAGCCGCCACTACGCTTAAGGCCGGGTCCTCGTTGGTGGTCTGGAAGACTGGGTAGTCATGGCGAACAACACCGGCCTATTTGATCCGTCCCTAGACAACGAGGGGATGTTCGACCCCCTTCTGCAAAACGAGGGTATATTCGACGAAGCTCTCCTGACCGCCGGAACGGAAGCCTCGACCATCACCACCGTCGGCATAGCATCGGCTGAAGCGTTCGGCACGGCCCAACTCAACCAGCAAATTTTAGCCACCGGCATTGTCAGCGCAGAGACATTTGGTACAGCCCAACTCAATCAGCAGATAAACTGTACCGGCATCCCCACAGCCGAGGCCTTTGGTACCGCTACCCTCAATCTTCAGATTGTACCGTCTGGAATCTCTAGTGCAGAGGCTTTTGGAACCACCCGCCTTAATCAGCAGATCAATTGTACCGGGATTGCAAGCACAGAAGCCGTTGGAACCCCGTTCGTCGAGGCTGTTGCGGGCCAAATCCTCTATCTAGCGGGTGTCACCAGTGCAGAGGCCTTTGGAACTTCTCAGCTCAATCAGCAGATAAACTGTACCAGCATCCCCTCGGCAGAGGCGTTTGGAACCCCGTCCGCTAACCAAGAGACCGAGGAAACCGGTGTCCCGTCGGCAGAAGCCTTCGGAACGCCGCAGCTTAATCAGCAGATCAACGCCGTGGGGGCGCTCTCGTCCGAAGCCTTCGGTGATACCTATACCTTCGTACTAGGGGCGGCTATCGTCCCGATTGGTGTCGTCTCAGAGGAGACCCTCGGGATTGGAGATGTTTACGACTTTGGGAACCACATCCAAGACAACGAGGATCCGACGCCCGATGCGTTTGACTTCGGAGATACGACTCAGGCGAACGAGGAGCTGGTGCCCGTCGCGTTTCCGTTCGAGGATATTGAGCAAGAGAATGAAGATCCGACCCCAGATACCTATACCTTCGGGGACGTCATTGCCTCATCAGAGGTCTAAGAGGCGCGCGGTTAACAACTTCGCTTTCTTAGGTGTACGCGTTATGTGTTGTTGAAATTGAGAACAACATCAACAAAGATGATTCCAAATGAAGGAGTGAGATGACCAACACCGACAACAAGCCAGCAGAGCCCATCAGGACCATTCACGACCAGATCATTCACGAGAAGCAAAAGCTACCCGCTCCCGAACGCGGTGTGTTTCTTTTCGCCGATGAGAAGGGCGCTTGTGGCCTTCATCTTCGGGGTGGTACCACTCTTCTCGAGGCTTATGCCGTGATCGGCCTCCTCTACCGCCGCCTACAACACCAGCTCGAGCCGTAGCCCTATATGGGTCTGGCGGTGCTGATGGTGTCCATGGGGCGCCTTCCCCTCTTGAAGCAGTCGCTAGGAACCCTCTTTGACTCCGGCTTCACTGGTCGGGTTGTGGTGGTCGAGCAGGGGGCTACAGAGGCCGGGACCCGGGAGTGGCTCCTCACTCAGCCCGTGACCACCCTCATGCTTCCCATCAACTACGGTAAGGGCTACGCGTGGAACGTGGGCCTGAAGATTCTCGGCGAGCCTTCCCTGCGAACCGGCTACGAAAGCCCCCCAACGCACGCCCTGTTCTGCGACGACGACGTCGTTTTTTCGCCGGGCTGGGGAAAGGCGATGTTAGAAGTGTACTCCCGCTTCTTTCCGCTAGGTTTGCGGGCCCTTTCGGGCTTCAGGCACGTGTCCTCGGACCGCTGTCCGAAGATTGGCTTGGGTGGGCTAGAGGTCCTTCGCCAAACCTACTGCCCCGGGTGCTGTCTCCTTGTGGCTTGGGAGCACGCCCTAAAGCACTTCGGCGCCAACGACACCCAAAAGCCAATCGGGTTCGTCGAGGGCCCACCACAGAAAGTGGCCTCCGCCTTTGGGTGCTGGTCCGGCTCGATGGTAGAAACCGTCATCGACCACGCCGGGGCCGAGCACCGGACCTACCGCCCCACACCGGGTGGGTTTGAGATCCGGGCCGACGTCGTGAATATGCCGGGCCCATAGGGTGATGGGATCTGCTCTATATTGTGCAGCTACCTGCACAGCGGCGTGGCCTTCCAAGGCCTTTTCGCAGACCTTGGGCTGGCACCAACCTTGCGATCTACTTAGGCATGAAGACAACCAGAAGCCAGTTCAGGGTCAGCGCAGCCGTAGCGGCCGCGAACCAAAGACGGGTCGAGCGCCTCTGCGCTTGGCTGGACAAGCGCAACGCGGACATCAAAGAGGCCTTAAGGTATGCCATGCGGCGTGCCGTCCTACGCGCCCAAAAGCGTCAGGAAGAGCGTCGTCGAAAAGCACTTGATCTGACTGGATGCTAGGCGGGGACTCTTAGCATCCTGCTCCAGCCGCTGGGCCACCTCCTCCCGGCGGCTGGCCTTTTTAACTGCTCAACCTCTGAGCATATGGGGTGTGGGGACACCACAATAGTCCCACAGCTTCAAGCCCATAGGCGCACAATCAAGCCCCGCGAAAAGCCCTTCAAAGCCCCAAAGCCCGGATCTGTGGTTGGCACTGATTTTGCGGTCTTTTACGGCAAGAGGAGATACTACGATGAGCAACGAGATCTTTTGGGTGATCGAGTACAACCTGCAGGGCGACGCGAAGATGGGCGTCCGCATCAACACGCAGGAGTCAGAGATTAAGGCCTTTGTTGAGGACCTCCGGGATCTGTCGCCGGACCTTCAACAGGTGTTCACCGGCCCCGAGGACTACCTCGACCAGAACGAGTACCGCATCTTCAGCACTAACGACTACCAAATGGAGGGGAACTAACATGAACGCCACCTTAACCGTATCGAATCTGGCCCAGAAGGTGATCTTCCTCTACGAGATGGAAGGCCAGCTTTCTGATGGTAAGTGGGAAAACACGGTGCCTCACAACCACTGGAAGCAGTGGATGTTGAAGAGCGACCAGATCCTTGTGGGTGAGGCCGTGGGCACCGAACGGATGGGACACAGCCGCAGCTACAACATGGCCGATAGAGAGTTACTGTCGATCGTCGGCAAACGCGTCCGCTTCAAGGTCGCTTTGGTGCTGCACGACCCCAAGTTCCTTGGCCTGCTTGAGCACGACCACTGGTGCCTGCCAGATTCGCCAGAGGATTTTGAGAATCTTCAGGTTGCCTGGCGCCGGAATGGTCAAGTGGACAACTATGCCGAGACATGCCTTGCGAAGATGGAGCAATTCGGTCTTACGCCCGAGTTGGCTCGGCAGATCTGGGCTGAGCTAGACGCCCGGTACTCGCACGCTCAGTTGGTTAAGGACTGTAAGCAGCTTTCACTGGCTCTCAGAACCCATAGGTCGGTGGCCACATGACCAAGCCCAAATTCATCGGCCCGGCGGCCCACGCCCACTCCGCCTGTGAGAGATGTGGGGTTGACCTAACCGGTCAGCGGGTCGCGTCGCTCGAGCTAGACCAACGAACCGGGACGTTCACGGACGCAGAGAACATCCCGCCCGGGTTCTCACAGGGGTGGTTCGAGTTTGGCATCGACTGCGCCCGCAAGGCCCTCCGTGAACACGCGGAGGCGCAGGACCACGGATCGGTCTGCCCTCCCTTTCCATCCGGCGCCCGTTAGGGTACAAGGACCTATGGACGCAACCCTCCCTCAAAAGCGATTTGGTATCATCAGGCACGCGGTGCTGGTGCACCCCGCTACCCTCGACACGCTGTTCGATACGCCCCCCACACCAGAGCATTTCATCGTTCAGTTTGCTGATGGCTCGTCGGCGCTGTTGGCTGCCGCAGATGCTCCGCCGAATCTCTATTTCTGCCACCAGCAGACCATCAAGGTTGAGTATCGGATCGAGGTCCGGAACTTTCGGGATTGGGCGTATGACGTCGTGGTTGTGACCGACGCCCAGCAGGAAGCATCGCCGGTCGGCCTTCGATATACCGAAGGTAAGCTGCGCACCGACCTCATCCACCCCGAGTTTCTGTCTATGATCGCCGAGGTTATGACCGAGAACCCCGATCTCCGCATTGACCTCATCCCGAAGAGCGCTATCCGAGAGCTTGGATTGGTGTTCACCGAGGGGGTTAAGAAGTACCCGGCCCGTAATTGGGAGAAGGGCATGCCGTGGTCCAAGGTAATCGGCCCTCTCTGGCGCCATTGGTTGAAGTGGCTCGCCGGGTCGAGGCGCGACGAGGAGCTTCCTAGATGTCATCACCTCGGCCAGCTGATGTGGAATGCAGCCGTGCTTCTGGAGTTTGAGTCCACCCACCCCGAGCAAGACGACCGGGCGACCAGCTACGCCGATTGGAAGCCTAAAGACCCTATTGCCTAGTGTAAAATTGGCTACACCTTTAGTGGGGGTAGTCTATGGGGCTCTTTGCATTTCTTGGGGACGCGATTAAGCCGGTTACGGAGCTTATTGGCAGCATACACACTTCGGCCGAGGAAAAGGGCAAGCTCGTCAATGAGATGCAGAAACTCCAGAACGATATTGCCTCTAAGATGCTTGAGTATGAGGCCAAGGTTCTGGACCTCCAAACCTCGGTTATCAAGTCCGAGGCCACCGGCGCGTCGTGGATGCAGCGCAATTGGCGCCCCGTCACGATGCTTACGTTTTTGGTTCTCGTTGTGTGCGACTCCTTCGGTTGGTTGTCTAATCGCCTCGCTCCAGAGGCGTGGACGCTCCTTCAGCTTGGTCTCGGCGGCTACGTGATCGGGCGGTCGGTTGAGAAGGTTGCACCATCGATGATGGAAAAGTTTGGTGGTAAGAAGTAGATGCACACAAACCTGCTCAGACACTTGAGAGCAATAGCACAGGAGATAAAAATGGCTGACACCAATAAAGCGGTAGCGGACTTCCTCGCGGTGGTGCCTACCCTCTCGCACGCGCAGCTGGTTCTCATTCAGCACCAGCTTCTGGTCGAATCCACAAGGCGCCTTTACACCACAGGCTAGTTTGTCGCGCTACCACACGCACAATGCCGCTCTATACTTACAAATGCCCGGCCTGTGGTAAAGAGTTTGAAGATCTGGTGGCAATTGCTGATCGCAACCGCCCACAAGAATGTCGAACTCGTCTTTGTTCTGGTGCTATGTGCAAGGGATTCGCCCGTCGTGTATGCAACGACGTGGCGGCGAACATGGCGAAGAACTGGGCTGGGTGGTCCCTTGATTGAACTAACGGACGCCATGCGGCGTGTTTGTCGTGAAAACCGCATTGAAGCAAATCCCGCCGCCCTCCGCGCCTTGATCCGCGAATTGCGATCGGAAGGTAAGACCAACATTGACATCACGATCGTATTTCGCGTTAGCATAAAGACCCTCCGTGGTTGGTTCAAAAAGCTAGCGATATGAGCCTAAGCAAGGCCGCCAAAGATTACATCGAGCGTCGAGGCTGGTCCCCTGCCGATTACGAGCACCTTGGCGTCTACTCTGAGGGCGATGTAGTCTACTTCCCTTTGCGCGATTATACCGACCGCGTGGTTGGGGTGATTGGTCGCAGCATAACCCACAAATCCTACAACATCAAGATCCAGAAATCATCGCATGGCTACTTTCTCTGGCGCGGAGTTGAGTCCGACCGTGTTCTCTTCCTTGTTGAAGGCGTGTTTGACGTCGGCTGGCTACTTACGGCCGGGCTTCATGCTGCCGCCTACATCAACAACACGTTGCTTGGTGCCCAGCTTCGTGTGGTCTCGAGATTCTACGAACGGGTAGTTCTTGTGCCTGACAACGACCCCGAAGGCTTGCACGGTTCTGGCCTTGCTGTTGCTCGATTGAAGCACATGGGTGTATCGTCCGTCCGGGAGTTTAAGCTTAACTACTACAAGGACATTAGTGAGGTGTTCGAGCGTGATCATAAGGCGGCCCACAGCTTGATCACCATCCTTCGCAACATTGAAAATCCGCCGCCCATCACCATCAGTGGAGGAGACCCCGAGTAGCATGGACGACTCTGATATCGACAAGATTGCCGATCGGGTGGTTGAAAAGCTCCGACCCCTGCTCGAGGAGATCAAGTCTTCTGGATTCATCCGAGACGTTACCACCACTATGGTGACGGAGCGGAAAATGCAGCACCATTCCTCTACCGGACCGAAGTCTCAATTTGATCCGTCGTTGTACGAGTGACCCCATGCGCCTGAAAGTTAACTATGTTGTGCACGTCCACAAGGACATACGCCGTATGGTGAACTGGCACCTGATGCAGCAAGCCAACGCGGATGCCAGCACCTCCGGGATGGCCGAGCTGGGCAATGTCTCTGAGTTTTACCGGAAATTTGGTGCAGATCAGATGGAACAGCTGCTGTATGAGTGGATTCAGAGGGGACGACCTGAGTAATGTTGAACGACAAGAACTTTTCTGAACTAATTGCGTGGTTGCGGTCCTTTCGTCATTCTTGGGATGGACAGGTTTACTTGGCCGAAGACGAGGCCGTGACTCTAGCACACAGACTGGCGCCTCTTATGACCGACGGGTCTTGGGAAGAGCGAGATGCTCTTCACTTCCAACACCATCTAGAATACTGCTCTAAGATGGTTAAGTCGTGGCCCGAGTGGAAACAGAGAGTTTTGGGCCCCCTACCCACCCAACCCCAATAGTGTAAAAGTAGGCACGATGAGCCAACCCAAGATTCTGTTCTTCGATATTGAGACCACGCCATTGGTGGCTTACACGTGGGGGCCCAAATGGCAAACCAACCTTATTGAGGTGCTGGCTCACACCCGGATCTTAAGCTTTTCCGCTAAGTGGCTTGGTGGCTCCCACATCACGAGGGGCTGGCCAAACTACAAGGGATACAAAGCCGGGGCGATGAACGACAAGGCGATTGTGGCCGACATTCGGTCGTTCTTCAATCAAGCCGACGCCGTCGTTGCCCACAACGGCCGGGATTTCGACGTCAAGGTCGTTAACGCCCGGTTTATTGCGCATGGCCTAACCCCACCTTCACCATACAGGGTGATTGACACGAAGATCGAAGCCAAGAAGTACGTCAGGTTGCCCAGCCACAGCCTCGACGATCTGTGCTCCTACTTCGGCATTCCAAGAAAGATGGGTCACGGCGGTTTCTCGTGCTGGACGCGCTGCATGAAGGGAGACCCATCGGCGTGGCGTGAGATGCTTCGATATAACAAGAGGGACGTCACGATTCTCGAGCAGTTGTACCTCAAGATCCGTCCATGGATGGTCAGCCACCCGAACATGGCGATGGACCGCCCCGGCGACACTTGCCCTAAGTGTGGGGCCGGTGGTCCGGGCGTGCTGAAGTGGGAGGGCTGGTACAGGAACAAAACGACCAAGTACCATGCGTTCTCCTGTACTGAGTGTGGTGGATGGGGCCGCGATACCAAGAACGTCCAAGAGATTAAGCCGAGGGTGGGCGTCTAGGCTTATGGCAGACGAAACACCAACGTGCGATCTTTGCGGATCTCCCATGTCGACTCGGGCGTGCAAGCTCGTCTGCGACAACTGCGGATTTAAACGGGACTGCTCAGACCCATGAGCCCTAAGATCGGCCTGATCGCCACCATCAACAACTCCGGCCTCGGACAGATGGCGAAGCAGTTTCACCGAAATGTCGACGTCTACATGCACTTTGTGATCCCACATCACGAGAAGGGCACCGATCTCGAGTTTGTGCGGGGTGATTATATCGTCGCCGACCAGTGGGACGCCTCGCTCGACGCCAACTTTCGTAGATTCCTTGCTTCTAAGCCGGATATCGCGGTCATATTCGAGTACCCGTACAACTGGCACTTCCTTCCGCAGCTAAAGGCCGCTGGCATCAAGATTGTGTGGTTTCCGATGATCGACAGCGTTGGTACGCCGTGGATTCGCAAGTCGGGGTACATCGGCTTAATTGATTTGTTCGTTTCCCCGTCGCAGTACTGCCACAATACCCTGACACAAGAGGGATTGCCGTCGGTCTACTTGCCGTGGCCGATTGACACTGAGTACTTCGCTTTCACCCCGCGCGGGGTCGACCGCCCTCTAACTTTCCTGCACAACATAGGCCACGGCGGCGATGGCATGCGCAAGGGGTGGGATTTTGTGTTTCAGGCTTGGCGCCGAATTGATCAGTCTGGGTGCCGTTTGATTGTGCACTCGCAAATCCCAGTAGACCCGGGCCTGCTGCGCAATGTAGACTTTCGCCTTGGTAACTTTCCTCAGGCCGTTGACCTCTATAAAGAGGGCGACGTTTACCTGTCTCCATCTCGGCGCGAGGGGCTTGGTCTTCCCTTCCGTGAGGCGATGTCGTGTGGCATTCCCGTTATCGGTTCCAACATACCGCCACTGAACGAGGTTATTCCCGACGTCGATTGGCTCGTGGAGGCTCCCGCCAGCGGCCCTATCGGCCGAGTTCAAAACGGATTGGTCTACCAGCCAAACACCGGAAGCTTGATGATGAAGATGCTTGCCGCCAAGGCCTGTAATAACCTTCCCGAACGCTCGTCCCGCGCCCGCGCGCACATTGAGCGATGTCACTCGTGGACGACCCTTGGCCCCATCATGAAAGACATTTTTGAGGCAGTGGCCGCATGAAGGTGGTAATCCTCGGAAATGGGTCGACGCCTTGGCAGAATGGGCTCTTGATTTACCACGCGGCGCTTGCTCGCCAGAAGCACGTCGGGTTTGTTAGTTACGCCGGACTGCCTGATCACCGCCTCTGGAATACGGTAGAGGCCAACAAGCCGGACTGGGTGTTTGTGACCGGCATCCGCAGTCTCGGTCTTCCTGTGTTGAGACGCCTTGCTTCCACCTACAAGCTTATGGTTTGGGACGCCGACGCCGTAGATGCCACGCGTGACTCCATTTGGCGCGAAACGGTTGGGGTCCCGCACGTCGTAGTTAACTCCACCCTAGATGTGGTGAATCGGTACAAGGGTCTGGCGCGGTGCTTGGAGTGGGTGCCGCAGTACTATGACAGTGATTATTACGCCCCTACAATCTCCCGACTAAGTCCCGATCACGAGATCTTCGACGTGGCCTTCTTTGGCGATTCGGATCATGACGATACGCGACAGACTTGGTTGCGCCTCCTGCGAAGGGAGGGGTTTAAGTGCTGTATTCGTGGGTCTAATCGCCTTGCGGATGGCACTATGACTCCGGCATTCGGCACCGAGATGGCCAATCTTTACCGCCAAAGCAAGATTGCCATTGACATCAAGCGGGGCAACTTTGAATATGGCGACTTTACGACGTCCGACCGAATTTACAAGGCCATGGGGTGCGGGGCTATGTACTTGACCTTCGGGATTCCGAAGATCGAACGTCTCTTCATGCCCGATCGGCATTTAATTACCTACGGCAGTTATGGCGATATGGTCTTCAAGATTCGAGAGTACTTGAAGCACGAAGTCGAACGGGAACTGGTGGCGCTAAATGGTCAGCGGGAAATTGAGGCCAACCACACCTTGCGCACGCGCATCGACCAGTACTGGGCCTTGATGGAAGCACACTCATGAGCTGGCTTAGCGAAGCTCCTAAGGTTGAGCTGCATTGCCATCTCGAGGGCGCCACTACCCCCGAGACCTACCTTCAGCTTGCGCGCGAGAACGGCGTTAACCTTCCGTTCACTACCGTTGCGGAGGGGGAGCGGTATTTTCAGTACAAGAACCTCGTTCATTTCCTTGAGGTTTACCATACCTGCACCACCGCCATCCGGAAGCCCGAGGATTTTTATCTGCTGGTGGACCGCTTCGCTAAATCTCGAGCCGATGAGAACATTCGCTACTGTGAGTTCTTTGTGTCGTTGGCGCTGCACATCCTGCACGAGGTAAACCCGGAAGAGGCCCTATCTGTGATTGCCCGGGCGTGTCGACAGGCCGAGATCAAGTACAATATCAAGCTGCGCTGCATCCCCGACGTGTCCCGCGACCGGGATGTTGGGGTGGCTCTAGATGCACTGAAGGCCACGATCCGCAAGAAAAGCGAGTACATCATTGGCCTTGGTTTGGGTGGGTCTGAGCGCGGTGATTCGAAGCGATTTGCCGGTATCTTCCAAACGGCGGCCGATTCGGGCCTTCGGGTTGTGGCCCACGCCGGTGAATGGAAAGACACACAGGTGATCTGGGATGTAGTGCGCAATCTCAACGTGGAGCGGATTGGGCACGGTATCACGGCCGTGAAGGACCCGCAGCTAATGGACTTTCTGGCTATCACGCAGATACCGATTGAGGTCTGCCCAATGTCCAACATCCGCGTAGGCTTGGTAGATCGGTTCGCCAACCACCCCATCTTGGAGATGGAGCGCCGGGGCCTTAACGTAACCGTGCATTCGGACGACCCGACGATGTTCGATACAACTCTGACCGACGAGTTATGTCTGTTGATGGGAGAGCTTGGCGAGGCGCGTACCGTTGGATTTTTGAGGCGCAATATCAACGCGTCCTTCTTGCCCTATATTGACAAGAAGGCCTACTTCGATGAGTTGAACGGCTACCTTATGAAGGCTGGGGTTTTGGTGCATGTACAGGCTTAATGTTGGGTGTGGCAACCAGCGCGTAGACGGCTTTGTTGGGGTCGACATCGAGCTGGGTGATGCGGCGGAGATTGCTTGTGATATTTGCTACCTCCGTCTTATCCAGACCGAAAGCGTGGACGCCATTTATTCCGCCCACGCTTTGCAGTGCCTCCCTGATCGCAGTTTGGTGCCAACGACGCTGGCCTCGTGGTTCCGGGTGTTGCGTCCCGGCGGGACCCTCAACATTGAGGTTCCCGATTCTAAGCCCTTGTTGCGCGAGTATTTGTCGGGCCGGATTGGGGCCGAAACCGTAATTCAGGGTATTTACGGTGTGAACGAGCCCGGCCTCAGACAAACGTTGATGTTTGACTGGGTGTATTTGCATGATCTCTTGTTTAGTGCCGGGTTTAGTAATATCCACGAAGGCCCGCAGGCCTGTTACTCGCGCCATGACGCCCGCACCAATCTCGTGGTTTATTGTCAGAAACCAGCGTGAGACTCCATTTTGTTTGTCGTCCATGGGAGCCCGGATGCGGCGCCTCTGGTACGCAGCGATTCTTTGAACTCTATAAGCAGCAGGGCCGCGATGTCCACCTGTCCCTTTCCAATTCCACCCGCCGAGCCACGTCCTTTCGCGTAGACCAAGCCCAATTCCCCGAGATTTTGCGCGATATTCAGAAGTCGCAGCCGGACTGGATTGTGGTTGCGTCTCGGTCGGATTTCGATCTGGTGCGCCACTTGCGTCGCTATGGGTTCACCAACGTGGTTGTGCACGACTCCGACGAGGTAATTCATCCGTCTCACGACGCAATCTTGAACGAGCTTCAACGCAGTGCTGCTATGCTGTTGCAGGAGCACAAAAGTATAGCAGACGCGCGAGCGCGGGCCTACCCCCTTGGGGCCTACTGGTTGCCGCCGTCTTTTAACCGCTGCCTTGAGCCCACCACCACAGACAAGATCTATGATATCGGCTTTTTGGGTTATGTTAATGACTACCGGCGTCGCATCTTGATGGAGGCGTTTCCTCGCATTTCCTCTAACTGGGTAATTCACAACCCCGCAGCTGATGGGCTTTTGCTTGGTGCCGAGGTTGGGAATTTCTATGCGCGATGTCGGATAGTGGTTGGGTTGCCACGATTGCCCAATCAGCACGCCGCAACCTCCGACCGGTTGTGGCAGGTGCTTGGATCGGGGTCGTTCTATCTGATGTCGGGCATTCGACACGCCAATATCCCATTTAGGGACGGTAAGCATCTGGTTATGTTTCATGGGGCGCACGGCCTGATCGACATCGCCCGCCGGTTCCTATACGAAGAGCCGGATCTGCGGGGTATAATCGCTAAGGCTGGACAAGACGCCGTCTACCGGTCTCACTTGGATGTACATCGAGCAGGGGAGTGCTGGAGTTTCATGGAGAGAATGCTAACCACCAAAGGACAGAGATATGAGAATTCTGGTCGCATCTAGCGGCAATATCGTTCAGCTGGCTAAGTATCCCCGCCATTTTGCGAAGATGGGGCATGAGGTTGTATTCACCAACCCATCTTGGCGCAATGCCCTCTGTGGCCGGACGTTCGAGGACGAGTTCGGTGGTCTAAATGTGAGATTCTCGACGTGGGCCGATTTTGACCATTCGTACCGGATGCGGTCATGTGGTCGTTTCGATGTGATTTTCGGGACGCAGCATGGGGCCGCCCTCGAGGTCCTGAAGTACCAAGATCGTCTTGGGATTCCAGCGTTGCTACAGATTCTCGACATTGCGGACAGCAATTTACCCGACATTCTCGCCGCACAAGCCCCGCTAATTGCCACCTACTCGAAAATCCGGCACCTGACCGGAATCAATCCGGCCATCCCCCCACAGATCGAGGCCCTGACCGGTCGAACCGACTGTGATTGTGTGTTCTATCCTGTGGACACCGAACTTCTTGACTCGGCGCCCGAGGCCCAAACCGAGGACTTCGTTCTTATCGTCAGCCGCCATACCGACTTTAAGAGGGTTGATTTGGCGCTGCGCGCGTGCGCCTACGCGAAAAAGAGCATCGTTCTGGTTACGCAGGATGACCACCACCAGACCCTACATAATCTTGCGCGTGAGCTTGGTTTTCATGAGGCAGGCACCGGTACTCCAGATTTTCAGTTCATACCCCTTGCGTCTGATCGGGTCAAGGCTTCCCTGCTGCGCCGATGCAAGTTGCATATCTTTACCCAGATGTGGGCAGAGGCTCCGTGCATCCCGTCGGCTGAAGCCTTGTACTGCAGGAAGCCCTCCATCATCTTCGACTACCCCGCCCAGCGGGCCATTGAGGGGGGCTATTCCATCTATGTAGAGCCGGGCGATTGGCGCGCGATGGGAGAGGCCATTTTGGGTGTGTACAAAGACTACGGATCGGCTGTGGAGCAGGCCACCCTTGGGAGCGCGTGGGTGGCGGCAAACTTGGCACCATCCGTGGTTGCCCAAAAGATACTCACTAAGCTGGAGACCATTGCATGCTGAAAAGGCCGATACCCGAACCCGCTTCGATGGCCTTTGAATCGGAGATGGGCTTGATCTTTCCTGAGTCTGAGCCGCCCATTTGCACCAAGACCCATTCTAAGATCTCGGTGTGCGAACCGGTCATTGGATCTTTGGAGCGGAGGTACATGCAGCGGGTAATAGATTCGGGGTGGGTGTCTTCCTTGGGCCCGGCCGTCCGGCAGTTCGAGACCGAGTTTGCAGAGAAGATCGGCGTGCGGCACGCCGTTTCCTGTACTAGCGGAACGGCGGCCCTGCATCTAGCCATCGCCGCCCTTGGTATTGGGCCGGGCGATGAGGTGATCTTGCCCACTTTCACCATGGTGGCTACCCTTAATGCGGTGCTCTACTGTGGAGCAACTCCTGTTCTGCTGGACGCCGACGCCAGCTTTAACCTCGATGTTAGCCAACTGCAGGCAGCGGTAACGGATCGCACCCGGGCTATTGTTGTTGTCCACATCTACGGCATGCCCTGCAACATGTTGGCCGTCAACCACGTGGCCAAGCAGCACGGTCTGTGGGTCATTGAGGACGTGGCCGAAAGCCATGGCGCCAAGTACGATGGCAAAGTAACCGGGTCTATTGGAGATATCGGCGCATTCTCCTCCTACGCCAATAAGCTGATTACAACGGGCGAGGGCGGTATGATCACCACCAATGAGCCGGAGTTGGCCGAGCGGGTCCGGACGTTGATGAACCACGCGTTTTCTCCTGAGCGCCATTTCTGCCACCGGTTTCTTGGGTACAATTATCGCCTAACGGCTCTACAGGCGGCGCTGGGTCGTGCACAGGTGGCGAGGTGGGACGATCTGATCGGCAGACGCAGGCTGGTGCAGGAGCGCTATCTGCAGAATCTGCGCGGTGTTCGCGCGGTTGATTGTGGTCGTTACTACAACTTTCCATCGATCACTCGTCCGGTGTGTTGGATGTTTGGTGTTTTGGTGAGCCGTGGGATTAAGAATA
>Ga0105347_1000607_pt1 | contig 16730 bp, 15 predicted proteins | sample EasRivMeERMLT890_FD_89677 | JGI IMG/M metagenome (GOLD analysis project Ga0105347, IMG submission 89677) | Soil microbial communities from meander-bound floodplain in the East River, Colorado, USA - East River MetaG ERMLT890 | ecosystem: Environmental > Terrestrial > Soil > Floodplain | place... | reverse complement strand
GTGTGCTCGTCGTATTACTGCTGTTCCGATATTGTGAGCAAGCTGCCTACGGCCAACCGCTTCCTAGCCCGATTACGCTATGCCACCTAAACCCTGATAACACCTACACAGAGCTTACTTTTGCTAATTCTAACTCAGCAGCGGCTCAAATACACATACAAAATCCTAACGACCTTGTACCAGCACCAGCAGGAGGTTGCCCATCAACACGTCAGACGAGAACTCCGACGCCCCGCCCTCAGACACCGACACCGACACCGACACCGACACCGACGTTAACCGCATCCGCCACCTTTTCACCTACGCCGGTCGCATCATCGTCCCCGACCGTGGCACCGTTACCTTCACCATCGCCGTCGATTCCAGCAGCCACGGCTACCCCTTCACCGTCCACGACGCCGACAATAATCTCCTCGGTGACGGCGTTATCGTCGGCCTCGGCTTCGATATCGAATCCTTCCACATCAACCAGCAGCCCGACACCCCCGCCAAACCAGAACCAGAACAACCAGCCAGCCAGTAACGACGGCACACAAAATCTGCTCGTCTGTGAAAGCTTACCTGGCGGACTACGTGACCTGCTAATAAAAGAGAGAGAATGGCCCAGCTACAGACCACGCGCTACACTCGGGCCTTGTCGTACGCCAACTCCCTCACCTACCGCCTCAGTGACGCCCTCCTCGACAGCGCCATCGCCAGCTTCGAGCGCGACGAGCGCGACGAGCGAGCCGTCCCCTACGACGACGATCACTCCGACACCAGAGCCAGACCCTTCCAGCACCGACACAAGCACACCCACTACGCCAGAATTAACACCACCCACGACCATTCCCACTGGCACGGAGACAACAAACTTACCAGAAACCACCACTCCGGACCCGGCCCCCGTAACAGAAACCGCCCCGACACCACCGACCCCGCAGCTTAGTCCCACACAAACTCCTGTATTCGTCACACTCCCCCCAATCCAGATTCCAGTCGTACAAACCGTGATCGTACGTGAAGTCGAGACACGATTAGCGGAGGTCACTGTTGTCGTCCCCGCCGCGCCAGCGCCCATCGTTATCAGCACGGCTACTCCAGCTCCAAGTCCGAGCGGGACTGTGGTTGATGGAACACGTACTAGTGTGGTCGGAACTCAACGTCCAACGAACGTTGACAGTGTGCCTGACGATAATAATTCTAATCTTGCTCTTTTTCTTAATTATGGCCCAGCCGACCCCGCCCTAAAAGCTCTGGTTCTATTATCGAGTGTCGGGATGGGTGTCTCTCTTGGCTTCATCGTCTCCAGGCTCCGTCCCTAATGCTCCGCCAGCCCAGATGGCGACGGCAGTGTTTGTCTTCAGACAAATCATCTGTCTGCTATTTATCACCGGTTGGCTCGTCATGTTCTGTTTCGATACGTTCTTCGACACCGGAGAAGCACTACTCCCTTTTTGGTTCAACTGCGCAGGGTTGGGTGTGCTTGCGTTCTCGCTTGGCGTCAACGTCGAAAACCTCATGTCGTTCAAAGGCATCACTATCGTCCCTACCACAACAGAGCCACAGTATAGTACACCAAAGCCGCCTTATGTACCCCCGGAAGCTAGGAAATGAGCGTTATTGATACTGTCTTGATTGTATTGGCGTGTGTGTTCTTTTTCATAGCAGGCGTCTCACCGCATATACGTAATCCCTCACCGGCCATTAACTGGCTTGCGTGGGGTTTGTTCTGTTGTGCCTTGAGCGTTCTGCCATTCTTCTAGGGATGACTTTTACTTCTCTAAAACTCGACCGAACCCTACAACCACACGGCTCCGCCTGGAAGGGCTGTGACAGTGAGTAGCTCGATTAGCTTACCGAACCCGGCCAGTCACGTCATAGAACAACCACCGCAAGGGTCTATCCCTGGCGCTGGTATGGGTGTCGGCAATCTGATCATCAATGTTGCTTCGGCAGCAGATACTATCGTGCCGTGGGGGCCAAGCCCGAAGCAGCGTGACAATCAATTAAGAGGGTTTTGGCCCACAGAGCCGATCTTCGCTAGTGCGCTGTTCACGACCGTTGCTCAGTACACAGCGTTTCCTTGGGCGCTAATCGGCCCACACCGTACAGTCAGATTAGCACAGGACATGCTATCTGGTGTAGAGTTCGGTCAGGGTTGGGAAAGCCTTATGGAGCCCTTCCTGATCGACTACTTTACGCAGGACAACGGTGCGTTCATTGAAGTCGTACGCACTGATGATAGCCCTACCGCGCCTGTTATCAGTCTGAACCATCTTGACGCGAACAAGTGCGAGCGCACAGGCCGTTATCAGACCCCTGTTATCTACACAGATAGTAATGGGAGCCGTCACACCCTCAAGTGGTACAACGTCATCGCCATGTCGGAGTTTCCTTCGCCAATCGAGGAAGCTTTTGGTGTGGGATACTCGGCTTTAACCCGCGTATTAAGATCAGCCCAGATCATGCGTGACGTGGGTATCGTCAATCACGAGAAAGCTTCCGGTCGTTTCACACGTCAGGTACATCTTGTAGGTGGTGTGCAGACGCGCATCATCGAAGATGCGATGGCCCAGAAGCAGGCGGCAGCTGATGCACAAGGGTTCCTGCGCTATATTCAGCCACTCATCGTGGCCAGTCTCGACCCGACATCGCGTATCTCGAAAGAGACAATCGACCTGGCGAGCATCCCAGAAGAGTACGACGAACAAAAGTCTCTACAGACGTACATTACGATCCTCGCAATGGCGTTCGGTGGCGATTATCAGTCTTATGCTCCGTTGCCTGGCGGTGGCCTCGGAACCGCGACACAAGCTAAAGTTCTAAACATGAAGTCCCGCGGTAAAGGCCCGGGGCTATTTATGAAACACCTGGAACGCATATTTAACTTTCAAGGGATTCTACCAAGAACGGTCACGTTCAAGTTCGGTGAGCAAGACGTAGCTGCACAAATGGAACAAACTGAGCTACGTCGCTCTAGAGCACTCGAACGTGAAATCAGAATAAGATCAGGTGAAATCACCACAGAAGTCGCACGTCAGCTTGCAGTAGACGCCGGCGATCTAGATGAGCGTTATCTTATGATGATGCAAGAAGATAACGCCACGGATGAAGTCGTAGGCGACGATACCTTCCCCACGTCTTCTGAACATCCTACAGACGTGGAAGTAGGTATGCCTGGGCCTAAAGAGCCACCTAAAGCCTCACAGGGCGGTCAGGTCGGTGCTGTACCTAGGCCACCTAATTCCAACGCGAATCAGCCTCGTAGCGTTGAAACGTCACAGGGCCGCACACCAGGCGGCACACCTGAAGGTGGGGCGAGGCCGTAATGGCTATTCGCAGCGGAATCAGAGTATCGTTCACACCAATCACCTTACGCAGACTGAACCTGATTAGAACTAGCGCTATGGAGCGTGATCTAAAGAAGTACACCAAAGAGTTTGCTGAAGACGTTATTAAACAACTTAAAGAATACCCTCCCCCGCCTGGTGGTTCGTTCCAGGGGCAGAGGCGTAGCCGCAAAGGCACACGCTTTACTAAGCGTGGTGAGGGTAGGATAGGCGGCGAGTACGTACGTACCTACGACCTGAAGAGGGCGTGGAAGGCTACACCTAATCTGAGTGGTGGTCGCATCGCCTACGTAATTAGCAATATGGTACGTGACCGTAAGCGCGGCAGATACTACGCTCGTCTCGTACATGGCGGCCCCGACGGTTCAGGTCAGTGGTGGTTCCACGCCAATACAGGTTGGCTTCGCCTCGATGAAGCTGTGCACAACATCGGCGGTCGTGATGGCTTCCGAGAAGGCGCACAGTACATCATCGAAGATCACATAGGATAAGGGACAAAGCAATGCCTTACGCTAGCAACGCCGAACTTCCTGCTTATGTGAAAAAGCTTCCTGAAGGCAAGCAGTCTCAGTGGCGTTCAGTGTTCAATAGCTGCATGAAGGACAGTGGCGACGAAGGCCGCTGCTTTCGTGTAGCAAATGGTGTCGTCAAGCGTAAAGAAGTAGATTGGGAACTCGGTGACGAGCCTTACGAAGCTGAAATCGAAGTTCTGGACGCCGCTGAGAAATCATATCAGTACGTCGAATCCTACGAGTACGAGAGTAGAAAGCTTCCTCAGGATCAGGCTGGCTACAATCCTGTGGGCGGCGGTAATGAGAAAGCCTGCTCAAACTGCATGTTCTTCGTATCCCCCGCGCGGTGTACGGTTGTTAGCGGGGAGATTGCTCCAAACGGACTTTCCGATCAGTGGCGGGCTACACCTGAGTATACGCCAGCGCCCATTCCTGTAGTCGTCGTCGGCAACGACTGGATGGAAGATAAGTCCAGTGACGAGAAGCTGCGCCGTTCTGAGATAAGCGCCTCAAGCTTTGCGTACATCGACCAGGACGGCAACAGGAAGCTCCCAATCCACACAGCGGGGCACGTACGTAATGCCCTAGCCAGATTTAACCAAACGGACTTCGAATCCGCACACGCGCGCAGGCGAGCGTACGCACGTATCATGGCAGCGGCTAGACGTTTTGGGGTCGAAGTAAGCAACCCACCCAAGAAATCCTGGGGTGGTCGCCTTCGTGAGCTAATCGGCGTCGAACCGGATGACACGGCCCAGCCCCCTACGGAGGGTGTGACAGCGCCTCCCTACAAAGCGCCAGAAGCGCAGGGCGTGTTTGGAGTTGTGAAACAGGCTGACGGAAAATTAAGATGGTATACGCGCTACTCTAATGCCTGGGAGGATCGAGACCAGGAAATCCTCACAGAAGCGGCGCACAAAGACTATGTTTCGTGGGCGTACGAAACCGGAACGTTCCCAGAACTGTGGCTCTGGCATACTGGCGGTACTCGCTTTGGGGAAGCCGATTGGCTGGACTTCTCCGATGGGTTTGCCCATGCGAGCGGGCTGATCGACAATGGCAAGGAATCTGTTGTCGAAGCGATATCAGCTAAGGACGTCGGTGTAAGTCACGGTTTCCTGTCCTTGCAGCAGGGGAAGTATGTTAGCCGGTATCGAACCTACGAGATTAGTGTGCTGCCGAGAGAGTGGGCAGCGGTGGAAACGTCGGGTTTTAACGTACTCGACGCAACTAAGGAGTCAGAAGTCATGGCGTTTACTGAGGAACGGCGAAAGTGGCTCGTAGAAGCTCTCGGTGAGGATGCGGTAGGCAAACTGGAGAAGTCTACCGAGAGCATGGCTACGCAGCTCAAGGAACTCGGCGTCGAGTACAAGGAAGCCGAGGAGAAGAAAGCTTCCGAAGAACAGGCGAGCAGCGAGGGGTACAAAGCACTCGCCGAGCAGGTTGCTAATCTGACTACTGTCGTCGGTCAGCTCGCAGGCGTCGTCACCGAGCAGAAGAAAGCACTAGACGGCGTGCAGAAGTCCGACGACGAGAAGATCGAAGATGCGTTCCTGGCTCGCGTCGCCAAGGCGTTCGGTCAGAACGGCGGTGTCACACGTCCCACTGAGGACACCAAAAACGTCGAGGGAGCAGGCTCTCCCGCAGGAACCAGTCAGCCAGACTTCTTCAGCACGATGATCGCTGAACAGATGGGCTTCGCAGCGAAGAACGCGGCTAGCGTCGGTACGCCGGCAATGGCTGCTGTGAGTGTCGATCCCTCGTCTCAGGGGCCGACGGAAGTTCGGGGAGAGTAAAGTAACATGCCTCCTGGGGTGATGGACAGACCTAGTGTTCTAGACCAGCTTCTGGTCGAAATCCAGCAGCGCGGTGGTACGAAAGCCACCGCAATGCCTCCCGTTGGGCCGTACATGCATGGGCCTGACGGGCTGTGGTCGTACCCCGGTCTAGAGCGCGCGGTCATTTCGACCAGAGTTCGTCCGCGAGGACTGGCCGGTGCTCTGCCGTCGCGTGCGAACAACTCTATGAACCCGCTGTATCCGTATCTGACGGGGTTCGTAGAGGGAACGGGAGCGCAGCCCGACGCATCGTGCGACGACTGCCCTACGCCTGGCCCGATGAAGAACTGCTTTCAGACTTCCGTCTTTGGGAGGTACTGCTACCAGACCCGTACGCTCGACATCACACGCATGGGACAGATCATCAATCGTGGCGAGTTCACCGATCTGATGATCTGGAACGATCCCATCGGTGGGCCTGCGAACGCTCCTGGTGCAGCGGGCATCGTACATCCCAACTCCACACCCGGCAACATCAACCTCAACAACGAAGTCAACGTCCGGTTCGCAGAGGTCGGTGTTGCTTTCCAGAACAAGCTCATGCGTCAGGTCTGGGAAGGCAACCCTACGAACAACACGGCTGGCGGTGGCTACCGCGAGTTCCCCGGTCTGGACATCCTGGTAGGCACAGGCAAGCGTGATGCTGTGACGGGGACAGCGTGCCCTTCGTTGGATTCTACCATCGTCAACGCGGCTGGTCAGGACACCGGGCAGCTTGTAGACACGCTCACGTACACAATGCGCTATCTGAAGTCGCTTGCGTCGTCTACCGGCCTCGATCCGGTGACGTGGGCGTTGGTGATGCGTGAGGAACTGTTCTTCGAGCTGACGGCTGCGTGGCCGTGCAACTACCTCACGTACCGCTGTATCTTCAACAACGACAACGTGCAGGGCAGCTTCGACATGGGTGACGCTATCGCGATGCGTGACGCCATGCGTTCTGGCCAGTACCTCGTAGTTGACGGTGTGCGCTGGAACGTGATCGTAGACGACGCGCTGCCGATGAATGGTTCCGGCGGCAACTTCACCAGCGACATCTACGTGCTTCCCATGACCGTGCAGGGCAACAAGTCTGTCCTGTTCTGGGAATACTTCGCGTGGAACGGCCCTAACGCTGCGTTGGCGGCCGAGACGCTGCGTGTCGCTCCTATCATGGGCAACTACTACTGGTCAGACGGCGGCCAGTACATGTGGCACATGAAGCCTCCGGTGAACTGGTGTGTGCAGTGGATCGGCTTGATCGAGCTAAGGTTGATCCTGCTCACGCCTCATCTGGCGGCACGCATCGAGAACGTCGCGTACAGTGCGCCGATGATCCCGCGTCAGCCGTTCTCCACCGATCCCTACTTCGTGGATGGGGGTGTGACAGACCGTAACACCGCCCCGTCGTTCTACAGCTAGTCGTCGGAAGCTCGGTGTGTGCTGTGACGCCCCCGATCAGCACACACCGAGCCTGGTGATCAGATGGTATACGCACGCGAGTGGTACGAAGGGCTTTCAGGTTTACGTCCCTATAACGAGCGAGCCTTGTGGGGTGTGTTTGCACACTTCGGACGCCCCGGTTCGTACTGTGATATGGGTTGCGGTGACGGTTGGCTAGTATACACGGCTCGTACAGCGGGTGTTCCGGTGTCTGTTGGTGTGGAAGTCTCTCCTGACGCTGCGCAGGTAGCACCGGCTGGAACGGAGATTGTCACACACGATCTAGGTAAGCCTTTAGGTCTTGGGCAGGTGTTTGATTTAGTTACTTCGTGGGAGGTAGCTGAACACCTTGAGCAATCGTGCGCTGATGAGTTTGTACGTAATCTGGCTAGGCATGTTGGTCGTTATCTGGTGTTTACTGCAGCCGTTGTAGGACAGGGAGGCTATCACCACGTTAACTGCCAACCCAAAGAATACTGGCGTGACAAGTTCGTGCTGGGCGGCCTAAGATATCTCGAAGAGGAAACAAACGCGCTCAGGTCAACATGGCGTTGGACAGTAGGGCCTCTAGTGTGGCTACCAGCAAACGTGCAGGTCTTTAAAGTCGCATGAAAATATACATCGCGCCTAACTTCCCCGCAGCTGATCGTGGAGAAGGCGGGATAAGAAGAGTTGTAGAAGCACAGCGGCGCTGGTTGCCTAAGTATGGATTCGATGTCACGGATGACATCAAAGAGGCAGACATCGTTGCTTTGCACGCTGGCGAATGGGTCGATCCTCCAGTCGGCGTGCCAGTAGTTGGTCATTGTCATGGGTTAATGTGGTCAGAATACAAGTGGCCCTCTTGGGCGGATGCTGTCAATAAAGCTGTAATAAAAAACTTAAAGCAGGCGGATCGGGTCACAGCCCCATCGGAGTGGGTAGCGCAGGCTATTCGACGCAATACTTGGCTCAATCCCGATGTCTTGTATCACGGCATCGAGCCTGACGAGTGGCCCATTCCAAAAGAAGGAGATAACGACGACTACGTACTTTGGAACAAAACTCGGCCTGATGTGATATGCGACCCTACACCAGTTTCTGAACTAGCAGCACGCCGTCCAGATGCGAAGTTCATTACTACGTTTCTGAACCCAGGCCCCGCGATAAATAACGTGCAGGTCGTAGGTGTCGAGCCTTATAACCAAGCCAAATATCGAGTGCGTCATGCGGGAGTGTACCTTGCCACCACCCGAGAAACTTTCGGGATCGGCACGCTGGAAGCTATGGCTGCTGGCGTCCCTATTCTGGGATACAATTGGGGTGGTCAGCCTGAGATTGTTGTTCACAAAGAGCATGGGTACTTGGCGGAGCCTGGCGACTACGATGATTTGGCGCTGGGGCTTGATTATATTCTTGAGCATCGTGCGTATCTTGCTCAACAAGCAAGAGCGCACGTCCTTGCCGAGTTCACCTGGGAAAAGTGGATAGAGCAGTACGCAGAGTTATATAGCCATGTCTTCGCCGAAGCAAGAGGCCCCAAAGTCTCGGTCATAATTACGAACTATAACTTAGGAGAGTTTCTTCCTGAAGCGGTCAACAGCGCCAAAGAAGAACTTGCTGGCCGGCCTTATAAATCTGAGATAATATTAGTAGACGACGCCAGTACGGAGCCTCTACCTGATGCGGTCGCAAGTGATCCCTCTTTGCATATTATTAAAAATCCAAAGAACCTCTACCTCGCCGGTGCCCTTAATGTCGGCGTCAGGGCCGCGAGAGGTCAATACGTTCTACTACTTGATGCCGACAATCGTGTTAAAAATCTTGATGTATTAGTAGACGCTCTTGATAACGATAGATCGTTAGATATAGCATATGGAAAAATGTCAGTCTTTGATGGTAACTACAAAACTCCGTATGTATCAGACTGGCCGCCGAAGGAAGCGGATCACGCTCGTCAACTCCAGCACCATAACCAGATCACATCTACAGCGTTATATCGCCGCCGCTTGTTTGCGTGGGTGGGTGATTACCGTGAACGCTGCCGTCTCGGTGAAGATGCTGACTTCTGGACGCGGGCGCTCGCGGTCGGCGCGAAAGGTCAGCGTGTAACCGATCTAGTTACTTTGGAATACAGAGATAGGCCGGATTCTGTAAGTCACAAGCACAAGGACTGGGAGTGGAATCGTTGGTACTTCTGGTCGGCAGGTCAATATAAGCTCTCAGGCATAGGTGGGCCTGTCTATATCCACGACAAGCCTAAAGTCTCTGTAATAATTCCAGTTGGGCCTAGACATGATAGATTATTATTAGACGCTGTAGACAGTGTGCAGGCACAGTCACAAGCTTTTTGGGAGTGGGAGTGTATCGTAGTAAACGATTCTGGTAAAGAGCTAAAAGGGCTTCCCTCTTGGGTTAGAGTGGTTCCTGGCGGACGTGGGGTGTCACATGCCCGTAATCGGGGGATGGCATTAGCCAAATCAGATTACATATTATTTTTGGATGCCGATGACTATCTACATCCTGAGGCACTTTATCATCTATATAATACATTAGTCACAAGCAACTGTAGTAACGTGTTCGTGTATAGTGATTGGTTTGAGGCTGAGACCGGCCGACCTCACACAAGCCCAGACTTCAACCCTAAGACTATTTTTAGTAAGTTGGCTAATCCTGTGACTTCTTTGTACAGAAAGTGGGACTTGACTAAAAACGGCGTCAGATGGGACGAGAGTTTCACACACGGTTGGGAGGATTGGGATTTTTCTATCCAAGTTGCAGCTAAGGCTGGACTGTGCGGCATCCATGTAAAGGCGCCACTGTTTCATTATAGAATTAAATCCGGCACTCTGCGACACAAAGCTCAATCGCGTGCGGACGAGATAAAGCTTACTATTCAGCATAAGTGGGCCGACTACATATCTGGTGACAAAGAGAACAGGAGCGAAGCTATGCCGGGCTGCGGCGGTTGTGGTGGCGGGCGCTACCCTAGTATTCTGGCGAGCGCGTCGCAATCAGGGCCATTCGACGGTGTGGATATCGAAAAGGACACTACGCTAGTTCTCTATACTCCGCCGCCGGAGTGGACAGGCACACGGTCATTCCTAGGGCGTGTGACACGCAACCGTTATCGTTTCTCGCCTGAACCTCCTGGGAACGTGCGTAGGGTGTACAACGTAGATGTCCCTGGTCTGCAAGCTCTAGGTTACTTTCGCCCAGCTACAGTAGACAATAGTGATGTGGGGGCCGTCACGCCTCTAGCGTCTCCTGGAACGCCTGAAGATGAAGTGGTCGGGGGTGGGGCAGCGGCGTGACTTACTTGGATATACTCGTAGGTGGCGTCGCTACGTGGCGTCTTACTCGTATGTTTCTAACGGAGAACGGCCCGTACAGAGTATTCAGGCGCATCCGGGAACGATTTGGCGTGGTATACGTGGACGACGAATCTTTAGAAGTCTCGTCTTTCAAGTACGAGATAACAATGTGTATGTGGTGTATGTCAGTGTGGGTGGGGCTGGCATTGACACTATTGCAACGATTTGTTCCAGGGGGCCGGTGGTTTCTGTTACCGTTCATCTACAGTGCGATTAACGTGCTAGTCGGTCGCACGCTGGAACAAAAGCCACAAGCACCTGTGCGCCCGTTCCCCGAGTTTGAGGTCAAGTGAGATGGTCGCTACACCTGCTGTTGATTCTACTATCGACCGGATGTTCCCGTTCATTCATCTACCGCTAGATAGGTTCTTCAGGATCGTTTCGTACAGCCCAATCCTGGCGAATCAAGTTGTCATCATGTACAACGAGTTGCAGCGTGATGTGAGTTGCAGTGATCCTATCTTGCAGTATACCTGGCAGGCTCGTGGTGGTGGGCGTCCCGGTCGAGAGGAAATCGCACAAGCGATCCAGCAGGCCGAAGATACTATCTATAGGGCATTGAAGTTCTCACCTTCTCCGCGCTGGTTCACAGATGAGGTAAATATCAGCGCAGCGCACAGATGGGGCTATTGGCCTAATGGTGCGTTCGGACTACGCACTAACAATTTTCATTTAATAGAACCTGGCGTAGAAAGATATGCTTATCTCGGAAGTCCGCAAGTCACCTACGACGACACAGATGGGGATGGCTACAAAGAAACTGCTACGTTAACTCTGGACGCTGCGGCTACTGGTGTGATCGACGCCAACGAGATTAGTGCGTTCCCGCCCGGTTATGGGCCTGATCCTGCCCTTGAGATTCGGCCGTTAAGAATAGAGTTTGATAGCGCCAATAATCAGATTAATATCACGGTCGCACGCCACCTGCTTGCACGTTGGGACTTGCAGGAGCGCCTAGACGCGCAAGGCATCGATGGCATGGAGGACACTAACTTCTATCTTGAGCTGGATATTTATCGTCATTATAACGATCCTAGCCAAGCCATAGAAATCATCTGGCCCTGCGGTGGCTGCGGTGTGTGCGCTGCCTGTGGCGTACAGACTGCAACAGGGTGCTTCACGATCACAGACCCACGTAACGGCTTGATCAGAGTAATGCCTGCGCGGTGGGTAGAAGATTCTTACTTTACTGGGCTGGGGACGGGTGCGTGGGACGTGCTGAGTTGTATATGGATACAAACCCCGGCCCGAGTTAAGCTTCACTACAGAGCTGGTTTTGTAGACCCTAGGCTCAGGAGGCCGTTAGTAGAAATGGCTCCTGAGCTTGAGCGGGCCGTCGCGTTCCTTGCACTGTCATATCTTGATAGAGAGTGGTTAACTTGTGAACAGATACGTAATCTTCAAGCCCACTGGCGCCTCGATCTGGCGGCTCAGACGAGCAATGCCTCCATGAGCAGTTCGTTCAGGGTAGACCCTGACCTGCTCATGTGTCCGTTCGGAACAACCCGTGCTGCGCTGTATGCGTGGCGTGTTATCCAGCCGCTCAGGGTCGGGGAAGCGGTGCTTAACGTCTGAACAAGGGAGCGAGCGATGCCGGGACAAGCCTACACAAACACGTACAGTCGCGTCTGGTTGATCGAAGGAGGCGCCGGGCCGGGTCGTGCCCGGAGCTATCATGGCTCATGGAAAGCAGGAGCGGTTAGCTGGGATCGTGGCGACATCACCACTATCCGTGAGCCTGACCCCAACCGCTATAACAGCTTCATTCGCGTGGGGCGTTATCGTGGTGAGCCGGGCGACCCTGAAATGCCGATCACAGCACGCTACACGTTCCAGCGGTCGAAGCTCATGCGGATGGCTCGGCAGGACTGCGAGCATACGCTACAGATTCACATGGGCCAGTGTGAGAACCCGCAGGACTTCCCGCGAGGCTGGGAAAAGACGCTCATCCTAGAAAATGCGTCTATCAACTCCTACGGTACGGAAGACTTGGGCGCGTTGGGGCCTGACGAGAACGCACCCGTCAACGAGGAAGTCCCGTTCGTCGGTACTGACCTCTACGAAGTCGTCAGACTGACGTTCGCTGAGATGGCTTCTTCGTTGGTGACATCTCCCATCACTTCTGTCTACGTCTGTGACAGCGCACAGTGCGGCGCTTGTGGCGTGGCGTCTGACGGTTGTCAGGTGGTACTCGCGTTGCAGGCAGATGTCCCCGGCAGTCCTGGAGCCGGTTCCGGCATCCTGTACACCACAAACGGCGGCGGGTCTTGGGCAGTAGTAGCAGGGCCTGCGGGTGTTGTCGTAGACAAGCTGTACTGTTCCGGCGATCTGGCTGTTGTATTGTCGGACGCTACTGACAGCCTGTACTTCACAGACCTGTCCGACCTGACGATCGGTGTGGTCAACTGGACGACCGTAACGACAGGTTTCCTGACAGGACAAGGCCCGCTCGCTGCTTGGTCTATCGGCGCTAACGAGACGTGGATCGTCGGTACTGGGGGCGCTATCTACTTCAGTAGCGACCCAGGATCAGGCGTCGAGTTGAGCAATAACTCCGCAACCGCCAACGACCTAAACGACGTTCACGCCACCGACTCTCTGAATGTCGTAGCTGTGGGGGCGGCTAACACAGTCGTCGCTACGGCAAACGGCGGTATCTCTTGGAGTTCTGTGGTAGGGCCTGAGCCTGGTGCCGTTCTGACTTCTGTGTGGATGCGTTCTCCGCAGGAGTGGATGGTAGGTACGGGAACCGGGCGCCTGTACTACACCATCAACGGCGGCGCTACGTGGACAGAAAAGTCGTTCACCGGTGCAGGTGCTGGGTCAATCGACGACATCGTGTTCGCTACGCCCAGCGTAGGCTACTTGGCTCACGTCAACGCTGCTGGCGCGGGGCGTGTCCTGCGTACCATCGACGGTGGCTATAGCTGGTACGTGCTTCCTGAAGGTGCCGGCACCATCCCCACCAACACCGGCATCAGCACGCTCGCGGTGTGCGACGATCCTAACATCCTGTACGCGGGCGGCATCACAGCAGCAGGCGGGATTCTCCTCAAGGCGGCGTAAGCTAGCGTACACCTTTTACTTCGGTAAAAGTCGCTCGTAGCATCACTATCCGGCGGGCCTCCCTTTATGTCATTAGGGGAGGCTCCGCCCTTGAGGGCGTGTGAAGGGGGCTTTAACGTGGACGCAGAAGTGCTGAATGCTATTCCAGAGGATGTACCGGCTAACGGCGCACTTAATCAGTTCACTACAAGTAATGGTATTGTGCTGAAGCTGAAGCCTGTGCCTCCGCTGCTCATCATGGACGCGCAGCGTAGCATCAAGGAGCCTGTGCCTCCCAAGCTCCCTAATTACGATAAGGGTGACGGGGACGATGCTCCGCTGGAAGAGAACCCTAACGATCCAACCTATATGCGTGAAATGGCAGCGTACCAATCGCAGGTAGGTGAGCTGTCTAACGCTATCTTTATGACCCGTGGTGTCGAGGTTGTCAGTGTTCCTGAGGGCATTGATAACATCGATGATGAGGGTTGGGCGGAAGATGTAAAGGAGTTCACTAACCTAGACATCCCGAAGGTCGGCAAGCGTCGTATGTACTGCTGGTTGAAGTATGTGGCTCTGACATCATTGGACGATTTCCAGGGCTTGCTTAACAAGCTCACATCGTTGGGTGGTGTGACCTTAGAAAGTGATGTCAGTCAGGCGCAGGCGTCGTTTCGGCCTGACACGAATGGGGATGCCGCTAACGGAGTACGTGCTGGCGAAGAAGTTTGACGCAGGTATAGAAATCGTAGGCGTTATCAGAGGCACCGTACCCGAGTTTGAGTGCCGTGAAGCAGCCGTCTATGTCCAGGTAAGTTGGGAACACTGGATAGGGTCGATGGACGGCTGGGAGAGAGCTTGCGCTGTTGCCCATTATAGGTCTTCTCTGCTGCTTAAGGCGAATCTGGAAGACGCCGCCGAAAAAGCAGCTAGACGTAAGGCATCGCGCGGGCGTAGGCGTTCGTCGAGAGCTGCGAGTTAACTATGGCATCTAATCTTCCGATCGTAGGGGCTGAAGCTGCACTCCTTGGAATGTCGGCGTTCACCAGGAACGCCAATACATTCAATCAGCTTCTGTATGGGATGCTTAGGGTTTCCCGAGCAGTTGCGAAGGGTATTTCTGCTGTCGGTGGTGGTGGTGATCAGAGTGCTGCTGCTGGTGTTCGTAACGCCCAACGCATCGAACGGGCACAACTCAACCTCAAGAAAGTACAGGACAGTGTAGCTGCTGCCACACAACGGGCGCAGGATAGAGTTGCAGCTACCCAGACACGTACAGCCGCTACTGTAGAGCGCACAACAGCGCGTGTTGCAGCGGCGCAGCAGGCAACTATTGATGCTGTCAAGGCAGCAGAGGATCGTGCGTCCAAGACGCGGGCTGCTGTAGCTGTAGCTAATCAAACAGCAGCGCAAAAGCAGATTGCTGCAAACACACAGTTAAGCCGCGCGCAATCAAAATATGCAGCGGAAGTTCAGAACGCATCTATCAGGATCGCCCGCGCTAAGGAGCATGAGCGCCTCGCTACCGAACGTCTACGCATCCAAAATGAGCTAGTAGCGAAAGCCCCTACACCCGCCCGTCAGGCCAACGCTGAGCGTGCGGAACTAACGCAGCAAGCGGCGGTAGCGAACACTGCGCGCATTACTCAGAGAGCAGCTGCTACAATAGTTCAGCAGCAAAACGCCATTGCTAACGCGCAACGTAGGGCGAGTGCGGCGACTACTGCACAGGCTACTACACAGCAGTCTGGGGCGGCGCGCATCGCTGCTGCGTCGAACGCTGTCACGGCTGTACAGACGGCTAACATCAGGAAGGTAACGACTGCACAGCAAGCCGCAGGTACGGCTGCGCAGGCGGCTTCAACACAGGTCGCCGCCGCACAGAACAATCTAGCAAACGTCGTGACTGCCGGCACTACTCGTATTGCTGCTGCTCAGGCGAACGTAACAGCGGCCTCTACAGCCGCGGCTGCCGGTATAAGTAGGACTGCTCTTGTTGCTGGCGCTGCTGCGGTCGGTGTCATTGGGCTTGCAGTTGCACTCTATAACTTGTCGCAGGCGATCGTTCATGTAGTCCAGTCGAGTAACACGTACCAGAATATGTTGACATTTATTGATGTCACAGCTGGTACAACCGGAGAGCAGATCGCTGCACTTAGCAATCAGATCATGGTCATGTCGAGGTATACTACGACCTCGGCTGCTGATCTGCAAGCTATGACTGGTGAGCTGCTCAAGGCAGGTGTAAGCTTCGAGCAAGTCTCCACTTCGGCCCTGGCCGCTGCGAATAGTCTTGTTGTTGCCTCGAACGGCGAGCTTGACGCGGCTCGCGCTGCGGTTTCACTGACTATTGCTACCAACGCCTTTCATGTGGGCTTTGCTGACGCCGCCAATGTTATCAACGGCGCGGCTGTTAACTCTACCTTGTCATTGGGAAATATGGCAGATGCGATCAAACAGGGTGGAGCGGTAGCTGCCAGATATAAACTAAGTTTCGTTGAGTACGCGGCTGCTGTTGCACTTATCGGGAAAGTCATCCCCTCTGGTACAGAAGCAGGTACGCAGCTCAGAAATATTCTGATTGAGCTGCAAAGTCCTACTAAAGCGGCCAAGGAGGAGATGAATAAGTACGGAATATCTATTAATGACGCACAAGGTAATATTAGACCTTTCATTGATGTACTTGTCAGCCTAGAACAAGCCTTTGGCGCGGCGGCTATTGCATCTGGCAAACTTACCGAGCAGCAGCGTGATGAAGCACTTACTGCAATCTTCGGGCAAAGACAGCTACGCGGTGTTTCCACGCTTTTGGATCAGGGGTCAGAAGCGTACATTAAGATGGTTAATTCCATCGAAAAGGCTACGTCTGCCGCTGATGCCCATGCCCGACTAGTACAGACCAACATCGGACTTACTCAACAGCTAAGCAATAATGTTGCTGCGCTTGGGTTGGCGTTCGGTGAGGGTCTTGATCCCTACATTAATGCTGTAATTCAATCGCTGCTAGGGCTAATGCAGCAGATTGATCCCACCCTGGAAAGCACAAAGAACCTCGGTGACTATGTTGGTAGGGTTTTAGTAAACGCTTTCTTTAATGCTGGCGAGGTTATGGGGGCTGTAGTCGTCCCAATCTTGCAGTTCTTGGGGGATACGCTCTCTGCCCTCGGCAAGCACTTCGTTGACTGGCTCGGCGTGTGGCTTGAGGTTGCACAAGCGTTCGTACAAGCC
>Ga0105347_1000606_pt1 | contig 16785 bp, 25 predicted proteins | sample EasRivMeERMLT890_FD_89677 | JGI IMG/M metagenome (GOLD analysis project Ga0105347, IMG submission 89677) | Soil microbial communities from meander-bound floodplain in the East River, Colorado, USA - East River MetaG ERMLT890 | ecosystem: Environmental > Terrestrial > Soil > Floodplain | place... | reverse complement strand
GCAGTCTTCTTTAATCAACTGCATCGCGTGGGGGATTCTTTCGATACGCCTGTCCATGTTTCTCCCTTCCTAGCCGCAGTCGTTGTTTGGTTTAACCAAACACGTACTCGGCACGGCGTGACGTGTAGATACGGTCGTACGCTTCCTTCACTACATCGGTCACGTCGATTGCGCCCATCTGCGAAATGAAATCCAGGCGGCCGTTGTACAACGTGACTTCGATCACATCCCACGTTGCCGCGATATTTCTGGTGCTCGCAATGATGTGTGCGCAGTACTCTGCCGGAGTCATTTGAAACGTTGCTCCGTTGCGCCACGGCATGTGGTAATGCACCGCTTCCTTCACCTCGACAACCGTGTCGAAGTCCCAATACTGAATCTTCGCGACCATGAACACTGGATCGGGTCCGAAGTTCATATCCATTATTTCACCTCCCTTAGCAGGGTTGCCATTGCAACCTGATTTCGCAGGTTGCAAAAGCGATCCTACAGTCCCTTCTCGTCGAGAAGTTTGCGGTACATCTTGCTCGTCTCTCGCGTTTCGATTTCGAGCGCACGATCGGCCTTTGCCATCAGAAGCCTGTCGAGAGCTTCGCATGCTTTCTGGAAGCTCCAACCGTAGTCCTTTGTGCTTCTGTCGTCGGCCATGTGCGTGGGAATTTCGTGCCAATCTTCATCTTCGCCCATCTGGTGAAACTCTCCGCGCTGCTCGCCTACTGCAGTCGGCCATGCTTCGATCAACACGCCGACAACTTCCTCGCTTGGAACAATCAGGATGTCGCCGTCGTGAATGTAATCGAGAGTTTGGCAAGCATCGTATGCCTCGCCCGTGCTGTCGAAACTGTGTTCGACAGGGTTCTCGTTTACGAATGGCATGTTCACCTCGCTTTCTTACTTCTTGTGCTTGTTCGGCGTAACGATGTACACCTTGTCGAAGCGGTCGATCCGCGAAAGATCGCCAAGCCGCGAGATTGCATCGAGAACCTCGCGCTTTGTGGCAAACACGGTGTCGCGCATCGTGACGGGCTTCTGCATGTCGCCTGCGGTAACAAGGCGAAGTGTCCAGGTAATCGGCATTTCTTTTACCTCGCTTTCGACGTGTCGATTTCGCTGTCCTTCTTGACGTTGTATCGCTCGCATGCCCACTTCCAAGCGACGTGGTATGTATCGAAACTAGCCACAGTCCGCCCGTTCAAGACGACGTGGAAAAGAACGATCGGCTTTTGAAATCGTGGAATCCAGCCGAGTCCCTTCTTGATTTCAATGGCGCGGTTGGGCATGTTCACCTCACGATTTCATACGCTTGTAGTTCTGCGCCGCAACAACGTGACGTGTAGCGCAGTATGTTTGCCCGAAGTCTGTAGCGTTTTCCTACTTCTCTGTTGCAGCAGCTACAGCGTAGGACGTAGTTGTATTTCGCGGCACTCTTGATTTCCTTGGGCGCGCAGCGTTCTGCACGGGCACCGACTTCTAGGCACTTGCGCTTCCACACTGCATCGTGGCCGTGGTCTGAGCCGACGAGCGCATGCGCAATTTCGTGCCGAATCGTGTCTTCGATCTCTTCCCAAGGAATGTCGATGTAGTAGGTTGAGAAGACGATGCGCTTTTTGTCGTAGTGACAGCAGCCCAGCGTATTCTTCTCGTTCGAAAGATCGAACGTCCAACCCTGTTCTGTGAGGCCGAATTCATCTAGGAGCGCGTTACCGCGTTCTAGAACTTTCGCGTACGGGTTGTGAATCTCGAAGTTCAAGTTCAACTTCGACAAATCTGGCATGCTTTTAGCGCCTCCTTTCTTGAAAGTCTCTCGGCTATCGGATTCTTGCATATCGCTCGGAAGCCGTCAAGCCGCATGGATACAGGGATTGCGCGGATTCCTGTAGTTGCGTGATTAGGCAACGTGGAACTGGCCGCAATCCCTCTATTCATGCGGGATTCGGAGAATCCGCAATAGTTTGTGACAGGGCCAAAGTCCCCGCAATCCCTGATGAACACAGGGATTCTGAGGCTGGCAAACACATGTACGTAACAAAATCGAAGAAGTCTTGTAGAACGTATAGTAGTAGGTAGTAGTTCTTAGTTTAGTTCCTTAAGGAAAAGAGCGAAAGCTACCGAACGGTCGGCAGCCTGGGCGTCTCTCTCTTGACCGAATCACCGAATAGTAGTAACATACTCCGAAGAATCCGAAGCTCTACAGACGGGAGAATATCGTGTGGTATACGGTGACATGGTTTGATATTTCGGGTGATCAGATAACCCAGGAACTTATCCATCGGAATTCACCCGAGAAGGTTCTCGAATTCTGTAAGAACCGATTCCAGTATAACCGGGCACCGAAACATGCATACGGCTTCTGGTTTAGCGAATCCGAACGGAACGAAACCTTCGACTACGATTTCGATCCTCCTGAGCCGCACGTACCTAGCGCGCATGCTGTAGATATTGGCGAACGCGAGGACGGATACCCGAAAGTTGTACTGGCGGAAACAGTCGAACCGTGGGTCGCAACAATGGTAGTCGAAACGTGAAAGTCATTTTCTACTTTCACGACGACGACCTACGCATCGTGCGTACGTCGGTTCGAGAATTCGAGGGTAATTTCGATCAGGAATACATGTTGATCAACATGAATCCTGAGAAACCTTGGCTCAACTACGCTTCACGAAGACTTACGGAAGCGCAATTCAAGCAGGAACTACAGCTACTGAAGACTAGACGTTAGGAAGCAACCCGAAAGTTTTCCGGGTTGCAACCTAACTACTACTTCTTCAGTGCCGCGAGAAACTTTGCGGCAACCGGGAAGTCTTCCACTTCCACGCACTTCGCGGAGTCTTCGATCGCCTTCGCGAGTGCATGCTTGCCGTTGATCGGCTTGTCTTCCTGTGCGGACATTTCCACCTCCTTCGTAGTTGAGGTTTGACCGGCCACGCTGCTGTCGAATCTTGCGGTTGCGACTGGTTCTACCAAACCCAATCGCCTTCGATCAGACCATTGCGCTTGAATCGCGCCCACGACGTAGCGCCATCCTCTTCGACGGTAATGATCATCGTGCCGTCTTCGTCCATCGATCCTGTGATTGTTGCATCGGACCGAAGATAGACGCGAATTGCATCTTCGAATACTTGCAGTTGCTTCTTCGTTGCCGTGCAGGACTCTGCGCGTTCTGTCAGCGTGGCAGTCATTTCGACTCCTGTGGTTGCGGTTTACAGGGTTACGCGCCGACGTACACTGTCGACTGCGATGCGGGGCGGAAGTTACGATTCCCTTCGCTTGCACCGCGATACCATAGTTCGAAACAGTCGCGGCACACTATGGCGCTCTCGCGTGTTACGCGATCGAACACGACGTACTTGGGGAAAAGCTCGCACTCGTCTACCTGCGCTTCGTTCTCGCAGAATGAGCAACCGATATGCTCTAGCATGGTATTCACCTCCTTTGAAAGTAGACGTTGAAAGTGGGAAGGAAAAATTTTGGCGTACGCCAAGCCTGATCTTCGCGTTGCACTCACTGCGCTGCAATCTTGGCGCGCAGGGGATCGCGAATCTGCGATGTACCGTTAGTTTGGTTCGGCTGTTGCCGGCGCCAAACTATAGAGCCGGCGCAATGTCAACGCCGGCGCCAAACTATCGGCGCGAGCGGCTGCAGGATTACAGCCGCTTGAGCATTGCCGCGACTACAGCCGCGACGCTATCGAATTCGACATCGTAGAGCGCAATGACGGCTTGATTCGCGCCGTCCATCGCGACTAGCGCGTCTTCCGGTAGAGCTTCAATGTCGGACGGCGTGAGCTTCGAAACGTTGCCGCGCGTCGTGCGAGTCTTGCGCTCGAATCCGGGCTTATGTGTCGGAACAGCCGACACTCCGAATTTGCCATCAGTCGAATCTTTCACATGTTCTTGCCAATATCGCAAGTCTTGAGTGCTGGGGGAACGCTTGCCATTGCTCTTACGTCTTGAGCTTCGAACGGGTTTTGCCATTGTGCATCCTTTCCGGGAGCCCTAGGGCTTGTGCTCGAGGTTGCAGCCTACAAGCCTGTAGAGCGCACGGCTCTCGGATGGTAGAGCGGTAGAGCGGTACAGCCTTACTTGCGCTTCGCTGCAGCCTTTGCCTTTGCCTTCGCTGCAGCCTTTGCCTTGCTTGCCTTCACCCGTGCGACAATCTCGGCACGGTCGGAAGGGTGCAAGATGCCACGATCGGACTCATCCACAAGCGGGACAAGCTTGAAGCCGAACGGTCGGAGCGCGGACGCGAGAGGCTGATAGTCGATATCCCCAACCTTGCGCGTTTCGGTCGCAGTCTTGCGCTTGAAGTCGTCGGCGGTAAGGCCGATATCCGAGAGCTTGACTAGCGAACCGACAGCCGTGCTGTCGAGCTTGCTCACGATCGCGGCTGCGAGAGCCGTCCAGTCGCCGCGAAACGCGATCATCGCGAGAGCATCGGCGGGTGAAACGATCGTGAGATTGTCGAGCTTGAGCTTGCTCAGTAGAGCGGACATGTTTGCCTTTCGGTAGAGCGGTAGAGCCGTGCGCTCTACGGGCTTGTAAGCCGCATAGAGCGGTAGCGGAAAGGTAACCCGTCAGTCTTATTAGCAATGGTTAGATACGGCTCTCGCTTCGATACAGCGCGCTTCACGCCCGTTCGCTTGCTGCCACGTTCGCATCGTAGGCTATCCCGCCTAGCTACTTGTGCCGGTACTAGGGTTAGTAGTGGTCGTGCGCTGCTGTGCGAGTATCTAAGGCTTGCTAATCAAGACTCGGACTCTCACCCTTCATAGGCTCTAGCTAGGTCGCACAAGCTCTTACAGGCTTTCCTAGCTAGCTAAACGCGAATCGCGGGACAAAGGATGCAAGCGGCGGGCTGTGAGCTAGCTCTCCCGGCGGGCTGCATCGGCTTGTGCGGCTTCGCTATGGCGTTGCCTCTCAAGCCTAATGGTAGATTCGAAGATGTCAAGTATAGCCTCGACTCTAGGTTTAGGGTTGCCTGCTGTCGACTCGTTAGCCTAGCTAATGGTTAGCCTAGCGAACGATTGCGCCGGCCCTAGGGTGAGACGCCGGCTTTGCGATCGAGCTAGTAAGCGCAGGAGCTCTTTGCAAAAGGGACTGTATGCTATACGAACGCGTGTTCGCTTTGAGCCCCGTCCCCAATATTCATTTTTTGCTACAGTGACTTAGTATCAATCAGCACAAGCAACTATTGCGCTTGACTTAAGCCTCCCGTTGTGCTATAACGTCGTCATGGAATGGGACGCTCCAACTTCTTGGGACGATCACTCTAGCGACCCAATTGCAGACATCCAGCGTTTCATCCAACAAGTTTACAACGAACGCTGGATTTGCAAGGGCTGCGCTAAAACGGTTATGTACGAGCCAGTCGCACTAACGACCAGATACCCCTGGTACGAGGTGCTGGCCTGCAGCGATTGCGGCGGTACAGACTGGCTGCATACTTACGAGGATCGTGTAGAACTGTGACTTACGATCCTAAGAATGATCTACGCAAAGGTACCAACGTTCGCAACAAGCCGAATGCAAAGCCTGCGGTCAATCGTACGACTGCAAACTCTGATCTAACTCTCGAGCCTTTCCTGCTGGACTTGTTTTGCGGTGCTGGCGGCTGCGCCTACGGCTACCATCTTGCAGGCTTTCCTGCCGATCGCATAGTCGGTGTCGATATTCAACGCTTCCGCCATTTCCCGTTTAAGTTCGTGCAAGGCTCTGCGCTTGATCGTAAGCTCGTTCTTTCACTACTTGAGAAGTACCCTGTGACGCACATTCATGCCTCGCCGCCGTGCCAGGCGTACTCCACAGCGACTGCGCCATACATCGGCTACATTCCATATGCGGATAACATTGCTGCCGTGCGGCAAATGCTAGAGGAAATCGGTCTTCCCTACGTCATTGAAAACGTCGAGACTGCACCTATGCTTCCGGAAAGGACGGTAATGCTATGTGGTTGCATGCCAGTCTTTCAGGGCAACCAGCGACAACTATCTGGCTCGACTACTCCGGATGGCTCAACGACGCTATACGACCCCGTACCTATGACTATTTCAGGGGGACTTCGAGTTATCCGGCACAGGCTGTTCGAATCGAATATCAAACTCTCCCCGCCAACGTCACCTTGTACCCCTGGTAATCCAGACGGTACGCTGCCACACAAGCCAAACTATCCGAAGTACCATGAGTTCAATGGGCACCCGCTTGTTTACACCACTAAGAAATCGTACGAACATTATGGGAAGCGCGATCCCTGGAAAGATTTCGTGTTGGTCTACGGTGGTGGCAACGCGCCTGCGGAAGCTTGTAGGGATGCAATGGGTATCGATTGGATGAATCGCGATGAAATCTGCGAAGCGATCCCGCCGGTCTATACGCACTTCATTGGTCGCCAAATCCTACTTTCGACCGAGTATGCCGCGCCGCTTCCCGAAACCCAGCTAGAACTTTTCTAGATTGCAAAATGCTATGCGCGCTTAAAACTACCAAAACGGCGTTGCCTGATTGGGCAACAACCTGCGCGACGGCTAGGGTGGGCATAGAGAAAGGCGGTGCAAACATGGAAATGCATGAGCTTCCAGACGATGTGCAGCAGTCGCTGCGGGACTACCGCAAGGAAGTCGAGTCGGCTTTCGAGGCTGAGTTCATTCTCAAGGACAGCAAGCTTGTTGGTGCGAAGATGGCGAGTCGCGATCAGCTTGCAGAGCTTGCGTCGGATGCTGTTATTACGTTGCGCGAGCTAATGAACGACGCCGATAGCGACCAAGTGCGTTTGAAGGCCAGTTGCTACGTGCTGGACAAGGTTATTGGTAAGGATGCAGTTCTTGATCCGGATGATCCCACTGCCAAGCTGCTCGAAAAGTTGACGAGCGGTGGAAACTAGAGCCAGTGGTGTTGTTTTGCGCGAACGTTGGGGCTTTGCAGCGAGCGCAGCTTCCTGCAAAGCCCTGCGGCATGCACTCGATCAGAGTGCGGAGTACGTAATAATGCAAAAGACGCCTTCAACCGAGGCAGTTGCGCAAATGCGAGCAGCCTCTGAGGGTGTTGCACGGTTGGTCGAGACTGGCCTGTGGGGTAGTGGACCCTTTAGCGTCACGTTGACCGGCAGCGAGAACGATTTCTTTCTAAGTGTGAAGCAGACATGAGGGCTTTGTATTTGAAAGGCCCGGTTATCGGTCTGCCTCGCGAGATACCGTTTCGCGCTGATCGCGAATATACGTTCTGCCGGTTGTGCGGTGAAATGTTTCAACCGGAGCTTGAACGTTGTAGCGATGATGAGTACACGCCAGATGTGAGGCGGGCGAGTTTCAAGCAGCAAAGATGGTGGGCTGAGGAACATAACAAGACCCACCCAGATTGGGAGCACCGACAGTTTAACAACAGTGGGCGCTTCTTGAGTCCGGAGGCAACATACAGGCTCGTACCATACGGAGTGATTCCGTTGAGCGATCTTGTATTTGATGGCGATAGTGCCGCCGCAGGACTCGAAGCGCCCCGAATTTCTACTTTCGACAACTACCAGTGGCATGATTGAGACGGTGGTTAGCATGGCACAGATGCTACGCGCACCTAGTGGAAAACCCGAGCGAGAAACAACACTTCGGGACGTGGACATGAAACTAGACGAAGCTAGGTTGTACGTAGCAGCGGGTGGGCATTGGGAGTACGTCGAAATGTTCGTAAACGATTGGTTGGATCGCCGCAGCAAGCTAACGCGGTCGAGCAAATCTACAAAGGAAGCTAAGGCAAGGAGGAAGAATGCCGTTCTATGAGGTGGTGTTCGAGACTGGAAGGATTTCAGTCGCCGAATACGCAGATGATGCAGAGGCGCTTGAAGGTTGTGGCGAACACGACAAGCGAGCGCGTGAGGGTGGGCAGAGCGGCCCGCAGGGTGGCCCTGCAGAGCGAATCGCAAAGCTTTACAAGTACGACAGGCACCCAAACGATTACAACGCTGAGCAGACTGCTTCAGCAGACGTGGTTACGAAGGAAGTTGCGGAGCTAGTGAAGGTGATGAAGGACTCCAACGGCGTCGTCAACATTGACCAGCTTGCGCTGGCAGTGCGTTCGTTGTCGCACCCGATGGCCGATAAGGAACACCCGCACGATTCCATGTTCAAGATGGAAGAGGTTGGAGTTCTGACGCTGGATGGGGGTAAGTAATGGAGCATCTACACCACTACGACGAGTTCGATATTGATGGCACGTTGGATGTGCGCGAGGCAACTATCGTGTTCCAGCGGATGTCGCAGCTTGTCACGGATTACGTGCTTGGTGCGTCGGGTACGATTACACCGCCTGCATCGTGGACAATGGGCCTTTCGACAACGGTTGTCGGTTCAGGCGCAAACATGATGCGCGCTAGCGTTTGGTCGGTTACAATTTCAGGATCGAACGTTAACGAGATTGGTAGCACTACGGCAGCCGGTTATGCCAGGCAGACGATTGCAAAGTCGATCGCGCAGGGTGCAATTGACTGGCTCGCTTCTACATTCGACGCTACGTTCTCTACCGGTGGGCAGTCTGCAACTGCAGATCAGGTCACGTTCGGTGCCTTCACAGGTTCTGGACCTTCACCGAACGGCGCAAACTCTTGGGCGCTGACCGAGGGTTCAACGCTGAATGCAGGCAACCTGCACTTTGCTGCTGATACAGCAGCGACGCGCACGTTCGCAGTTGGGGATACCGAAAAGGTTACGGCAACGCTCAAGGCTGGCTAATTATGGCGTCCTTGGTGGTTACACCGAACCCTTGTAGGGTTGGGCAGTCTCCAACGATTGTCGGCGAGGGATTCACTGCATCGACACCTGTGGCGCTTCGCGTTATCGAGGTCGGCTTTCAGGCAGAACTAGCTTCCAATGCTGGTGGCCTCGTATCGAACGATGATATGGGTGACCATGCAGTAGGAACTCTTACGGCTGCAGCGAATCCGCTTAACAACGAAACCGTTACAATTGGGAGCCGCGTCTATACTTTCAAGACCACGCTAACGGGTGCAGCTAACGAAGTGGCCCTGGGTGGGTCAGCATCTGTAACGCTTGACAACTTGAAGGCAGCAGTTAACGGTGCAGCCGGTGCTGGTACTCTTTATGGCGCTGGTACCGTTGCGCATGCGGATGTAATCGCAGGTGCAAAGACTGCAACGACGATCGTGTTCCATGCGCGGATTGCCGGAACCGATGGCAATGCAATTGCAACTACAGAGACATCCGCAGCAGGCTTGTCATTCGGTGGGGGTGCGCTAACGGGTGGTGCTGCTGATCCTACCGGCGTCAAGCTGATGGATTGGGTTCCAACGCGGCCCGGTACTTTCACGGTCGCTGCTACGGATGGAACGAATACAGCAACCGCCAGAGTAATGGTACAAGTTTCAACGTAAGGTGCCGTTTAAGTCCGGAACCATTCTAAGTGCCTCCGGTGCAGGTTCTGTAGGTAACTTAGGATTCACACCGCAGGGTGCGCTATTCTTCGGATCGAATCTAACAACGGAAGATTCGATGGTAGCCACGGCGTTCCCCTGCATTGGTTTCGGAATGGCCTGGCTAGATTGGATTACCGGAGCACTAGATCAGCAGTCTGTGGCAAACAGCATGCTGCATGGAATCAACGTGAAGATCGCAGCATTAGTGATGCCACAGACTGCTGGTTGTACGGAAGCATACCGGCTAGTAGTTACATCGTTCGACGCGAACGGATTCTCGTACAACTTTAGCAATGTAACTGTTCCGGGCTGCCCTGTACATTATTTGATCTGGGGCGAATTCGAAGGAGCCGGCGGTGTTACATCGAATGCAGGTTCTTTCAATGTTCCGTATCGAGCACTAACTGGCATCGGGTTCAATTATCGAACCAGCGGCGGAATTCGCGATGGTTGCGAAAACGGCGACTACAATACGATGTGGGTTGGAGGTGCAAACTGGCCCGATGAAGAGGCCCCGCCATCGCATAACAACCGTACGTGGGGCACTGCAGGGTTTGCGCGGCTGATCACGATTGCTGCTAATGGGTTTGTTGAATCGCTAGCAAACTTTGCGCCTAGCACACAATTCCAATCTGCGATCAACTTCACTACAGGAGACTTCCCGCCGATTATTAACGAGAGTCGTGGGTACATGTGGCGTAACGCGAGCGAAGACGTGCAGATTTCGATTGGCGGCGGGCCACTGCGATACTACGGGCAGTGGTGGACTGGTGAAGGCTACCACTTCCATATCAACGATAGTGGAACGTTCGTAACGCCAAACGAGGTTGAGGCAGCATGGTTCGCTGGTATCATTGGACCGAATGGCAGTGGCCTCGGAACTTCTTCACGAATGATGCTAGGTGTCCTAACTCCCGACCACCAAGCAGTATGTGCCGCCTCCCGCGAAGGTGGTGGTTGGGCGTTCCAATCTCGAAATATGTGCGTTGTAACAAACTTCGACGAAACTGCAGGAACGTTGCGAGCCGCTTCAGGCGAGATTGTTGGCGAGGACATTGTTATGACACCTGAAATAACTAGTGCGCCTAATGTTGGCGGTACGGTAGCTTTTACGTATAGCGAAGAAATCGAACAGCAGCAGTTCTTCCGTATAATCTAATCGGGGGAAGATATGAGTGACGACGTGGGTGGTGGCGCTAGCGTAACGACAGACCCGGCTGCTGGTACGTCGGCTGCTACCGACGTATCGTTGCGTGAACATCTGGCACAGCGCCTAGCACAAACAGAACATCGCATCGATGAGCGTGATCGCTACCTCCGTCAAGCGGACTTTCGACTAGCCGAGGAACGCGATCGTCGTTACAGAGAACTAGCAGATGAGCGCGATAGACGCTATGCCGAAGTTGCAACTGAGCGCGAGAAGGCGCTAAAGATTAAGGAGACAGCCGACCTGGCTGCTCTTGGTCTAGCGCGGGAGATTCAAACCTACAAAGACGAGAAGGCAAACGAGCTTCGCGAGCAGATTAGCTCTGAACGTGGGCTATATGCAACCAAGGATGATCTTGGGGCGGTAGTTAGAGAGGTGCAAGCTCAGCTTAAACCTCTCAATGACTACATCCTCTCACAGCAAGGGCGTTCAGTCGGAATTGGAACAAGTGCGACTATCCTGGTCACAGCTATCGTCGCTGTCGGTGGCGTAATCGGAATCATTACAACAATTCTTCTGGCATTCAATTAAGGAAGATAACATGAATCTCTGGACTATCTTGCTCGTACTAGTAATCATCTTGGTAGCACCAGCTATCCTTGGTAGAATGAGGTAAGGTAAGTAGTGCCCGCTCCTGCCAACGATAACTTTGCGTCTGCTGAAGTAATCAGTGGCGCTAGTGGCTCGACTACGGGCACTACTTTCGATGCAACTGATCAGGGTACGCCGGAAGGCAGCAACGACCAAAGCGTTTGGTACAAGTTTACGGCACCGTCGACAGGCTGGTTCCGCTTTTATATCGAAGATGCGGAGATAGCCTTCAACGGTACAGGGCCGGGTGACTCGACGCTAGCCTACATGCAGTTGTATCCCGATGGCGCATTGGCTGCTATGACGGATGCAAACGCAATTGCGTATGCGCATATCTCAGGAGCCGACCAGGACATCAATGTCGTGGCGCTGCTAACCTCGGGCCAAGTTTACTACTTGCGCCTGAAGTCGATTGAGCAGTTCGCAATTGTAAACTGGTCAAGTTACGCTTTCACGCTACGCTGGGGAACTATCTCAACCCCTGCTAATGACGATCTTGCATCGGCATCGTCCCTGGGTAGCATTCCAATCGCAGCAACTATCTCTACGAAGAATGCTACGTTCGAAGCGGGCGAAGTAGATACTCCAACTGTAGGTACTAAACATCAGAGCGTCTGGTATAAGTTCACACCTAGCACGACTGGTCGATATCGAATCTCTGTCGCTGATGCCAGTATCGTCCACGATGGACTAAACGGACCCGATGTTGGTACGTTCCCTAGTTACTTCAGGGTAATCATCGGAACGGTAAGCGGGAGCGTTTTTACGCCGCTTACTACCTGGGAAGGTTTGGACTTCATCAACGCGACTGATCAGGAAGGATCGGCAGAACGGTTTGCATTCTATCCCGACTTGACAGCTAGCACTGAGTATCACCTTCATGTGTTTTCTGGCTTCGATCAGAAGTACCTGGGCGGCGGTTACCAGTTCAATGGTACGACGGTTTCCTTCGATCTTGAGATTGATTTGCAAGATGTACCAGCGAACGATCTATTCGCGAACGCCGAGGTACTTTCGACGACGCTGCCAGGTAGCACTGCGGGAACGACCCGCGATGCTGAAATGGAAAGCGGCGAAGCTGTTATCAATACAGGCGGCGATATTCAGTCGGTCTGGTACAAGTTCACACCTACTGTTACAGGGCTGTATCGCTTCAGAAGCCTGTTTGCCAACAATGTGTACAATGGCGATAGCTTTCCCGATCAAGGATCGATAGCCATCGGAATCAGTCCTACAACAACGATGGCAGGGTTCACAAGTGCTAGCCTGCTACCAGCAGCAGGTCAGTACGGGCAGATATTCAGCAATCCCAATGCATTTAACTACGGGCAGCATCTAGTGTCTGTGGCTGATCTTACGAGCGCGACGCCGTATTACATCCGCGTGTGGAGTTACCAGACTTCGAACATCATCAACAAGAATACTATGTCGTTCCTGCTACAGTGGGAAATGATTACTCCTGCAGCGAACGACGACTTCGCAGACCGTATTGTTATCACCGGCGCTAGTGGAACTCAGGGGTTTGACCTTACAGGTGCGTCGACCGAAACTGATGAACCTTTCTCGTTCTACTGGAATGAGGACTTTACTACAGGCGATCAGTTTGCCGATATGGCATCAGTCTGGTATGAGTGGGTTGCGCCTAGTAGCGGATGGTTTGAATTCAAGGTTGAAACAGATTCTACTGTTGCGCCAGATATAGCAATCTATACGGGGAGCGCATTGAATGCGCTTACGCCAATTGCGCGCAATGCTGGCGGTACTTATTCGGACGACAACCCGAATAACGGCGGTACAACCATTCGCATAAACGCCACAGCTAGCACCAATTATAAGATTCAGATCGCTGTTACTAAGACACAAGCAAATAGTTTTGATAGCGCCGGCGCCCTTGAGTGGGTTACTGCTAGTGCGCCTACAGGCGATATAACTACGACGGCTGTTACACCGAGTGCTGGTTTCTTCCGTCCTAACAACTTTGGTAATACCGATAACGAGCTACCTCCTGATTGGCTTGCACGTCTTACACCTCATGGAGAATTCTGGTATACCGAGGGTCGGGTAGGCCGCTCCAAGTGGTTTAAGTACGATGCGCCAGCAGACGTAGAAGTGGAGATACGCGCCGAGTTGTATGACTTGGCAGGGCGCTTTACTTACAGCGAATTTGCCTTGCTCGCATACAAGGGTGCTAACTTCGCTAGCCTAACGGCTGCTACTACGACTGATGCCGAAGACGCCGTTATGCTTGGGGCGGAAGGCCCGGCAACAACGATTGCTTCGGACGAAGTAATGTTTATCGATGCAACTCTAGGCGAGACGGTTTGGGTTTGCCTGGTAGGCTTGTTCGATCTTGACCTCAATGCTAATGCCTCTGGTCTAGCAATACCCGAAATCGATTGTCCTCAAGTCGAACTCGACTTGATGATCGATACGGGTGCGCCTGCGAACGATACTCGCAGTGCTGTACTCGGTCTACCTAACGACCACAACTATTGGCTGGCGCTTTCGCATTACCAGAATTGGAACACCTTTAGGGAAGCTGGACAGGGTGTAGGTTCTACCCTTGGAGCTACTGCCGATGTAGGCGAGCCTGCCCATGCAGGGTTTACTGCTACGCGCAGTGTTTGGTACATGATGTACATTCCGAAGCCTGGTGACTACAAGCTGTGGGTTGAGTCTGCTGTCGACTGCGTGATGGCGATCTACAATTACGATGGAACTGTTAGCTTGGGCTCGCTTGTTGTTTCCGACGACGATAGCGGCCCTGGTAATCAGCCCGAGGTAACTCATACCTTCGGCGAAGCTGACGATAACAAGTGGTATTGGGTTGCTATTGATTCGCGCACAGCAGGCGAATTCACTTTTAACTATCAGCGGCAGTCTACTGGTACGCCGCCTGCCAACGATAACTTTGCAAGTGCCGTAGTTATTAGCTCGCTTCCGTTCAGTCAGGCTGGAAGTACTATCGGCGCGATTGCAGAGCCAGCAGAACATGATGCAGAAATGCTAGGAAGCGGGCCGAAGGATACAGTCTGGTATAAGTATGTAGCTCCGGCCAATGGCAGGCTGAAGGTCAAGGCTACGCTACCGTCGAACGTGAATGAAGATGCCTACGTGTACATCGACGTGTGGAAGGGCACAACGCTTGCAAACCTCGTACGTATTACCCCTCCCGACGATCTGCGTGGATTCTTCAGCTTCTTTGATACGGCTGCAGAGCTAGAAGCTCAGGCAGTTACTCCTGAACTAGATTCCGGCGAGACATACTACATTCGTGTTCAATCGGAGTCAGGTGGATCGGAAGACTTCACCATCTACGTCGATGAGGCTGCGGTTTATCTCAACTTGCAAGCCAGTGGCTTGGATGAAATGCACGGCGTTCTGATCGATGATGCAGAGGTCTACCTGAATCTGCAGCATTCAGGCGTTGAAGTGTTCGATGCTGCTCTTTCGCTCGATGCTGCAGAGGTCTATTTGAACCTTACCGCTAGCGGTATTGAATTCAAAGCTTTTGAGTATACGGACTCTGCTACCGTACCATTAAATTTGGAAGCTTCTGAACCACATGAATGCTTCTTCCCACTTGAGCCCTCTTGGACTGTAAACGGGATTCGCAAGTGGCAGTACGGTGGCAAGCGAAAGTTCTCCGCAGACGGTACACGCCGTTGGACATGGTTGGAAGGCGAAGGTCTACCACAGGAATGTTAGGAGCGAGATGGCTTTCACACTAACGAGAGGCACGAAGGAAATCCTTCCTGTGGATGTAGACGACTCCACAGATCAGGTGACGACGCTTGTAAGCGCGACAGCTATTCAGTTCGATGTGAAGCTAGCAGATACTCCATTCACTGCGCAATACAGCAACCAAGCTGCCACGGCTACTGGTATGCGGATTAGTTGCCTTGTCGATACATCGGCAGCGCATCCAAACGGTCTGTGGCCCGAAGGACACTACGAGTTGTATATTGAGTTCACACTCGGCACAGAGGGTGTACGACTCGGGCCGATCGATATTTACGTCATCGGCCAGAGTTAGAAGGAGGTAACTATACCGATGATCAAGCGTTCCAAATTCTTACTGATCGGTGTAGCAGCGGGTATTCCTCTTGGTACAGTGATAAAGGAGCTATTCGAAACAGTCGCTACTGCTGATAGTGTTACAGACAGAGCGATCTTTCTCAACGAATTCATGCCGAACATCGAGACTCAGGCTATTCGATACTCGCAGTGGGTGAAGCAGCAGCCAGGTGAGTATCAGATTTGGTCTGTGTACCTGAGTGCGATTCGCGCTGGACAGAACCCCATTCCGCCGAACATGGGGAGCAAATTCGGAAAGCTACTCGTAGCTGCAGGCAAGATGGCGGTTGACACAACAAACCCCACTCCACTACCTATTGTTGCATACCCGTCAATTTTTCTATTCCCCTCTGAGGTGGGCCCATGACCGACGTATCGAACCTGGACGACCTTGCGGCAAAGATTGCGTCTTCGTCCCCAAACATCCGCAACTACGCAGTGGCTCAGGCCAAAGCAACTCAGTCCCAAGAGACAGAGATTCGTTCGCTAGCAGCAAGGGTTACGGCTCTTGAGAAGCCTGCACCACCTCCAGCACTAATCATCTTCCCCTCCCCTACTCGCTTCCCTTCGGAGGCAGCCGTATGACTGCATACACACCTACTGTTTGGGTCAATGATCAAGCACCCGCACTGTCTGCTGCTAATCTGAACAAACTTACGAATGAGCTGGAAGCACAGGCAGCACAATTGAGTATTTCTCATACGTTGCCCAATTGGGCTGATGGAGCAGTACCGGCGCTCACAGAAGCAACTCCATTGAATGAGATGGAGCGCGTTGTTTTAGCAGTAGCTACTGCGCTGGGTCTTCCCTATACGAAAACCGTTTGGGAAATTGGATGGGTTCCTGCTCGTAATGCTGCTCGATTTAACAAGCTAGAAGTTCAGGTTGTAGCGAATCGAGTCGCGCTTGATATCGTTCCGCCTCCCCCGCCTCCCCTGCCTGTTGGTTGGACAGTAGCCGCTCCGCAGGGAACGCTTGTCGAAATGAACGGTGGCGGTACGCAAGGAGCGGCAAAGTTCGAGTACTCAGTGGGACCAGTTACATTTGCGGAGAGGTGGATTCACGACTACACACACTATGGCTACGGCTTGATGCAGTGGCCTGCACAGGTGTCACCGCCGGGAGTCCGTAGCACTATTAGAGACTTGCGAATCGAACGCATTACACGCAATCCACCACGCGCTTCGGATGGTACTGCAGAAGCAGGCTTGTGGACTGGACAGACTGTTGACGTATCTCGTATCGACATTGCATCTTGTGCATGGATGCAGGGTTGGACGGGCGCACGTTGTTACAATTCCATCTGGCAAGACATTCGCATGCGTGATACGCGACTCGTCGGTATCTATCCTGAACACAATACGTGGGATACCATCTTCCGTAGGTTTATCAATGAGGAAGCACCCGGCCAGTTGGCAAATACGGTTAATCAGGAGTGGGCATACGGCGGCGAGTTCTCGAAGAATCTTACCTACGACCAATTCGATCTGTACGTG
>Ga0105347_1000602_pt1 | contig 16878 bp, 14 predicted proteins | sample EasRivMeERMLT890_FD_89677 | JGI IMG/M metagenome (GOLD analysis project Ga0105347, IMG submission 89677) | Soil microbial communities from meander-bound floodplain in the East River, Colorado, USA - East River MetaG ERMLT890 | ecosystem: Environmental > Terrestrial > Soil > Floodplain | place... | reverse complement strand
GGGCTGGGTCCCGATGGCGTAGGCCACCTGGTCCGGCTCAATCGAGACCACCCTCCCGTCGCGAGCCAGGGCCGCGATGTCACGGGCCGAGAACTCCCCGGCGAACCCCTTGATGGCGGCGCGGTACTTGAACGGAATGGGCGCCTGCTCCAGCAACGTGCCGTCCACGCGGAATCTGACGCGCACGCGCTTTTCGTACGTCTCGATGTGGATGTCGGAAGCGCCTTTGCGGATGGCGTCGGCGATGAGACTGTCGACCAGCTTGACGAGCGGCTTGTCCTGGAGCTGGGCCGCCAGGTCCATCTCCGAGATTTCGTCGGTGGTCTCCACCACTTCCAGGTCCGCCTCGCCCATCTCCTCGATGATGTCGGAGAGCGTGTTGGCGTCCTGGTAGTAGTGTTCGATGGCCTGCTGGATCGCCTTTTCGGGGCTGATCACGGGCTGGATATGGCAGCCGGTGATAAACTTGATGGCGTCCAGCACGTAGATGTTGTTGGGATCGGCGATCGCCACCACGAGCGTCTTGTTGAGCTTGGAGACGGCGATCACGTTGAACTTGCGGGCGATGTCGAGCGGGATGAGCTTGACCACTTCGGGGTTGAGCTCCACATCGGACAGGCGCATGGCGCCGATGTTGAGCTGGCGCCCCACAAACACCGACACCTCGTCTTCCGACGAGATCGCGCCTACCTGCACGAGGGCGTTGGCGAGCTTCTCGCCCTTCTTCGTGAGCTCCCTGGCTTTGGCCAGCTGATCTTCTGAGATCTTGCCGGCCGCCACCAGCATCGACCCGAGGTCGCCTGTGGCAGTGGTCATCAGTCTTTAAACAGGTTGTCCATTTCCTTTTCGACCGACTGCGTGAACCCCTCGTTGACCGGCTCGGTCTTGGGGCCCTTGCGCTGCGGCTTTTCGTCGAAAATCGCGGAGAGTTCCCCGCCGATTTCCTTGGCGTACAGGCGCACCATGCCGATCGTGGTGCGGTCGTCGAAGATGATGACGAGAATGCTGCGCTCGCCCACGATGTTGATGTGAATGTGGTCCCGTTTGCCCTGGTGGAAGAGCACCGAGAACTCCGGCTCGCCTACGAGGCGCGCGATCTCCTTGGTCGAGGCGAAACTGCCCGCCAGAAGCGCCGCGAGCGCCGTGGTGTCGAGCGAGTGCGTGAAGCCCTGGCGCGTGATGAGGTGGCCGTCCTTGTCCACCAACAGCGCGCACTTGGCTTCAGCCCCCTTGATTAGTTTTGTGAGGAGCTGATTGATCTTCTCGATCTGCTCCTCGTAAAACACCATTCCTGAGTTGGACACGGCTGCCTCCTATTTCCAAGAAAACAGTTTACGCCAGAAGGACGTCTTCTTCCGGGGCTCCGATGAGCGTTTCAACGACGGGGCGGGCGGGATGACACTCGGGGCCAGCATCGCCGATTTGGCGGCGGGTGCGGCCGGAGCCGCCGGGGACAAGGCGCGGCCGGGCGCCAGGGTCTGCGCAGGCGACGGCGCCAGAGAGGGCGTCGACGTAGCTGCACGGGCCCCGAGAGCCTGAGCCGTTGCGGGGGACCCGATCGGGGTGCCGGGGGTCCAGGGGCGCGGCGAGCCCGATGACGCGACGACGGGGGCCGGCGTAGGCTCGTCGTCGAATGTCACCGGGGCGCCTTCCTTGCGGGGCGCCACCACGCGCGGTGCGGGATCCTGTTCACGCGGACGCTCGACGGCCAAAGGCGCCGCGGCGCGCGGAGCCGAGGTCTGGGGCGCCGTGGCGGCCTGCACGGTGGCCGAGCCTCCGGATCCCGACGACAGCTCGGAACGACTGCGCGCCTTGTCGAGCACCAGCTTGATGACCATCTTCAAGGTGTCGAACACGCCCGTGCCGTTCACGGCCGAGGCCTCGAAGTAGGGCCGGTTCCTCGGATTGAGAGAGGCCTGAAGTTCGGCCACCGTGAGTACGTCGGGCAGGTCGCGCTTGTTGTACTGGATCACGAGCGGCAGATCGTCGGCGTCGTAGCCGTATTCCTGCAGGTTGTCGTAGAGGTTCCGGAGGCTTTCCAGATTCTCATCCTGCTTGGCGCGCTGGCTGTCGGCCACGAACACCACGCCGTCCACGCCCCGCAGCACCAGCTTGCGTGTGGCGTTGTAGTACACCTGGCCGGGCACGGTGTAGAGCTGAAACTTCGTGGCGAAGCCCTGGATCGCTCCCAGATTGATGGGCAGAAAGTCGAAGTACAGCGTCCGATCGGCGTCGGTGGCCAGACTGATCAGCTCGCCCTTCGTCTTTCCGGGCACCTTCTGGTGCACGTACTGCAGATTGGTCGTCTTGCCCGACAACCCCGGGCCGTAGAACACAATCTTGCAGGAGATCTCTCGGAACGCGTAGTTAATGGCGACCATATCACCCCTGAGCCCGCAAGCTGGCGGCCTGGCCGAGCCGGCGCTTGGCGTTGCGCACCTCCAGGCGGATCAGCCCCAGGTTCGCGTCCTTCTCCGTGAGCACCACGAGCACGCCCACCTCGCAGTCGGCGAGGAAGAGCTTGGCGTTCTCCGCCTCGATCGTGATCTGGCGCGGCTCGGGCTGGCCCAGCCGGCCCAGAGACTTCTGGATGTTGGCGGTGATCGACGCAGCGAGCGCGCCCACGGTTTCGTCTTCCATGGCCGCCTGCAGGTCGGACGCGATCACAATTCCGTCGCGACCCACGATCATGCTGCCCGAGACGCCGGACGTCTTGTTCAGGTCTTCGAGTATGTCAAACATAGGCCACCTCCGCGGCGCCCTGGGGGGCCGCTTTTCGGTACTTGTGTTCGTAGTATTTGCGGATCATTTCCACGGCCTGCGTGATGCGCACGTTGACCAGATCGTCGGTGTTGTGATCGCACAGCACGGCCAGATAAAAGGGTTCCACACGCTCCACCACGAGCCGCTCGCGCGACAGCGAGATCTGCAGCCGGCGTACATCGGCGTCCGGGGTACGGCGCAGTTCCCGGAGGGTGGCGTGGTAGAGCAGGTTCACGACGGGCGCCCACAGGTCGGAGTCGGCCGAGCCGCGGGCCGCACGCGCCACGCACAGCCCCTCGTCGTCCACCAGGAGGACGAGTCCCACCGTGGAGTACGACGCCACGTGCGCTACGGCGGCATCGAAATCGGGAATGTGTTCGCCGCCGGACCAGGCATGTGCCTCGGACGAGGCCGCGGACTTGGGGGCTCGAGCGGGTGCCTCCGAAGACGCCGTCGACCGGGCTTTGCGCAGCTCGCGGAAGCGGAAGACCGGCGAGAGTAGAAAGGGGACGATTGCGGCATGGAGCATCACGGCCGGTACGTAGCGACTCAGGCCATCGGCCAGGGCCGCACCGAACGCCACGTCAAACAAGCCGCCCGCCAGGACACCGAACACGATTCCCAGGCCCAGGCGGAAGACAAGGGACACGGTGGCGGCTTTCAGGCGGTGCGGAAAGGACTCGCGCGCCAGCAGGAACTGGAACGCGAGGAGGTAGTAGGCGAACTCAAATACGAAGAAGCCCGGACCCCCCTGCCCTGCACCGTTCCATCCGAAGGAATTCGGATAGTAGACGAGCGGCACCGCGGAGGCGACCAGCCCGAGCAGCAGCGCCTTCTTGAATTCGGGTCCCTTGAGTGTCATCTGGCTCCTCCTTGTGAACCACGGGCCGGCGACGATTCGAACTGATTCAGGCGCATGCGCAGGGGCCCCATGTTGATCTGGGGATCACACCAGAGCACCAGGAGAAAGGTGGGGAACGGCCAGATCCACCAGCTCGACCCGTCCGTTTCCACCAGCACCTGATTGAGCACGCCAAACCGGTTCACCGGCCACTCGCCGCGCACCGATCCGAACAGGTCGGCCGCCATGGCGGCGGCTTCCTCGGCCTCGGTGCGAACGCCGTGATCCGATTGCAACAACATGCCGTCGTAGCCCACCGTCATCTTGCCCAGCAGGTGGGGGTATCGTTCCAGGGCCTCGAGGATGGCTTCCCACGAGACCTCCGGTGCGGCCGGGCGAGCCGGCGCGGCCGGGCGGTCCGGTGCGGCCGGGCGGGCCGGGCGGGCAGGGCGGGCATGAGCGGCCGCCGACATCGGCTCGTCTGAGTCTTCGTGATCGACGTACGTTTCGGAGAGCTCGGGCAACACCGCAACGCCCCCCGTGCGATTCACGGACGCCGCCTGGCCGGCCTTCTTGGCCAGGGCGCGCAGCCGGCGCACGGATTCGTTCTGAGGATCGGCTTCCGCGAGCCGGGAGAGAATGGACTCGGCCTTCGTGAACTGGCCGGTCTGAAGATATACATCCGAGAGCAGAAGTTCGGCCGATCGCGTGCGCCCTTCGAGTTGAATGGCACGGGTGGCCGCCTGTTCGGCCTCGGGGAATCGCTTTTGATCACGCGCAATTTTGGCCAGCACCAGGTAGGCCGAGCCATACTCCGGGTGCAGCCTGATTCCGTCGTTGCACACGTCGAGCGCCGCCTTGAGGTCGCCGACCTTCCGGTACGCTTCGGCGAGCGCCGCAAAGATCTGAGACCCGGGGTTGGCCTCGAGGATCTGACGGCACTTGGCAATGCGATCCTGGATCTGCGTTCTATTCATGCGCAAGGGCTCGCCTGACATGCCCGACGATAGAGAGCATTCAGCAGGCGGTCAATCCCGCCCTGCCGAAGCTCGCGAAATGAGGCCCCACCTCTCATTGAAACACCCTGGCAAAGCGCAGGAAGCTGAACACCAGTCCCACGGCGGCCAGAAGCTTCAGGAGCGCCGCAACGTACGGAGGGATGGCGACCCAGCCGGCGCCGCCCAGCATCTCCACCAGAAGCGCCACGCCGAAAAACAGGAGCGCGAACGCAAGCGTTTGCCATGCCATGCCGAGATCTCCGCCCTTTACCGCGGAATAGATCTTGAGACACACGACGCCTGCAGCGCTCACCGCGCACATCCCGAAGGCCGAAAGCACCACGGTGCCCAGGGGCATGTACGCTTCGGCCGCCCAGGCGGCCTGCGGGAGGGCCAGAGCCAGAAGCATTCCAATCCAGATCGTTCTACGCATGGGTTCCGTCCCTACGCGCCGGCACGCAGCGCGGCAAAAAGTTCTTCCTCGGCGTCGTACTTCTGCAGCAACGCGCGGTGCTCGGCGATGGGCAGAGCCAGTTCGCGCTTGATCCCCGCCGCCACGCGGCTGCGAGCGGGGGGACCGAGCACGTTGCCGATACGCTCCACGGCTTCCGTGAGCCGCGCGTTGGTCGCCTCATAAAACTTGTGCAAACGCAGGTGCGCCGGGATGGTGTGCAGCCGCGCCAGTAGTTTTTCGGCCGGAATGTCGTCGGAGGTGAGCAGCCAGTCGGCCAGCTCGTCTTCCGGATGGCCGGGCCGGGCCTTCCCCCGCCACAGGGGCAGGTTGCCTTCGCCCACCATGCGAATCCAGATTTCCCAGAGAGCTCGGAACGAGCGCCGGTACAGATTGGCCAGGGACGTGTACAGCTGCTGCTCTTCCTCGGCCGGCGTGACGCTCTGCGCGCGCGCTTCGCCCGCTTCGATCAGCCCGGCGACCATCAGTTTGTAGAGCGCTTTCGACGTCACGAATTCACCCACCGGGGACAGTTCCAGGAGATCCGGCACCGTGCGTTCGCCGTTCACCAGCACCAGCATCTGGAACTCATCCAGGGTGAGGCGAAGCTCTTCGCGCACGCCGTGCGGCACGAGTACTGCCTTGAGCGGCACGTTGGGCGACGGCAGAACTTTCTGCACTTCCACCCACTCGTCGATGCGCCGCGTCCCCTCCATGATGACGTTCATGGTGTTCAGTTCTGTCTGGATCTGGTCGTCCGGCGGCAGCTTGCCCTCGTCGAACGCGAACCCGGCCTCGTCCCAGCCGAACAGCGTATAGACGATTTCTTCGATCTGAAGCTTGAGCGCCTCGATCACCTCTTCGCGGGAGAACAGGTCGAGCTCGATCAGTACGGTCCCGAGCTTCTTTCCCTGCGTTCGCTGCGTCTGGAGAGCCCGGCGGAGGTCGGCTTTGGAGATGCGGCCGCGCTTGAGCAGCATCTGGCCGAACAGATCTTCCTTGTCGTTGAGAGAGTTCGCGAAAACGATCTGACCGTTGCGGAAGCAAATCTGTTTCTGGAGGCTTGAACGTGTGAGCGTCAGTGTGCCCGTCTTATGCCCCGTGGTTAAGAGCTGGAGCAGATCGGGAAAGCTGATCGTGTTCAGGTTGCCGGTGAGGCTCATAGGTTTCTCAGATGCCCGCGCACGTCATGGACATTCCACACCGAGGGCGGGGTATCTATGGGGGGTATCGGTACCCCTACGTAAAGCTTTACCGGACCCGCGGTTCCGTCTGGAACCCACGATCCCGCCAGAGGATGCGAACCGAACCGTGTCGTCTGGTGTGCAGAACCTGAACATCGAGAGGCTTTTCGCGGCCCGGGCTGCGGCCGGCGAGGATCACCAACGAGGCCTCGCTGTCGGCGCAGAACGGCGGAGGAGGAAACGGGGCGTCGGTGATCCAGATGGCGTCCGGCCCGACACCCAATCGGTCGGGTGGGGCCCCTGGCCATTCCCGGCAGATCACCACCTGCCGGCCGGAGAAATCGACCACGGCTCCGAATGGAAGCGAGTCGTGGCTTCGGCACCAGACCGTGAGTGATGGTCCGGCAGAGGGTTCTGCAGATCTTTCGGCCGACGGGTAAGGTCCTGTTTTTCTTGAAGTTCCGGCCTCCGGCTCAACTGGGCCTTCCAGGCTCAGAGAGCCCCGCGGCGCCGGCCAGCCAAGGGCAAGCGAGGCGCGATTTGCCGGGTCTGGCGGACGGTCGGAGGGAGCTCCAATCCGCCAGGTCTCGTAGCCGGACAACCGCACCAGTGCCTCCAACCTGGGACCGTCAAGCACCACCACTTCAGGCTCAACCGGTGTGTAAGCGAGGAGAAGAGCACCGCAGACTGCAACGGCCGAGCCGATCGCGATCCTCCGCCGGTCCTTCGGCCGGTTGGCGAAGCCGAACACCGACAGAACAGAGGCGCCCATGAGAACCAGAGCCGTCGTGCCAGGCCGGGGCACTGCCAGAATGGGGACGGCGAGACCGTCCACGGCGTGCACGGCCAGAAGCAGGCCCTTGATGCACACCCACAGAGCCGCGGACGTCACGGAGAGCAGCGGTTCACCGATCGGTGCGAGGATCACAACCAGCATGGCCGAGAGCGTGGCCAGGCCGGCGAGGGGGACGCAGATCAGATTGGCCAACGGCGTCACGAGGGGGACTTCATGAAACACTGCGAGCATGGTGGGAAGGGTGGCCAGCTGAGCCGCCGTAGAGACGAGCACGCATGTACAGATCACGCGGAGTATTCGCCGCACCTTCCCACGTGAACCCGAACTCTGCGCCTCGGGCAGAAGCAGTATTCCCAGAGTCGCGGCGAAGGAGAGCTGAAACCCGAGGTCGAGGATCGAAACGGGCTGCCACACCGTGAACGCCAGAAGCGCCAGACCCCACACATGAAGAGGATCCACCCGCCGTCGCAGCGCCACCGCGCCCAGCACCACCAGTGCCGCGAGGCCGGCGCGCACGACCGACGCTTCAAGATGCGCCAGACAACAGAAGAGCGCGACACACGCTGCCGACCCTGCCAGACGCCAGGCTCGCCCCACGCGAAGAAACAGCAGAAGCCCCCACACGGCACCGGCCACGATGCCCACATTCGAACCCGAAACCGCCAGCAGGTGCAGCGTTCCGGTGCGTTTGAACGCGTCCACCGTGGCTTGAGACAGCTGATCGCGTTCGCCCAGGAACAGACCGGCCGCCAGAGCGCGCTCTTCCCCGTCGAGATGGGCACCGAGCCGGCTCTTCAGCGTTCGCCGGAGCGGCGCCACCACGCGCCCGAGAAAGGACGGACCCAGAGACGAAGCGCTCAACACCGGACTGCCAGTGGCCGGCTCGAAGAGGCCGTGCAGTCCTCTTCGCTTCAGCGTGTCGCTCCACGAGAAGTCACCGGGATTGCGCGCTGATTGAGGCGGGATCAGGCGGCCGGCAAGTTTCACGTTCGAGTTGGGCTGAATGCCAGGATCGAAGCGAAAGCGAGCCAGCACGCGGCCCCACCGGGGCACGACGGAATCGGGGTAGGCGATCGAGTCGACCCGGAAGACCCAGCGGGTTTCATCGGAGCGGACGTCAGACTCGCCGACCGTGCGCCCGTAGAGCAGGACCTGCCCGCGCGAATCCTGATGCAGACGAATGTCGTTGGGCGACTGAGGCGTGTGTGCGAAGTGAAGGCGAGCCCAGCCAAGACAGGCGAAGATCGAAAGCAGTGCGAGCCCGAAGGGGTTTACACCGTGGGCAAGTACGGCCACCACGAGTGCCAGTGCTGCAACCAGGCTCCAGGTGGTGAGGTCGCCCGAGGCGCAGGCACTCGCACCCAGGACAAAGGCCACTGCGCAGGCCAGAGCCGGCCTGCGGGGCGCACGAGGTGTGCGCACACAACGCATGGCGCAAGATCCCGGGTCTCCGGGACCGCGCCATCACATGCTGGGGTCAGACCCCTGCTGTCACTTTGCACACCCCGATCGCACTTGTACCGGTGTGCAAAGTGACAGCAGGGGTCTGACCCCAATCTTAGTCTAGTATCTCGTGGATCACGCCGGCGCCCACGGTGCGGCCCCCCTCGCGGATGGCGAACCGAAGTTCCTTCTCCATCGCGATCGGCATGATCAATTCTCCCACCACCGACACGTTGTCTCCGGGCATCACCATTTCCGTGCCCTCCGGAAGATTCATGATCCCCGTCACGTCGGTGGTCCTGAAATAAAACTGCGGACGATACCCGTTGAAGAACGGGGTGTGACGACCCCCCTCTTCCTTCTTCAACACGTACACCTCCGCCTTGAATTTCTTGTGAGGCGTGATCGAGCCCGGCTTCGCCAGGACCATCCCGCGTTCCAGATCCTCCTTGTCGATCCCGCGCAGCAACAACCCGATGTTGTCCCCCGCCTGGGCCTCGTCCATGATCTTCCGGAACATCTCCACGCCCGTCACCACCGACTTCTTCGTCTCCTTGATCCCCACACGCTCCACTTCGTCGCCCGTCTTCACCTTCCCGCGCTCCACGCGACCCGTTCCCACCGTCCCGCGACCCGTGATCGAAAACACGTCTTCCACAGGCATCAGAAACGGCTTGTCGATCTCGCGCTTCGGCTCCGGAATGTACGTGTCGATCGCGTTGATCAACTCCATGATCGGCTTGTACTCCTCGGCGTCCTTCGCCCCCGAGGCCGCCTTCTCCAACGCACGCAGGGCGCTCCCACGGATGATCGGCGTATCGTCCCCCGGAAACTTGTACAGGGTCAAAAGCTCCCGAACCTCCAGCTCCACCAGGTCCAACAACTCCGGGTCGTCCACCATGTCCACCTTGTTCATGAACACCACCATGTACGGAACCCCTACCTGACGTGCCAACAGGATGTGCTCCCGCGTCTGAGGCATCGGACCGTCGGCCGCACTCACCACCAGGATCGCCCCGTCCATCTGAGCCGCACCCGTGATCATGTTCTTCACGTAGTCCGCGTGACCCGGGCAGTCCACGTGCGCGTAGTGCCGCTTCTCCGACTGATACTCCACGTGTGCCGTCGCGATCGTGATCCCGCGCTCACGCTCCTCCGGAGCGTTGTCGATCGAATCGAACGTCCGGATCTCGGAGAGACCCTTCTGTGCCAGAACCATCGTGATCGCCGCCGTCAGCGTCGTCTTCCCGTGGTCCACGTGTCCGATCGTCCCCACGTTCACGTGAGGCTTCGTGCGCTCAAACTTCTGCTTTGCCACTTTCGGCTCCTTTTCGCCCTCCGGATCGGCGGCACAGCACGAGACCGGAGGGTGCGTTCAAGATTTAAGCCCACGACCGGGATTGAACCGGTGACCTCGTCCTTACCAAGGACGTGCTCTACCAACTGAGCTACATGGGCAAGGCAATGTCCAAGATCACCTTAGCGCCCAGCAACCAAGGAGCGTGAATATATTCCGCGTGCAGGGGGTGTCAAGGTAAATCACGGGTGCTAACTCGTTGCGCCCTATCGAGCAAAGGCCGATCTTCGCGGCCAGTAGAAAGCTCTCCAACATTGTGATTCGTCTGCCCAGGCTGGCCCGCCATTCCGCGCTGTACATCACGGTTCCCGTGGCGCAACGGCTCGTGTTCTTCCTCCTGATCCCGCTGTTCACGCGCTATCTGTCGCCGGCAGAATATGGAGCCTGGGGGTACGTGAGCGTCACGGCCACACTGCTGGGCACGCTCGCTCCCTTGGGTCTCATTACGGCGTATGGCTTCGCGCTCAAACGCCCGGAGGCGTTTCCCGCGGGCGGCCCCCCCGTGCGACGCGCCGCGTTGCGCACCTCCATGGCCGCTGTGGTGGTTGCGTGCATCGTCGCCTATCCGATTTTTCGAATCGTTCCGCTGGACGTGGGGAGGTCCGACCTGCTCTGGGGAATTGTGCTGGCCGCCACCGCACTCGGTTCTCTGGTGCAGGTGGCAAAACGTCGCTACCAGATGCTGGAAGCGCCCACTTCGTACGCTGCGTTGGAGCTTGCGACCGGACTCACCGTGGCGGCCGGGAGTTTCGTGGGGGTGGTGCTGTTCGGCTGGGGCGTTCTGGGCATGGCCGCGGGGCTTCTGTTGAGTGCCTGCGTGGGCTTCGTGTGGGCTCTTCCACCCTTGTTGCCCGAGTTGTCGGAGCCGGGAGGACGATCCGCTCGCCGCGAAGCATTCGCCTTCGGGTTACCGCTCTTCGTGCACACAGGCGCGGCCGTGATTCTGCAATACGGTGACCGTTTCCTTCTGGAGCGCCTCTCCACGCTGGACGAACTGGGATTGTACAGCCTCGCCGGGCAGATCGGCACGGCCATGCTGATCATCACCACCAGCACCAACCAGGCGTACCTTCCCTTTCTCTACCGACGCCACGACGCAGAGCCGGCGCTCGTGGCCAAAGCGCAGAGGTACATCGCGCTCTTTTACGCGCTGGTGGGGCTGACAGGAATCCTCATCACGCCGCCCGTGGTGAGGAACTTCATTGATCCGCGCTACGCGGGCTGCATTCTCCCGGCGCAGATTCTCCTGGTGGCAGGCGTGGTCCATGGCTGGTCGTTTCTAGCGCTGGGGAGTCTGCTCGTACGCAAGGAGACCCGCCGCATCGCCACGGCCACGGTGGCTGCTTCCACCCTCAACCTTCTCTTGAACGTGATGCTCATTCCCCAGTTTCACTCGCTTGGCGCGGCATGGGCCACTCTCGCGGCGGAGATCCTTCTCTGTGTGGGGATGTGGTTCTTCTCGCGGTCGGTACGCACACGGCCTCCCACCGACACCGGCCCCGATGTGCTGGCGGCCGGCGCCCAGGGCTCAGCGTGACTTTGTAGACTGCAGTTTCTCTACGTCGGCGTGCCTGAAACACGAGACCAGGTGGTCGTTCACCATGCCGGCCGCCTGCATGAAAGCGTAACAGATCGTGGGCCCCACGAATGCGAAGCCCTGGGCCAGAAGCGCTTTGCTCATCGACTTCGAGACATTCGTCAGCGCCGGAATCTCACCTGATTGTCGGAAACATTGCGTGGATCGTGGTTCCGCCAGCTCCCAGAGGAATCGATCGAGTGAGCCGTGCTGTTTTCGCACCTTGAGCACGGCGCGGGCATTGGCCACTGTGGCTTCGATCTTCTGGCGGTTGCGCACGATGCCTGCATCGCCCATGAGCCGTTCGATGCGGCGGCGGTCGAAGCGTGCCACGCGCGCGGCGTCGAACTCGGCGAAGGCCTTGCGGAAGTTCTCCCGCTTGTAAAGAATGGTGCGCCATGACAGGCCCGCCTGGAACGCGTCGAGCACCAGGAATTCGAACAGCTTGGTGTCGTCGTGGACCGGTACACCCCATTCCTGGTCGTGGTAGGCGCGCATCAATGTATCTTCGCCACACCAGGCGCAACGGACGTGGTGTTCAATCGATCGGGCAGGCATGTGAGGAAGACTGCGGGCGCGGCGTGGGCTACTCTTCGCCGGCCTGGCTTTCGGCAGACGAACCGGCACCAAGCGAGCCCGGAGGAAGCATGGCGTCGAGGTCGAGCCAGGGCGTGGCGGGAAGGATGTCGGTGACGATGGCGCCTTCCATTTGGCCGCTTCGTTCGAGGCGGATCTTGGTGGCGATGGCTTCGCCACGCTGATCGTTGTCGTGATAGAACACGACGGAGAGACGAGCGCCGACGGTGCCAGTGGGGTGACCCGACGCCAGCCGTGGATCCAGAAGCCGCCAGTACACCTCGAGCAGCTCCGTGTAGCTTGTGACAGCGGGATTGAATCGCACTTCAACCGCGGCGGTGGCTCCCTGCCCCGTGGATCCGGCCACAAAGCCCAGCCGGGTGCTCGTAACGCCCGCTAACTGGCGAAACGTGTCTTCAATGCCGTCTTGAGCCTGGGCCGCGAACGTGGCTCTGGCCATGAGCCGCCTCCTCCTGTGGACTCAATGTACGCCCTGCGGGCCGGCTGGCAAGGACCGGTAGGCCCGGAGAGGCCCCCGGCCTCCAAATGTGATTCTGGCGGGTAGGGGTATGGACCATACTACTGGTCAAACGGCCGTAAAGTTTCAACGCCCTTTCAGGCAGGAGTCATGAAGGGCCGGGGTATTCCGGGAAATCCGCGCAACCGGTTCGACAGTCTGTACGTGGTACCGGACAGCGACCAGGCACCCGATGCCGAGTCGCGCACCGTAACGTACGCCGACTCGTCCCAGTCGATCCTGTCGTACAACGACAGCCCCGACGTGGGGTTCGACGTGAGCCTCAACCCCTACCGCGGGTGCGAGCATGGCTGCAGCTACTGTTACGCGCGGCCGATGCACGAGTACCTAGGTTTCTCCGCAGGCCTCGACTTCGAAACGCGCATCGTGGTGAAATCGGATGCGCCTGCGCTACTACGCGCCGCACTTTCTTCGCCAAAATGGCAACCGCAGCCGGTCGCCCTGTCCGGAGCGACCGATCCATACCAGCCGCTCGAGCGCAAGCTCACGCTCACGAGGAAGTGCCTCGAGGTATTCGCAGAGTTCCGCAATCCGGTGATTGTGGTCACCAAGAACCATCTCGTCACGCGCGACCTCGACGTGCTCAGGCGCCTGGCCGAAGTCGAGTGCGTTTCAGTGAACCTGTCGATCAATTCGCTCGACACCGAGCTGTCGCGAAAGCTGGAACCGCGCACGTCCACACCCGAATCTCGTCTCAAGGCGATTGCCGAATTGTCTCGCGCCGGCATCCCCTGCGGTGTCTTTGTGGCCCCGGTCATCCCGGGCCTCACCGACCACGAAGTCCCTCACGTGCTGGAAGCTTCCGCGCGAGCTGGCGCAAGCCACGCCACCTACATCATGCTGCGGCTGCCACACGGAGTGGCCCATCTATTCGAAGGCTGGCTCGAAACCCATCTGCCGGATCGGCGCGACAAGGTGCTGCACAGGATCGAATCGGTACGCAACGGCAGGCGCAACGACCCCAGGTTCGGTTCCCGCATGCGCGGTTCCGGACCCTTCGCCCGACAGGTGGACAGCCTGTTCCGCATCTGGGCGAAGAAGTACGGACTCTCAACGCGGGGACCGGCTCTTTCCACCGACTACTTTCGCCGCGCAACAAAGGAACAGACAGACCTGTTCGAAAGCGGCTGAATCGAACGATCGCTAAGACCGAGAAGTCCAATCCCCCTGTCGACGTCAGTTCAGGGGTGGACTCCAACCAGCGCCCTCACCTCCTGCGGAGCGTTTAGCGCATCCAGGGAAGCAGCGGTGGGTGGAGTGTACTGTTCGTGACAGAACCCCAGAACGCAGGTTGTGCCCAGGTTCAGAATCAGGCACGCCACCACGATGGCGCCGCCGCCACGCTGACCTGCCTCCCCTCTGTGACGCAGGAAGAGCACGAGGGGAATTAGGGCGGCATGCAGCACGATCACCACGTGCCAGGTTTGCACCGAGGCGGGTGATACGAGTGAGGCGACGAGCGTCGACCCCAGGCAGGCGAGCGAATACAACCGCAACCACGACGAACCAGGCGACGCATGGTCTGGCGTGCGAATCATCCGCCAGGTGAAAAGCGCGCTGGGCAGGACGAGGAGACCCAGCAGTACCCGAAGCGCCATGAACAGCTGATCGCCGCCGTAGAATCCTCCAGCCTGACTCAGTCGCTCGCCCAGATCGGGCGTGGACATTCGCAGCCAGAAGGTGGTGCCTTTGAGCAGGGAGAGCATTCCAGCGAGCACTCCCTGGTGCGTCTGCGGCAATCCGGTATCTGTCGGAGAGGAAAGTACCCACTGAATCGTCGGCAGGTAGAAAAGGCACGCCACTACAATCCCGGTGAGCAGCCCTGCCCAATGAACCTTCACCCTTCGCGTCACCCACAACCACACGAACGAGACCAGCAGAATGAAGCTCGATGCATGGATCTGAAACGACACGGCGAGCACAAGTGCAAGAAGGGTACTCTCGAGGAAGTGCCTCCGGTCGCGCTGCCGGTAGCACAGCAACATATGCAACGCCGCCGGCAGAAAGACAAATGCGGGTTCCCACGCCGAAGCCGAGTGGAACAGCCGCCATGCGGACAGCCAGTACAGGGAGAGATACACCACAGCCCAACGCGTCTCGAGCGTGCGTGTCAATACGAGCGCCAACAGCAGAAAGGCGCACACCTGCGGAATCACGGCGAATAGCGTCGGGCTCCGGTAGTCGTGCCACACCGTGATCGCGCCGGCCACAAGGGCGGGGAGCAGAAATCCTGGCAACTGTGCCCCCGCACTGGAGGGCTTGGCGAACGCCGGCAAATCATCCGATGCGAGAAACTGCGTGCCGGAGTAGAGGACCGCGTTCTGATCGGGCAGGATTCCCTGCCGCGTCACGAGCCATCCCTGTACAAGAAGCCCCGCCACCAGGAGGATGAGAGCGTGGCGGCGGAAGTGCCTGGGATCGGAAAGCGATTGGTTCATCTCAAGCGAGCGACCCCGGGTGTCATGGCTGCAGGATTGCAGAGGATGTTTCCCGGGCCGGCTCTGTTGACCTGAAGTCGCTAGATCGGGCCGGGAATCTCCATGGGCAATATGGAAGGGGCGCCAGCATTTGCCTGAAGCGTAGAGCCCGACCCGGGCGACCTAAGAAACACGTACCTGATCGGTCCGAAAGAGCGTTACATGGAATCGTATCGATTCGGGGCGGCAGGCTCTTTTGCGGAGGTGGTATGCGGCGTTCAAATGCCGTAGTCCTGGGGTTGGTCCTTAGCGTCCTGTGCATCTCGCAGGCGGTCGCACCCTCCGACCCTGCTCCCCTCGCTCAGGGCGAAGCCAATCGATTGCTCGATCTGGACGCCTGCGTCGATACCAGCGTTTTCGTCACAGGCTCCTTCTCGAATTTCGGAAACTGGGACGTTACGCTGGTGGGAAACCTGGCGCTCTGTTCACGCCAGCGGGGCGGAGTGGACGTTTACGACATCTCCAACCCCGGCGCGCCTCAGCTTCTGGACCAGTTCCTGACAGGCGGCCTGGTACTGGACGTGGTCGTATCGGGCATCTACGCCTACATGGCGGACGGGGACGTTCAGGCCAACAATCGAGGCGTCACCGTACTCGACATTTCCAACCCTGCCAACCTTCAGCAGGTGGGCATCAACACGCTGCCCGTGAATCCCTGCGATGTTGAGCTGGCCGACTCGCTGCTCTTCGTTGCCGACGGCACCGTGCCGGGCAACATCTGGATCATGAGCCTCGCCAATCCTACTTCGCCCGTGGTGATAGGCACGTATCCCACGCCGCACACGGCCAAAAGTGTGTTCGTGGTAGACACGCTCGCCTATCTGGCGCTGGCTCAGGATGGCCTGGCTATTCTGGATGTGTCCGACCCCACGCAGCCCGAACTCGTAGGCTCACTCGGGGGGCTGGCGGCAGCGTACGACGTCTTCGTGGTCGATACGGTGGCGTATGTGGCCAATCTCACGTTTGGTCTGGCCCTGGTGGATGTGTCCGACCCCACCGCGCCGGTCCTGCTGAGCACCTACAACACGCCCGGCTCGGCCAACGACGTGGAAGTCGTCGGATCCGTGGCTCACCTGGCCGACATCGACAGCGGCTATCTGCTCCTGGATGTGTCCAACCCCGCTGCGCCCGAACACATTCTCACGATGCCCTCCGCTGATCGCACACTGGGCCTCAAGGCAGCCGGCGCGCGCACCTTTGCTGCCGAGGAATCCTACTTCACTGTGTACTGGATTGACTCCCTGGGACTCTGCGGCGACGGCGGCCTGGGGCCGTGTGAAGCATGCGACGACGGCAATACTACCCGCGGTGACGGGTGCGGCGACTGTCTCGTCGAGGACTTCGTGCACATCTGTTCCATTCATGGACTGTCCACGCCGGGGAGCCTGGGCGGCGCCCTGGTGCACGACTCTCTCCTGTACGTGGCCTCGGGCGACAGTGGCCTGGCGATCTTCAATGCCCGCTACGCAGGGGTCCCGGTCCGCCTGGGACGATACAACACTCCGGGCAGTGCGCGAAGAGTCGATGTGGAGGGGACGATTGCGGCCGTGGCGGATCAAGCCGGTGGGCTGCGTCTCCTGGACGTCTCGGATCCAACCGGGCCATTCCACGCGGGACACTTCGCCACTGCGCAGCAGGTGCTGGACGTCGACCTGGTGGACACCCTGGCCTATCTTGCCTGTCCGGGCGCCTTCTATGTAGTCAACGTCGCGTCGCCGGAGGCACCCTCCCAGCTTGCGCTTCTGCCCATGGTGTCCGACGGGCTCGATGTTCTCGTCACGGGAGATCGAGCCCTCATAGCCGGCGGCGCTGCAGGTCTGATCGTGGTCGACATTTCCAATCCGGTGGCGCCCCAGGTGATCGGAAATCACACGTCCG
>Ga0105347_1000601_pt1 | contig 16901 bp, 14 predicted proteins | sample EasRivMeERMLT890_FD_89677 | JGI IMG/M metagenome (GOLD analysis project Ga0105347, IMG submission 89677) | Soil microbial communities from meander-bound floodplain in the East River, Colorado, USA - East River MetaG ERMLT890 | ecosystem: Environmental > Terrestrial > Soil > Floodplain | place... | reverse complement strand
TGAATTGATGTAAATATGGATGTCCTTCTCCGAGTCCTCGGCTTCCAGAAACAGCATCTGCGCAATGGCCACGTTGGCGACGTAGTCGTCGATGGGGGTACCGATGAAGATGATCCGGTCCTTCAACAGGCGCGAGTAAATGTCGTAGGCACGCTCGCCGCGGCCCGTTTGTTCCACCACCATCGGTATCAGCTGATTACGCACGGGTCTCCCTTCGCTTAGCTCTTCGCGCCGCCGGGCGTGACGATTCTCCCCGGCACCGGTGGCACGGTGATCGTGGAACGCTCACGCAACAGCGACAGGATTTTGTTTTCAAGCAGGTTGTCACGGATGCGCGAGACCTGGCCGGAACTGCGTGCGCGCTTCTTCGCGTCCGCGGCCTCCAGGCCCTGCGATTGGGCGTAGCGCTCCAGCCACTCGTCCACTTCGGCCTCCGTCACGTCCACCTTTTCTTTATCGGCAATCGCGTGGTAGAGAAACTCCCAGCGCACCTGCCGGATCCCCATCTCCTTGTAACGAGCCGCCACTTCTTCCTGAGTGACGCCGGGATTGGATTTCTGGAGGTCCTCCGTGAGTCTCTGGAGGTAGTCGTCCACGAGCGACCGCGGCAGTTCGAGGGGGTTCTTCTCAAGGATCCGCGTGATGATGTCGGAATTCAACTCCCGAACGGAATCCACTTCCACCTGTGCCTCGAGATCGACGCGAATGCGCGCGCGCAGGTCATTTTCAGTTTTTATGTCACCCGCCAGGCTCGTGAGGAAATCGGGGGTCAGCTCGGGCAGCCTGCGCTCCTTCACTTCCTTTACGTGAACGCGGTATTCCACGGAGCGCCCGGCCAGACCAGCGTTGCCGTAGTCGGCAGGATAGGTGAGGGCCACCGCTCGCTCCTGCCCCGCCGCGACCCCCAGCAAACCGTCAGCGAACTCCGGGAACACCCGCTCGGGGTCGAGTTCGAGAGGGACGTCGTTCATGTGCTGGCGATCGGCCTCGGGTCGGTCGGCCGTGATTTCCAGCAGGTCGCACAATACGGCGTCGCCGCGCCGTGCCGGCCGATCGACCGTGACCCACTCCGAGCGGCGTTCGCGCACGCGTAGAATCGTGCCGTCGATGTCCTGCTCGGTGACGGGGCGGGTCTTCTTCTCCAGCACCAGGCCGTTGTAATGATCCACGTGCACCGAGGGGCGGATGTCCACCTCCACCCGGTAGCGCATGGCCTCTCCCTCTTTCAGATGTACGCTCGAGATTTTCGGATCGGAGACGGGCACGAGCTTGTGCTCGCGGTAGGCCTCCTGAAGGCTCTCGGAAATGAGCGCCTGCAGCACTTCACGCTCGGCCTCCACGGAAAGTCGGCGCCGCACCATCTCCATGGGCGCCTTGCCGGGACGAAATCCCGGAAACCGTGTGCGCTTGCCCAGGGTGGCATAGGCGCGCGAGAACGCGTTCTCCACCTGCGGGGCGTCGACCTCCACGTCGATCACGCGACGCCATGCCGGCTCCTCGTGCACCGCTATCTTGAAGGCGCTCAAATCTTCGGACTCATCCATCTTTATAGGGCGGCATCCCCGGCCGCGGGGTGCCAAGAAACGACAACCGCCGGGCCTTCGCAAGCCCAGTTACAGGAGCCGCTTTTTCTTCGCACGCACGCCGGGGACCGTGGTTTGCCTTCGGGCTCCCGGCGCGTTATCTTGAGCGTATGCCCGAGTCTCATACCATCGTGGCTCTGCGCTCGGCACTGCAGCGCCCGCTCGTTCTGGCGGCGCTCCTCGGCATCGTTGCCGCCCTGACCCTGGCGTATCGTGCAGACTCGCCGTGGCTCTTCACCTTCGGGCTGGGTGCGTTTGTGGGGATCACGCTGCTTTTGGCCTGGGTCAACTGGCCCCGCAAGGGCGAACTGGTGAGGCTGGTGCTCGATCGTCCCCGCCGCACGCTGTACTGGGCCCACCGTGGCGGTGAACCTGAAGAACTGCCGTTTCCGGCCGTGCGCGCCGTGGCCATTGAAGCCACCGATCATCCACGGTACGTGCTTCTGTGGGCCGTGGACACCTCCGGGCGCTGGGTTCAGGTGGGCCAGGGCATCCGGACGGAGCTGGAGGCGTTCGCCAGGGAAATGTCGAATGTGATGGACGTGCCGTTGTGGTATCGCGACCGTTCGTCTCAGGAGCCATCCAACGTCCGCTCCACCCTCCCACCTTCCGCGCCTTAGAGGACTCTTGTCGTTCGAACTAGTCACCCCTCTGGTGCCCGCGGGCGACCAGCCGCGGGCCATTGACGAACTCACCGCCGGCCTCGTGCGCGGCGACAAGTATCAAACGCTCTTGGGCGTCACCGGCTCCGGCAAGACCTTCACCATGGCCAATGTGATCGCGCGGGTGAACCGGCCCACGCTGGTCATTTCGCACAACAAAACCCTGGCCGCGCAACTCTACGCGGAGCTCAAGGGGTTCTTCCCGAACAACGCGGTCGAATTCTTCATCAGTTATTACGACTATTACCAGCCCGAAGCCTACGTGCCCTCCACCGACACCTACATTGAAAAGGACACGGCCATCAACGATGACATCGATCGACTGAGGCTGCGGGCCACGAGTTCGCTGCTCGAACGCGACGACGTCATCATCGTGGCGTCGGTGTCATGCATTTACGGCATCGGCTCCCCGACAGAGTACAAGGACCAACTGCTGTTCCTCGAGCGCGGAGCTCACATGCCGCGCGAAGCCATTCTCCGCAGGCTGGTCGACATCCACTACACCCGCAACGACGTGGAGTTCACTCGCGGTACGTTTCGCGTGCGCGGCGACACGGTGGAACTGGTGCCCGCGTATGCCGAACAGGGCGTGCGCATCGAACTATTCGGCGACGAGATCGAGCGGCTGGCGACTCTCGACCCGCTCACGGGGAAAGTCCTCGGAGAGAAGGACAAGCTGGCCATCTACCCGGCGCGCCATTTCGTCACGTCGCCGCCACGGCTGCAGGAGGCCATCCGGGGCATCGAGTCGGAACTCGCGGAACGGCTGGCAGAATTCCGCCGGCACGACAAACTGCTCGAAGCACAGCGGCTCGAGTCGCGCACCCGCTACGACATCGAGATGCTCAAGGAGATCGGCTACTGCGCGGGCATCGAGAATTATTCGCGGCACCTGTCGGCGCGAAAGCCGGGGGAGCGGCCCTTCTGCCTGATCGATTTCTTCCCCGACACGTTTCTCACGGTCATCGACGAGAGCCATCAGTCCCTGCCGCAGGTGCGCGGCATGTTCGCAGGCGACCGCTCGCGTAAGGACATGCTGGTGGAATACGGCTTTCGTCTCCCCTCGGCGGTCGACAACCGGCCCCTGGTTTTCGACGAGTTCATGTCGCTGATCGGGCAAACGGTGTTCGTGTCGGCCACGCCGGCCGCACTCGAGCTGGAACTGTCGGGAGGGGCCGTGGTGGAGCAGATCATTCGCCCCACCGGACTGGTGGATCCGGAGATCGTGGTGCGACCGCTCGAACGCCAGGTGGACGACTTGATCGAAGAGATCCGCCGGCAAACCGAAAAAGGCGAGCGCACCCTGGTCACCACGCTCACCAAGCGCATGGCCGAAGACCTCTCCGACTACCTGGCCCGGCTGGGGATCCGCGTGCGTTACCTGCACAGCGAGATCGACGCCATCGACCGCGTGGAGCTGTTGCGGGAACTGCGGTTGGCGGGCTTCGACGTGCTGGTTGGAATAAACCTCCTGCGGGAGGGTCTGGATTTACCGGAGGTATCGCTGGTGGCCATTCTCGACGCCGACAAAGAAGGGTTCCTGAGGAGCGAGCGCTCCCTCATTCAGGTGGCGGGGCGCGCGGCGCGTCACGCCGAAGGGCGCGTCATCTTTTACGCCGCGCAGATCACCGATTCGATGCAGCGTGCCATGTCCGAAACCAATCGCAGGCGCGCGCTTCAGCTCGAGTACAACCGCCAGCACGGCATCGTGCCGGCCACCATCCGCAAGACGCGCGAGGAGATTCTGGCGGCCACGGCCTTCGCCGACTCGCGTGAGCAGGCCGCCGAGCCCGAGATCAGCCGCCCGCAGGGGCTCGAACTCCTACCGCTCGGCGACCAGATCGACTTTCTTATGCAGGCCATGAAAGACGCCGCGCGCGATCTGAAGTTTGAAACAGCCGCCAGACTGCGCGACGAGATCAAGCTGTTGAAGGAAAAACAGAAATCCGAAAAACACCGAGCCCGTAAACTGCCCGGATGACCATGCCCCCGATCCCCGCACGTTTCAGGTTCCAATTCGCAAGCGTCTGTGCGCTTGGACTGTGCACCCTCCTCGCCGTGGGCTGCGAACAGGCCGTGGAACCCAAGCCCACGTCCGGTGAATTGATCCGCGATGTGCTGGTGTACGGAGCCGACGAGTCAATTCTGTTTTCGCCGGAGATCCTTCGCAGCCAGAATGGTACGATCGCTTACGAGCGCACCATCGACAGCGTCCGTCGGGGATTCGTAAACTATCGCTTCTACACGGAAACCGTGGAGGTGTCGGCGGCGCTCGCCTTCGAAGCCGACATCCTCGACACGCTGTGGGGCACGCTCACGTTTAATATCACCGACGGCATCAACAGCACCATCGTGAGCAAACCGTACGTGAAGGCATCGTTCGGCGGCAACGCCAAGCTGCTCGACAACGCCTGCTTCACCTGCTCCAACCCGTGGCGCATCTGGAAAATGCGCTACCGCAAAGCAGGGCAGCCCAACGGCTCCGGTGAACCCAGCATCACACTCATGACGGTCACGAACACGGCCGGGGTGTATCCCGTGGTGGCGTCTCCGCAGGTGCGGATCAACCGGGACTCGGTGGTCACCGTGAAGCTCGATTCGCTGGTGCACCTCACCGTACGCGTGGAAACCAACTCGCCCGACGACACCTTCTTCATCACGTACCCCGTAGCGGGTGTGTACCAGACCGAGCCCATGTCTCACAACCTGGTCGACAGCCTCGGGCACAACGCCACGGTGGGCGTGCGTTCGCTCCGTCGATTCGAATTGATCGCCGTACAGGGATTCAAGCGCCAGTCGCTTCAGGATACGCTGTACAATCAGGCCGCAGCGTCGGCCATGCAGACGGCCATCATCGCGTTCCGATGAGGGAATTGGGGTCAGACCCCAATTCATCTGCTGGGTAAGGGGACGTGAGGTCAGCCTTGACTTCTCACTTGTGGTTGTTCTGACAAGGGCCTCACTCTAGTCCACGGCGGGAAGTGTAAGGGGACGTGAGGGTCAGATTTGACTTCTCACTTATGGTAGTTCTGACACGTGCCTTGCTCTAGTCCACGGCGGGAAGTGAGAAGTCAAATCTGACCCTCACGTCCACCTGATTGAAAGCTTTGTGGGGTGCCAACAGAAGGGGGCCCGAAGGTCCCTTTTGAGTTTTCACTTCCCGCCGTGAACCCTGGGAGGGCGCTTGTCACTGCGCCCCTAAGTGGAAACTCAAAAGGGACCTTCGGGCCCCCGATGTCACATCCCGCACCTACTGCATGATCACAATATCATTCCGCCGATTCTTCGCCCGTCCCTCAGCCGTGTCATTGGTCGCGATCGGCTTGTCCGACCCGTAGCCGATGGCACGGATGTGCTCGGCCGTGATTCCGGTGGCCGTGCGCAGATACATCATGAGCGAGTAGGCCCGCTTCTCCGACAGCTGCACGTTATTGACCTCGTCCCCCGAACCGTCCGTGTGCCCCTCCACCACGATGCGGGCGTTGGGCGTCATCTGCACGATCTCCACCACCTTGTCGAGGAGCTTCATCTGGTCGTCCTTGATGTCCGCCGAGCCCACGTCGAACTTCAGGCCGGTGAGACGGAGCACCAGGTCGTTGGACGCGTTCCAGAGCACCTCGCCGTCCGAGGGCTTGATCAGCTTCTTGGCCGCCTGAAACCGCTCCTCACGCCGCAGTCTCTGGGCCAGTTCTTCCGACACGCTGGCCTGTTCCCACTCCACCTGCGCCAGCTTGGTTTCGGACGACTGCACCTGGGTGGCCAGGTCATCGCGCTCGAGCACGAGCATGGCCATCCTTTCGTCCACCATGCGCGCCAGTTCCATGAGCCCCACGGTGCCTCCTGCTTCACCCAGGCGGCCCAGGGTCATGCGCATCTGGGCGCTCAACTGATCCTGAAGGGAGGCCGTGGACTGCTGCATCGACTGGCCGGCCCGCATGTACTGCACGAGGGTGTCAGCCGCGGCCAGCGGCCCCTTCTCGAAAGGCAGATGGGCCAGCCCGGCGGCTTCGCCCACGCGATTCATCTGCAGTTCGTAGATCAGCATGAGCTTTTCCCATGCCTGGTCGTTGCGTTCCAGGGCCCGCACCGACTGCGCGATGTTGGAGGCGTGCATCGCCTCATACTCGGCGTCGGCGATGAAGATCTTCGACTGCTTGCGCTCGTAGCGATCCTTCGCGAGCACGCCGTCGGCCTTGGCGAACGCCTTGTGCGCGCGGTCCAGCGTGGAGGGAGCGTACTTCTCCGCCTCGTCGGTCTTTGCCTTGGCGATGAGCTTCTGCGCGTTCCCCAGAAGTTCCACGCGAATCGCCTGCAGTTCGGCGTTGTCGAACAGCGGCACGGCCTTGGCCGCTTCCTTGAGCCCGCCCTTCACGTCGCCGTTCTCCACCTTCTGGGTGGCCTTCACGAACTGCGCTTCTCCCTGCGCGTACAGCGGGGCCACGCGTTCCGGCGCCTTGGCCTTCTGCGCGTTCGTGCGCGGCGTCAGGTACTCTGCCAGGGACAGCTTGGCCACCTCGCATGCCCTGATGCTGTTCTCAACCGACTGCCTCGCTTTGCCAATCTGTTCCTGGATGTTCTTCTCTTTCTTTTTCTGGTCCACCGCCTTCTGCGCTTCGGCGAACCTCTTTTCCGCTTCCTGCCAGACACCGGGCGCGAACGCCGGAGCTTCCAGCGCACGCGCAGAATCCATGAGGGTGTTCAACGCGGAAAGATCAGGGTGGGTTGCGGCCAGTGCCGTCCCGGAGTAGAAGTGCAGGGTCAGACACGCCAGGATCGAGAGAACGGTTCGCTTCATAAAAAGGGCTCCGAAGTGAGAGGATGTACGCCTGAATAGGAATTCGACGGCACCGGGTCCCGGCTTTAGCCGCCCGACCAGGTGAGAGAGTACGCGTTCCCCGGCTCGTCAAGAGACCTGCAGTCATCTGGTGACTGCCTGCATTCTGTCCACCTGCAAACGGTCCAACAATCGACCCAGCCACATCCCTTGTGTTCGGCAGGCGCAGTGACACTATCCCAAGTGGAAGACTCGCCGCGCTTTATGCCTGGTACACACCAGCGTCAGGTTGACAGCGACCCTTTGGCCCCTATATTCCACTGGCTTCGGGCAAATCTATGGACCTTCAGGGAAATATCGAGAATTTCGGGCTGCCGGAGATTTTTCAGCTCCTGAGTTCCGGACAGAAGACCGGCACCCTCGGCATTCAGAAGGGCGAGGAAGTGGCCATGGTCTACTTCCGGGACGGCCAGGTGTTCTACGCCTATGGGCCCCGCAAGATGACACGCCTGGGAGACCTCCTCGTGAAGCAGGGGCGCATCTCCTCGCAGCAGCTCGAAATGGCCCTGGCTGAGAAAGGCGACACGCAGGGGCACCGGCGGCTGGGCGAGATCCTCCTGTCCAAGCAGTGGCTCTCGCACGACGACCTCGAAGAGGCGGTGCAGCATCAGGTGGAGGAAGTGATCTACGAGACCCTGCGCTGGGAAGGGGGCCACTTCAAGTTCTACGAGGAACAGTTCCCCACCGACGAAGAGATCACGATTCAGATTTCCACGGAGAACCTGATCCTCGAAGGCGTGCGCAGGCTCGATGAGATGAGCAGCATCAAGTCCAGCCTGCCGCAGTTTGAAAGCGTGATCCGCCTCGCCCCCGCAGAGGACGGGCGGAAAAAGGACATCGCCCTGGCCGCCGACGAGTGGAACGTACTCACGCTCGTGGACGGCACGCGCAACATCTACGAAATTCTGGAAGTGTCGCACACCGATCGGCTGGTCACCCTGCGCACGCTGGCGGGCCTGTATTCGGCGGGTCTGGTGAAGGAGTCGGGCGCCGTGGTGAACACGTCGCAGACCGAACGACTGGCTCAACTCGGCGATCGCCTGGGCGAACTGGTTGAAGGCTATCTTCGCAACGGAGCGAGCAGCTCGTGAGCCGCGCCGCCGCCGCCGAGATCGTGCGGCTCGACCGCGTGGTCACCACGTTCATCGACGAATGGACCGTGCGCGCAAAGCGCCGCTACACCGTGGGCCGCAAGCTCGACGTGCTCGATGCGCTCGTGTCGCCCGATGCGGAGGGCCCCCTCGAAGCCCGGCTGGCGGAATTGTCGGAGTGGCTCAAGAGCAACGCCGGCCTCTCCACCGAACCGGGCATCGCGCGGGCCGATCTGGAAGCGCTCGTGATCGCGGCCGAGAAGCTGGTGCAGCTCCGCGAAAAGTCGGGGGCACAGGCGGCGGCCCGGACTCTGGCCGACCAGCTCCTCGACTCGCTCGTGGCGCTCATCCGCCGCGGCACGGGTCGCCTGGGGCTGGAATACACACCTGCCGGACTCGTGGAAGCATCGGCGGCCCAGAGTCGCGAATCCGAGCGCGTGCGACAGTCTCTGCTCGACCGCCTGCGCGGGTTTGAAGACGTGAAGACGGCCTACAAGAAAGCGCTCGGGTTCCAGAAGGAACGGCTGGACTACTTCTATCAGGAAGACACGCACCTGCTTTCGGTGCTCGATTATCAGCTGAAGAACCTCGAAGCCCGCCCCTCGGTGGAGGACGAGTTCTTCGCTGCCTGCCTCATCTACTTTCTGAAACAGCACAACTACCAGGTGGCGCCCTACGTACAACGTTTTCGCAAGGCGGTGGGCGCCTCCGACGCCGCGGCCACCTGGGGGTCCGCATGAAGCCCCGGACCGGGCTGCCGCCTCTGGTGGCCGATTCCCTGGCCGCGCTCGAGGCGCGCGAATACGACCGGGCCCTGGTGCTGCTCGAAGAGGCCGCCCTCGACAATCCCCAGGACGGCGAGCTGTCGTGTGTGGTGGCCGCCGTGGAAATGAAACTGGAGTGCCTCAGACTGTTGGAACTGTACGAGGCGTAGTGCTCGCTGAGCGCCGCCTTTTCTTTTAATCAAGGAGTGTACCGTGGCTAAGAAACAAACGTTTGCAGACAAACTGAAGCACACCTCGCAGCAGAACACCTGCCCCGTGTGCGGCGAAGCGCGCCAGCCCGTGATGATGCTTGCACCCGCAGCGTCCAAGACCGGCTCGCTGCGCATGCGCGAAAGCCGAGTGGCCGTATGCAAGTGCAACCGCAAGGAAGTGTACGGCTGACACACGGATGCCGCCTTCGTCCACCGGTGAACCCATGACGGTGATCATTCCGGAGTCCGCCCCGGTCACGCGACCGGGCACGCTCGTTCCGTATCCCGGCCCGCTGGCAGCGCGCCTCGAGCGCGAGTTTCTGCCGTTTGTCACCAAGCCGGGCCGGTACATCGGCAACGAGTGGGGCACCATTCACAAAGACCCCACGGGCAGGGTGCGCATCTGCCTGGCCTTCCCCGACGCCTACGAGCTGGGGATGAGCTACCTCGGGACGGCGATTCTCGGGCACCTCATCAACAAGTTCGACGACTGCCTTGCCGAGCGCGTGTTCGCTCCGTGGCCCGACGCCGAAGAACGCCTGCGCAAGATCCGTCTGCCTTTGTGTTCGCTGGAGACGTTCACGCCACTGTCCGAGTTCGACCTGCTCGGGTTCTCGCTCTCCTACGAACTCCTGTACACGAATGTGCTCACCATGCTCGACCTGGGCGGCGTGCCGCTGCACGCGTCCGAACGCACCGAGCACGATCCCATCGTGGTGGCGGGCGGCTCCATCGTGTACAACCCCGAGCCGATGGCGGAATTTTTCGACCTGATCGTGATCGGCGACGGCGAAGAGATCATTCTGGAGATGCTGCCCATTCTGCGCGAACGGCGCTCGGGGCGGATCAGCCGGAACGAGGCGCTGGACCGGCTCGCACGTCTGTCGGGCGTGTATCAGCCCTCCGCCTACCGCGCCACATACGATTCCGACGGCTCCTTCGAGAAGCTGTCGGCCACCGTGGCCGATCGGCCCGCTCTGGTGATGTCGCGCCAGACCATGGAGCTCAAAAACGACCACTATCCTGAAACGCCGATCGTGCCGTTCATCGAAATCACGCACGACCGCCTCGCGGTGGAAATCATGCGCGGGTGCGTGCGCAACTGCCGCTTCTGTCAGGCCGGGTACATCTACCTGCCGAAACGCGGCCGTACCACCAGCGATCTGTTGAAGCATACGATTTCGAGCCTCGAGCGCTCCGGCTGGGATGAAGTCACCCTCCTCTCCCTGCTCTCCACCGACTTCAAGGGGCTCCACGAACTCGCGGGCGAGCTCGCCGACCGGCTCACGCCACGGCGCATCGCGCTGTCGTTGCCTTCGCTCCGACCGGGCACGTTCACCGTGGAGATGGCGGAGAAGATCTCGCGCGTGCGCCGCACGGGGCTCACGTTCGCGCCCGAGGCGGGCTCCAACCGCATGCGCCGCGTGATCAACAAGATGATCACCGACGAGGACATGCTCGACAACGCCCGCTCCGCGTTCGCCGCGGGCTGGCGCCAGCTCAAACTCTACTTCATGATCGGCCTGCCGGGTGAGCGCGACGAAGACCTCGACGCCATCGTGGACCTCACGCGCAAGATCCTCGCCGTGGGCCGCGACGTGGGGGTGCGCCCGCAGGTGGCCATCACCATTTCGCCGTTCTCGCCCAAGTCCCACACTCCGTTCCAGTGGGAGCCGCAGGACACAATCGAAGAGATCGAGCGCAAACACATCTACCTGAAGCAGGCCGTGCGCAGGCTCCCGGTGAAACTCAAGCTGCGCGATCCACAGGTGTCCTTCCTCGAAGGCGTACTGGGGCGCGGCGACCGCCGGTTTGCCTCCGTGATCGAAACGGCCTGGCGCCGTGGCGCGCGGTTCGACGCCTGGCGCGAGTGGTTCAACTTTTCCCACTGGGAGAACGCGTTCGCTGAAGCGGGCCTCGAGCCCAAACGCTGGTCGGGCGCGTTGCCCGTGGATCGTCCGTTGGCCTGGACTCACATCGACAAGGGGAACATCACCACCGACTTTCTCCTGCGGCAGCGCGAACGCGCGCTGGAAGCGGCCCAGCGTCCCAAGGATGCGCCTTTGTCGCGCGAAGAGATGCCCTTTGCCGTGCCCGACGACGTCGACACCGTTCCTCCCACGGCCGTTCAGGACGACCAGGTGGAGGTGTTCTTCCCGCAGTTCGCCCCGGATGAGAAGGAAGCCTTCGGCCGCCGCCCCCGCCGCCGCATCGCGCCCACGGCGCCCGTGTCGCCTGCGCAGGCACGCATTCGCATTCGCTGGCAGAAGCACGCGCCCGTGCGGTTCACGTCGCACCTCGACTGCATGCGCGCCTTCGAACGCGCCTTCCGCCGCGGGCAGGTGCCCACGGCCTTCACCGAAGGATTCAATCCGCACATGAGGATCGCCTTCGGCCCGCCGTTGCCGCTCGGCCTGGTGTCCGACGACGAATATCTCGATCTCCAGCTCGAAGCGGTGTTCACCGACCGGCACTTTCTGCGCCTGCAGGCGTGTCTGCCCTCAGGCTTCACCGTGGCCGCCTACAAGCCCGTGTTCAACACGTCGCAGTCCCTGTCGGAGAGTCTCAACCGTGCCGACTATCACGCTGTGCTCGAACATCCGGTGGAAGACGCACCTGATCGCGTGGCGGCGTTTCTCGAAAGCACCGAGGTTCAGGTGGAACGCAAGAAGCGCGGAACCTTCGTGGACATCCGGCCTTCGGTCGTTTCGCTTTCGTCGCATCACGACGGCACGCGTCACGAATACCGATTCACGCTCAAACTGGGCGAGGCCGGAGCCGCCCGGCCGCAGGAGATTGTCGCGGCCCTTTCGGGGCTCGATCTCTCGGAGGCAGCCAAGTCGTTTACCCGCCGCCTGAAGCTGTACGCCGTGCGCGGTGGTCGAGAGCTTCTGCCGCTCGATCTGGCGTGACCCCGCGCCGGACCCCCGGGGACACGAGGGCCCTGGCAGGCCGGCTCGCCGCCCTTCGCGTTCTGCTCTCCGCGGACAACATTCCCTTCGATGTGGCGTTCGATCGCGAACTCGAACGCCGTCCTCTCGAGGCGCGTGACCGCGCCCTGGCGCGCACGCTCGCCATGGGGTCTCTCAAGCTGCGCCGGCGCCTCGACTTCATGCTCGAGCAGTTTCTCGACAAGAAACACCAGCCGCTCCCCACGGCCATTCGAGAGATCCTGCGGCTCGGAGCCTATCAGATCTCGGAGCTTTCGCGCGTGCCGGCGTTTGCTTCCGTGTCCACCTCGGTGGAACTAGCCAAGCAGTTCGGTCACCCGGGCACCTCGCGTCTCGTGAACGCCGTGCTGAGACGCTTCGCGGCTCACGACGGGACCTGGCCGTGGCCCGACGAGACCAAAGATCCGGTCGGACACCTGGCGACGCGCTATTCTTACCCCAACTGGATCGTTCGCCGGTGGCTTGACCGGCTCAGTTTTCAGGAAGCCCTGTCGCGCTGCAAGGCGGGCAATCGACGCGCCGGGGTCACGGTGCGGCTTGTGCGGGAGAGCGTTTGGTCACCCGCGCAGCTGGAGTGGCTCTCTGAACTCGAGGCCGAGTCCCGGCCGGCGCGCTGGTTTCCGGAGTATCGCTACCTTCCGGATGCGCCCGATGTGGGCCCCGTCATGGAAGAGCACGGCAACGATTGCGTGGTGCAGAATGAAGCTCAGGCGGCGTCCGTGTACCTGCTCGGCCTGGAGCCCGGGGATACGCTTCTGGACGTGTGTGCGGCGCCGGGGGGCAAACTTCTGCACGCAATGCGTTTCGTGGGGGAACACGGGCGGCTGGTGGCGCTCGACCTCCAGCCTCGCCGCGTGCGACGTCTCCTCGACAACCTGTTGCGCGTGGATGCGAAGCGCACTTTGGTGGCGCGCGCCGACGGGCGGCGACTTCCGGTGCGCCCGGTGCGGAAAATTCTCCTCGATGCGCCGTGCACGGGCCTGGGCCTTCTGCACAGACACCCCGAACTGCGCTGGCAGAAGCGCCCCGAGGATCTGCCGCGCTTGTGCGAACTGCAGACCGAACTGCTCGAGGCCGCCGTCACGGCGCTTCCAGCCGGCGGCCGGCTCGTGTACTCCACGTGCAGCACCTGCGAAGAGGAGAACGAGGAGCAGATCGAACACCTTCTGGCGCGCCATCCGGAGCTGTCCATCGTCGATCCACGCCCCTTGCTCCCGGAAGGCGTGACCGCCTCCGCGCACTGGGTCAATCTGCTGCCCGATCCGCCGCGTCTCGACGGGGCGTTCGCATGCGCACTGGACAAGTCGTAACCTGGCCCGGGCCGGGCCTTTGGAGCGATCCCGTCTCACCCCTTGCAGCCGGCTCGGGCGGCGGGTAGTTTCCTTCCGAGTCGAGAACGTTGCGACATGAAACTCAAAATTGCACTGTGGTGGGCGGGTACACTGATTCTGGCGGTGCTGGTCATGGACCAGTTCGTCATGCCGGCCTTCGTGCGCCGCGGCGAAGAATTCCGCATGCCCGACATCACGTCGCTCTCCACTGAAGACGCGCGCGCCCGCGTGGAGGAATTGGGGCTCGAACTGCACATCGCGGGATCCGAGTACAGTCCGGCACGCCTCGAAGGCACTGTGCTGTCGCAGGAGCCCCCCGCCGGCACCATGGTGAAGGTGGGACGCCCGGTGGCCGTGGTCGTCTCCAAGGGGAGCGAGCTGGTGCGCGTACCGTACCTGGTGGGCGTCACGGTGCGGCAGGCTCACCTGTCACTCTCCGACATGGGACTGGTGCCCGGCGATGTCGACTGGGGGTACTCCGACTCGCTGCCCGCCGACGTGGTGCTGGAATCGCAGCCGGGGCCGGGCACGCTCATTCCCAAGGGCGGTCGGGTTTCGCTTCTGGTGAATCAGGGAGGCGTGCAGGATACGTTGAAGATGCCCAACCTCGTGGGCACGGCGCTCGATCAGGCGAGCGTGAAGCTGGCCACGTTGGGACTCGAGCTGGGCGTGGTGATTCGGCAGCATTCAAAGGACCTGATTCCGGGCACGGTGCTCGAGCAGTCGGAGCCGGGCGGCGCTTTGGTGAAGCGCGGCGACGTGATCGACGTCGTCGTGGCGGCCCGGGAAGGCGACATCTGATGAGGCGGGTGGCGCCCTCGATCATCGCCGGCGACTTCGGTCGTCTGGCCGAGTGCGCCCGGTCGGTGGAACAAGCTGGTGCAGACTGGCTCCACATGGACGTGATGGACGGGCACTTCGTCCCCAACCTCACGTTCGGCCCCGATGTGGTGCAGGCGGTGCGCAAGGTGACCAAGCTGCCGCTCGACACGCACCTCATGATCTCCGAACCGCATCGCTATCTCGAGCGTTTCGCGCAGGCCGGCGCCGATCCGATTTCGGTGCACATCGAAGCGTGTCCCGATCCGCGCGGAGTGCTGGCGGCGATCCGCGGTCTGAACGCGAAGGCGGGGCTCGCTCTCAATCCTCACACGCCGCTTTCGGATGTGGAACCGTTCTTCGCCGACATCGACCTGCTTGTGGTGATGAGCGTGCAGCCCGGATTCACCGGGCAGAGTTTCATGCCCTTCGTGCTCGAGAAGGTACAGCGCGCTGCCGCGTGGAAGAAAGAACACGGAGCCGGGTTTCTCGTGGAAGTGGACGGCGGCGTTCACACCGGTAACGTGAAGTCGGTGTGGGACGCCGGGGCCGACGTGGTGGTGGCGGGCGCCTCAGTGCTGCGAACGCCCGACTACGCGGTCGCCATGCGCGCACTGCGCGACGCATGAAGCTCCGCGTTCGCGTCGCCTTCGCCCTGTGCACGCTGGCGATCTGTACGGCGGCGCACGTGGCTCGCGCACAGGACAACCTGTGCGGCATCACGCCACAGTCGGCGCGCACCATCGCCTTCGAAATGATCAAGCAAACCGAACACGCCTACGACTCGATATCGTCCGCCTACTACGTCTCTGTGCTCGCGTCGCGGTTGTCTCCGTACTACGTAGTGTTTTTCTACCTCAAGGGCATGGTGGTGGGCGAAATAGAAGTGGATCTCTGCGGTCGGGGGGGGACGCCTCACCCGGGACTGCGCTACGTCGCCGAGTCCGACCTGCCCGCAAGTCGCCTGATTCTCGAGCCCGACCAGGCCTTCGCAAAGCTCAAGGCCGCCACCGGTAAGACCGCGGCATTCGGCTCGCGCGTGTTTCCGTTCGGAGTGGTTCATGCTCCCGCCGAACTTGAAGCCATCGACTTCTGGTGGTTCCTGCTCGATGAGACAGGCACCTGGCACTACTTGAACAGGCTGGGCGAGCCTGTGAAGCCCGCCCCGAAGTGACCGCGTAAGTCGCCACCTGGCCATAGCTTACACCTGAGCCAACACGGCTCAGATTCTCTTTGGTGATTCCCCCCGGGTCGCATAAATTGCTGGGTTTGCGGCACGATGTGCGGCAGGACCACCGCGTATCTATAGCTGCTCCAACGAGTTTCATGTTCAGCGAACTAACAGGCAAACTCGAAGGGGTGCTCAAAACCCTTCGAGGCCACGGCAAGCTCACCGAGAGCAACATCGAATCGGCCCTCAAGGAGGTGCGTCGCGCCCTCCTGGAAGCCGACGTGCATTTCCGCGTGGTGAAAGAGTTCGTCGCCCGCGTGAAAGATCAGGCGCTCGGGCAGAAGGTGCTCACCAGCATCACGCCCGGTCAGCTCATGGTGAAGATCGTGCACGACGAGCTCGTGGCTCTTTTGGGACAACGTGCCGTCGATCTCGAACTGTCGGGCTCTCCCGCGGTGGTGCTGCTCGTGGGTCTGCAGGGTTCGGGCAAGACCACCGCGTCGGCCAAGCTGGCGCTCCACCTGCGCAAGATGGGTCGCAAGCCGGCTCTCGTGGGAGCCGACGTGTATCGTCCGGCCGCCAAAGATCAACTGCGAACGCTGGCCACCAGCCTGAACGTTCCCTTCTACACCTCCGATCTCGATCCGTGCGGGATTGCGCATGAAGCCGTCGAGTGGGCGCGTCGCGAGAATTACGACACGCTTCTGGTGGACACTGCGGGTCGCCTCCAGATCGACGCCCCGCTTATGGACGAGTTGAACCGGCTGGTCGCATTGCTCAAGCCGGCCGAGATTCTGTACGTCGCCGACGCCATGTCGGGTCAGGAAGCGGTCAACGTCGCGCAGGCCTTCCACGAGCGTCTGAAGATTTCGGGAGTGGTGTTCTCCAAGATCGACGGCGACGCCCGCGGGGGCGCCGCGCTTTCGATCCGCGAGGTCACCGGCATTCCCATCAAGTTTCTCTCCACGGGCGAGAAGCCCACAGATCTCGAGCGCTTTCACCCCGACCGACTGGCGTCGCGCATTCTGGGGATGGGCGACGTGGTCACGCTGGTGGAACGAGCCCAGGAGGCGGTGGATTTCAAGGAAGCCGAACAGCTCGCCCGCAAGATGGAGAAGTCTTCGTTCAGCTTTGAAGACTTCCTCGTGCAGTTGAAGCAGTTCAAGAAGATGGGCCCGATTCAGGACGTACTGGGCATGATCCCCGGCTTGGGCGGCTCGAAACTTTCGGGCCTGCAGGTCGACGAGCGCGGCCTGGTGCGGGCGGAAGCCATGATCCACTCGATGACCCCCGAGGAGCGTCGTCGCCCCGAGATCATCAACGGATCGCGGCGCAAGCGCATCGCCACGGGCTCCGGCACCACCGTGCAGGATGTGAATCGCCTGCTCAAGCAGTTTGCGGCCATGCAGAAGATGTTCCGCACCCTTACGAACACGAAGGGGAAGTTCCCGGGCGGATCGCGGCGTTTGTCCATCCCCGGGTT
>Ga0105347_1000599_pt1 | contig 16904 bp, 16 predicted proteins | sample EasRivMeERMLT890_FD_89677 | JGI IMG/M metagenome (GOLD analysis project Ga0105347, IMG submission 89677) | Soil microbial communities from meander-bound floodplain in the East River, Colorado, USA - East River MetaG ERMLT890 | ecosystem: Environmental > Terrestrial > Soil > Floodplain | place... | reverse complement strand
GGGATAGTATTTCTTCAGAAACGGGAAATTTTTGACGGAATCTTTGCAATGGCAAGAATCGCTGTTTGATTCGTCACTGTGAACGGCGGTCTGGAGAAGGTATTCATGGGCGGTATAATCAAGACATGCGGAAATTTAACCTCGTCGACTTCGCCGCCCATTATCAGAAGGGCTTTCGCAATCATATCGTCTCGATTGACGAAGTTCCGGCGCTAGTCGAGTCCTTTCAGCGCTATGGTTGCTATGCCACTTACTTCTTCTATTCCGACGAGGTGCTCACCTATATGAGTGCGCAGGCCGAGGCCTCCCCGCCGACGATCGCGGGCTATGGAGGCAAAGTATGGGCGCCGTTCTTGCCCATCGACCTGGACCATCCTGACGTCCTCCCGGCGCTGGAGGCTGCCAGATATCTCAGTCGTTTCCTGCTAGAGCGCTGGCAAGCCCATCCTGATGCTATTCAGGTTTATTTTAGCGGGGCTAAAGGGTTTCACCTGATGCTGGACACGCGCGTCTTCGGCACAATCCTACCCTCAAAAAATCTACCGCTGATCTTCGATTCACTGCGACGCCATCTGGCTTTAGAGATCCCTGAGCCTTGCCGAGATACCGTGGATCTTGCGATCAAAGATCGTCTGAGGTTGCTGCGTCTGCCGAATACCCTTCACGAGAAATCAAAACTCTACAAAGTCAGTCTTAGTTTGGACGAACTGCAGCGTTTAAGTCCTGCGGAGATTCGCGAGACCGCCCAAACCCTTCGGGCGCTGACACTCACCGATGAGACTGGTTTTCTTTCTCATGCCGATGTGCAAGAAAATCCCGCGGCGGGTCAACTCTTTCGGCATATTCGACAGCAACTCAAGAAGCTGACGCGGAAACCGTTTGCCTATCGCTTTCGCCGCCCGGCGGATTTAACTCAACTCACGTTTCCCTGCGCTTCGCTGCAAAAGATCTGGGAAAGCCACGTCGAACCCGGCTACCGCAACAACTGCGCGATTCGCCTGGCTTCCGAGCTGCGCCTGCTGGGGCTTAGCGAAGATGAGGCTAGCGACAAACTATTTGAGTGGAACGAAAAAAACGGTATCGAGCTTCCAGCCGACGAGCTTCGTAACGTCGTGAGCTCGGCTTATCAGCATCGATTCCCATATCGATACAGTTGTCGGGATGACATCCGCAGACGCTTTTGCCCGCTACCCAACTACGAGTCGTGCCGAAGGTTTATGGCCGATCACTCGGGATCGCCACGGGTTGCCAAGCCTTAGCAAAAAGCGTTTTTCTGATCGCTCTCACCGAGGATCTCCTCTCGCAGTCTTAACGGTGATCTTTCCCGTCCCCCCGCGGACCTGTCGCTGTAAGAACAAGATGAACGATCAACGTGAGAAGGATCAGAACGACCAGATAAAATAGTTCAGTTTCGTTTACCATGACCGCCTCCGCGTACATCTCATTAGACGGCAAAGCGCATGCCAGCCGATACCGGATTTAGAACTTCCGAAGATGTAAATCAGCCGCAATGTCCGCGACGTGAGCGACCCGTTTCGGTTCGCGGTGATCAAAGTATGGGGCCTTTCCCGACTCTGCGAAATCCATCGTCACTTGTAAGAATAGGGACCGTAAACGCGAGAAGGGAAGACCGAAATCGGAAGATGGTATGATCTATGCACTTCCAAGGTTGCCTAGTTGTTCGGAATATCGGAAATCCGAATTTTTCCAGTCGCTTTATTTAGAGGTGAACTCAGCGTTATGACAGAGCACTATCCGAGTTTGGTATCGTCCAATTTCATATGAACTGCGGGCTATGAGTAATGCCAATATTGAAAAGGGCGAAAGGGGAATTCGATCGTTAAAACTCGGTCGAAGAGGTGAGAATGACTTTGAGTTTTCCAACCTTGATCTTAATCTAGGATCGAGTCTCAACGCGGAGAGTTACTCGCGAAAGAGTGTGCTGGAAAAGCAGATTGAGATGGTTGTTCTCCTGTGGCTGTCTCACTACAAGCTTATCCTGGAAACCGAAGACTTCTTCGGCAATGAAGAACGTTTGGAAAACGCCAAGCGTATTCTAAAAAACGCCGACAAGATCCTCCTCAGACTGGCGCCGTTCCTGAGGAGCGATCCAAGAGTCTTGTCAATCAGGGTGAAATGTATCGGCCGGAAGGTGAACTACCAAGCCACCGACTTACTCCAACCTCCTGGTGAGAAGGGAATTCTGTTTTGGATCGCCGAGTGGATGAAAGAGATTAGGCCTCGACGAGGTCGCCCTCCACAAAGCGTCTTGGCAAATTGCGCCGAGGAAATAGCGATCCTTTTTAAGGAGAGAACAGGCCGGAGGAGATGGGAGGAAGTTGGACGAATAGTGGCAAAAGCGTTCGAGCAATACCTGCCTCCGGATAATGGCAAAAGAGATCACTGTCTATGGATTCGTAAGCTTGTCATGCGCAATCGCAACCGCCAGCAATGGATAAAGGTGGAGTAAAATATTCGCAGGCTTGCTTTGAATTCAGCTCGGTTTTGAGATCAATGTCTTCTCCGGTTATTCACCGGTGCTCTGGGATCGATAAGCGGTTTGGGTGCTTGATCCCGACACACTTCCGATCATCGGTGATAGGCCAGGTCTTTGGGTTCTTATGCACAGCGGCAAGCAAGCTTTATAGCAAAAATTCGTATTCGCGTCGTAAATAGGCGCCCAGCGCGGCTTGCTGGACCATGATCTGTTTTCCCTTGCGGACAAAGAAGCCTCTTTCCTCGAGCTTTTTTAGCGCCAGCGATACTCTCGGGCGGGAGGCGCCTACAAGCCCTGAGAGTTCTTCATGAGTCAATGACAAAGGGAGAAGCCCACCCTTCTTGCTGGCCTCGGGATGGCTAGCGTATTCCCATAGCGTCGAGGCCAGTCGGTTCGGGAGATCTTCCACCAAGTACATGGCGCGGCGGAGCGAGACCAGAAGCAAGGGTTTGAGTGTATTCTCGGTTAAGGCGGAAAAGTTTTTCCAACTAAGACCACAGACTTTCTCTACAAGAATCCGCACCGGGATCTCGCCGATTCGTGACTCGCGCAGCGCGCTGGCGTGGCCGACATGGCGCCAGCTAGGAACGAGTGCCGATTGGCCAAAGAACTCTCCTGGAGAGAGGACCACTAAGCGGAGCGCGCGTCCCTTGCTTCCCAAAAGGGACAGACCGACCTCTCCTCCCAGTACCAAATAAAGATTCTCCGCCACTTCCCCCGGCCGGTAGATGACTTCTCCTTTTCTCACATTCAGCACTGTCATACTGCGGCTTAACTGATTCAGCTGGCCAGGGGAAAAGTCCTGCAGTACCTGCAAAGCGCGAAGATCTGAAGACTGAAGAATTTCTTTAGTCATGGTTTTCACCCTGGCCCACTTGGATAAAGCATTGAGTGCAAATATGTTGCCAGCGCTCTGCATGAGTTGTAAAAGAGCGCGATAGCGATGTAGGGTCATGCCGGAAAAACTCTGTAACCTAGGGAACAGACAAAGGCGACTTCTATAGGTTACATGGGGAGCAGATTTCAATCTTCCTGTTTGCGAGAAGAAACGGCGCGGCCGCGCGCAGGATTTAGGATTCTTAGCTTTGACGGGGTGTACGGTATATGAGCCTATTGAGCATCCTATTTGAATCAGGAGAAAAGATTGGACCAAGATAGGCCCTCCAAACAGCTCGATGACCTTACAAAGGCTAACCAGGCGCTGCGGGCGGAAATCGCAGGGCGCCTGGAGGCTGAGGAGGAACTCCGCTTACTTCTAGCCGTAACCCGGGCTCTTGCTGAAGCACAGGATTTTCACTCAGCGTCAAAGATGGCCCTACGGCAAATCTGCGAACAGACCGGTTGGGACTATGGCGAGATTTGGGTTCCGAACGCCAACGAGGATGTCCTCCAGTTTGAGGTTGCCTGGCATCGAGAAAACCAAGATTTGGATCGATTCCGTTGTTTCAGCGAAAGTCTTAGATTTGCCCCGGGACTAGGATTACCTGGAAAAGTTTGGCAAACCAAACAGTCAAAGTGGCTACAGGATATTACCATCGCGCCAGAAGAATTTGTCCGCTGCGAGGTAGCGAAGAAATGCAACCTCAAATCCGCGTTGGGAATACCCGTTATCGGAGCTGATAAAGCAACGGCGGTGCTGGCATTTCTCATGTTTGAATCTCGCCCTGAAGATAAGCGTCTGGTTGAGATGGTTTCGCACGTTGCGGCTCAATTGGGCGCATCAATTCAGCGCAAGCGGGCCGAGGAGGAGCTGCGTGAGGCGCACGCTGAACTAGAAGGGCGAGTTGAGGAGCGCACTGCGGCGCTGAAAAGAGAAATCGTCGAGCGAAGACGGATCGAGGAAGAGATGCAAGCGCGGGTACGCCAGCAAGCGGCGGTGGTTCAGATAGGTCAATGTGCTTTGGGCCTGGACGACCTTCTTGCTCTGATGGATGAGGCCTGCGTGGTTGTCGCCGAAACCCTTGGGATAGAGTATTGCAAAGTCTTGGAGCTCTTACCGGACGGAAACAACCTGCTTCTGTGCGCAGGTTTCGGCTGGAAAGAGGGAGTTGTGGGGCAGGAAAAGGTCAGCGCAGGCACCCAGTCACAGGCCGGTTATAGCTTGCTCTCCAATCAGGCAGTGATTGTGGACGATCTGCGAACAGAGACACGCTTCATCGGGCCACCCCTGCTCCACGAGCACGGGGTTGTGAGCGGCATGAGCGTAATCATTCCCGGTCGAGACCGGCCCTTTGGTGTTCTGGGCGCTCACACGGTGAAGCGGCGGGCTTTTAATGAGGATGATATTCGTTTCCTGGAATCTGTGGCGAATGTGCTTTCGGAAGCTATCGAGCGTAAGAGGGCCGAGCAGGCGTTGCGCGAGAGCGAGGAGCAGCTACGCCTCACGTTGCAGTTCGATCAGGCGGTCATGGCCAATATGGGCGAAGGGCTTTACGTCCTAGATACCCGAGGTCTGGTGACCTACATCAACCCAATTGCGGAGCGGCTCTTCGGTTGGCCGAGTGCCGAACTGCTGGGCCGCAAGATGCACGACATGACCCATTACGAACATGCCGACGGCACTCTCTTTCCCGCCGAGGAGTGCCCAGGGCTGCAAGTATTGGAGAAGGGAACGGCCCTAGCGAATCACGAAGACGTATTTATTCGCAAGGACGGGACTTTCTTCCATGTCGTCTATAGTTCTTCGCCCATTAGGTTGGAGGGCGCAGTTGTGGGCTTGGTGGTTGTGTTTCGCGACGTGACGGCACAGAAGCAGACCGAAGAAGCGGTCCGACGTAGCGCCTCCTGGCTACGCAGTCTCATCGCCACTACCCAGGACGCCGTGCTTTCCATCGATCGACGAGGTTGTGTAGTGTTGTTCAATCCTGCTGCCGAACGGATCTTTGGCTATGCCGCGGAAGAAATCGTCGGCCAAAAGGTTAATGAACTTATGGCCCAGCCTTATGCCTCCGAACACGATGGCTATATCGCTCGCTATGAACGAACCGGCGAAGCCCGCGCCATCGGCCGCATTCGCTCGGTAACGGCCAAGCGAAAAAACGGCGAGCTGTTTCCCATTGAATTGTCCGTTACCGAAATCGAAGTGGACCAGGAGGTTCATTACGCTGCCTTCATTCGTGACGTCTCTGAAAAAGCCCGGTTGCAGCAGCAATTGGTGGAACGCGAGCGGCTGGCTACTATTGGAACGACTGCTGCTAAGATTGGCCATGAGCTCGCCAATCCGCTTAACGGCATGTCCTTGACGATTCAACTTCTGGAGCAACGGCTCAGCAGGCACCCCGGTCCACCGGACAGCCAAGTGACGGCGACTGTTCGCAGACTAAGGAATGAGATCTCTCGCCTCAACCAGCTGGCTGGGCAATTCCGCACGATCTCAAGGAAGGAAAGATATCATTTTCAGCCTACTGAGCTTGCCGGTTTGATTGATGAGGTCATAAAGATTCAACGGGCGCACTTTGCCCAGCTGAACATCCAGATAGAGTATTTCACACCGGCGAATCTGCCTACAGTTACGGTTGATGGGGACAAGATCAAACAGGCTTTACTCAACCTTATTAAGAATGCCGCGGAGGCCATGCCTGGCGGTGGCAAAGTAATTATCGAGGCTCGTGCGAGTGAGGCGGGAGTGTCCATCGATATTACGGATATCGGGACTGGCATTCCCCTGGACATCGATGCTTTCGAGCCCTTTATGACGACCAAGAAAGAGGGAACTGGCATAGGCCTGGTCATCGTTCGACAAATCGTTACCGCCCACGGCGGAAATATTTCCTACCGCAGCCGGCCTGGAGAAGGTACTACTTTTCACCTTGAGCTGCCCCGAAACCAGAGTTGAAATCTGTCCATTCCTGCGCTGGCTTAGCTCTTGCTTTACAGTTTAACCAGAGCAGTTTCTGAAATATACTGTTATCCAATGTTCATTAATGAGAAGAGCTTCTCAATGTTGCGAAAAAAGGAAGGGCTATTGAATTGACTGGAACCGTTCTTGTCGTTGAAGATCAAGATTCGGCCAGGGAGAGTCTCGGTGAGCTCTTGAGAGGGGAAGGATATGAAGTTCACGAGGCTGCGGATGGAAACAGTGCGATCGCTATAGTCAATCAACACGATCTCGACGTGGTGCTTACGGATCTCATGATGCCGGGATCGGACGGAATGGCTGTGCTGCGCTATGTACGGGATGTTTCCCCTCAGACCTTGGTCATACTCATGACCGCTCATGCCTCCGTCGAAACCGCTATCGACGCGATCCATCTCGGTGCCCAAGATTATCTCTTGAAGCCGCTTATCTTCGAGGATGTGCTGCGTAAGGTGCAGCATCTAATGAGTCACAGGAAGCTGGCTTGGGAGAACCAGTTGCTCCGCCGGGAAGTGAACGGCCAATTTAGTCCGGATCGACCGCTGGGTCGCAGTCAGGCGATGCAGGAAATCACGGTCATGGTGAAAAAAGTCGCTCCGGCTCCGACAACCGTTCTGCTTACCGGTGAAAGCGGTGTCGGCAAGGAGGTCGTCGCACGCATGATTCACGCCCACAGTCCCGCCAAAGACAATGTCTTTCTGCCCGTGAACTGCAGCGCGATTCCGGAGAATCTTCTCGAAAGCCAGTTGTTTGGCCATATGAAGGGTTCGTTTACCGGTGCTGTGGGATCGCAAGAGGGGCTTTTTCAGAGGGCCCGAAGCGGTACGATCTTTTTGGACGAAATCGGCGAAATGCCATTGAGCCTTCAGCCGAAATTGTTGCGAGTGCTTGAAGAAAAGACGGTCCTGCCGGTGGGCTCCACGACTCCGGTCAAGGTTAATGTTCGAATTCTGGCCGCCACCAACCGGGACCTCAAGGCAGAGGTAGACGCCGGCCGTTTCCGCGACGATTTGTATTATCGCCTTAACGTGTTTGACATTCATATTCCGCCTTTGCGCAAACGGCTCGAGGACCTGCCCGGGCTTGTGGAGCATCTCATCCATCGCCATAACCTGGAGATGAAGACGAGCTACAAGGGAGTCGACAGCGCAACCATGCGGATTCTCATGTCGCTTCCTTGGAAGGGCAACATTCGCGAGTTGGACAACGTTTTGGAACGCGCAATGATCCTCGGCAACGGCGAGTGGATTTCCCCGGCGGACTTGCCGGGACAGCAAATAGACGATGGTGACTTTAGCTCTGAAGATAATCTTACCAAGGCCGTGGAGCTTTATGAAAAAAGTCACATCCAGCGCACCTTGGACAAGGCCGGCGGAGACAAAATGCGTGCCGCCGAGTTGATGGGCCTGAGTCTCTCGACGCTCTATCGGAAGCTCGAGAAACTGGACGTCGAAGGCTAATCTAAACGGCGCGCGCTCGCCTTGCGGCGCCGCCGACTGCCTAAGAGCCCAAGGACTGTACGCTTCCCTGACCACAAAATCTCGCTGCTCTTCTCTTCTCAATTCTTGCCGAAGGCCGAATGGCCATTTCGAGTTTAAGTCACTGAATTTCGATCGATGATGCGTTTTGACGTGGCACGCAGTATGCGTTAGCTAGTGCCGAAGGTGCGACTACCATGAAAAAGCCGATAAATGTCTTGAGAGTTCACGACCGGATGAGTCGTGATCCCTTCACGGTCGCCCCAGACGACTCCCTACAAACTGTCGTCGACTTGCTCCGGAGGCGTGATATCAGGGCTGTGCCGGTGGTGGAGAGGGGTAGGCTTATCGGCATCGTAACCGACCGGGATCTCCGCCAAGTGACGCCGTCGTATCCTCTGTTCCGAGACGAAACGGAAATTCGCCGTTATACGGAAAACCTCAGGGTCACAGCGGCAATGACCGCTGATCCTCTGCGTGTGTCGTCTGACACGACGCTGGTCGAAGCGGCCAAAATTTTGGAGACCTACCGCATCAGTTCTTTGCCGGTGGTTGATGGCGAGACTCTGGTCGGCATGATCTCGGTGACCGATTTACTGAGAGCGTTTGTCGAGCAGAATGAGCAAACGGTTGCATGAAGCTCGCCGAGGAAAAGAGATCTTTGGTGTCGCCGTAGGCGAACGTTTTTAAGCCGGCATCTATCACCTGCGGCGGTGAGCGATCTGTCTCAGCATTAGATTGGCGCAAACAAGCAAGGAGAAAAGCTATGCTATTTGAGAACCGAGAACACGCTGCACATCTACTGGCACGCAGGTTGAGCGCTTACTATCAGAACAAGAACCCTTTGGTTCTGGCAATCCCGCGGGGCGCGATCGGGATGGCGGAGATCATTGCGGATGCGCTGGGGGGAGAACTGGACGTTGTATTGGTGCACAAACTAGGCGCACCGGATCAGCCTGAGCTTGCGATCGGCGCCATCGATGAGGCCGGGAACGTTTTCTTGCCGGGATACGGTCTCGATATTGATAGTCCCTATCTTGAAGCTGAGAAACAGGCGCAACTGGGGATCCTGCGAGAACGGCGGGCACGATATACGCCCTCCCGGGGACCCATCGATCCTCATGACCGCATTGTTATCGTGGTGGACGACGGGGTCGCCACGGGCTCCACCATGACCGCTGCGTTGCGCGCGATACGCCGCAGCAAGCCGAAGAAGTTGGTTGCCGCCGTGGCCGTGGCGTCGCCCGCCGCGGCCCGTGCCATGCGCCGTGAGGCAGATGCCATCGTCTGTCTAGATGTGCCGGCTGAATTCTATGCGGTGGGACAGTTCTTTGAAAATTTTTCTCAGGTTTCTGATGAGGAGGTAGCGACGATCCTGCAAAAGAGGGAACCGGCAATGTCTGCCGTGAACTAGTGTAGTCATAAAAGCAGGGCCGAGCTAGCTTAGCCTCCCCAGGGTGGGTTTCTAAGATCCGCGGCCTAGCGTTATCCTGGCCAATCCAAACAGTCTGCTACCAACTGAATGCCAACAGAGCTAAAGTAAAGCCATACTGGCTTGCGTCAGAAATGGAGTAGTAGCAATACTTCGTTGAAGCGGCGCAACCGAAGGCTGAATAGAAAATATCGAGGAGGTTTTTATGAACGAGGTTACAAGAGAAAAATTGGCTTCCGATTTCAAGACACTCATCAACGACGTGCAGGAACTGCTCAAGACCACGTCCAGCCATACCGGTGAGAGCATCGCGGATTTGCGTCAGCGGCTGGGGCTAAAGCTTGAGGACGCGAAGACAGCGCTGGCCGAACAGGAGCGGGTCTTGCGTGAGAAGGCGGAAGTGGCCAAAGAATCTGCTGCCGCGTATTTACGCGAGCAACCCTGGGCCACCGTAGGGATCGCTGCCGGAATCGGTCTGATACTCGGGTTTCTCATGCGCCGCCGTGACTGAAGCCGTTCGGGGCAGCGCCATAGTCCGAAGCTGCTTCCCCCCGCGCTGTTGCAGCCTCCGTGAGCCGACTTACAAGATTCACGCGTCCAACCTAGCAGCGAGGGACGACGAGAGGCAGATCCTTGGGAGGTCTTGATGTACAACAGGATACTGGTTCCGTTGGACGGATCGACCCTGTCGGAGGGAGTCCTGCCTTACGTGCGCGCAATGGCTAGGGCCATCCAGCTCCCCGTGGAACTCCTGCGTGTCAATGAGCCGGTTCAGTCCGGAGGGTATGTGCCGGCGGCGCCGGTTGGCGCATACTTGGAGAAAATAGCAGTGTCTTTTTCCGGAATCACGGACGTCAAGTGTACCATAGCACTGGGGAACCCGGAGAATCTGATTGTCGATCATGGGACGGCGCAACCCGACACCCTGATTGCCATGGCTACGCATGGATACTCAGGGGCTCAGCGGTGGCTACTAGGAAGCGTTGCCGAGAAAGTGTTACATGGGACGAGAAACGATTTGTTGCTGGTGCGGCCCAAACAGAGTGAGAGCGGTGGAGAGGCGCCGTTAAGCACGGCCCTGGTGCCGTTGGACGGTTCCGCGTTGGCGGAAAAGGTGCTGCCAACAGTTACGGGCTTAGCTGCTCGGTTGAAGTTAAAAGTCGTGTTGGTGCGTGTCCTGGTGCGCTTTATCTTCGAGCTGCCGGAACCGGTGCTTCCTGTGTTTGGGACGCATGTCCAGAGCCAGGAAGAGCTTTGGGCGCAGGCCGGCTCAGCGGCAACCGATTACCTGAATGAGAAAGTGCAGCAGCTGCGCGCTGCGGGGTTAGCCGATGTTTCATCTGTATTGATTGAGGGTGGCGCTGAAGGAGCTGCTGCCGGGATCATAGACTTAGCTAAAAAGATGCCGGACAATCTCGTGGCCATGAGCACCCACGGTCGATCGGGGATTGGGCGCTGGCTGGTAGGCAGCGTGACCGAGCGAGTGGTCCGCCACTCGAGTACCCCGGTATTAGTGATTCGATCGTAGCCTGCAGCCTGCAAGTATGTCGCAAGCTCGCGGAGCGGATACCTCCGTGGCGATCTCAGACTCCACATTTTTGCCGGTTGAGACTTGGCAACTGATATTCCGAAGACAGGCAATCGCTCTTCGAAGCTCCCAAACGTTCCGCGTAACAACATGGACGAGCACAACTCAACGCCTTCAGCGCAGGCGCCGGAGCGTGACTATCAGCGTGTCATTAACGCCTGGGCGATGTATGATTGGGCGAATTCCGCCTTTGCCGTCGTCATCCTAACGGCGGTATTTCCAGTTTACTACCGTAGCTTGGTGTCAAACGCCGGTCATTCTCCCGAGAACGCGACGGCTTACTGGGCCTATACCACTTCCTTGTCGCTCTTGGTGGTTGCCTTGATCGGTCCTGTGCTCGGCGCGATAGCGGATATCGTCGGCGGCAAAAAGCGCTTCCTTGCCGTAGCCCTGGTACTCGGAGTAGTAGGATCGATGGGTCTCGCGTTTCTCGGCAAGGATACGTTTTTGCTCGGATCGCTAATCTTCGCGATGGGCAACATGGGGTTTGCCGGTGGTAACATTTTTTACGAGGCGTTGCTCCCGCAAGTGGCGCGGCCGCACGATATGGACCGTGTCTCCGCGCGGGGTTACGCACTGGGTTATCTCGGCGGCGGGTTGCTCCTGATCATCAATGTCCTCTGGCTCCTCCGGCCGGATTGGTTCTGGATGCCCGACCGGGAGTTTGCCTTGCGTGCGAGCTTTGTCAGTGTCGGTATATGGTGGCTTGTTTTTGCTTTGCCGTTGTTCTGCAACTTATCGGAGCCCCGCTGGGGTGAGCAGGAGCCACTGTCGATTCGTCTGGCAGTGATGAGCGGTTTTCAGCGGCTGGCTGGCACTTTTAGACAGATTCGCCGCTACCGGCAGGTGGCATTTTTTCTAGCCGCGTTTTGGCTGTACAACGACGGCATCGGCACCATCATCAAGATCGCGACGGCCTACGGCGATGAGGTCGGCATTAATCACAACCACATGCTGATCGCGCTGATCTTAACCCAATTGGTCGGCTTTCCCAGCACACTAGGCTTTGGCGTGCTCGCTCAGAGTCTGGGCGCCAAGGCCTCGATTCTTTTAGGGTTGGCGGTTTACATGTTCATCTCCGTCGCCGGGTTTTTTATGAAGAGCGCCTGGCATTTTTATCTCCTGGCGATTCTCGTAGGACTGGTGCAGGGCGGGACCCAGGCGCTGAGCCGGTCGCTATTCGCTAGCATGGTCCCAAGGGCGCGAACCACCGAATTTTTTGGTTTCTTCAGCACCGGTGAGAAACTGGCGGGCATTATCGGGCCGGCCCTATTCGGTTTCGTGGGGCAACTCACTGGCAGCAGCCGGTGGGGAATCGTCTCGGTGACCTTCCTGTTTATTATTGGCGCTCTGCTGCTGCAACGCGTGGACGAGCAGCAAGGACGGCGCGTGGCCGAAACAGCTGAAGACTGGGCTTAGCCTCCTCTGACCTTGAACTTGGATGTTTCCGTTCCCTACTTGACGCATCGCTGTCCGCAGGCTTTATGATCCGGCCACAAGAGACAACGCTTCACCGGCACCACTGCATCGTTACCGTTGGATGCCGCCGCGGTCTCGACAAAAGACAGGCTTCGCACTTCGGGGCACCAGACGAGTCTTAGTTTCTCGTAGGGCTTAAAGAGCGCACGGCCGATCAAGGTCATGGCATACCAGATCGATGTGAACACGAGGATCGCGACAAGTTTAGTCAGGTCGTTCATGGCTGTTCCTTTTCTATTCCACCGGCCAGTTTTCTTTGACACACCGTTGCGCACAGTGCTTCTTTCTTGGCCACAAGGTGCAGCTCTTTACGCGCAATAGAGGTTTGCCAAAAGCCGCTGTGAAGGCAGCCCAGGGCGCGTTGAGTCTGACCTCGGCGAGCCCGTGGGTATCCGGGCACGTTACGACTTTCTGGCAACGAAACCGCCTGTATACGTCCCGCGCGAACGGCAGGACGACATAGAAAAGTCCCAGAAGGATAACTGCCGCTATCAAAATCAGCAGAGGAGTATTCATACGACGACTCCTTTCAATAAATTACTGCGCAATAGTGATGCCAGAAAAGTTTTGTAGGTTTTCCTTGCGCTTCACAAATCACGGAGGCTGTCTATCACTAGGAATAAGAAAAAGCAGCGCCTAGATTCCCGACCTTGAGAGAGCAAAATTCGTCCAGGAGCTAGGCGAGTCTTCCCGGTGGATGATTCATTGATGATCGATTAATCCGGCGATTGACTCGCTGGCATGAAGCCGTTGCATCGTTTCCGCCAAAATCCCGGCCAGTGACGAGACCTCAATGGGCACGGGAAATCGATCAGGTATAGGGAGGCTGTTGGAAGTGTATATTTTCTCGATGGGGAGCTTTCCGAGTCGGTCCGCGGCGGGGCCCACAAGCAAACCATGGCTTGCGGTGACCTTGAGGCCCGAGGATAAGCAGCCCGCTGCGAGCAGAGCCTTGATCGCCTTCTCTATGGTTCCGCCGGTCGTGATCATATCGTCCACCACCAAGACTTGCTTATCGCGGACATCACCCACAATGCGCTGGACGCTCACTTCTCCTCCGCTTATTCGTGTCTTGTGAATAATAGCGACCGGCAAGTCCAAGTGCCTTGCGTAGTGCTCTGCCATTTTTACAGCCCCTAGATCCGGAGAGACGATCACTGTGTTGTTACGAACCGAGGGGCGGACCGCTTCCGCTAATATGGCAACGGCACTCAAATGTTCAACGGGAATCCTGAATGCGCTTTCGACGGCCTGGCTATGAAGATCAACGGCGACCACCCGCTGAATCCCACTCCTCTCCAGCAGATCAGCGAGCAATCGGAGGCTGAGCGGTTCACGTCCGCGCGCCCTACGATCCTGGCGGGCGTAGCCGAGATAGGGGACGACGGCTGTTAGATGCACCGCCCCGGCGCGACGGCAGGCATCGGCCAGAAGAAACAGTTCCATTAAATGCTCGTCTACGGATGGGCCGGTTGGCTGGACGAGATAGACCGTGTGCCCGCGGACGCTTTCCTGCACTTCAACGTGCAATTCGCCGTCTGGGAAGCGCTCTAGAATTCGTTGCACCAGCGGCGCGCCGATTTTTTCGGCGATCTCTTCGGCCAAGCGGCAGTTTGCGGAACCTGTCAAGATTTTGAGAGGCATGGTTTTTCTCAAGGGCGGGGGCGATCGACCCGGCACCGGACAACCCAAGCCAGCCGCTTCAGAGCGCGGCTAAATTTTTATCGCGTGCCATCCGACACGTTATTCAATCTCGTTTTTGGTTTAGCAAGCCCGCAATGAGATCCACGGCTACAGGCACAACCACGGTCGTGTTGTTTTCCGCCGCTACCTGGACCAGGCTTTGGAGAAACCTGAGATGCATCGCGGCGGGCTGTTTTTCGATGATTTCCGCGGCGTCGGCCAACTTTTGGGAGGCCTGGAATTCGCCCTCCGCGTGAATCACTTTTGCCCGCCTTTCTCTCTCCGCTTCCGCCTGTTTGGCCATGGCACGCTGCATCTCCTGCGGCAGATCGATGTGCTTTACCTCTACCAGGACGACTTTGATCCCCCACGGATCGGTTTGTGAGTCGAGGATCTCTTGAATTCGAGTATTGATCTTTTCGCGTTCGGCAAGCAGCTCATCCAGTTCTGCCTGGCCGCAGACACTGCGCAATGTCACCTGGGCGAGCTGGGAAGTGGCAAAAAGATAATTTGCCACTTCGCGGATCGCCCGATTGGGATCGATGACCCTGAAGTACAGAACAGCGCTGACCTTTACCGATACGTTGTCTCGGCTGATGACGTCCTGCGGGGGTACGTCCATGGTGACGGTACGGAGGTCTACGCGAACCATCTTCTCAACGAGGGGAATGAGATAGGTAATGCCCGGGCCACGAGGGGGAACCATGCGCCCCAGGCGAAAAATAACGCCGCGTTCGTATTCCTTAAGGATCTTGATGCCGCTGGCGATCAAGATCACGACGATGATGACGAATGTACCCGCGGGTCCAATTAGCTCCCACATAATCGCCTCCACTGGTCGGCTGCAATATCTAGCAGGTTGCTGAAAAGCTCTGTTTGCAGGCTGCTCAAAAAGACTCAGAGGCAAGGCGCGCGAACAATCGACGAGCGGAGGCGTACTTAGGCAGTACGTTGGAGCGAGGCGATTGAGCGCAACGAAGCATATGAGGCTTTTTCAGCAGCCTGCTAGACTTTGAGACATATCACGGCCTTGCGGTAAGCGCACTGCTTTATTCCTGAATGTGCTGGAGATAAAAGACCAGGCTCAGTATCCGTCCTGAGACCTGGGACCGCGCGCCCGGATCGTTACCTCGGGCTTCGGCCTGGAAACGAGCGCCCCAGATGGGCATTTCCCGTGTCCCATGCCCGCGGACCTCTTCACGACCGTCAATGACTCGAAAGGCCTGCCAAAAGGGAAATTTTCCGGCATTTTTGTTTGCGAGCTGGGTCAGATTGGGGGGTGAGATGGTGAGAAACTTGGCCATGATGCCGCGGCCTCTCCCATCGACGCTATGACAGATCGCACAATGATTTTGATATTCGATTTCTCCGCCGGCGATCACCTCCGTTTCCTGGGGGCGTCCCCTGGTGGCTGTCGAAATCAAAGCGCCAAGCAAAATTCCAAAGTAAAGTATAAAGCGACCCACGGTCATGTTCGTTCTCCTCATTCTTTCAACAGGGGTTTTCAGAACTTATTCCTTCCTCGGTGTTCTGCTCCGCAATTCACATACCAGAGCAGTCTCGCTGAAGACCGTGGTTGAAATTCTCATTAATGAAAGAAACCGGGTTGGAAATTCTCACCGGTGAATAAAATGAAGGCCAACAAAATTAACCCGGCGTAAAAGTCGTCAGCGGTATCAGTTAGCTGAAGGAGAATTCTCTGATGAAAACCACTGTCCGGGCTGACACTGTGGACTCGGTCCTAAAAGTTTCCCAAAGGGAGAGAAAGCCATGAACCAGATGATCTCGCGCTGTCTGCGCGCTTTACTTAATGTGTATGCGTGACAAATCATTGAGGTGCTCCATGGCTTCAGCAATTTTTGCAATATTGCAACCGCAGACGATTCCGGCTCTCGTTAGTGCGAAAAGCTGAAGACTAAATTGGATAAAAACCAACAACGATTCGTGGCATGGCAGTTGCTCATCCAAACGCCTAAGAGGAGACATAGGATGGGAACCAAAGGAATCGAAATCGTCGGGATGGATGTTCAGCAATTGCTCAAAGTACTTAATATAGCGTTTGCCGATGAATGGCTCGCTTACTACCAATATTGGCTTGGCGCCAAAGTGGTGAAGGGACCGATGAAGGAGGCAGTGATTGCAGAGCTATTGCAACACGCCACAGATGAGCTGCGCCATGCGGATATGATCGCCGCCCGGATTATCCAGTTGGGAGGGACCCCGGTGACGGAGCCAAAGCAATGGTACGAGCTAACCAACTGCGGCTATGACGCGCCCAACGATCCATTTGTCGAAACCATTCTCAAGCAGAACATTCAGGGCGAGCGTTGCGCCATCGGCTTTTACAAGCGTTTGCTCGAATCGGTTCAAGGGAAAGACCCGGTTACGTATAACGTCGTATTGCAAATTCTCCAAGATGAAGTCGCGCACGAGGAAGATCTCCAATCGTTGCTCGAAGATCTCGAGTACATGTTGAAAAGATAGAACGTTTGCAGACAAGACCATCGAGACGCTATTTGCTCTGAGGTGTGCATGGAAAGCAGAAGGATCGACACGTTCGATGACTGGAAGGATACCTTTCAGGCCTGGCAAAAGGATATCAGCTACGACGCGAGACTCTTTTCATCGATACTCCAAGGATATGAGTTCAGTGAAAAGTTTGCCGAGCCAAAGCAAGCGGAGATTGGGTTTGGTGAATTCGGCGGCGCGCGGAAATGGCTGAATGCGACCGACATACCGCGGCCTGAAGTGAAGGATCTTCTACTAAGGCTGATTGCCATACAGGGAGATACGGAGTTTGCTTCGGTGGAACTGCAGCGCAAGCTGCTTGATTCGGCGCCGACGGAGAGGGATCTCCGCAGTATCGTGAGGATCAATGCCGAGGAGATGCG
>Ga0105347_1000598_pt1 | contig 16921 bp, 4 predicted proteins | sample EasRivMeERMLT890_FD_89677 | JGI IMG/M metagenome (GOLD analysis project Ga0105347, IMG submission 89677) | Soil microbial communities from meander-bound floodplain in the East River, Colorado, USA - East River MetaG ERMLT890 | ecosystem: Environmental > Terrestrial > Soil > Floodplain | place... | reverse complement strand
GACTACGCGTCGATCATCGACGCACTGACGCACGGCGTTTCCTCGACGATTCAGCAAGTTTACCTGCAGAAACGGCTGCAGGCCGACCGCGCGCGCGAGGACGCGCAGGTCGCGTTTCAGAAGGAACAGACCGGGATCCAGAATGCGCGCGCCACGCGGCAGGAAGCGTTCGATCTCGACAAGTTCAACGAGGACAAACGGAAGAATCGCGCGGACGAAGCGTACAAAGGGTACCACGAGGACGCGCACACGACGACTTTGCCGACGTCGGGCCCAACCAGCGCGATTCAGCGGGCGATGACGTCGCCGTCGTTCGCGCCGCCAGCGCCGACGCCCGATATGCAGGTGACGACGAAGAAGGCTGAGCCCCACTACGACCTCGAGCGTTCAGTGCCGTACCGCACCGCCATTGATAAAGCCACGGTTTCGGCGGAAGCTGCGGCGGCGCGCCAGCAGACGCTGATCACAGCGCGGAAGGCCGCGGCCGAGGATGGAGTGCAGGCGCGCCGTGAGCTCGTGCAGCTGCAGTCGCGACTCAAGGGCGGCAACAACATCACGCGTGCGATGACGGGCAACGCGCAGGAAGCGATGGCGCAACGATGGGCGACCGGGCTGGTAGGTCGCTTCAGCAACTCGTATGACGACGCGGTCGACTTCCTGCGTTCCCCCGAGGGCGAGGACTACCGCGCCATCGGCGTGAAGCCGGGCCACATCGACTTCGCGCGCGAGCAGAACGTGAAGGGCGGTACGGGGCAGGCTGTGGGTCTTCAGCGGTCGCTCGACATGCCGCCACAGGAAGCGGCGGCGACGGTCAGGGCCACGCGTGAAGCGGTCGCTGGCCCCCCGCCGCGACTGCGCGCACCTGGCGCAGCTCCGGCGCCGACGGCTCCAGCGGCCAAGGGCGCTCCGGCGAAGTCTGCCGCGAAGGTGGACGAGTCGAAGCTGAGCGACGCCGACCTGTGGGAAGCGAAGGTCAAGGCGGGGATGCCGAAGGACCAGGCAACGGAATACGTGAAGAAGCGCCCGAAGCCCAAGAAATAGGCGATGGCCACGACCGTCCGGCCCGAGCAAGGGCAGTATTCACCGGACAACCCCTTCGCGCCGAAACCGGCAGCGGACACCAGTCCGACCTACTCCGCTGACAACCCGTTCGCGCCACAGCCGGCAACCGCTCCGGTAGCGCGTCTCCGCGCGCCGATTCAGCTCCCCGGCGCCGTCGTCACGCAGCCCGAGGCAGCCTTCGAGGATCCTGCGAGCACGCGGATTCGCTCGGCGTACGAGTCCAAGAAATTCCCGGGACTGTTCGGCGAGTTCGGGCGGGCCACGGAGGGCGCCGCGGTTGGCGGCACGATCTCGAGCGTTGGGCACATCGTCGACGCGATGGAGGAATCGGCTGTTCGCGCGCACGCCGCTCGCACGCCAGCCGAGGAGGAGCGGTTGGCGGTCCGCTTCGGGACGTTCCCTGCCCCACCAAAGCCACACATCGGGCGCGCGGCGATCGCTGTCGGCGAGGGCATCCGCAAAGAGAACGCTCCCCCGGTGCCGACGATGGGCGACGCGAAGACCGCCGCCGATTGGTGGAGCTACGCGCAGTCGAAGGGCGGCGAGGCGCTGGGCTCCACGATCCCTTCCATCTTGGGATTCATGGCGGGCGGCGTGCCAGCGGCGGCCGTCGCGAGCTACATCCAGAACACCGGCGACATCCGGGGCGAGCTGGAGGATCTCGGCGTCAACGGCGTGAAGAAGGAGGCGGTGGCCTTCGCGCTCGGCGTGCCGATCGCGGCGCTCGACGCGTTCTCGCTCGACGTCGTAGCGACGATGCTTCGCGACAAGTTCGGCAAGGCGGTCGCGGCAGAGGTGGCGAAGCCGTCCATCTTGCGCGCGGCCGCATCTGGTGCGGCCACTGGCGCGGCGTCAGAGGCACCGACCGAGGCCGTGCAGGAAACCATTCAGCACGTTGGGACGCGAGTCGCAGCTGGGCAGCCGGTGAAGTCGGGGCTTGGCAAGCGTGTCGCCGAAGCTGCAGTCGGAGGCGCAGCTGGCGGCATCCTGCTCGGCGGTGCTGGTGGTGCGGCTACTGGCGCGGCGGTGCGCACGCTGGAGGCAGAGGCAACGCCGGCGCACTCTCCGGACAATCCGTTCGCCGTCCCGGGCGCCAAGGTCGAGATGGGCGATCGCGATCAGGCCATCCAGACCGAGCAGGAGATCACGGACGAGAGAACGGGCATCCGGCTCGTGGATCGTCCGGCGCCGAAACGTGAGGTAGACGAGGATGCGCAAGTCGCACCGCCAGCAGCGGTGGCCGCTCCGACGGGCCCAGCGCCGCGCGCGTATCCGACCGGCCAGGCCGAGTACACGCCAGAGGAAGCGCGGACTCGAGAGGTCGCGAAGCGGCTGAAGGAAGGTCGGCCCGGGGCGATCGACTACGCCGCGCAGGAAATGGTCAAGCGCGTGCCGAAAGGCGCGGTGCTGGTGCCGCTCCCGAACCACGAGGGTGCGACCGACGCGAACAAGCAGCTGGCACAGGCCATCGCAAGCTACGGCGACGGTCTGACAGTTGTGGATGTGCTGACGCGCAGCGGCACCGTGGAGGACACGCACGCGCGTCGCGAGGCGGGCCAGCCGGGCCTCACCGCCGACGAGCAGCAAGCGAGCATGTCGCGGAAGCGGTCGCTCCCCAAGAAGGTCGCGGGCCGTCCGGTCTACTTCGTCGACAACCTGGAAACGTCGGGCGCAACGATGTACGCCGCGCGCGTGGCGCTCGGCGACGCGAACGCTGAGTCGCTGGTGTTCGCCAAGGAGCCAGTACCGACCGGCGAGATTGAGGTCACGCGCGAGCAGGCCGCCGCGAAGATTGCCGAGATCACCGAGCGCGCGCGGAACCGTTACGCCAAGTGGGGCGACATCGGTTCCCTGCTCGTCGAGATGGCAACCGAACAGGAACGGCTACAGCAAGAGGTCGAGGCATCCGGAAAGACGTGGCGCGCGGCTGCCGACACGCCGATTTCTGATTTCGGCTCTGGCGGGCTCCCGTCGGGCCAGACGTTCTCGGCGGGCCGCAACAAGCGGCAAGCTGGACTCACGAGCGCACGGCTGACACAGATGGAGGAGCGCCTGAAGCAAATGGGCGTATCCGACGACGACATCAACGCCGCTCGCTTCGACCCGGAGCTGGTATACGAGATTGCCGCGCGCCTTGGTGGCGAGCCCGCCGAAGCCGACGCGTCGTTCGAGGAGGGCGAGCACCAGGACGTCCTCGACGACTTCTTCATGGGGGAGGGCGCGAAGCGGCGTCGCGACAGCGCACCTTCCGCCGCCGCTGCGACCACGCCAGATTCCACGCCGGAGGTTGAACGTGCCGAACCCGCGACCCGACCCGGACCCGACGGAAGTGCAGACCTGGCTGCAGGAGGCCGGGCTGACGTTGCCGGACCCGAAGGCGCTGCCGAAACTGGCGGACGCGCTGAACCCGCTCCAGTCGACGATGCGCAGCGGGGCGCCGGAGTTGAAGAAGTCACTCCTCCAAAGGGCGATCGGAAGTCTCGGGTAACGAAGCGATTCGCCTCGATTGACGAGGCCAACGAGTTTGCGGAGCACGTTGTCGAGAAGGAGCGCGACGACGCGAGGCGCGCGCCGCTGGCGCGCGAGCTCCACGAGAGCGGCATCTACGACCGCTACTTGGACATGGAACCAGAGGCGCTCATAGCCCTGTTTCGGAATCGCAACAAGCTGGCGCAGATGTCGCCACCGGCCCGAGACAAGGCGACTGCGAAGCTAGACCCCGAGGATTGGGCGAGCCAGTACGGAAACCACGCGCTGATTCGGCAAGGCCCAGCGTGGTTTTACGCGGCAGTTCACGCGGGGGGCGACCTCGCGTCAATGCTGCACGCGAAGAAAACGCAGAGTCAGGACCGGGACGCGGAGCGCGGCCAGCGGTACTACGAGGATCGAAAGCAGGCGTATGAGAAGGCGCGGGCCGAGGTCATTCGTCTCATGGACGCCGCGCGTGGCGCGCCTACGCCCGAGCCAGCCGCGCAGGAGTACTCGTCGGACAACCCGTTCGCAGGGGGCGCAGCAAGCGCGCCGCGCGAGGCGGACGACCCGTTCGGGAATGAGGTCGAGCAGGCGCCGCTCGTCGAGCACGAGCCAAAGAAGTCGCGTCTCCGGAGCCCGAAGAAAGCAGAGATGTCGCCATCCGGCGACCAGATCACGCTCACGGACGAGCAACTGAATCCTGGGCTCGAGGTCGCGCCGAACGAGGGCGAGCCGGACCTGATCGTCATCCCATGCGGCTCCGACAAGAAGCCGGGCTGGTCGATGCGCGCGGACGAGCTCTATACGGGCCAGTACTTCAGGGCCGCGCTCAAGTATGCGCGCGCGATCGCGCCGGACTCAAAGATTCGGATTCTCTCGGCGAAGCACGGCCTCTTGCGCGTCGGCGATATGGTGCGGTCGTACGATGTCAAGTTCGGCGACGAGAAGGCCATCGGCATCGAGGAGCTGAAGGGCAACTTCCGCGAAGCGGGGATTCTCCAGCAAGACACGAACAAAGACGTCCGCGTCATCGGCGGCAAGGAGTACATCGGTCGCGTGGCTGCGGCGGTGCCCTTCGCTCGCCGCGTGCTACCAGCTGGGCTGGGGATCGGCGAGCAGCTCTCGGCGCTCAAAAAGCTCACCGAGGCGCGGACGAGCAAGCCGACCGAGAAGCCTGCCGCAACGCCGTCGGCGGAAGGCAAGCGCCCGACGCCAATCGAGCAGGCGCGCGCACTTGGCCGTGCTGCGTTCGATCGAGGCGTAAAAGCGGTCCCGGCGCTCGACCCGGAGCTGATGAAGCTCGTGCCGGAACGGCCCGACGCGGAAGGACGCGTCGCGCTGTACGCTGCGTGGAGCAAGGCGTGGCACGCTGCAAACCTCGCCGCGCCGGTCGAGGGGATGCCGAGGCGAATCGCTGGCGGCGCAACAGCGTCGATGGACGTCGATGGTCGTGTCACGGTTACCTACGAGCCGGGCGCTTCTGTCGGCGACGTAAAGACCAAAGAGCTTCTTCAGGGCGCTGGGTTCCCGACCGATCGCGTCACCGTTATTCGAAAGCAGAAGAAGGGGCCAGACGCAGTCTCGGATCTTGGCAGCGGGCATACGTCGTACAGAACGGCAACGCCGGAGAAAGCGGCCGATAAGAAGGGCCGTTATGTGCCGGACGGCGTGGACCTCGAGGCCGCGGCGAAGCTGCCCGATGTCACTGAGTACGATACGCCGCTGATCAAGGCCGCACGGCTGTATGCCGAGACAAAAGAGCCGACGGCCAACATCAAGACGCTGGAGCGCGACCAGCAGCGCGACAAGTTCGCCGTGAGCGAGATTCAGCGCATCAAGGCCGAGGCGGTCAAGAAGTTCGGGACGCTCGGGAAGAAGAACCTCGCGCTGGTGCTGGGCCTTCCGGGCGCCGGCAAAACGTCGGGCGCGGTTCAGCCGCTGGCGAAGTTCCTCAAGGCCGCGGTGTCGGAAGTGGACGACATTCGGCCGCTGCACTCCGAGTACGAAGACGGCTGGGGCTCCGAAGTCGTGCTGCGCGAATCCGGCCAGATCGCGCGTGAGATTCGCACGACGCTGATGGAGCAAGGCGTCAGTCTCGTGGTCCCGGGAACCGGCGCCGATCCAACGTCGGTGCTCTGGCTGCTCGACACGGCGCGGGCGAATGGCTACACGGTCCACCTCGTGCATGTGGGTATCGCGGTTGACGTTGCGCAGGAACGCGCCGTCAGGCGTTTCGAGTCCGGTGGTCACTTTGTCCGGCCCGAGTATATTGTTTCAATAGAGGCCAAGAATGCCGAATCCTATGAAGCTGCGAAAAACCACGAAGCCGTCGTCAACGGCGGAAGCGACGTCCGACTCGATAACAACGTCGAGCGCGGCGAAAAGCCCCGCATCCTCGAGCACCGCAACGCCGCGTGGCTCGGACTTCTGGATGAAGGAGTCGACGGAAGCGGAGAGCGCGAGTCTCAGAGTGACGCCGCAGAACCGTCTGAAGTAGCGGCGCCGTCGGCCCAAAGGCCGACCATTAAGCGCACGCTCGACGAGGAGGCTGCTGGCGCCAGCGCGGCAGACATTGCCAAGCTCGTGGACGCCTTCGAGCGACTCCTGAAGTACGAGGACACGCCGACCGGAGCCTCAGTCCCGAGCGACGCCAAGGCGGTTCGTCAGTGGGCCGCGCAAGTGCTTGGCCGTCCATACGAGTCGCGCACGTGGACGATGGACGATGCCTATGACGCCATCGAGGGAGCGGTCAACAACGTGTTGTTCGACCGCCTGGGGAGCGTCATCGGCAAGGAGATGCGACTCGCCGACACTCGTCGTTTCGAGGAGCGGTTCTTTGGTCGCCGCGCGCGGTCCGAAGCCGCTGCGGCGCGGGGGCAGTTCTCGACGCCGCTCGACATCGCACGCGCCGCCGCGATAGCCGCTGGCGTACGAAGCGGCGAGAAGGTGCTGGAGCCGACGGCTGGCACCGGTAACCTCGTCAACTTCCTGCGCGGCAGCGATGTGGCGATCGACGTCAACGAGATCGAGCCGCGACGGATCGCGGTGCTGCGCACAATGGGGCTCGAGCCGACGACGGAGGACGCGCTCAGGCTGCCGCTGAGTGGCAAGCGGTACAACGCCGTCGTCATGAACCCTCCGTTCGGATCGGCGGGCGCGGGCAAGTATTCAGGATTCGGGGCGACCCCGTTTAAGTCCAACGACATTTCGCAGCGGTTTGTCGCCTCGGCGCTTTCTCAGCTCGTGGACGGTGGGCGACTGGTCGCGATCATGCCCGACAACGTGCTGAGCGGGGCCTCGGCTGACTTCCGGCAATGGCTCAAGGACAACCACACGCCGGTCGCGTACATCGCCTCGCCCGTCGGCTCCTATGAGACACGAGGCACACCGACCACGCAGACCGTCATGGTCGTGGTGGACAAAGGGAAGCGCGGCATTGCGCCGGCGCCGCTGGTCGTTCCGGCCGAGAAGTTGACGTGGGAGGAGTGGCGCTCGGAAATCATGCGCTTCGACTACGACTCGTCGCTCCGGCGCGGCGAGACAGGTCGGGGGGAGGCGACCGACGTCAAGGCCGTCGCCAGACTCCACACGCCGCAGGCGCCCGAAGTCAAGAAACAGGCGGAACTGTTTGACCGCGGCACCGAAGACGCTACCGTTCAAGAAGGAGAGGCCACGCATGACACCGACTCCAAACCTCAGCGTCGAGCTGCTCGACTCGTGGCTCCGCGATCTCGCGGAGAATCCGGTGGATCCGGAGCAGCTGGACGCGCCGGTGGACCATCCGAATCCCGAGGCGGCGCTGCAGCTGGCACCGGACGGCCTGCCGACGTGGTGGCCGAGCCGCCATCCGGACAGCCAGGAGAGGCTGACGCCGGAAGCGCGAAGGGAGTGGTGCCTCAAGTATCTGTCGGGCGAGTGGAGCCCGGAGCAGGAGATATTGCGCGCCGCGAACGGGAAGTTGAGGCGGCAAATGCTAGCCCGGTGTTTGCTCCTTACGCACTTGGAGTTAGCGAGCGGCGAAATTCCCACCCCCGACTCGTTGTAGAAACTCGGTCGATGGCGGGGATGCCAGCCCCGCCGATCACGGCCAAGATCACGTCGCCGCTGGTCGAGCGCGCCTGGGGGCGCTCTGGCGCCGAGGGCGGCCTGTCCGACGAGCAGATGGACGCCGTGCTGCGCACGCTCACCGCGTGGGACAACGGTCACGGCATGATCGCGGCAGACGACGTTGGCGTCGGCAAGACGCGCGAGGCGGCGGCGCTGGTGCTCGAGGCGATCGCGCGCGGCGAGAAGCGCATCCTCTACACCACCAAGAACGAAGTCAACGTGTTCGACGCAATGGCCGAGTTCCGGCTGGTGGCGACCGGCCGTCCCGACGGCGAGTTCCCGGCCAAGTTCGTGTTCGTTGGCGACTATAAGAACGTGAGGAAGGGCACGGAGTCGTTGCCGATGCCGGACGGTCCCACGGTCTACTTCGCGCACTCCTACAACTTCGCGACGTTCCAAAAGGCGCTCGGCGAGGTCCGGCCTACGGTATGGATCCCCGATGAGGCGCACGAGTTCAAGAACGTCTGGTCCACGCGCGGCATTGCCTGGCGCGCGCTGCACGATCAGATGCTCACGACGCTGAAGGAGAAGGCGTACTTCGCCTACTTCACGGCCACGCCGGCCGTTACGCTCGACGAGCTGGGGTATCTCTACGGCCTTCGCGAATGGCCGATTGGCGGTTTCGGCGATTGGGTGGAGTGGAAGCTGGGCAAGAAGCCGAAGCCGAAGGCCGAGGACGAGGAGGCCACGAAGAAGGCGGCTGAGGAGTCGGCGCGCGAGGCGCGCGAGATGGGCGACCGCGGCGAAGGCAGTGTGTCGGATCTCAAAGCCGACGACAAGAAGATCAAGGACGGCAAGAAAAAGTATATGTCGGGCACCGACGTCTTCCAGAACCGCGTCACCCCGGCCGAAACCGAGCAGGTCATGCGTGAGCTCAAGGGCTCAGGCCACTACATCGCGCGCGATCTGTGGCGCGGCGGCGTGAAGTTCGAGGTTCAGGAGGTCGACCTGCTCGGCGACACGCCCGTGGCGAAACGGGCTCGCGCCATATACAACCAGGCTGCCGAGCTGGCCCGCGACATTTCTGTGGCGTCCCGCAAGTTCGGGCGCATGAACAAGGAGAAGAAGACAACGGGCCTTGAGCGGTCGCTGATTCAGTCCTACCTCAAGCAGCTGCTGTTTCAGCTCCGGCTGCCGGACGTGCTGGCAGGCGCGGACAAGGCGCTCGCGCGCGGCGAGCAGGTCGTAATTTCGGTCCACAGCGTGACGGGCGACGCCGAACTTGAGGAAGGACTGTCCGAGACGGATTCCGAGACGCCCGTCAATGAGCGACTGCGGGTCGCCATTACGCGCATCAATACCGAGGAAGTCGAGAAAGTCGACAGCGGTGGTGGCGTCGTCGAGTTCAACAACCTGGGCGAGATTCCCGAGGCGGTCATTGCGATCTCCGAGCTGCTCGACCGGCTGAAGGCGCTGACGCCGCTGGTGGATCCGGTGCGCGCGATCGAGGAGCACTTCGGGCCCAAGAACGTCGCGGTGATCACTGGCAAGCGGAACGCGAAGCAGCGCAAGATTTCGATGGGTGAATTCCAGCGCGGGGCGCGCAAGGTGGCGCTGATCTCGAAGGCTGGCAAAATCGGCATCTCGCTGCACGACGTGAACGGCCGCAAGCGCTGGATGGGTATTGCTGACTACGAGTGGAGCGCCGACACCTTCAAGCAGGAGCTGGGGCGCGTCGACCGCACCGGCCAGCAAACACACCCACACCTGACACTGTTTGCCTCGAACCTTGCGGGCGAGCGGAAGTTCGCGGCCACGATCGCGGCCCGCATGTCCTCGCTCGGCGCGACGTCGAAGGGCTCAGCCGAGAGTACCGGCACGGACGCGCTCGACCAGTTCGACGTGTCGGACGGTATCTCGCTCACCGCCATGAGGGAGGCCGTCACCAAGCTCGATGACGACCTGCGCGAGTACTTCACTGGCTCCAAGTTCCGCGAGTGGGTGCAGCTTGGCAAAGGCACCGAGGAGATGCGCACGAAGCGGACGCCGGACCAGGCGGGCATGAAGGACTTCCTGCTCGACATGCTCATGTTCCCGGTCGAGGCGTCGCAGCGCGTGTGGGAGAAGTGGGTTGGCGAGCGGGAGGCGATCAAGAGCGAGGAATCCAATGCAGCTGCGGCGGCTCGACGGACAGGCCGCGAATCCGGCACGGTCACGCGCCGCACGAAGCTGACGCACGAAGCTGACCCGCCGCTGACGATGGTTGAGGTCAAGCTGGCGTCGGGCGAGAAGCGCGCCATTCTCCAAGGGTTCGTCACGCAGTACATCAACGAGATCCAGGGCGCGCGCGGGACCGACGAGATGGGGCGGCAGCGGTCGCGCCACTACGTGCACGTGACGACGCCGGATGGTGAAATGCTCTCCGGGCTCGAGCTGATGCCTGGCGAGTCGTGGGCCGTAAAGCGGCTGTTCGGCAAAGGCGTTCGTAAGACGATGACCCCGAGCGAGGCGTGGGCCGATCTACAGGCGGGCGACAACATCGCGGTCAAGGGCGCGAACGGCGAGCGCTGGGTGCTACATCGCCGAAAGGACGGTCGTACGCAGATTCAGGGCACGACGCTCGCCAAGCACCGCACCGTCCTTCAGGGGTTCGCGAGTTTCGAGACGGTCGGCAACTATCTCTACATCAAGGACGACCAGGAGGCGGTCGAGAAGTTCCTGAAGCGCTTCCCGCCAAAGCTCGAAGTCGACAAGGCTGGCGACGCGCCGGACGACGCGGCCGAGGGCGAGATGCAGTTGTACGCCGTCGGCGACCCGATCACGGCGACGTTCCTGCTCGCGCGGCGCGTATGGAAGGGGTTTCAGACGGAGCGAGCGAAGAAGGCGGGCGTTAGCGACGACGCGATCGTGCGTACCCCCGGCCAGTGGTTCTACGACACGCTGTACTCGCGGCTCGAGAAGGCGATCGAGGGCGCGCCCATCCAGAAGGGCACCGTGGAACAGTGGCGCGCGGCCATCTCCAAGAACGTGGCGAAGGGCGAGCGCGAATGGACCGAAATCGATGCGTGGCTCGACCAGCAGAAGGGCACGCTCGCGAAGGCCCAGGTGCTGGAGGCGGCTCGCGCGGGCCGCGTGGAAGTCTCGGAAACGATGCTCGGTGGAACAACAGAGATGCCGCTGCAGCTGCTGCAGGCGGTGGCGGCTGCCAATCTTGCGCGCGAGAACCTCCGTGCGGCTGCTATCGAGGATATTCGGGCATCGGGCCGGACCGGCAACGACGCGAGTGTCGCTCTTGAGGACACGCTGCGGCATGTAACCACAGGCGCCGGCGCCTTGCCGCAATACTATCGCGACCTCGAGTGGAGTGCGCGCACGGTGAATCTCGCGAGGGCCGCCCATTCGACGCGTAAGGAATGGGTTGCCGCCGACGAGAAGTACGGCCGGAAACGCACCGGCTACCACAAATATCAGGAGCCCGGTGGCGCGAACTACCGCGAGATTCTGATACAGCTCCAGCGCCCGCTCGCATCGGGCGCGCGGGACGCAGGCGAGCGCCTGAACGCTGCGAATAACGCGATTGGCGAGTATCTCAGGCAGAACCCAGGCGCCGTGCCATCGCGCGACGCCGGCCTCTCTCGCTTGACGCTCGACCGCGACTACATCGCGCAGGAGATGGCTGACGCTCGCGAGCGCTTCCCTGCCCAGCACCCGGAGTTCGGCGCCGTCGACAACATCCTCGTCCACGTGCGTGTGAACGACCGCACGGTGAATGGCGAGCAGGTGTTGTTCATCGAGGAGATCCAGAGCGATTGGCACCAGCAGGGCCGGAAACGAGGATACAATCTCCCGGAGATCCCCTCGGCCGACCTTGTTGTCACGCAAGTGAATAAGCACCCGTACTACGCGGGCTCGGCGCAACTGCTGTGGAGGGTCGCGGACCCGTCCGACAGCACCAACGCCTTCGAGGTCGTAGCTGAGAACGAAACGGTGGCGCGGCGCATTGCGTTGCGGGACATCAACGGCAAGCGCCGCAAGGGCGTGCCTGACGCACCGTTCAAGAACACCGACGAATGGATCGGGCTCGCGATCAAGCGCATCCTCGCCGAAGCCGTCTACGGCGGCTATGACCGCGTGGCGTGGACGACAGGCGCGCAGCAGGGTGAGCGGTACCGCCTCGATAAGCACGTCACGCGGATCATGTATCAGCGCCCGAACGGTGACTTTACCGCGATGAAGGGCCGGGACATCGTGCACACCGGCCGCTACGCCGAAAGCGCGCTGCCAGATGTGATTGGCAAAGAAGCCGCCGCAAAACTGCTCGCCGCAACACCTGTGGCAACGCCACGTGGAGAGTTTGTATCCCTCGAGGGCAAAGACCTCAAGGTCAACGCCAAGGGCATGGTCGAGTTCTACGACCGCATGATCCCGAAGGTCGCCAAGGAGTACGCGAAGAAACTCGGCGTGGCCGTGGACCTCGAATCCATTCCTGTCTCGCGCGAGGGCGGTTGGGTGGTGCACGACCCGACGAGCGAGTTCGGTTTAGACGATGAGGATGGGTTCATCGCCGGCCCGTTCGCGACTGAGGAGGAAGCCAAGGCTACGCTCAAGAAAATGCAGAGCGGCGAGGATCTCCACGATTGGCCAACCGCCGAAGATTTTGCGGTCGGGTACCTGCCGCAAGTCTCGAATCAGTCGTTCGCCGTCGCGCCGTTCATCGAAACCGTCACCGAGCGCGGGCAGTACGTCTATGGCGTTGGTGATCCCCTTACGGCGGCGTTCCTGCTCGCTCGTCGTGTGCTGCGCGGCATGCCGGAGGGTAAACCGCTGGTGACGTCCTCCATCCCCGAGGTCGAGGAGCGGTGGCAGGCGGCGAAGGGTGTCCAGCCGGAATCGATGCGCGAGAAGGCGCGGACCGCGCTGGACGCGTTCAAGAAGCTCGGCCGCCACTTCCCCGAGATCGACCCGTCGCGGTCGGGCCTCGAGGCCACGACGCACGAGCTGCTGCTGGACCACGAGCGCGCGCCGCGGTGGGCCCAGGCGGTGGCGTACGATCGGATTGCGGGCGTCACTGACGGGCTCACGCCGAGCGAGGTGGACCTGTTCACGCGGCTCCTGGTGCTGCCCGACATCCTCAAGGACGTCGAGGAGGGGCTGTATCCCAAGGAGGAGGGCCTGCCGTTCGGGTATCCCAGCGCGAAGGCGATCGAGGCGGATCTAGCGAAGTACCAGCGGGAGGTGCTCAAACCGGCACGGCTCAAGGTCCGGCAGGCGAGCATGAAGCGCGCGGACTTCATCGCGCAACTGACGCAGGAGTTGGTGGACGCCGAGCTGCTGCCCGCCGACGTGCTCGAGGATCCCCGGTACTATCACCGACAGGTGATGGCGTATTTCAACGCGGCCGACAAAGGCCCGTATGTCGGCGCGTCGAAGGGCAAAGAGGTGCGTGGGCGCCTCCGTGGGTTCCAACGCGGTCGCGTCGGCGGCGGCGACTTCAATACCCGGTACGTCGAGGCCGAGTACGAATGGGTCGCGCAGGCGCTGACCGAGCTTAAAACGAAGTCGGCGCTGGAGCAGTTGAAGCAGCTGGCCGACCGCACCAGCGACCTGAAGAAGCTGGCGAGCGCCGTGAACATCGAAGCGCTGGGCGTGAAGCTCGCCAAGGCCGAGGGACTCGACCCCGAGATGGAAGGGCCGTTCATGGCGCGGCAGGCGCTCTCACCGTTCCGCCAGAAGGTGGCGATTGGCGTCCAGCGCGTGCTCACCGCGATCGAGAAGGCGTACGCCGGCGAGGAGGAGTTGGCCGTCCATGGCTTCGACGATCTGATTCACGAGATCGGCGAGGTGTACGGCATGTGGAGCGCCGAGCAGAAGGAGGAGGACAGCGACGGGCGCCCGTTCAACGCGAACCATCCCCGCTGGTGGTCGTTCTTGGCGGCACTGGTGCAGGCGGGCGGGCCGGGCTCCAACGGCGCGGCGACCATCTTCAAGGCGATTCGCGAGCGCGAAGCGTTCCTCGAGGCCGAGTTGGGCCGCGACTACATCGACCGCAAGAACGCGGACGATCTGCTGCGGCTGGCGCCCGAGAGCTACGTGAAGTGGCAGCCGGAGGTCGGCAACCACTTCTTCAAGGTGCAGTCGGTGGACGCGCGCGCGCTGGAGTCGGTGCTGGCCGGTGAGCGCAACCTGACGCCAGCCGACCAGCGCGCGGTCATGGCGATGGGCGCGCCGAAAGAGACGTGGATCATCCCCGACTGGCTCGGCGCCACGCTCACGCACTTCGGCACGACCGCACAGGACGTTCAGGGACCGTTCGGGACGCTCGACCGGTTCCTGCAGCGCATGACCGCGACGTGGAAGCAGTACATCCTCCACGCGCCGCAGCGTGTGCTCAAGTACAACCTGAACAACCTGTCGGGCGACGCCGACGCCGCGCTGGCGTACGCGCCTGGCATCTTCCGCCTCGTGCCGGACGCCGCGCGCGATCTGCACCACTACATCTTCGGACGGACGGCGCCGGCCGGGATGACGCGCGCGCAGCTCGACCAGCAGATGGAGAAGCTGATCGAACAGGGCATCATCGACGCGGGGCTCACCGCGGTCGAGATCCCCGACATCAACGACCTGCCGACGTTCCGGCGACTCGCCGAGGACGACCCCAAGACGTTCATGCAGTTCGTGCTATCGCTCGGGCCCAAGTACTTCGCGAAGACGCGCCAGCTCACGCAATACCGCGAGAACATCCTGCGCCTGGCGGCCAAGCGGTACTTCGACGGGCAAATCCGACAGGGGCGCCGGGATATGTACGCCGCCTCGAGCCCGGCCCGCGTCAACGCCGTCAAGACTGACCGCGAGAAGTATGCGGCCCTGCTCGCCCGCGACCTGATTGGCGACTACGGCGCCGTCTCGACGTTCACGGCGATCACGCGGAAGCGCATCTTCCCGTTCCTGTCGTTCCAAGAGGTCAACTTCAAGCGGTACGTGCGGCTGTTCGCCAACGTGGCGCGCGAGGGCGATGCCAGCGTGGCTGGGCGGGCAACCGGCGTGTTGGCGCTCAAAGGTGGCCGGACGGCGCTTTCGCTCGCCAAGCGCGCGTTTATGGTCAACATGTTCTTTATTGCCGCTGCGGCGTGGAACGCGCTGTTCTTCGCCGACGAGGACGACGAGTTGCGGCGCCGTGGCCGGAACCAGCTGCATCTCATTCTCGGCCGGAACGACGACGGCACGATCAACTCCATGCGGATCGAGGGCGCGTTCTCGGACTTCCTCGAATGGGTCGGGCTGCAGGACTACATCGAGGATGCGCACGACGTCATGGTCGGCGACGCGACAGTCGGGGCGAAGGCAGTCGAAGCGGCCAAGGCGCCGGTCAACAAGCTGGTGCAGCTGTGGGAGCCGTTCACCAAGGCGATCTACGAGTCAATCACGAAGCGCTCCACGTTCCCCGACGTGTTCCGGCCACTGCCAATTCGCGACCGCACCGAGCACGCCTTCCGGATCCTGGCGCTCGACCGGATGTACGCGCGTGTAACCGGCAAGCCCACGCCGAAGGGCAATCCGGTGGCGCGGCTATTCGTGTACCGCACGGACCCGGGCGAGGCCGCATACTTCGACACGCGAACGCAGGTCGCCGAGTGGCAGGACAAGCACGGCAAGCTCAAGGCGGGCGGCGAGACGACCGAGAAATCGAACGCGCTCTACTATTGGAAGCGCGCAGTCCAATGGGATGACGCGAAGGCCACGGAGCGGTGGAAGGCGAAGTATTTCGAGCTCGGCGGCTCCATGCGCGGCATGCAGCAATCGGCCAAGCTGGGCGCGCCGCTGGGCGCGTTGTCGATTCGTGATCGTCGGGCCTTCCTGAAGGACGTAAAGCAAGCCGACCGCGAGATCATCGAGATGGCAGAGGAGTGGTACGCCAGAGTGTACGGCACCCGCGGCGGTCGCCTGCGCAACCCGCAGATCCAGCTGCGCGAGACTACACCGGAAGAAGTCGAGCAACGTCCGAGGCTGAGGGCCCCGGGCGGCAGCATGATGTAAATGCCATAAGAATGCCATTTGAATGGCATAACAATCCGAGTTCCACCCAACCGGCCTGCCTCTCTCAAGGGGCGGGCCGTTCTCGTTTCAATAGGAGAGTTACCATGGATCCGCTCGTAAAGATTGTCGCGGCAGTCGTGATGTTCATTCTCGCGTGGATCGGCATCGGGTATATCCCCAATCCGCCGAACGGGCCGCCGTTCCCCAAGTGGGTGCTCTACATCCTGCTGATCGTGGTGGCGATCGTCTTCATCTACGTCACGTTCCTCACATGACGGCGATTGCGCCGGAGGATGCCAAGGGCACGCGGTGGAGTGACCGGCGACACGCGTCGCCAACCGAGGTTGTGGCGATCGTCATGCTGGTCCTGCAGCTCTGCGCGTTGGTATGGGGTGCCGCGAAGCTCAGTAGCGCCGTGGACGCATTGCAAACCTCGGTGATGGCGATGCAGGGGGACATGCGCTCGATGAGCACGAACATGCAGGCGCTGACGACGGACGTGCGGGTGCTACAAGCGAGCGTCGCGAAACCATGACGCCATTGGGCTGGGCCATCGTGGCCGCGCTGCCTCCGACGCTGGCTACGGTGGTGGTGATTCTGACGATGCGACGCGACGCTGAGGTGCGAGCGCGCCACAATCGCGAGGCGATCACCGCGCGAGAAGCGCTCAGGGATGATGTTGACGCCGTGCGGACGCTCGTGAACGGCAATCACGACGTGCAGATCGATACCATCAGAGCGCTCAAGCGGGAAATCGCGCGGCTGAATCGCGAAGGCACGCCGACGCCGATCATCGAAGCTGGACAGGGCGCGCCGAGCGAGGTCGGGATCGATCACGGCGTCGTCACGGCCGAGCGTAAGGGACCATTTCCGCCAAAGACAAGGGACACATGACTGACAAGCCAGTAAACGACGTAAAGAAGCCCGAGCTCACCGAGACTTTCGTTAATCGCAAGATCGATGAGAAGGTGACGGCCGCGCTCAAGGCAGCGGCGCGCAAGACGCCGACGCAGCGCGCCTCGGAAGCCATGCAGGCCGTCGCTGAGACAATCGTCAGGCACGAAACCAAGCGGCCGAAGTCAGGCTACGCCTTTATTGGGGCCGCCGTCGTCATCGTCACGGTCGAGATGGTTCGGTATTGGGTGTTCAACATCCGGCTGTTGGTGTTTCCCGAGGTCATCGCGGGGGTGCTGGCCTTTGTTGGTTTCTGGCTGCGTGATCCCAAACAGACCAAGGCCGGGGCGACAATCCTCGTGGATCTCGGGACGAGACTGATCGCAGTGGTCCGGACTGGCAAGAGAGCTGG